>ERZ1034844.76-NODE-76-length-53121-cov-82.029642_pt1 | contig 53121 bp, 57 predicted proteins | sample MGYA00520594_ERZ1034844 | MGnify/ENA primary metagenome ERZ1034844 (study PRJEB33766, sample SAMN09781733) | gut metagenome | biome: gut microbiome | host: Homo sapiens | place: Madagascar | study: EMG produced TPA metagenomics assembly of the PRJNA485056 data set... | reverse complement strand
GACGAACTTTCAGGGATACTTCCCTGTAACCCAGCATAAGGTACTGAGAGACGCCATGTGTGTATCCGACAACGGCATCGACCGAGTCTACGATCTAAAGACGCTGACTCAGGTCGATCCACAGGGTTTGCTCCCGGAGTTCGGCAAGTCGGAGGTCGTCGAGGACAGGTTCTTCCCTATCGCCAATTACTTCGCACTCATCAACCAGGCGGTAGGCGAGCCGTGGTTCTTCGAGAAGATGCTCCTCTACCCGTTTACCCAGCGCATCCGCGAGAAATCCCACGTTCTCGTTGGAGGCGGCGGTAACGGTAAGTCCCTGTTCATGAAGATGGTGCAGCGCCTTTACGGACAGAAGGCGTTCACCGATGCGCCCCAACCGAACTTCTCAGGGCATAGTGCGGGCGTCATCTCCTACAACTTCGTAGGAAAGCGCGTCGTTACCTTCAACGACGTAGGCAACCCGTCTGCCCAGTTTCTCGAGTGGATGAAGCGAATGATCACTGGCAACCTGGAAGTGAAGACGCCGACGGGCCAATGGCTCTCGATTCCTTGCCGAGCGAACTTCTTCATGGAGACCAACCACACTCCCGAGATCCTGGATCTGGAGGCCCACAGACGCCGCTTCATCATCAGAGAGTTTGACTCCGACTTCAGGCTCGCCGATTGGATGTCGCCTGAGGAGCTCGACACCATCGGCGATCGAGGTGAGGTCACAGCAGCAGACCTCGTCATGTACCTTCTCCAAGTGAAGGATCAGATCGATGACTGGACCGAGTTCGGTCCCGAGCCTCCGTCAGAAGGCGATAAGATGGTTGAGCTAGTTAAAAAGCAGATGGGAGAAGATGATGAGTAAAATCGACTCGATTATATGTACGACGGTTTATACTGAGCTTCTGACAGCCATCGATGTTTTCAGGTGCGAGAACTGTGGGCATATGTATGTAGAAGTCTTCGATCTCGCAGAAGGGTACAAGTATTGTCCTCATTGCAAAGCCAAGGTTGGTGAAAACGATGATTAGCAACGGAGAACGACGCAAGGTGGCAAAAAAGCTGCGATTGCCTAAGGATTCTTTGCTTGCCTACCCTGAAGACGAATTGATTCGTTTGCGTAATGAAGTCGGATGTCGATACAGACAAGACCTTTATGAGCGTCTCTCCGACCTCATCGATCGTCCAATCACTACGCGCCACGGAAAGTTCAAAACTAAGTATGGCAGGAAGACCCCGTGCTGTGAGATTTGTGGCTATTCGATAGGGGATATGCGATGGAACTATTGCCCGAAGTGCGGAGCGGAAGTGGTCAGTGATGCCTCTTAACCCATATGACACTGGAAAGCCTAAGAGGGAATATGCGAAGCTCAAGCCGAAATGGGTTCCCAAGCATGAGGAACCGAAGATACAGAAGAAGCCGCTACGTCCCATGGTCGATACTGACTCGGTCAAACGGGACGTCTGGAAGTGGGAAGCAAAGCTTGCGGACCAGACATCGATAGACGGCTATGTGAAAGGTGTAACCATTGCATCGGCCGCGTTCGCGGCAGGACGTGAACTGATGAGAGTCTATGGAACCAATGACGTTGACGTGTTGACTGTGAGGCACCCAAATGCCGAGACCTAAGTATCTTCCACCTCCTCCAATCGAGGTCACCCTATGTCGAGACTGCGAGTATTGCCCTCCTCCGAAAGCCGTCGTCAGAGTCAGGGACAAGAAGCGTTACACTACGATATGCTCGCTCCATGGAAACTGGATCGGACTCGAAAGCGCAACTTGCGAGGATGGTACGAACAAGAAGAGGTTCGGAAAACAACCGACCGAGCCTCTGAGGTCAGAGACAGGATGGGAGGATTACTGATGGACTTTAACGATTTTAAGAATTGTTGTAATGCGGCGCTGGCAGATTCCAATTACCTTAGACGTTATTGTGATGTGGTAAGATGCTCTCGATGCGTGTATTACGAACCTGGCACAGGTTGCACGCACCCTGTGGTGAGAGCATCTGAGAAAACGATTGGATGTGACCACGGCGAGACATTCGAGATGGTAAGAGAAAGGGAGCAGCGTGAAGCAGAAAGAGCAGACGATTCAGATTAGGTACGGTGAGAATGCATTTCCGCCTGAGCGGCACGGAGCATGGATCGATCTAGCGATTCCCGAAGCGGTCCATATGGAGCGAGGTGAGTTCCGTATCCTGCCGTTCAACATCTCGATGAAGATGCCTGACGGATATGAAGGCCATATTGTACCGAGGTCCTCAACATGCAAGAACTGGGGACTGCTTATGGCTAACAGCATGGGTATCATCGAGAACGACTACTGCGGAGATGACGATGTCTGGGGCTTCCCTGCTTACGCTACGCGAACCGTCACTATCCCCGAGGGAACGAGGATCGCCCAGTTCCGCATCGAGCGGATCATGGGGCCGATCAAGTTCGAGGCTGTACCCACGCTTGGCTATGAGAATCGAGGCGGCTATGGCAGCACCGGAAAGTAACTGCTCGTATTGCCAGGGTAACGACCTGTTGTTCAAGCGGAACAATGTGAAGGTCTGGATTGATGGAAACCTCCGGTTGTTTGATCCGAAGAACAAGATCAACACTGACATCGATATCAACTATTGTCCAATGTGTGGAAGGAAGGTTGAGAAATGTACGCCTGCGGAGTAGATACTAAAGAGCTTGCAGATAAAATCGATGACATGATCGAACGTGGCGTATCCGTTGATACTGTGACGCTCGGAGCTCTGCTCGGGCTGACATTTGACCAATGCTACGATAGCGTCGTATGGAACACCCTGGGGCGTCTCATCTGGTATATGGAACATGGTAGCTCGGTTTCCGAAGGAACCAAGGAAGCAAATAGTGCTCCAACTTGCGAGATTAAAGAAGAGAAAGATACCGAGGATCATTTTACTTACGACGATATTACGTATCCTCTCCACTACGCAGGGAACAACAAAATCACGTGCAAAGATGCTTTGCACTCCATGATGTATCCGTTGGAATGTGTTATTACTCCAAAGCTTGGGTACTGGCTTGGTTGTGCGTTTAAGTACCTGTGGCGGGCTTTCCTCAAAGGTAAGCCGAAAAAAGACCTGAAGAAGTGCAAGCAGTGTATCGATGAAATGCTTAATCTGATGTAGCTTGCTATAATTGTCTTCAAAGCGAAAGCGGAGGAGACATCATGCCTATTACAAAGATTAACTCATACGACCCTGACGAGGTGTTTAAGCAGAAGTGCAATGAGAACTTCTCTGACATCAACGCCAGGGTCGCATTGTATTCTGGTTCTACAGGCAGTTTCGATGAAGTGTATCCTATCGGCTCGGTAATCTGTATTAAGGATTGGCAACAAGACGATCGGTTCAAAATTGGCACATGGCGTCACCTCGGATCAATCGGTGTTGATACCACCTACACCGAGAGTCATACCATACAATTCTACGAAAGGACTGCCTAATGGGATCTCCATTTGATTATATCGATCCATCGACGAATCTTGCCTTGATAAACAAGAAGCTTTTTGACCAACTTGGTCCCTCTGGTTCTGGTAATTTTTCTGAAGATACTAAGTACAGAACTGAACTCCAAAATCAGATAAACAACTCAAGTCTTCCTGAAGAAGTTAAGCAAGCTGCTAATGAGCTGCCGCCTAATTGGAAAATTAACTCATCTCAAACTGAGAATAAGAAAAAGTATATTCCAACAGAGATTAACTCTTTCAATAGGGATCATAGTCGGGTTAATAAAGATAATAGCTATTGGACAAAAAAGATCAGTGGAGCAGGCGAAAAGCCTTCTGAAGAAGTCATTAAAGCAGTCTCGGAGATGCAAAATTCGCCGGCAATACAGTGGCTTAGTGAGAAAGCGCCTGTATCTGGAGACCTAGTTACTACTGAAGTAGATGGTCAGAAGAGGGTAAAACTAGAACCATCCAAGTCAAGGTTCGCTGATGAATATGAGAACCAACTTGAAAATGGTGAACTGTCTGGCGAATATGGTATCCCCAACTACTATTCCGACCCTTCAGAATCAATGGCTCAGGACTGGCATCATCTTATAGCCTCTATAGGTAACTTACCTAAGGCTGGAGCAAAAGCGGCCTATGGTGAACCAGAATGGGGATACAACCTAGATAATGGGCGATACGCTTCCTATGATGACCTTGATAAGCTTTATTCCGATGAAGGATTCACCAACAGTTACCTGCTGTCAAAAGATGACAACCAGATTTACCAAAACGGGAATGGTTTGTATATCGAACTTCCAAGCGGAGCGTATGGGCAGGTTTCAGATAATGACGACAATAGTCTCTTATCATACGATCCGGAGACCGATTCGTTTGGATTCCCTAACACAGATGAGAGGCTCGATTTCGCAGACACCGAGGATGCTGTTCTGGTTCCCGGTGTGCCAGTCAATATGTCTGAGCAAATGCCTAACGACTATATGCCGAACTCTAATATCACATGGCAAGACTTTATGGATTTGACTAAAGATAGTAATGTCATGCCTACTCAGCAGAACCCAGGTCTTCTCAATTTGAACCAACAGAGATGGGCTACGCCCGAAAGCGAGGCTGATGATCTATCTAGGATCAAAGATTCGCTTCCCGAAGGTCCTGCCGATTTCCCTAACTGGTTTATAAACGTGTTAGCATCGTCTGTTCCATTTATGCTTCCTGGTCCCGTAGGACCTGCTGTTGGTCTTATGACTGGTTTATCCGATGCCAAGCTTGCTTCGATGGGACTTGATCCAACCAGTTATGATCCCGAGTCTCAGACATATGCACCGGCTGTTGAAGACACGAACAGCGATCGGATGTGGAGAATGGGCGGTGCGTTTACCGACCCGGTCATCGACGCTGCGCTTGGTGTTGGCGGTATGAAACTTGGTCAGAAGCTCAATAATAAGCTGCTGGACAAAGTTGCAAGTGGAGATCATGGAGCTATTAAAAAAGCTATTAGGAAGATGCAGCGAAGTGACTTCAACCAAAAATACCCAGTTTTGCCTAATTTAGGTGAGATCGTTGGAGAAGGCGTTGAGGAAGTTCCTGGTCAATGGATGCAGCATGTCGCTGATGTTGGCGGCCTTGAGAACCTTGGCATGAACAAGAACGAAGAAGGAGAAGACGATCACAATACTCCGGTAGGTGATCGAATTAAGAATGAGATGTTCAATTATGTTTTGCCAGACTTCTTAGGAGGAGCTCTCTTTGGTGGAGCATTGAAGGCGCCGCGACTTGCTACTTCTACCATTAAGACAGGTAAGTCGTTGAAGGATGCTAGACAAGAAAGAAAAAATAGGTTCAAAGACTTCAATGTTGGTACTGAGGAATACGATATTACTGATAAGATGAAGCAGTACATAAAGAGCCAGGAGGAACCAAATGGCGAAGTTCATTAACTTTAATAAAGCTAAAAGTCAGTTTGAAAATGCTCTGGGCAATGCTAAGAAAGCCATTGAAGGTCAAGATACTTCTTCCCAAAGTGGGCAGGGTGTTTTCGAGGAAGCGCGAAAAGGATCTGGTGAATCGCTCTTTCAAAAGGCTCAGAATCAACAAGCTAGCAATGTTGCTACTGAAGGTGTGGCCGCTAAGCCCGAAGAAGAAAAGGCATCCGCTGCATCTCCTACCTCTAGGACACCTGAGCAAGATGAGGATAAGGCGCAGCAAGCCTCCACTTTCCATCAGGAAGAAAAGCCTCAAGATCAAGCTACTGGTCAAGCCCAAGATGGTGGCCTGAAGCCTGAGGTGAAGCCTGAAAAAACCAAGCGTACTGCCGAAGATGAAGCCGCTCTCTACAAGTCGGCTTATCCTGATATAAGCTTTTCTGACGCTTATGGAGATAACAGCCTTGATGCTATCAACAGCTTGCCCCAAATGTATCAGGGTGACGCATATCGGAAAGAAGAAGCCAAAGGTACCGATGAACCTTCGACTGATTCTGTTGATGATGAGTCTGAAGATAGCAGCGATACTTTGACTGGTTCTAGTTTTGGTATTCCTGCTGACTCTCAAGACGACGTAGACAGGGTCAGAGAAGCAAACAGCGAAGCAGCAAACGTACTGATAGCTGGCGTCCAAAAAGCTGATAACACTAGAATAAATGTTAAGCCGATCTCAAGCACTCCGTTTTATGATTCTTCACGAGTAGCCGAACAGAGTATCAATAATGATATTACCGACTACTCTGATTTCGGAAACGTAGTCAGCGGAACGCTTGGAGATGATGCTTCGCTGCCGATGGATGCTGTTGGCGTAAGCATGGAATACCTTGTCCATGCCTACCTTAATGGCGGAGAAGACATCAGGAACGAGGTAAAGAAACGTACCGGACTAACTCCTGATGACCTTATTGGAGTCGATGGAACAGACAATGCGCTAAGAGAAGCCTTGAAGATGACTTTCACATATGAGAATCAGATTCGAGTTCCTACTTCGAAATATCCTGTATCCGAAGATCCTTCGATGATGTCCCGTATCATCGTTGTCGGCGCTCGCCCAGGTATCACCTTGCATCCTGTTATGGCAAAGCAGTACAAGGCAGACTTCGATGGCGATACTATGAGCGTAGGTTTTTCCACTGATCGCGGCGCAACCATCAAAAGAGCTTCTGCCTTCTTTGTTTCCTCTGCTAACGAAGTTCTTCCAGACGAAGACTTCTTTGGATTGCGAAGGGTTTTTGACTTCAGCAAGCTCGATAACGATATCTTCTTCGCCCTTGAGACAAAAGAAATTTCCGACCTTCTTATCCAATGGTCGCAACCTAAGTATGTTGACGGTGCCTTGGTTGGATTTTTCCGGATGTCCAGAAGTGAAGCCGACCGCCTAGCAAACATCATCTCGAAAAACTACAAGGGTCAGATTGCGGCTGCAAAGGGTGAGGTCTCTGAGGCTCCTTCATTCTACGCTGACCTGATGAAGGAGATTGTCAGGTATGCCTACGCCGAGCATCGAGACAACTACGACACTGTAGCCTGTGGTATTCTTCAATTCGTCTACGACTTCGGCCATGACGTGAGGATGATTGATGCTGTTTGCCTTGATTTCCAATCCCAATATCTAGGCCCGATGGCTTCCGGAGTACTTGAAGACGTCGATCTAACTGATCAAGTCGAAGTGTCGTTTCCTTCTCCGCCTGCGAACGTAATGGACTTGATGACAGCGTTCAACTTTCCCATCGCCCGTCGTGAGGGCAAGAACGTGATCTACCGACTTACTGCTAACTTAGGAAAGACAGTTAAGTCTGTTCTTGAAAATGCTGCTGATCCAAATGGATGGATTTCCCAAAAGCAGTGGAAAAGCACGGTAGATGATCTCTTCTCATTGATGATGTCTAACCGTGTTACACATAGCGACAAAATGATTGCGATGAATGCAACCCTTCGTGCAAGAGTTGTAAGGCAAGTCGGCGTGCCGAATCTTGATCCGACAGTTGGATTCTCTCCCGATCCGAAAACGGGAAGGCTTGTGCAGCAAGGTTTCGAGGATTTTCTCTATAAGTTCACTAAGGCATATAACCTATTGGCTAATAGCGTCAATGCCGCTGGCAGTCAGTTCACAACCGACCTGAGGATTATTGAGAAGGTCGGAGTCGGAAAACTCATGCCGATTAAAACCGACAAGAACGGGCGCCCACAATCCTTAAACGATATTGCTGACCCCTTCTTGAAGATCTACGGCGAGTTTACAATGCGTCGTCTTTTTGGTAACTTCCGCATTGAACCAAGCGTAGAGGCTGGAACAAGAGGTGACTTCAGGCAGGCATACATCCCTGAGATTCATGGGAATATGACCCTTGCGCAATGGGTTACTACGACGAGATATGCTGAAGGTTCGACTGTTGTCGATGGGCAGAAAAGACCGATAGCAGGAGGCGAAAAGGGAGTTAAAGATTTCGTTAGGTGCCTCGCAGACCTCCGCGATAAATACGATTTCAACTTCTATAAGAATCTCGATAAGGCTCTTTATGCCACAGTAGAGCAAATGCGTCAGTTCGATAAGAAAGTCGATGAGGCCGACTACGTCGCAGTAAGCGAAGGACTTCTTTCTACGATGAGGCTGCTAGGCAAAAACGCCTTCGACTACTACGGAATGAACAGCGTTGACGGTATTCGGGGAAGCAAGTTCGGAAGGCAGCTAATCAATGCTTGCCTTACTGCGCCTAATGCCAAGTCCGCAAAAGACAAGCTTGGCTCGGAATGGATTTCCCTAATGACGAGATATCGTCTTGCTCCCATTATGGAGATGAAGAGTGAATGGCTCGATGCTAAGGAGTCAGGCGAGTACAGCGAAGAATCGTTGGCGAAGATACGACAGAAATGGGAAGCTAAGCTAGACGAGCTCGCAGGACAGTCGGACTTATGGAAAGCTCTTGTCCAGGATTACCGTGATGGAGGTAGTGCAATAACCGACTGGGCATTAAGTGATCGTTTAGGATTCGAAGAAAAATGCAAAATGCTTATCACGCTTGTCAGAAAAGATCGCTACGATATCGACAGGAACAAAGTAGACAGGCACGTTCCTGCTATGCTTGTTGCGACAGGAATGACACCTACTGTAAGCAATCTTTACATTACCGACTTAGGGCATGGTGAGTGGCTGAACAGCTTTAAGAAAGTCGTCAACTCAATGGACTCTTATGTTAAGAAGAACATTGATGACATTGACACCGATGTCAGAAAGACGATGTCATACCTCGATGAAAACAAACTGAGCATTGGAGAGTTCTTCAAAGATCTGGCGAACGAGAACTATCTTTTAACTGATGTCGAACCGGAACTTCTCTCTGATAGCTTCGCTGTCGCATGCACTCCATCATATTCTGCTACTGAGAAAAACCAGCAGGAAGATGCAACAACCCATGCGCATGACTCCATCATGCTAGCCATCAACGGTATGAAGGTTTCAGACTTGGCAAAAGTTGATAATGCGTTTCTTGGAGAAATGTCTTATGACATGTTCGTCAATAATCCAGTGATAGTTGCTAAATGCTTAACGGATCCCGACTTTGAAGTTTGGGTGTATAAGGGAGATCAGTTAGCAAAACCATATTCGCAGGAAGCTATTTTCGGCAAAAGGAATCCGACAGATAAGGAAATTGAAGAGTGGTTGCTTAACAACAAACGAGTAGCTATGGCTCTTCGACGGACAACCTACTCTGCTGGTTTGGACGATGTCACCTACACTTCCGCTACTAGTCTTGAAGACACTATTAAGAATTGGCAACTTGCGAAAGGCTCTGGCGAATACAAGTTCATGATGCAGAAGGCGAAGAGTCTGCTGATGGACCATCCTTCGTTTTACGCTATCACCGCTCTATTTACTCCGATTACTGGCAAAAAGCAGTATGAAATTACCGAGATTGCCAATGATAAATTTTCTGAGGTAATCAAGTTCCTAAGTAATTCCGTCGGAGTTGAAAGGGAAGATATTTACAACTGGATTGTTGACGATGTCATCCCACAGTTCGATGTTAACTGGAACGATTACGAAGCAGCTGCTAAAGATAATGATCTCAATTGGGAATATGGTTTGCTTGGTAAAGATCAGATTGTTGACTCGCTTTGCGACTTCATAGTTGATCTGTCGGATATTCTGGAGAACGCTGATGTTGCGAGGCATTTCGAATCGGACGAATACGAGATGCCGACTTTTGAACACGTAAAAGAAAGTGAGCTTAGGAACTACAGCAATCAGCTTCAGCATTGGGGCGGTGCGCGAACTGCCTCTGCCACAAGCGTTAATGGCAATGAATCTCAGAGAAATGCCATTATGGGATTCGTAGCCAACATCAGACCAGATGAAGATTGTGGTGGTGGTAAGACGATTCTTATTCCATATGATGAGTTCCAGAATCGTATGGACGAGTTCTTCGGTGGACATTTTGCTGATGGAACTATAATCGATGATTATTCTGCTGCTACCGTTGCTCCCGACCAAGATGGAAACATCGAGATCATAGACAACTGTACCTGTGAATCGAAAGGTATTCCCTGCAAGAAGCACACGCCAGAAGACCAAACATCGAACTGGACTGGAGCTTATAGAACGTCTCCTGTCGGAGCTTTTCTTGGAATCAATCGTTCTGATTCTACAGAGAAAAATTCAATCAAATCGAAAGCGAAGCCAGTCGATTCAAGCGATTCGGTCATCAAGCGATACATCATTGATGACTATAGAAAGCAGAACCATCGTATCAGAGAGACTGTCTTGAATATGGCTAGCAGCGGAGACGTTGAGGGAGCAAGGCGCCTTCTTGCTGAAGCTTTTATGAACAGTAATTACAGCAACGATTACAAGGATTTGAACATACAGCAATACTATGCGCTTGCTCATTTGATGCTTCGAGTGACCGATAATGGTCCGGTTCTCGTCTCTCTTGAGCAGTTGAACGAAATGTGTCTTGTGTTCACTGAGCAGATTCTCAAGGATCCTAATATTAAATCCGATACCAATGAAGACATCTGTCGAGCTTTGAAGCAGAAGCTTGAAGAGTGGGTCCCTGCGGAATCTGTCGATATGAATAAGATTCTTCGATCGGTGCGAGTCTCTTCGTCTTATCCGTTTAAGAACAATAACCTCATCAATTGGTATTCAAGTCAAGATCGAAACCTTGAGCTGATGCTCAAATACACCGAGGACTATACCGAACGTATGGGCGATGTCTACATCGACCCATCGCTAATTGAGGATCTGTCAAAGGACTTTGAAAGTAAATATCGAGAGTCAGGTTTTGCGCCCTACTTCAAAGCCTATAAGTGGCAACCGAAGGAACAGAAAAAGATTACTGGTAAAAAGGGTTCGACTAGCAAAAAAGGCTCTGGTAAAAACTATTCTTACGAAAGCCTAATCAAAGGAAGCGATAAAAGTTCTAAAGGAAAAATCATTGCTGGTTTCTACAAGAACAAATATCGTCTGCTTGGTCATGGCGATAAGGATGGCTTGAATTATACAGAGTTCCCTGGCCCGAATATCTCTTGGTTGATCGAAGGGAATATCTCTCCCCAAAATCTATCGGAAGCTATTGATATAGCTAAGAGGAACGGGAACACGATGTTCATCGAGGGGCAAGTCAGTGATGAGCTCTTGTCGATTATCAGGAGAGAGACCAACGGTCATTACCGAAACGTCAAACTAGATAAGGGAGGCAAAGGTATTATCATACCTTTCTTCGAGCTTGAGTTAAACGGATCGACTCCGTTTGATGGATCGTTCAATGTAGGCGAGTTCAGATTTTCTCCTCGGGAAATCTTCCGACTTGTTAGAGATGTGCTTGATGAGTTTAAGCTTGGTGATTCTTCTGCTGCTGTTATCAAAGCATTTGCTGAGATGATTCAGCCGAAGAACACAAAGCGAGAAGAGTTCAATCTCAATAAACTATTTAGGCGCCTCATCAATAAAGATCAGGGCTCCGCAGAGTTTGCCGTGTCCATCGCCGATTTCGGATCCATTACTCAGGGTCTTGATTGGAAGCAAAATGGGTGGCCTGAATTTGAGCTTGGTTTCGAGCCGAACGATGATCAGATGGAACAATTTGGTTATGACCTTAAACGATATCTGAAAAGGCTCGAAAACGGAGAAGTTGGCCCCAATGGCTTCATCACTGGTAAATGTCGTCCGAATGACATCATCGGTTTTGCTATCGCTAAGAAAGCTGTAGGGAATGAAATTAAGGAATATTGGGCTCCCATTTACGCATTTAGCATGTATAAAAGCGGAGCAGCAATGAAAGAGTTTACGATCAATGGCGATTATGAAAACCATCTTTACGATCGCAACAGCATCATCGTGAACTATATCGATGTGTCTAACCTCGCTGATCATCAGTTCAAACTCTTCCAAGGCTGGCTGGCTGCAAACAAGCTGATGTGCAATGGCAATGTTGTTCCAGATCGAAAGCTTAAGAACGGTTCACTTCTTCATATCTGGATCAATGCGAAATCAACTGAGTTTCGTGAGCTTTTGTCGGCAAGAAACAATATCATGAACACGCTCATGTGGGAGGCTCGACTTGACCCGTTTGGATACAACCTGGCTGAACTTCCTACTACCTTCCCCAACAATCCAGAGCTAAAAGAAAAACTGCGCAATGGTGAGCAGATCCTTGATTCCGAATGGGAAGACTTCATTAAGAACGATGGTCAGTTCTTCTCTGACGCTCAGCTGTGGGAGAATCCCAAATGGGCTGGAATGGGTTCGGCACCTATGAACAAATGGCTATGCAAACGTGTTCAGAGAATCCTAGAGACTCCGGGTATATCTGTTGAAACCTTCCTTACATCTCGAAATGCCAAGGATGGAAACACTTACCGAGCTTTTAGATGGGACGTTCTCTACGATCATTCTGATTCTATTTACCAGGATTTTCTTATGTCCTTCTTGAACTCGATGCAGCCGAAGCTTTGCCCCTCGTATCAGCAAGCTGAATACAATGGTGAATTGTTCTACCCAGATCTAAAGGTTGACGTTCCGTTCGAGTTTGACGGAGAGACGCATTACTATCCTCAGTACATAGCAACAGGTATGCACTTCCTTGATAGCCATTACGATGGTGCTACAGGGTACTCTGTTAATGGTAAAGTGTTTAGCGTGCCTGCTATCAATGCAATGGCTCTTGGCGGACGCCCCATCCACAAAGAAGAGCTTGACCTTTATTTGAAGTGGGCTTTGTCTAGACGTTCGGAAGGGATATCTTCGACCTATTTAACTTCAGATAACGAGTCTTCCGACATGGTAGAATAAGTCAGGCCGGATACTAAGAGAAAGAGGAGACGTCTTCCATGGGAAATAAAAGATTTGATCAGATCCTTAATGATATAGTCGGTGGCAAACCTAAACTTCCATCTTCGGATGAACTGGGTGATTCAGGTAAGGTAAGCGCTGGTGATGTTTTTGCAGCGGCAAAAAACGCAGCAACATCCCAACAAGGAGGTGGATCACCTTCTCAAAGCGGTACTGCTGCTGCTACTGCCGCTCCAGAAATTAAGCCTCCTCAAAGGCCTGTTCCTGACTTGAGCGAATCTTTCAAAGCCTTTCAGCAAAAAAGAGCTGAGCTTGCAAAGCAGAAAGAAAACGAACAAAAGCAGAAAGAGTTATCTGAAACGCAAAAAGCAGCCCTTAATGCGTCTGATAACACCGCTAATCAAGCCGAACCTCTTAAGCCAAGCGTAAATGCTGTTAAACCTGTAAGCGGCTCCGGTGGTGGTGTAGCTGTCTCTGATGGAGGTACTGTAAAAGTTAGTGAACCGAAGTTGCAGAAACCTGTTTCTTCGGAGTCTGATGTTGAAGAACCTGCTGAAAAAGCAAAAAAGGCAACGAAGAAAGCAGCAGGTAGACAGCAAGAAGCGAAGAAAACTCCTACACAAAAAGCTATTGAGAAAGCAGTAGGAGAAAAATCTGGCCTCAAGCAAGATAAGAATCTAGCTAAAAAGATGCAGGGCTTCTATAACAAGTACATTGCTAGAACATCTGCGCCGTCGCTTGAAGATATACAGAACAATGTAGCAGCTAAACCTCGTGAGATATCTTACGATGATGTTATGCGCGAGGCTGACCCGAACGAGCTGTCTTACGCCGAAGCCATGCAAGATGGAAAAACAGTTAAACCTAACGAGATGTCTTACGATGAAGCCATGAGTGCCGGCTCTCCTGATCAAATGCTGGACATTAGTTGGGATGAGCTTGAAAAGCTAATGGGTAATGAGTACGGAGAAGATAAGCCTAAGATGCTCGATCTCAGGAAACCAACCGTATTATCCCCATCTTATGATTCTATTATGGACGCTAATGATTTTGAGTCTTTGAACGGAAACGCTTTCAAAGAATCTCCTACGTATGATTCGTTGTTCGGGAACAATGTCGAAGAGTCTCCATCCTTCGATTCGATGATGCAGAATGTTGGTTCCAAAATTAACATTGGTCCCACGTTCGATGATTCTAGGGATCAAATAAGCGATACCTTTGAGGATATTATGTCCGTACCTGCGTTCCGAGATTTTTATGAGAACCTCGGAAAAGACAGCTCTACCAGTGAAGCTAAAGAAACTAATGAAACTGGAGAGAAGGCAAAGGCTGAAGAAGCTAATAAGGTTGAAAGCGAAGAGAGAACAGACGATATAGCTAAGAAACTGAAAACGCCTAACGATCTTATGGATGAGCGAATCGGGCTTCTGAAGGAGAACGCTAAGAATACGGCGCCTGAACCTCTCATCCATGAGCGCAAAGACGATACAGTCAGACGATCGAGAGAGGTTTTGTCGTTCCTTAGAAAAGGAGTCAAGATCTCAGGAGATGAAAAAGTAAAGGTCAATGCTGACGATGCAAAGGAATATCTCGACAATCGAGCTGAAGAAGAGATCGATGAAGAGTCCGATGAGGAAGCTAGTAGTAGTGAAGCCGTAAAGACCACTCGCGTTCCTTCGAGAATGACTCGTCAGACCTTCGAGGAGATAGAAGAGAGATCGAAAGAAGCTGGAGCTAAGTACAAGCAAAAAGAACTAAAGACTCAGCGTGCATCTCTCAAACGCGATTTAGCCGATGTGAACAAAGTTATCAAAGAGCTCGAGGCGAAAGATAAAGAAAGTCTTTCGAATACTGACAGAGAACTCAATACTGCAAAGCTTTTCGGCCAACGAAAGAAAGCTAAAGCAATCAGTGATGAGATTGAGAAGATAGGAAAACAGCTTGGTCTAAAGGAAAACAAGGTTACCTTTAGTTCTAATGGAAAAATTAACTTCAACAGGTTTTCCAATCAGAAATTTGCTAACTACAACTCGAAGAGTAAGAAGAGTAAAAAGGGCAAGAAAAGCAAGAAGGGTTATTATTCCTCTAAGAACAAGAAATATGCAGGAAAACAAACCCGTCGCAGTTATGCCTGGCGAAAACAGAGTGCAACTGAAAAAGCTAAAAAGCTCAAAATGAAAGAAGTTACTCTCCATTCTGATACTCTTGAAGAGGCTCTTATTCATTTCTGTGAGTTTCTTAAACTCAACCCTGAATCTCCATCTGATAGGGCTACAGTAATGGAAATGGCTCGTACTTATTCCGGCATCTGCCCTGATAGAAGTAACAAACTGTTTAACCAGTCTCTTGATAAGGTTGAGATTAAGGACCATGTTTACATAGATGCTTTTCAGCAAATGGAGAGAAACTACAGAGAAGATGGCTTCCTCTTTAGTTATCGCGATTATAACTATAAGATTGCAGGTAACTATCGGTTTGTTATTCCAATAATGCCTCCGAAGATTGCGAAGACTCTTACTAGAAAAGGAGCTCTCCTTGAAAACTGGTCTATTGAAGAATTAGCTAGAGCAGGCTATAACGAATGGATGAACAAAATTGTACCTGCTGCTTCGGTCAATGCGAAGAAAAACCAAAGATTAGTTCTAAACGATATGATGCAAGCGATCGCTTGGTCTTATGGAGATGCTTCTTTGAAGACTGGGTTGCTAGATGCTGATGCGTTTACTATCAACGAAGCTTTTGATTCTCTCAATGACTATGCTTCGCTGTACCCCGATAATAAAGCCCTTGCTGAAATCAATAACAAATGTCGCGAGCGAGTCCTTCGGGCAAAGAACCGTATCGAAAAGCGCAACACTAAGACTGTCAAAGGTCAGGATGGAACTTACAAAACCCTTATTGATATAGCGAAAAACTCTCCTGATGTGTTCGCTACCATCGTTAAGCTTCAAAGAGCTCAATCCCTTATGCTCGATGTTACGCTTGGTGCTTCATCTGCCTTAGAGCATATGAAGGGTAACTTTTCCAACTCGATGGCAGCCAAGATATTGCTTTCCAGCATCAAGGCATCTGGTCCTACTGCCGCAACATACGAGATGGCAAAAACAAAAGAAGTTCAGCAAACCATTATGGATGCTGTTCAGCTACTTCAAATCGGAGGACCTGACGCGCTTGTTTACGCGATTGATTCGGGATACGTTCTTGGTCAGGGTGATGCTAGAGACTTTGCTCAGCAATTCCTGCTGAAGCGCGGCCTAACATCCCAGGAAGCCCAGAACTATATGAACATGTCTCCGAACGAGAGAGTTAATTGGATTCGTCAAAACAAGCCTAAGGCACTCGCCGCCATCGATAAGTACGCGAACCTTGCGTCTAATTTCGCTACAGGTGAATGGGTATGCCAAGGTGGAGATGCTAAGCGCTTCTTCGAGTTTATGCTTTATAACGGCCAAAAGGACAGGAAGAAGGGAGGAATGAATCTTGATCCGGTAACTTTGGAACGGATGCTGTTAGCAGATCCTCAAGGAACGATCACCGGACTTGTGGCAAGGCCAGAAGGAATCAACTCTCTTGTCACCATGATGGATTGTACTCTTGGTGGAATGAATCCTCTTACTAGTTTTTATGATGACCTAGTTGGTAGGCTTGGAATTGGAGACCTAGCTTTTGCCAATTTCGTTACTCTCTTTCCAAAATATGGATTCATGGCAATCGGTAAAGTTCTACCGCTATCACATACAGGCATGTATGCAGCTTCTCTCGGCTATTACTTCACCAAGTCTGTGGTTATGCACTTCAGTGGAAAAGGCGTTGACGTTGGTGACTTCTCTGCTGCTGATACCAAAGATCGCTTGGACACCCTTATTGGTGGTCAGGCTATGAGACAAGGTGGATGGAAAAATGTTCTGGATGGTTTATGCCAGAATATTATTATGGACTTTGCGCAGCTCATGACGAACGCTATGTTCCTCCTTATTCAGCTTGGTACACTCATGCTGTTAGGTTTTAAGGAGCCGCCTGATCCTAGTAAGAAATTTGTATATAGCGAATGGCGCCTCTTTACAAATCTCACTCCAGACGGAGAAGGCGTGCAGATTAAAACAAACTGGTTCTTGAACGAGATCTACGGAATTATCGGTGGACCGGCTGTTCTCGCTGCTGCAATTATGTTAAGGGATAACGACTCTGCGACTGCTGGTCACGTATTCCTTTCTGGCGGTTGGGACATAATGATGAATACTGGTGTAAGTCAATTGACTAAACTATCTGGATTCATCACCGACTTCGATAAGCAGATGATTGAAGCTCAGACCGGAGAGCAGGTTGAAGGAGGAGACCCTATCTGGAACAAGGTCTTGCTTACTGCCGTTTCCGGTGCAGTCAGTTGCATAGAGCCTCGATTTATCAAGACTCTGTACTCTACTCATGATTACACTTCTGAAGGCAACCTCGCTCATTCGACAACCCAGATTTATGATCCGTCTTCCGGTGATGAGAAGCGGACAATGAAGACTACAGCTCAGGATGCTGCAAGGAGAAGACTCTCTTACAATGACCCCGCTATGGCTGCCATCTTCGATTTTGTTCACTTCATTGGTGGAGAACAAAATGCGACTGGTTATTTCCGAAATGAGATGCCGTTGGTTACCGAAGTGGAACCGACATCAATGGTTTGGAAAAAGTATTTTGGAGAAGTTGATGGACGAGAGCTTACTTGGGATTCTTCAGATGAGGATAAGCAGGTTATCGTCAACAGAGTTCTTGATGCCTATGATCGCTACGGTGGTATCGATGGCATGATTGACAACGGTATAGTTATTCCCTATGTCTCGCGATACTACGTGACCTCGTATCTGTATGCTTGCCAAAATGCAAACTGGAACTCGTTCTACGAGAGGCAGTATTCAAAGGGTGGATTCTCTTCTCAAGAGGAACGCCAAGAAGCAACTGAGGATGTCCAGCAGAAGAACGCAGCTTTGAACGAACAAATCAAAGCAATTCAGGATGCAAAGCTTCCTTATTCTCCGTACACGCTCCATCGCTATGAAACGGACTATTGGAAATATTATTACATAGAAGATGAAAGCGGGAACAGGACGCCGACTAATCCTGTCTTCTATTGGTTTAATCATGATATCCTGCATGACCCCAGTTATCATGAGGAATACTATGCAAGCGGAGATCACAAGTCGAGTCTTAATCCATATCTCATGGTCGATACTGATAATGTCGGAACATTTGATCGAGAGAAGAGAACTCCTTGGTATGATGAAGAGGGCAAGCTGGATAAGGAAAAGCTCCTAGCCGATATTGGTGACGAAGTGATCGAGTCCGGCCAGTTCAAGGGACAAAAGCTTTCTGATGTTATAGGTGGACAGCTAGCCAACGAGGATAACTGGATTCCTACAACTGGCTCAAGAGCTTCAGTTTATGTCAACCAGCCTTGGGAAACCGACCATGACTGGCCCGGTAAGAAAGACAGCGACTTGTTCACTGGAAACCTCGGTGAAAATGGCAAGAACAAAACAAGCGAGGAATGGAAGCAGTCTAACAAATCTGCAACGAATCCCTCGTCAGCAGGCTGGGGATACACTTCCTCTCGTAGATATAGCAGATCCGGCGGATCTAGCCGTGCAGCTTCCCTTTACTCGCATCCGGCTTCTAGCCTCAACGCTGATCGACCTGCTACTATGTATAGCAAGAATAGAAACTACACTAGGTACGATTACCTGCGTCCTGACTTCGAGACCAAGGGTAGCCGCGACGCCTACAAGAGATCGGACATCTAATGGACAAAGAGCTTAAATGGAACATCGACGTTGAGAAGATCAAAGACAAGAGGCTTTCAAAAGTAAAGGCTCGATATGACCAAGCTCGCTCGCAGATGATGCAACGTACATACCATCACGAGCTCTACGGTCTACTCGCCAAGAACAAGTCCATCCATCAATGGTCTACGAAGAAAGGCCAGAGCAAGTATTTCAGCGAAGGGTCTACGCAGTACATCCTCCGCAAGGTACTTGCCGATACCATCCAGCGTATGCCTGATGGAGAACTGACTACGCAGTATGACAAGGCCACATGGCAGCATGTGATCACTCAGTATCTATTTGAAAACAAGGTTATGTGGTCGGAGTACGAGGGGATCGACATGCTCTCCAACTTCACCAATACCTTCAAGATGTCGTTCGTCTATGCTTTCGCTCCTGTACGCACTGGCTTCGAGAGAGATGTCGATGGCGATATTCGAATCTCTTACAACCTTGAGAACTGGGCGGATGTCTTCGTTGATCGCGACTGCCGTGACATCCGCCGCCCAGCCGTTGTCTATCATCGCAGCTATCTTTCGAAAGACCAGGTGGAAGAACTTCTTAATGAGGATGGCTCGGTTAAGGACTCGTCTTATTGCGAGGATACTATCAAGTACATCCTTGATCATGACATGTTCGGCGCTAAGCAATGGGAGTCTGAGAAGCTCTCCGACAAGATGAAGAACTCCACGGCGCTTCAATCGATCGAGCTTGTCACCGAGTACAAGCGCGGAGCTTCTGAGTTCGTTACGTTCGTTCCTGGGCTCAATGCTCCACTCCGTAAGGTGAAGAACTATGATCCACGAAAGGGTCTACCGTGGAACTTCTTTGTCCTTGAACCAGATCCCGACTTCCCGCTCGGAGTTAGTCAGGTTGAGTTCCTTCTGTCCGACCAACAGTTCAACGATTTGTTCCAGACCAGCGCCTATAAGAACCTGCTCCTTGCAATGGAGCCGCCTATCATGGTGTCTGGCTGGGAGACTAACCCGTCGTCCTATGTGTTCGAGCCTCGTCGAATCTGGAACCTTGGCAACAACCCAAACCAGGTGAAGGTAGACCCGGTCAAGATCGACAACACTGTCCTCAATAACTGGACAACTACGCGAGAAGCAGTAGCCTCCTCGATGCTTCGCAACCTGAACGTCATGGACGGTACGGTTGCTAAAGACTCGGGGACGTCGTTCTCTAAGACTGCTCCTGGCGTAAAAGCTCAGCAGGACGCCAAGACCATCAACATTAACCAGTATCAGAAGAGGCTTGAGAACTTCATCTCGCAATGGGCAACCCAAGCTCTTCAGATGTATATCTCTGCGATGGGTGGTGAGCACGACATCACCGTCGATGAAGCGACAAGGCGCCGCCTTTTCGATATCGGATGCGACGATATGATCACCATCGATGATAAAGTCACTATTGATTTCGATGAGCTGTCAGCCAACCAGCTTCGCTATCAGGTTCGCGTGGGCTCCCTTATCCAACTCAAGGAAGACCAGGAACGTGCAGCGCTTTCTGAAGTAGCGCAGCCGTTCGTTCAGAATCTCAACGGATGGTCTGAAGAGAACCGCAAGGTTATCGAGAACGAGGTTCTGCTTCCGATCGCCAAGCGCCTGCTTGAGCTGTCCAATGTCGATATTGCGCAGACGATGGCTGACAGCCTGTCCACGCAGATCGCGAAGACTATGATGGCCGATATGCAGAACCAGATCGACCAGCAGGGTGCCGTGCAGCAGCAGCAAGGTCAGCAGATTGCAGACATCCAGAACCAAATGCAGGAGCAACCCGGGGCCATGCCCCAGGAGCCCATACCCGAGGGAACTCCTTCGGGATTACCACCGGTCGAGGGCGAGGCTCTATCGCCAGGTGCCGAACCCTCACCGACCAATCCAAGTGAAACCCCAGGTCAACAAGTAGTTTCTCCTGAGGATTTGCTTGAATTGTAGCGTGAGTGAGATAATATCTCAAAACCTGGCGACAGAGCATAATAGGCTAATAGAAAGGAAACCAACATGGGAGCACAGCCTATCTCGCCGCAGATCTGGAACAAGGCGGCACTTACCGACAACCGCCTCCTTCCGGCGCGGTATTCCATCGGTATCTTTACTGGCAAGGGCGTTAATATCGCCAACAACGAAGATGCATATGCTTACGACGACATCCTCGTATCTGACCGAATCTTCGACTACGATGACCGTCGTCTCAATGGCCTGACCGGTCCCGGCTCTGCCGAGGTCGCTGGTCGCGACGGCTGGGGCGCCTCCGCTTACGGTCCGTTTCAGACGGTCCGCTTCACCCGTCGAGTCTTCACCAGCGGTCAGCATAAGTCTATCGCATGGCGAATTTTCGACGAGAAGCAGTATTCTGGCGGCATCGGTGAGTGGGGCAACGCCACCACTTCCAATGCCTACACTGGCGGCGAGGCGTACCTCTCCACCGCTGAGACGATCAACAAGGCGAAGGCCATCTGGGATAAGGAAATCCTCGGTCCGCATATCGACAAGTACAACTTCTTCGCTATCGCCAACGGCCATATCTCCGGCCGCTTCGTGCAGACGCACGCGAACGAAGGCCGTATGTTCGATTGCGAAGGACAGTGGATCGCGACCCCTGGTCCCTACGAGGGCCTGTCCTATCCGCCCGAGTTCGCGCCTATCAAGGCAATCGAGTGGGATAGCGCCAATGTCCGCCCGATGCTGAACGCTATCGACGTTGCGTGGACAAACCTGTTCATCCCTGAGGACAACCGTGTCATCCTCCTCGACAAGACCTACAAGGACGACCTGCTCTCCAACCTCATCGGCATGCCTGGCTCCGTGCCTGCTACCGAGAAGGCTTATGATGCACTCGTCGAAGGCCGCTTCCAGCGCTTCTATGGTTGGGACTTCGACTTCTCGATTCCGTCCCAGTATTATCCGAAGGTCTACCTCGATGCGAACAACAACGTCGTCCACAGCGCAGACGGCAATGCTGCATTCGATATGGTTATGAACTCCATCAAGGCAGACGACGGTGTGCTCAAGCTTCAGAACGAACTTGGCGCCGCTTCCCGAGTCCGTGCCACGAACTACTTCGGCATCTACTTCGATCCTGAGACTAAGCAGTTCAAGAACGAGGTAACCAACTATGCACTGTCCATGCCGTCTGGCGAGCCGTACTATGGCGACGCTGAGCGCTACGACAACTCCACGCTTACTGAAGACTGGAAGGTCACCGATATCACCGACTTCCCGTGGCAGGGTTTCCCTGGTCAGGGTATTCAGCATCCGACTGGTCCGGTCAAGCCGATTACCCGTCGTCAGGTTATCGGCATGGCTGTCTATCGTCCTGCTGCTCAGCTCGGTGAAGAGTACGGCAACATGGAGACGGAGCGCGGCGGTACCCGTGGTAAGTTCACCGAGCTTGTGTTCGACATGAAGCACGACGCCTGGGTCATCCCGCAGTATTCTCATGGCATCCTGCTTATCGTTGACGCGGAGGAGAACTCCAACAAGCCCGCCATCAACGTCCGTATCGTTCCGCCTGTTGAAGAAGTTGAGGCCAAGGTCACTGGTATCAAGGTGACTCCGACAACCCTGACGCTCACGGTCAACCAGGAGGCCAACCCGCAGGTTACCGTGACTGGTACCGGTAAGTTCGATAAGACCTGGACTGCGTACTCTAGCGCGGCCAACATCGCCGATGTCAAGCCCGACGGTAAGATCACGGCGAAGGCAGTCGGCAATGCGAACATCACCTATCGCTCCACGGGTGATCCGACGAAGACTGCTTCTATCGCTGTAACGGTCAATGCAGGCTAGTCAGTAGTTGAATACGGGCAACTGCTAACAGGAGGGGGTTGGGAAACCGGCCCCCTCTTTTGAGTGAAGAAGGGAGATGCGATGGCTGACGTTACTGATGAGCAAAGACAAGCTGCGAATAACCTAACAAGCATTGCGAACTATAATGCGCAATCGACTAAGAACCAGCTTGCTCAGCAGCTCGAGAACTATGACTTGGCCGATAAGCAGAACCGCGCCCTTGCCGATACAGAGAAGAACCAGTCTAGCAAATCGGCAGCAGCCGATCGGTTTGCTCAGAACAAGAAGCTGCAAAATGCAACGAGAGGTTTGCTTGGCACTGTCGGCAGCGGCCTCTATGGTTCGACTCTGTACAATATCATGGACATGCTTCGAAACCGCCAAGACCTCGACAGCCAGGCAACGCTCAACACGCTTCAGCAGAACTGGGACACGGCTGAGAACGCATACAATGAATCCGCTAATGCGAACGTCCTATCCCGAAACGACGCTGCAACCAATGCGGAATATGCACTCCGAGGCATCCAGTCCGACACAGCAGCTCAGCTGAACAACATCAATCCTGACCTGTTCGTTGCTCCTGGCGAGGGAGATACCAACGTAGGAGCCGATGGTACGGCTGCAGATAATAAGCGTGAAGCTAACCTGGCAAGGATGAGCGGGTATATAATGCCTAGTAAGAATCAGATCGAACAGCAGACCAAGCCTCGATCTGTTACCAAGAACTCTTATTTCAACAAGCTTATGAACGGATACAGGGGGTAGAACAATGGAGAATATGGATGATTTCCTGGACATGTTCCTGTCCATGACTCCTTCTCCGGAGCCTGAGATCATGCACGGCGGCAAGCCTGAGCACGCAGGTCACGACCTCGATGATGAGGACGAGATCAAGATGATGCTCAAGAAGATCATGTGTATGCTCGCCAAGCTCCATCTCGACGATATGCCCGAGCCTAAAGAAGGCGATGGCATCGACGTGCTCTACAAGGAAGACGGTGAGCCTGACATCAAAGGCGCCTTCAAGTCCATCAAAGGCGTCATCAATGGCGATCCGTCTGAAGATAAGGAACCTGAGGAAGATTCCAAGGAAGAGAAGCCTGAGGACGATGACAAGGACGAGAAGAAGTCCCCGTTCAGCAAGGCTCGGAAAGGTGGTTTCTAATGGGATTCAAGCAGACTATGGACAACGCTAAGAAGGCAGCAAAGAAGAAGCCCAAGAAGGGCTGCAAGTAACCTGAGGAGGAACCATGTCGAGAGGGCTTACTATAGCCGAACTTGTCCAACAAGTTTACTACGCCATCTACAAGGTCCGCATCGACGTGGACGAGGGAGTAGACGGCGCGTTCTCTTCTAAGACCGACAAGTTCAAAGAAGTAGTAATGGAAGCAAACCTTGTCCTTCAGGAATTTCAGAAGGAGCAGGATTGGAACTTCCTTCGAGACCGATGGGAGATCGGCTGGGCGTTCAATCCCCACCATGGGATTCAGGAGTTCCAGATTCCTCCCGATGTCTACAAGATCTGCTCTGGGTTCAATGATGCTGTCCGACTGCACAACCACGGCGGTTTTCTTGAAGTACCTATCACGTCTCCGCGCTCCGGCAACCACAGTGATGTAGCCATGTTCGATATGCACGGGCAGCTCGATGTCCTCGACAACCGAGTCAAGGCGTTCGTTGTGGGTGATACGCTCACCTTCTCGCGTCCCTGGCAGCCGCTTGAGCTTGGCTCGCTTATCGAAACCGACGTAATTTCTACTGTGCAGCCGCTGCACATTTGCGATGACAGATGCTCTGACAACTGTCCGAAGGCATACAAGGAACGAGTGCTGACTTGGTGCCCGGATCCTCTGTACTTCGTATATAAGATCGCATCCTATCGTGCCGAAGGCGACCCGTCAGTATCTGAGATGGTCGAGAGCCTGACCAACAAAGCCAAGATGATGCTGTCGGCTATGCGTGAGAATGACTCTGCGCACACCGTTCCCGATACCTACCAGACTGCACACCTCGGATTCATCGAGGTGATCTAATATGGCAGGTAAGGCATCTTCTAAGAAGAAATCATCTGGAGGCGGACGCCCTAGAAACTCCGAGCCTCAGGCTCAGGTTTTCAAACAGTTCACTGGAATGAACATCCAGGAGAACCAGGCGGACTTCGACCCGTCTGGAATCTCGCATGACCAGGCTGATCTTCAGATGACCTATATGGAGATTCAGAATAACGTGACAGTAACCCCGATGAAGACGCTTGAGACAGTAAACAAGACAGTGGAAAAGTTCCTCGTACCTCCAACGGGTACGGAGTTCACAGGCCCAACCGTCAACATCGGGGCGTATATCTATGCAGCTACAAGCAGCAAAGACGCTACCACAGGTGCTACTAAGTATGATATCTACAAGACAAGGGTTCTTGCTCCCGAGAGCTGGACGAAGATCGAGGTTAAGAGCGCCGTTTCAAAACCAGATGGTCTTCCTGCCGAAACCGAATGGACTTGGATCGGCCTCGTCGGCGGATATATCGTAGCGCTTACCAGCTCGAACAACATCTTCATCAGCGAGTATAAAGAAAATGAGCCGATCAAAGACTTGAGTTTCTACCCGAAGATCGACTCTCCTGCCGAGAACAAGCTCACTATCTATGCAGATCCCTGGGTATATGGAAGACAGTATGCACTGTATCCGCGAGGGTCTCTCAAAATCAAAGAGGTAACTGCTATCGATGAGGCTCCCCCTGCCGATATGCAGTACCGTATCGGAATCACCTATACACTCTGTAACGTGTTCGGCCCTACCGAGGCGGCGCCTATCAAATACTATTGGGTGAGCAAGCCGACGACCGAATGGTCCTCATCCTGTTATCTTGCTATTGACCACTGCGCCAAGAAGGAAGATGGCTTCAATGCAATGGAGTTCTACTATGTCGAAGGAGAAGCTCAGGATCCTGCGTTCTTCTACCGTCTTGAGTTCGACCTTGATGGACCGGATCCTCGCATGTCCTTCCATTGGGATGGCTATAACACCAATACCGATATGTGGGCTATCGCGAACCTTTCCGTTCCAACGAAGAACTATACAGGTGGAGTAGAAGCAAAATATGCCACGTCTATCGATGGTCGTGTTTACTTCTGGGGCAACGTCGATAACCCAGCAAGGCTCTATATCGGTGGCAACCCAGGAAACGAGCTGTCTATCTCCACCGGTACAGGCGGTGGATTTGTAGACTGCGACCCTGGACAGGGAAACAGAATCAAAGTTGTTGTCAAATACAAGACACAGTCTGGCAACAACATCGTCACGTTGCTTTGCGACAACCCGAACTCTCAGAAGGAGTTCCGCTACAACCTCGTTGAGAACAACGTCAGCCTTTCTTCTGAACAGTCTGTCAAAGGTTGGCAAGCTGAGCATGTCTCAGGCGCCGTAGGATGCAAGTCTCCTTATGGTGCTGTGGTGGCAGCAGATGGCCTGTACGCCGTGTCTAGGTTCGGCTTGGCTCTCACTACTCTTACCATGGAATACAACTCTCAGATTAGGGCTCAGTACGTCTCAGACGCTATCGAGCCTGTGTTTACCGATCAGGTTGGATACGAGTTCTCCGACGCTGTGCTCATCGAGATGAACGACAAGCTCTATCTCGTGTTCGGCCGTCACGCTCTGGGATCCCTTGGTGAGAACTATCTTGAGGGAATCATCTTCTGCTACGACATCGACGGCAAAGCATGGTGGACTATGACGATGCAGAACGAAGATCCGATCATGTCCATCGTGCCGCTTGACTATGAGTCTGCCCGTGAGGGCTTGATATGCCTCACGAAGAACTACGCGAGCTTTATTCCGCTTACGAAACCTGACAAGCCAGAGGATGCTCCTGTCGATTTCTATATGCAGTCCGGCCGTATCGGAGTTGCGCAGCCTCTCAACGGGTTACAAAACCTCGTACAGCTTGAGTTCAGGTTCGATTATTTCTGCGGTTCAATGGAAATAAAACTGGTTGGAATTGACCAACTTGGTAGGAAAGTTACCACAACCAAGCGAATAAACCACGAAACACCGGTTTATAACCTCGCTGAATACATGCGAGTTGATCTAAAGCTTGAGAGCTATACCTTGTCTTTCAGAGGTAAGGCGCGATTCAGGATGACTCATTTCATGGCTAAGACCTTCAACCTCACGAACAAGCGGGGTATTGTCTGGGGTTTCGATTCCTCTCAGGGTCTGCACTCCGATAATGACATCCGCGTTTACATAAAGAATTACAACGATCTGAAGCAAGCAATCATCCCGTAAGGAGGAAACGAAATGGGTTATCGAAGAATCAAGCCGCCTAAGCATCATCATCGTCGGGATATGGATAACAAGACGACCGGCGGCGTCATCTTCCTTGAGCCTGGAACAACTGCCAGGTTCTCCATTCCCTGTTGGTACCGAATAGTAGGCTGGCCCATCCAAGTCCATGGGCACAATCGAGACTTCCATGATTACCTTGGTTGGCCTACGCCTGACCACCCTGACCACAGCTGCCAGGAATGGGACTACGATCATTCATGCTGTCGTCACGGCCACGCTCACTGCGAGCCTAAGAGATGCCACGATTATATCGACATGTGCAAGCTGTATCCAATCCACTTGGACAAAGAAGGTTATAGGGTTACTTGTCGAGTCTCTGATGTCCCTGTGCCTCAGAATATCTACTTAAGGTACAAAGATCTCATCAACTGGGACGAGCCTACTGATGACGACCTCAAGAAGGCGTTCGATAAGATGAGCGAGGATGAGTTCCATGCTTATCGCAAATGGTACATTTCGAAGAAGATGAATATCGAAGCTGAAGTAAGCATTAGAACAGGCTCTGATTGGATCGTTGATGTCGATGTCTGGGCGGATAAAGCATTTACTGAGCTTCTCCCATTCGATGAAGCGGAGAAGATTATCACAGTGAATGCTCTGCGATCTTTCGATAATTCATCTCAAGCAAAGATAGAAACCGTTGGAAAATTTATCGTGAAGGTAAACGACCCGACGAACTACAAGAGGCCACCAAGATGAGAGTGACGGATGCTCGGCAGCCTATAGTGGTTCTTGGAGGCATTTATCCGCAAGAACGCGCTGTCGTGAGAAACAACGAATCGACGACAATCGTCTCGATGCTGTATTCTGAGAAGCCTTCTTCGCTCATGGCGGTTTCGTGGCAGGAATACGGCCCTATTATCGCAGGTGAACTTGGTTACGAGAGAACTGCTTGGGACGCAGGATACATCTACAAGATTCCTCTCAACCAGGAGCAATGGGATTACATCGAAGTTCTGCTCGATTACAGCAACTGGCCTCCTGAGCTATCAGATCAGCACGACAACATCGATATTCTCGTCGGTAAAAAGCCTGATGACGATTGGAAGATGTTTATCGAGGTCAGACCGAAGCTCACGAAGGAGCTTAAGCGAGCCATGGACCTACCGTTCTCAGTGCGGTATTCCTCAGCAGATGGTATGCTGTCTTCAATAGTTGCTGCTGGAACGATTATCATTTACAACCAAAATGATCCATGGAAACCATAGGAGGACAATATGAGCTGTCAATATCCACCTGAGCACGCAGGACACGATCCTCACGAGCTCAGCTGTGAAGAATACCATCACCGTCATCCGATTGACCGAGCTGCTCCCGACTGTGACGATCAGCTCCCAATGATCTCTACCGTAGGCCGAGGACCTCAGGGCTATGGTTATAAGGTTGAGATCTCCGATCCCGATACCTGCATCGAAACTTATCTTGAAGGATTCAAGTTCGATCCCCTGACTGGCGAGTACACGTCCGAATGGAAGTCGGAGAACATCAACGGAGGTGAGCTAAGCTATCAGTACAACCTTCGCCCCCATACCATCCCCAGGACGTTCACTATCACATTCATCTATCGTAGACCTGGTCGATGTGAGTGGTCATGGACGACTCCTGCAATTCCATATATCTGGACACTTGATTCAGCAGGACAGCCTGATACCGATCCTGACCATGTTGTCGGTTCTGGCATCGCTACCCTGATGGTGAAGACTGTCCATGAAGGCGAATGGAACTATGACCCTACTCCCGACGGATTCGACAAGGCCACTGGCCATAGCCACCATGAGCGTCTCTGGTACCCTATGGGACCTGACGGAGTACGCACCACGCGTGATCAGTTTAATGCCCCTAAAGCTGAAGAGGGATGGTCGGCTACGCTTGTGTTCGGTCGAGGCAATGGTGATATGGGAGGCACGATCGATGTCCCCGACTTTCAAGACCTTGCTGATTTCATGGGCGTATCGAAGACGGACATCATCTACAACATCCTCGATAAAGGAGAGATGACTAGGTTCCCCGACGGGATCGATGCATCCGATTATACCGACTGGGTCCTGAAGCATATGCACAAGGATATGGGATTCTTTGAAGGTGCCGACCACGACTGGACTGATGACTTCGGCGGTCAACCAAACATCAAGGCATACATTGATTGGGCTATCAAAAACGCTATCACGAATCTCACCACGCCTGATCCCAACAACCCACTTGCGAACCTGCTTCCGAAGCCTGTCCGTTATGTGTCTGGCGATGATACCAATGAGGACAACGATACTTCATACAAAACCTACGATAAAATGATCACTGACCAAGACGTTCTTAACGGTGGTAAAACGATGGGCAAAGATGGTTCTGGTACCGTCAATGCTAAATGGGTAGTCATTCGGTCCGAAGTTGGCATGTGTTTAGGCAAAGTCGATATCAAGAACCCGATGTCTACTGGCGTCTCGTTCTCCGTCACTTTTGATATGAGCGGTCTTGTTTGCTATGAGGCAGGAGATTATCAAGGCAAGAACCTTCCGAAGAACTCCTTCCCGTCTTGGCAGTGCGGACTTTCCCGTGGCGATGGTACCAACTGGATCAAAAACTTTGTTGGTTCGGTTACTTCCTCGGGCGAAGAGGTTGTCATTCCTTACAGCAAGAACTGCACTGGAAACGATTACGCCGATCTTGTTGTCGGTGGTTATCGATCGGGAGATCAGGATGCAACGATGACCTGCGTCGGACATCTTAATGCTAAAAGCAGCATCAACCTTACCGTTCCGTACTTCTTCGGTAACTACTAAGAAAGGAGGAAACTATGTATCCTTACGAACCATACAGCGGAACCCATCCGGCTCCTTATTGGCTTCGCGACGATTGCCATGCGAAGCATTATCGTGAACCTGATATGAACAGCTCCTACTGTGATGACCAGCTTCCTCTTATCTCTTCCATCGGTCGAGGCCCAAGAGGCGCTGGCATCACAGCGAAGCTGCTGAAGAATACCGATACCGAGTATGTCTTCTCCATTGTCGATGATGTGACAGGCGAGCAAGTGTTCCAGTCCCCGAACCTGGCGCCTACCATCGTAAGCGTCAATGCTCCGAAGCATACTCCCATCGCAGGCGAGAACTACCCTATCACGTTCTCTATGCGACGCGGAACCGATATCAGCGAGTACACAATCGATATCCCGTCTGGTGCTCAAGGTTCGCTCATCTACTGCCTTGAGGATCCGATCCACCTGAACAGCACCTCGGAAAACGAGAACAGTGGAATGTGGATTAAGTTCGCCAAGTTAGGTGATACGACATTCCGTACCACGATCGACCACCTGCTTATCTATGGTGAGCGTGATTGGAATGGCAAGCCGATTCCGCGAGTCAACGACATTATCTTCTGTCCTTATTGGGCGAAGACTAGCAATGGAGGCAACTCTATCGGTGTATCGTTCGGCACTATTGAGGCTGTTGAAAACGGCTACGTTGTATGGACTGCGCGTACCTTCATACCGAGCCTTGATATCACCATCTCTGCTGACGGAACTTGGGTTGTCGGCGGTATCGATACTCTCGTCAATGCAACTGGAAAGGACGGTTCTCCTGCCTCTATGGAGATCGGCAGCGTGCAGGAGACCATGCAGCCCACTGCGACGATCGAGAAGAACCCGCTGAAGGAGAATACCTGGAAGCTTAACCTCGGTCTTCCTCGTGGTGCTGATGGCAAGACCCTGAATATCCGCAGTGGAAAGTACACCGAAACGACCCTACCTCCGTTTGTTGATACTCCCGTCAACGACGCTTTCATCGTGGATGATGAGGACAACCGCTTCGACCTCTACATCAGAGGAGCATCTCCTATCAACATGGAAAATGGAGGACCTTGGACGATCGTCGAGAACTGGCAAGGTGTTCAGGGCTATTCCCTCAGATGGCTTCAGGATCCGTATTTACTTTCCGAGACGCCTATCCACATCGCTTCCAACCGCATCGACTTCATCCTTACTCCATCGAATGACGTGATGAGCGGCGATATTGTCATGGATAGCGAATTTTCTATCGGCGTGATATCATCGGCTCAAGATGGGTCTGGTGATTATTTAGCTACCAGAGTAACGGCAAAGGCAAAAGACCGCATTGATGCTCTGACAGCTAGGGTCACCGCTCTTGAGGAAGCTCTTAGGAACAGGGCGACCAATCAAGATATCGACGATACCGTCAATCGGAAATAAAGTTAGGAGACTATTATGGCTAATACAGACAAGCTTGTATATTTACCGCAGTTACAGCGGTATGATGAGAAGATTAAAGGCTGGGCTGATGGCAAGTTTCTTCTGAAGACTAATGCCTACTCCCTCCCGGCAGCTTCTACTACTAAGCTCGGCGGCGTGAAGATCGGCACAGGTCTTAATGTAGCAACCGACGGAACCGCATCCGTGAATGAAACTTATGTCGATGGTCGCGTTACCGCAGTAGGCGATAAGAAGTATGCACTCAAAGCCGACGTTCCTGGAATGACGCCTATGGCAAGTGCAGCTGAGGCAGGCAAAGTTTACGCTGTAGAGAAAGCAACATCCGATACTGTTATGGGTACTGTTAAGTACAGCAAAAGTGTTGGGCTTGTTCTGACAGATATAGCAGCAAGTTCTATTCAGGAGAATGATCTTAGCATTCCGCTGTACAACAAGATTGACAATGCTTCGACAGATGCGTTAGTTGCGAAGGAGGTTGCTACTCAAAATGCAGATGCTATTGCGAACAACATCTACAGTAAGTCTCAGACCTACTCCAAAACTGAAGTAGACGACAAGGTTTCCGCCGCTCTGACTTCCGCCATCGTGCCGAAGGGTACCGTGACATATGCAAACCTGCCCACTCCTGCAAAAGCGAACCTCGGTTATATGTACAACGTATCCGATGCGTTCACCACTGACACACGCTTCGTCGAGGGGACTGGCAAAAAGTATGACGCAGGCGCCAACGTGTACGTTGTAGCAGTTACGACTGGTAGCTCCACTGAATATAAGTTCGATGTGTTCATGGGCTTCGTCGATCTGTCTGGATATCAGACCAAAGCAGATATGCCCGGTGCTGCAACCAACGAGGATATCGACGCGATGTTTGCATAGGGCTATCTCATTAGTCGAGAATACGGGCAGCTCTGCTAAAGTGGAGTTGCCCGTCTTTTTTTTATTAAGGAAGGTGAGATAGATGGGAAATTGGATCCAAGGAGTAACAGAAGAAGAACCAAAGATGATTCTTCTTGCTCAGTTAAAACGATATGACGAAAAAATAAAACAGAAGATTGAGGACTCAGCGAGCAGTGGAACTATCCAAGCAACGGGAATTGCGCCGCTTAATCTTACCGTAGAGTCTCTTACTGATGGTGGCAGTAAAATAAAAGGTAGCTTGAATATTGGCCCTGGTCTCAGAGTTAATGCTCAGCATGGTTTACTTATGCCTTCAGTTGATAATGAAACTATCGAGATATCGACTGGTCAAATTCGTGTTAGAAAGCAAAATAAGGAAAATATAGAAGTCTCCAATCAACCATCTGTCGGATCCGTGTCAGCAGTTGCGCAAGGTAATATCGTTTTCGTTATGTTTAATGGAGTTGAGGTTGATTCTGCTTCCAAGACTCTTGTGGGTAAAATAACAAACCCGAACTTTCATCCTTTTACAGATACGCTCGGAACTGTTCTAGCTGACAAAACGAGAAATCTTAGCGTTAGTTTTTCTCATATTGCTTCAGCTTTCGCTAAAGTAGAAACTGATGGTAGCATCTATATCAATCCCGTACATTTTGATGGTCTAGTATGGGCTGGTACTCTTATATATCTAATATAGCGAACACTGACAATTAGACTTCTGTTTTTCAGCGTGCTATACTCAATTACAGAAAAGGATCTCATGGGAAGAGGAGGTTCATATGTTCGGACAAATGCAGCCTATTGGTTCTAGATCCGTACAGTTTGTCAATGGCCGTATGTCGGCCGAAGCCTACGCTATGACACCCAATTCTCAAGAGATTCTTATGGACATGAACCGTCCCGTTTTCTATTGGAAAACGACGGACGCTTCTGGTATGTCCTCTGTTCAGGAGTATGAGTTCAAATTGGTAGAGCCGGCTCAGCAAAGCTATGTGACAATGGACCAGCTCAATAAATTCAAGGAGGAGATCAATGAATCCCTTGCTAAACTCCAGAATGCAAATGCCAATGCCGAACCAGAACCAATCCCAGGGCAGGTTGTCCATGGGGGACCTGCTTAATATAGCAAGGACGGTGACTCCCGAACAAGCCAAGCAGATGGTGATGAGCATGGTCGAGAACGGCCAGCTGTCCCAGTCTCAGCTTGAGCAATATGAGAAGATGGCTAGGCAGCAGCTTGGCCTCGGGTAAAGTCAGCTAACCGGCCGGTAGCGATATAACAACTAAACACGTTATAAGGAGACTATCATGGATAACATGAGCTTGTCTGACATCGCTGCCGTAACAAAAGACAAAGACAATTGGGCTGATGGTGGTATCTGGATCCTGATTCTTCTGTTTGCTCTCGGCGGTGGACTTTGGAACCGTGGTGGAGTACAGCAAGATGCAGTCACCGAAGCTGGCCTGTGCAGCGCTATGAACTTCAACAACCTGGAAAACCTGGTTGGGCGCCTTGCTGATCAGAACAACAACCAGACCGCAATCATCGGCAATGGCATCAGCGATCTCGGGTATGCACAGCTCGGTCAAACCAATGGACTCGAGAAAGCCGTCATGCAGGGCAACTTCGACATCTCCCGCCAGATTTCCGACTGCTGCTGCAAGACGCAGATGGGCATTGCTGAGAACAAGTATGCGATGGAGAAGGGCTTCTGTAGCGTCAACAACACCATCAACGAGCGTTTCGCTCAGATGGAGAAACAGCAGCTCGAGCAGCGCATCTCCCAGCTTGAGAACCAAAACCAGATGATGTTCATCGCGCAGCAGATGAGCGGCGTCGTACGCTATCCCAACGGCTTCACTTGGGATGCTGGGGCCAACCCGTTCTGCTGCAAGACGACGACGACTACCACTCCCGCTACCGGAGCTTAGGTGATCCACCATGAGGACCATCAAGGAGCTTATGAGACAGCAGATCGACGAGTTGGAAGACGTCATTATGTATTCATGCGATGCTCTTGAGCATAGGCCGTTGAGGCCGGGACTGGCAGATGTCTACCACAAGTTGGCTCAGCAGGAAGAGAACCATGCGTCTCTTCTCGCAGACCAGCTGACGATCCTGTTTAACGAGCTTCTAAACAGAAACCCTGAGCTACCTCCTGAACTGATGAAAAAATGGGAAGAGCATCAGAACAAGGTGGTTAAGCTCAGGGCGCGAGGAAAATTATATATGGACCTCTACAAATAGCAAGAGGATTCTTGTATAATTTAATCATAACGTCGGGCGGGCTTCGGTCCGCTCGGCCGCGTTTAGGAGACAGGAGTCGATATGAGCTTCAAAGAAGCCGTCAAGAATGTGCAGAAGAACGGAAAGTATTCCAAGAAGGCGGCAGCTGCAATCGTCGCGAACGCCTCGAGGAACGCAAGCCCAGAGGCAAAACGGAAGAACCCTAAGCTCAAGAAGGTCAAGTAACCTTTCGCTTCTCGCCGTCAGCTGTCATAATCTTCATGTAAGGAAAACCGAGAGTTTAAGGATGGACATGATGGATTGGGTAGCTGTTTTCGGACCGGCTGCATTGTCGGCTGTTGTCGGAGCCGGCTCTGCGGTACTAACCTTCTACGCCCAGATTACCAACCGTCTCACTAAGTTGGAGACGAAGATGGATGATCTGGACTCGAAGGTTGACAAGCATAACAGTGTGATCGAGCGAACCTTTATTCTCGAAGGCAAGGTCGATCAGCTGGTAAACCACCAGATTTGAAGGAGGTGTTAAATATGCTTGACAAGTTTCTGAACGATAATTCTATGATCATGCGCCTTGTCCGCACCATTGTGCAGGGCATCATCGCCGTGCTTATCGTCGCAGTTCCTCTTGCGATTGGCGGAGTAATCAAGGACCCGCAGTGGGCAGCAATTGTCACTGCTGCGATCATGGCAGTCCTGAGCCCTATTATGGCGATGCTCAAGACTGGTAAGCCCGAAGACGGGCTAGAAGACACTGAGGAGGAATAATGAACAAAAGTGAAAGCGACCTCATGAAGGAGTTCATCAAAGCAGGACGCGGCTCTGGTGAAGGTCCTGATGACGAGCGTGATGTGAAGGAGATCGAGTATGGCGACAGCGAACGACGTCCTGTACTGCGCCCAACAGTGGATCGGGTACAGTAGGTGGGATGATCCCGAGCCCGGTACTGTATTCGGGCGATGGTATGCGAAGCTTGTAGACGATTCCTACTTCGGCGAGTCTGGCATCCCCTATTGCGCGATGTTCACTAGTTATTGCCTGGACTGGGCTGGTGTTACGGCCGCTGGAATCCCCGGTGCATACGTTCCCTGGATCCTCTCCGCTAACTCTGATGCAGAGCGCCTCGTTGCCAACGAGGATGCACAACCTGGTGACCTCGTCATGTTCGACTGGCAGGGCGATGGTATCGCTGACCACATCGGTATCGTCGAGGAAAACCATCCTGACGAGGGCTGGATGCAAACCATCGAGGGGAACACTTCTTCTGGCAGCGGTGGATCCCAGAGCAACGGTGGCGGCGTCTATCGCCGTGCACGTAACTATAACTCCATCATCGGAGTCGCACGACCTTATTATGAAACCCAGGAAGAGGAGGACGACATGCTCACTGATCATCAGGATATGCTGCTCGCGACCATTTACGAGCAGGTCACTGGTACCTACGACCCGACTGGTCGAGGCATCAATCTCTGCGACCACGATCATATCAAGTGGATCGGAAAGCAATGTGCCGACAACGCCGACTATATCAAGGCAGTTGACGCAAAGCTTGACAAGGTACTCGAAAAGCTTGGAAACTAATCTAAAACTAGATTAGTTTAGATTAGTTATTAGATTAGTTTTAATCTAATCTATTGATAAAGAAACCCTGCATACTATTGAACCAAGTACGCAGGGTTTCTTGTTTTACCAGTCAGGAGAATAAGACGGAGTGCCGGACCCTGGGTTCGGCTTTTTCTTTTGTGCTAGCCTAGATGGCCTCATCCATGCAGGAACTCCGCTGTACTTATCGTCGGGCTCTTCTCCCCATGCTGGGTACCTCAGCGGCATCTCCTTCGGTCCTCCATCGGAAGTACGTATATATGGTAGTTGCTCGATCATCTCAGCACAATACCTTGTGGCATCCATGATATGACTGTACCTGTCATGCTTCGGCGTGGCAGCCCAGTCATCAACGGAGCTGAGCTCTTTGTACTCCCACGACTCGAAGCACTCCATCACCCAGTCGCATTTATCAGAGTTGATGACCATGTTCGGCAGCAGCTTACGGACACGGTTGATCCCGTCTGCGACATAGGTTCGCTCAAGCTTCCGCCATTGGATGTTGGGGAACATCTGGCGACATTCCTCCAACGGAGAGTGCTGAGAGCCTGAACGATCGGAGTCCCATGGAAGGCAGGCGGCCCTGATAAGGTGGAAGTAAGGACGCTTAGCAAGCTCCTGCACACATTCCACCACAGCCTTTCGGTTGTCCTCGTAGTAATCGTAGATAAACATCTTGCCATCGATGTATTGGAACACGATGCCAGCCGTCCAGTCAGACTGCTTGTCCTTAGAAGAGATATCCCATGCCATGTACACAGGCTTGTCTGTGCGCAGGTTGTGCGGCGTGAACCTTCCCTCTGCTCGCAGAACCTCGATACCGGGGTAGACGAGGCCAGCGTTCACAGCGAGGAACTCACACATGAACTCCTGGCGGAACATATTGTCGTTGCCGTGAGCGCGGATGTAGCGCTGCCTGACGTTCTCTAATGCCTCGGGGGTCCATAGCTTCGAGCCATCTGCAAGCGTAGCCTGGTCTGCCCGCACGACATCAACGTAGACGCGACCATGGGCACCAGGCCACTTAGCAGGATCATCCTCCCCTGTATAGGTACGGAGCATATCTGCTGCTACGTTGTTCATACCTCGTGGCGTGAAGTTGAAGTTGACAGATAGCGGCTGACCCATCGCAGCCTTGTTCTCCCAAATCGGCATGATGAAGTCAAAGGCGCCTCTTCGGTAAAGAGATAGCTCCGATACGTAGAACGACTCGTAGGATGAGCCGATGAGCGATTCGGATTCCTTGAAGCCGATGAACTGAATGAGCGCTTCTGCCTTGTCCTCGGGGTTGTTCAGGAACTTGATTTGCTGTTGGGTCTCTTTAACTTCCAACATATCAGCAGGATAATTATCCCAATGCCTACGACCATCGAGGTACTTATCCCAGATGTTACGCCTAATCCATTTGTTATCAAGGCCGACATAGGCAGTCTGGGTACCAGGATGGTTCCACGAGAAGTGCATTGCCTTTTGGATATCGTCGGTATCTTTGCCTTCTTGTCGTCCCCAGATTTTGAAATAGTAATCGATCTGCCCCGATAAGCGGCGAGCCCAGGCATCCCGCTGATAGGGCCTGGGCTCGTAATACATCGGGACTTTGAGTCCCGCAGCCATAGCTACGCCGACTTACTAATCTGCTCGTACTTACTAATCTGCTCGTCGAGCTTTGCAATAGCTTCCTTGGCGTCCTCGTTAAAGTGGTACGCCTCCTGAAGCTGTCCATCCAAAGTGCGGGCGATATTGAGCATGACAGCCTCCATTGCGATATCCATGATCGTAGTCTCGTCCTGCTCATTGAACTTGTGGTCGATCATAGAATCGAAGAAGTCCTTGTACTCTTCAACACTCTCGATCGCCTCGAAGCGCTCAGCGACACCATGGAGCAGTGCGACCGTGCGACGAGCAATATCTGCTGCGTCAGCGAACGCGACCTCCTGGCTGTACTTGGTATGCTCAAGAACTTCTGCGAGCAGACGCTTGCTTTCCAGCCAGCCATTGACCGTCTCGAAAGAGGACGCCATATTGTTCACACGGGCCAAGAATTGCTTTTCGGTAGCTTCCTGCTTCTTCTTGAGGTTCTCTAGAGCAGCCTTTTTCTGAGCTTCCAGATCCTTTTTAGCGGCAGCTTTTTGATACGGTTCGGTCTTTACATGTTCAAGGAATCGATTCTCGGTAGTCTCAGTCTTGGGATTTACATGAGGCTCGCTCTGATGTGCCTTAGTATTCTTAGCCATAATTTAATCTCCTTCTCTGATTTCATTTACATAATCAATGGCTTCCTGCCGTGTAGCGCAATCAGTGATGTGCTTCCACTCTTCGTTGCTGATGACAAGTCCGTCGGCCAGGAGCGTCTCTCCGATGAAGACTCGGAACCGACGCTCTCGATCTACCCCGATGGTTTCTTGGATCTTATAGCGGAGCTGCCTCTCAGTTGTCATAGCTCGGCTCCTCTGGTTCATAGTCGGGATCGTACATCAGATTGATGTAATCAAGCGCTTCATTGTAAGTGCGAAATAATCGCTGTTTCGGAATCGTCATCGTCTCAATCCAATAAATCTCGCTAGTACCATTCAGCTTGGTATTCACATATCCTTTCTTGATAATGTGAATCTGGGCTATTTTATCTTCCATCACTTCCGACCTTTCTTGAGCATCTGATCCTGCGACCAACTCATTGCCTCGGCCAGGTTCTTGAACTGAGGCGGCTTGTTCTCGCTAGAGCCAGTGGACTGAGGCATGTCGAGAGCAGGCTCGGTCGGTGCGGGTTTCTCCTGCTTGGGATGGAGAGCCTTGCCTCGTTCGGTCAGTTTGGAGATCTGACGGTTGACCTGAGCCAGCGCCTTGTCAAGATCGCAGCTGTAGCCGATGGCGTTGCCGTCCTTGTCCTTCACCTCGTAGTCTTCGATGAGCGAGTCGAGCATATCGCGCTGCACATCGTTGAGCTTCTTGTAGGTCTCAGCGAACTTGAGCGTGCGGACGATAGGCTCCTTCTCCTTCTTAAGCTCATCGATACGCTGCTTCGCGATCTTGTTGAAAGCCTGCTCAAGCTCAGCGTTGTAGTCATCGACCCATTGCTTCGCCTGGGCACGAGGGTTGTCGCCAGTGAACGGGCGCCCAGTCTCAGGATTGATGTAGGTAGGAACACCGTCCTCGTCCTTGGTGTAGATGTCAGGGTCATTGATAGATGCGCCGAGCTTGCCATCACGAGTGACTCGAATCTTGCCAGAAGCCTTCATCGCGTTGGCAACATCGCTCACAGCCTGGTCTTCGATGGACGACTCGATGGACGAGATGGTCTCGGTTACTTCCTCAGCTGAGTAATCAAACTCTGAAACTGTTTCTCCAGTTGCTCCGTCAGCAGCGCTGCTTCCTCCAGCGTTCGAGCCATCCAGCTGTGCATCATCGGACTGGCCTTCAGCCACAGGTTCGGCATCACTTCCACTGATACCTTCTGCTTCTCCGGATCCTTCTGCATCAGGTTGTCCGTCTCGATTGGCTGGAGTCTCTTCAGATTCTTTCTTATTTCTTTGTTCCAGCGCCGCAAACGCCGCTTCCCACGAATCAATCGCAGGAGCTTCATCTTTCTTTGCATCCAAGTTTTCAGCGATTCCATCCATCTTGTTCCTCTCTCTGATCGTTCATGTCCTGCAACTGCTGAATATGTGTTCTGATCCAGCTTTGCTTCAGCATGTTATATAGCAGCTGCCAACGCTCGACGATGTTCTCGGTGTCCTTGGAGTCGAATTGCTTGATAAGCACTTCGATTGCCGAATCAATATCGGCCACCTTGCCGAGCGCATTTCTCATGCGGGTCAAGAACTTGTTGGTTTCCTTGATGACCTGCTTGAACTCCATCAATCTCTGCTGGTCTGTGATTCCATCGGTAAACCTACAGGAATCATATTGTTCAACTAGAGTGTTCCAGCTTGCCACAAGATCCAAGTGCCTGCACTCCTCATCGACCCACGCTGCGAACTGCTTGTTAGTAGATGCCAGCGCGTTCATCAATAAGCTTCTGTCTACGCCACTTCTCCCATTCGGCGTCAGTCAGAGGAATCGAGGCAGCCAAGGTCACGCCATCGATATAGCTCATAATTGGCTTGCCGCTGAACTTAGGGAGCAGCTCAGGTGCAAGCTGGGTGATAAGGGTTTTGAGTCCGAACAGTTGGATCATCGTGTCTTCCACCTGTACAAGCTGAGTTGGGAACGACCACAGGTAACCAGTCTGTCCATCGTTACCCAGGACGACAGGCACAGGCATCTTGTGCAGACCAGGCGTGAAGCTGATTTCCGTGCCGATCTTAGGGAACGTGGTCTTCGCGTAGACGGGCTTCGAGTTGTCCTCTCGTAGAATCTCATAGTCTCCAACCATGCGGTCTACTTCCTCAGGGGCACCGTAAATGCGGTCGCCTGCGTTGGTCTCGCGGACGATGATGTCATGGCCTACCTGCTCGTCGTAGGCAATGTTGCGTTTCGCGTCGGGCACCATCATCGGTGTGATGAGGATCTTCTTTCCGTACAGCGGATGGTGTCGAGGGTCTTTGTCCAATGCTTTCTTTGGCTTCTTGTTTTGAGGTTCCCAATCCTCACCTTTGAGGTATGCTGTGATTCGACTGCACCTCTGCTGATAGGTGAGCCCGTCCGGCTCTAAGCCAGCACGCTCCTCCATCCGTTCCAGCTCTTCCTTTTTCAAAGCTGTCATCCTTTACCACCTTTCGATTAACCATGTAGTAAACATGTAGTTTATTATAGCATGAAAAAAAATAGGGCCGTCCATAAGGACGACCCTAAAAATTAAATGTTCATTCTTTTTCCCTTCATGAACACGTTCATATAATAGTCTGAGTTCTTTGCGGTTTTGGTATTAAACTCATAGAAGTCATTCGTCTTTTCAATTCCTGAATGACTTTCGTCGTACAGGAATTCTTTGAATGAAGTCTCTGCTTCTTTAACCATCTTGATTTCTTCTTCAAGATCTTGCCTACTATAAGTCTTAATGGCAAGCCTGATATTAGAATCAGGATTGAAGAATATCAAATTAGCAAACTGACAATTCTTGAGCAAAGCCATACCTACAGCAAGCTGCCATCGCTCAGGACAATCTTTCTTATCAGTATGGACTGAGACCATATGTCGTTCCATGCCATAACTCTTGACCTCACCAATGCTTGCTGGGCATGGTGCCCCGTCTTTTTTGATATCATACAAAGCTGTCTTCTTTGTTTGCGGAATCGACATAGCATCAGGAGACCAACCAAGAAGATCATTAACTAGTATGACATCATCCCAATGATACAAGCCAAGGTTTGCTCCCTTGTTCGCTTCCTCTATAGCAATAGGTTCAAGCAAATGACCTCTGGCTGCCATACCTGTAGCAACACAATCTTCATCCGAGATATATGCTGTCGCAAAGCTAGAAGCTATCTTCAGCATGTTTGCTTCTATCTGAGCTTGCGATCTCTTACGCCCTGTTTCAGTTACAGGCAGGATATTCTTGATGCTAGAAGCTGTCAGGTAATGCGTCCTAGCCATCATCCATTCTTTATCGACCACGTGTCTCCACATAATCTTATCTCCTCAATCTAAAAAAGGGCCCAGTCGTATTACCGACCGAGCCCTTCATAACACTTGAAGTTATTGATTAGAACGGGATGTCATTGTCGTAAACAGACATGGGAACCGGAGTACCCGGATCAACTTGCGGTGCATATCCCGTAGGTTGAGGCTGAACGAATCCCGTATCCACTGGAATGTCAGCAGCCTTGACGCTTACTTGCTGAGGCTGTTGCTGATACTGAACCTGCGTCGGAGCAGGCGAGTATCCTACCTGCGGCTGCATAACCGGGTTAGGCATGGAGACCGCAGGAGCAGGGGAGGCAGTGGGAGCAGCGACAACACCGCCGTGCGCCCCATCATCGGCGAGCAGTTGGGGCACGGTGAGATAGGAAGGCAACTCCTCTCTCAACTGATACGGTCCCGCTTGCACTTCCTCTACTGTCCAGGGTCGAGGATTGCCAGAGCCATAGCTGAATCCCTGAGGCGGTTGCACCGTAGAGATTCGGATAGTCTTACCAATGAGGTTCATCATATCCTCGCCGCCTGCAATCTTGAACAGGTCGATATGCACCGAGGGCTTCTTCCCTTCACGCTGCGCTTTGCCTGCTTCAGCAAAGGTGAAGGTTCGATAGCCGCCGCTAGGTCCGCAAAGGGTGATGCGAATGTTCCAGACCGGATTACCATTCGGCCAGAACTTCGGAGTTGTTGGACCATGCTGTCCGAAGTTCATCGCCTGTGTTTCCTGAATGGCAACTACTGTGCCAGTTAGTTCAGTAGAGAACCCAGGTTGGCTAGGCCGGGAGTAGTTCCAGTTATGTTCGTTACGGTTAGAGCTTTGTCCAGGATTGAGTGCCATGTTTCTTTTCCTTTCTATAGGGTTCGTTAATTGTACTCTACATCGATGAGCAGAGATTCGAGAGTTTTAAGATCTGCTTTCCAATAGTATCCTATAACTTTTTCGATCTTGTCTTCCCAGTTGTAATGGTTCAGATCATCTATCTGCTTATCTCGAAGTCCGAGCATAAGCTGCCCGAAGTCATCAATACAGATTTGTTTGTTTATAGGATGGTTGTAATCGTACGTTGCAATATATGCTAACGTCCAATTAACCAGATCGTCGTTACGTCGTCCTTCAGTGAAAGAGTCGGGATAATTCTCTATCCCTTCCTTATACTCGTTCCAATCCATTATTCCGAGATCCCTTCATATCCTTCTGCCAACATAGCTTCGATGACGTCGTTGTCAGTAATGTTGCCTTTGCCAAGTTCTGACCAATCTTCTTTGGAGAATCCTTGGTTCATGATGAAATCATACAGGCTCATTTGTTCCTCTCTTCCTTCCTCATATTTACATATGTCTTGAGGTCGTTCCATATCTCATCGGTCAACATCAACCGATTGATACCGTTGGACTGTTTAACTTTTGTATAAACAGCCGCGTTCGTTTGGTTTCCTATAAGATCAATATGAGCATATGGGAAATGCGATATCGGTACGATGTGCGGCGTTGAGAAGTACAGATGGAAGCTACCTGGTTTCGATGGATGGCTCCAACATTCAGTGATGTTCCTGTACTTCTCACCCCATGCAATCGTCCTCTCGTCGAACGTACCATGACCCTCGCCGTCAATGTCGATGACAATGAACGGTTGAGCATACATGTTCTGTCCGACGTAACCACAGTCCGACAAAGCGATGGCTGCATCCCTGGTGTACAGGCTAGGAACATAATCCTTGCTGTACCCCCATTTCATCATGGGTTTATTATCCCATGAGCATGGGAACCATCGCTTGTCGGTACCCTTCCATCCATCAGGAAGCTTCTTCAAATCAGACAGTTTCGACTGCATCACTTGCTGTGCTGCTGTCGGCTTCCTGATAGTTGGATTGAAGTTCGACTGAGGATATTTGAAACTACGCTTGAATGAACCATCATTGTAGTTTCGAATATCCTTTTCTCGAACAGGGATATTGAGCTGACGGAGATAATCAAGGACATCATCTAGGGGAATCCCATTCAATCCACACCGATACATAGCGAAGTAGGGAGACTCACCGAATGCAAACAGATTTCTCCAATCAATCATCGCTGCTCTCCTTTTGCTTCTCTGGTTTGTCTAAGATACCTTTGGCAATTACATAGCCATAAAGCCTGAGGCCAACATCATTGTATTTGCCATTAAGACAATCTTTGAGCAATTTCTGAGTTCCTTCGTTTGGCACTCTGTTCTTGATTGCAGAACGAAGATCAACTATAGAGGACAAGCTGTATCCTCCCGACTTTGAGATATGAGTCAAAGCTTTTGCAAGCTTGTTCATATCTGCTATGTTCTCGGTTGCATTATCCTTAATGCGATCCAGAAATTTTGCCTGCGTATCACGTGGAATTGATGGAGACTCTTCGATAGTCTTCAATGTGTTCCTGATCTCGAACATGGTCTTACATTCTTGTATCCAATCTCTCATCTCATCAAGAGAATCAATATTCGTATTCGGCTCATGAGTAAGTGATTGGATAATCGTACACAGTCCATATTTCAGAAGTTCCAAATCTTCATTGTCATTCTGATTGTTATTGATCGAGGCATATAACTCATCAACAAGACCTTGGTTTACTCCATACATATTGTGCCAAATAGCGTTGGTGCTATTAATTGTCTTCGCCAACCTTAACAGATTGGTTACTGTTCTGGCTGTCATATAGTTGTAGTCTCGAATATCGAAGCTACCTCTATATGTGCTCTTGATTATGTTGATGAGTTTTTGTGTAGGAACTACATTGAGTTCCTTTTCTACCCATTCGCACCAAGCTTCTTCATCGAACCTAACATTAAGCCATAGGAATCTTTGTTTAGTTTGAGGAAGCATATCGCATTTACCCTGAGGATTACCCATGGCTACGATGAGAATGCTTGGAAGTTTCCTACCTGACATCATGTTGCGTTCCTGAATCAGGGTCAAACATGCATTGAGAGTCATGATGTTTCCGTTCGTAAACTCGTCGAACGCAAGGACATCTCCGTCCTTCATATCGAGCAAGTAATCGAAGTCGTATATCTTCATACGCTTCGTATCTGTATCAGGCATAGCCATGCCTGAGATCTCGGACGGCATCCTTTGACTGGTAATGAACTCGAAGTATTGCCGTCCGTGCTCCTCGCACCATTGTTTACACTGCGAGGTCTTGGACAATCCTGGGTCGCTCATCAATGCGAGTGCCATCTCATCTCGATGCTGATCCAGGATGTCCAGATATGTTTTGATGTTCCTCACTTTTTCTAACCTTCTTTCCATGTGTCTTGATATAGTTCACGAAGTGGTTAAGGTACCAGAAGGAATGCCCGTCGGCACTCCATACTTCCCAATCATTGATACCTGTTTGCCACTTCGCAATAACCAGGTAAGCTTTGCGAACCTTAGCATTGTGCATCTCGGTTCGTGTTTGCTTCAGCCACTCCTCTTTAACCTTGCGGCTGACTGAAGCTGTCTGCTTTCCTGTCTTCACTTCGAAGACGATCTCCTCGGTGCAGATGTTACCATCATACATCCTAAGGAGAACGTCTCCTTGGTCTGAGCTACCGTGAAGAGCTTGGCGAAAAGCTTCCAGCCCTGCACTCTCGAGATACTTTGCTAGATTAGATTCGGCTCTGGTGCCTTTCGCTTTGCTCTTATTCATAATGGTAATACTTCTTAAACAGCTTTGCCCAGTCGTAGCAACGATGGACTTCAGCGCTCGGACAATTCTCAGTGACCCATCTTGCATAACCAGTACCATTGGTGTATTTAGCACCATAGACATCGTACTCTCCGATGAAGAAATCATAGAGATGTTTGGTCCTGATTCTTTGACTGAGCTTGATTGCTCCTGGATTATCGGAGTCTCCAAATGAGATAACAACATCGTAATCCATGTCGTTACTTTTCAGAATCTTTCTGAAGAATGAAGACTCATTGCTACGAGGAATTTCTTTTCGTTCTTTCTTGATGTCCATCTTCAGAACTTCCTCGTTCGTATAGAACCTGGAGATTCCTCCAGTCAAAATCAAGTCAGCATTAGTGATGTCAGTGATGGTCTTGATAAGCGTCATCATGCCAGCGCTCAAGCCATCAGGAATGCTCGATGAGATATCAAGGATAACCAAAGATCTCTTCCTCGGTTTCTCTTCAAGATAACCGCAGCAGATACCAAGCTTCTTGTTATAGCCATCAGTCCATTGATAGCTGTTGGTCAAATTGACTTTGATGATATCTGCCAGCTCACCGAAGAACTTAGGTACAAGTCTCATCTTGAGGAGCAAGTCCATGTCTACAGAACTACCAGTATCCATGGCTAATTCTTCAAGAGTCTTGTCGCAAGTTCCTTCGGTAGAATCATAGTAAGAATTGTTACCATGGTTCTCTTTTGGCGGATCGTAGTTGAGCTTAACAGGTTCATATTCTTCACCTACCATCTCAGCATAGACGTCACGCCATTTGAAGAAACCGAATTTCTTCTTAAGCATTGGCAGCATCAGCCTGAAGATCAGAATTTTATCTGAGCTGTTGTCCCATCTGAGATATGGGATTCCCTCAGGTGGTGTCTCTCGTGCCCCAACAAGAACAATCTTCGGCCATGTTACACCTCTTCGAGATAACTCGAATGGAGTCTCTAACATTCTCATCTGTTCTTTCCTTTCCGTAGAAGAAGGAAGCCCAGCATCATTTGCCAGGCTTCCTTCAATTAAACTAGTTAGTGCCAGAGTTCGGGAAGCACATCAGCAAGACACGGTGCAACAGCTGCGATGTAGTCCTTCGCATCTATCACTGCATTGATAAAGTCAACGATCTCTTCGTCGCTCATATTCAAAGGATTTATATTCATCTTATGAGTCGGATTGAAATCATCTGTTAGCAAGACGTCATCTTCATGAGCGAACTCAAGAAGATCAGCGAAGAAATTCTCAACGATCTTATCCGCTTTGGCAAAGGTTGTTGCTGTCTCAATCTCGTCCATAATGTCCGAGAGCTTATTGACATACTCATCAAGCGTCGGCGTGTTAGGCGTCTGCTTAATCGAGACCTTAGCTTTAGGAGTGAAGACCGGCATATCTTTCTTCTCGGTTGCCGCCTTAATTTCATCAAGATTATCCTTAATGAAACTCATGACGTCATTCAGTTCTGAGAGTTTGTTTACCTCCGAAATAACTTCTGTCGCAGGCATCATGATCTCAGTACCAACAACAAAGTATCCGCGCTTGAACTCGATGTCTTTCTTGTTTACGAACTGCATAGTTGTTCCTTTCTGTCTTACTTCTCTTCCTTATTAACAGCATCTAGCCAAGACTTGATGCGGTTAACCATAACAGTATGCTTGAGCTTGGCTGCATCCCAGGATGAGTTCTGACCATAGCTCATCTTATAGATAAGCTCGGCCACTTCCTGTTCCATACCATGCTCAATGAGTGGAGCTATAGCATCCATCATAGCACGGTTCTTATACTCCCGTGTCTTGGATGCTGCACCTTTGTCACCAATCTTAAGGGATGTTTCGATCCATTCAATATACTGTTCAGCGACTGGTCTGGTATCGATGCCTCGGCTCCAGCCTTTAGGGCAACGTTCGAACTGTCGATACCAATAGGATGGTTCGGCATCGTATGGATTGAAGTGCGGGTTGAGTTTGTTTACATGAGCAATCCGCTTATTGATCGGTCTCAAATCAGCGAAGACTTTTTTGCTGACATCCATTGAGACCATCAGGTAATCCATATCGAATACCTTGATAACATCGAGGCAATCTTCACATCCCTTTCGCCAACTGATGTTGAGTTCAGGGTAACCATCCTTGATAAGTTTAACAGTTTGTAAGTTGAACTTACCAGGATCCCAGAACCTTACTCGATCTGCTTTGAACTTCTCGATAGAGTTCTCTGGTTCCCATCCATCAGACAGGAATGCTTGAATGAGAGTAGCCTGGGATTGCGGAGAATATGCGAACAGATCCATATCTGTCTCATTCTCCCAGGTGTTCACTTCATCCCAACTGAATGTTGGGTTGTCAACGTAAGCAAGGATTGACTGCCCAGTATAGCAGCACCTTGCACCATCTGGCACAGTGTTAAGAATGTCGTTGACGAGGTCTTCGTTAATCATTGGACCTCCTTTGCCAGCAGAGCCAGTGTGGATAATGCATCCTCGATGTCTGCCAAAGATGCAATGGCTTGTTCGGCTTTACCAATTCGAACCAAGCCTTGGAATTCTGAGAGCCTTGCTCTCACGATTTGGCACCAACTATTGATTACGCTTGGTGCGATAGTTACCCTGATCTCTTCCATGTTTTTACCTTTCTAACTATTCCTTGGTGTACATCGTTGGCTCGTCTGGTACCAATCGGTACATATACTTGTCAACGTTATACTTGCGAAGAACCAGGAGCTCGCCTGTTAATGGAAGCTCTTGAACTACTTCCCAGTAGATACCTGGTCGTTTCTTTAGGCGGATCCTATCGCCAACCTTGAAGTTACTCATCGAGGTTCTCGATGAACTTACGAAGGTGAGCCTTCAAAGCTTCCTTCTCGATGTCAGATTCGGGAGTTTTGAACAGGATGACTCCCATAGGGAATGTCTCATTATGCTTTGCTGCAAGCATGACATAGCCCTTACACTCGGCGGCTTCTTCTGGATAGAGGATTTCAATAGCATCATCCATCCTCTTGTCGAATTTCTCGAAGTCAAAGTTGTAGAGCTTCGAGCTCTTGACCTCAACGGATTTCGGTTCTCCCAGTTTCATTTCTTCTTCCTTCTCTCCGAGTTTGTAAGCCGACACTTAAAGCATCGACATCCTGCCGTGTAGCCAGTCAAGGATCCATGCCTTGGGTCATCCTTGTTGGCTTTGAGTTCTTCTAGTACGCGAGCTCTCCATTTAGCTCGTTGTTTTTTTGCAGCTTCAATACACTTGTCACATCTGCATCCTGCGTTATAGGATGTGGTGGTTCCGTGCCGTGGGTCTTTGGGATCAGCTTGAAGCTCTTTGAATCTCTTGGCTTGGTTTGCTTTCGTAGCTTTGATATAGGCTAGAGCATGTTGCTTATAGTAAGCCTTCTCAGCTAGCCTGATAGATTCAATATGACCTTGCCGATGTTCTTTGCGGTAAGCTTTAGCAGCGGCTTTGCACAAAGAGCATCGGCATTTGCCCGAGGCATAGCCGGTCATTGTACCATGCCTCGGGTCATCAGGTTTCATATCTTACCCCACTCAAAGACTTGGACTCTGACTCCATAGTCATTCAGTCCTGCGACATAGCTGATACCGCAAACATCCTCAACCATATCTTTAATGGTTGAGTATTGTTTGATAGTTGGGTTGCGAGGTTCGCCAATCCATACTTTTATTTTGTATGGATAAAGCTTGTTGAGTTGTTCGACTATCTCACTCCACTTAGCTTCTTCAGACCAGTCAGGAAGTTGGTCTGCGAGATTACATTGACGACAGTTCTCGCAATAGAAATAGCGATCAGGCAATGGCAAAGTCTTTGCATATTCACCATTGCACATAGGCTCTTCATTGCTCATTTTCTTTTCCCTTGAGATTCATGTTCAGCCAAGCCTGGCATTTGCCATAGAAATCACAGTCTATTGCAATTGGACAATAAGAATCAAAGCGATGGAATCCAATACCATCTGGTGCAGCCTTGATTTCATCTTTGGTTGCGTGCCTTAAATATTGTTTAGGAGTGCTGGCGGCAGTGCATCCTTTGTGGTAGCACACACGAACAAACTTACCTTTGTCTTCCGTGACCCTACCTATCTCTTGCTTGTAACCTGGGCCATAAATAACCCAGTCACCGAAGGCAAAGGTTGGTTGATGATTGTCCAGTTCATTACGACATTCTTCACAGACATCACCTGTCTGCTTTTTGTTATCCTTCCAAAACTCACGAGGATAACTGACATGATATGAATCGAGCCATGTCTTGCCGCATCTCGCACATGTCCATTCGAATGGATCACAACTCATAGTTCTCCTTTCTAAGCTTCGTTAAGCTCGTCTTGATCTAGCAATTTATCGGCTTCATCCCAGCCGTTGACACATGTTACTGACTTCGGCTTGGCAAGGGCGAGTTGACACTCGTCTTCCCAAGGACAATTCGAACAACAGTATTCAAGCTGAGGATAATATGCTTCGATGGCATATCGTCCATATTGATTGGAGTCGACAATGTATCCAGCTGCATTACATGGTGTCCGATAAATCTTATAGTCCATTGTTCTTTCCTTTCTAACCAAAGAGAGAGCCACATGATTGCAGCTCTCTCTCAAAGCGAAACATTTTATCGACGATGACCATTTACGAAACAGTCATTGCAGATAACTTGGCCGTCTTCTGACCAATTGTTATCTGCTTGCAAGGTTCCCAATTCAACTGGGATTCCGCAATATTTGCAGTTTGCCCAGCGATGTACCGGGACCAGGCACATCAAAATACAAGTGATGATAATGACAACTACGATAACCTTTTTCATTGTGGTTATCCTTTCTACTAGTTAGCAAGTCGTCCCATGATATTGAGACGGTTCGCCTTTCTTGATGCGTTCAATGGCGTCAATACATTGTTCTTTACAGTGCCTACGATGTGGGCAATTGTCGCAATCGACAAAGTCTGTAACGTAATCTTCATCGTACACGTCATAGATAATATCCCACATATTGACTCCTTTGTATCAGGCAGTTGGTCTCCATATTAAACAAGAGTCGCCTCGCTTATGTTTTTTTAAAGCGAGTTGGGGAGCTTTCGCTCCCCTTCTCACTATTCGGCTTTAGCCAAATATACTGCTCGGTAACGTTGGTTACCGTCGCCATCTTCCATCCAACCGTGAGTGATGATGTCACCCACTTGGATTGGCTGGTCAAATGTGATCCAGCTTGGTTTAATAATGGCGTGTTTCTCGCCATTTGCGTTTACACTTGTGATACGCTCCAAATCCTTTTCAGGATTTGCTTCTACGAGGACGACCTCTTCGTTCTCAACGAACTTAGTTTCTACGTGAGATTTCTCAACAACTTCCCATGCCATGGTAATTCCTTTCTCTAACTTTTCTAACTAATTACCTAATATCCACGGAGTAATAACCCTGAGGGCCCGGGAGGCACATGCGTGCGAGAAGAGTAAGAAGAAGGTAAACGTGAGAGTGGGCGAGGAACATGTCTTTTCTAAATATTGCGCGATAGCGGAACAGCGGACAAGCCGGTCCTCCCTGGAGGTCGGACGTTTCCGCTATACACGTCACTCATTCGCCGAATGCACGTTTCCCCAGGTTATAAACCGAAAAATGTTTCGCTTTTTATAACATGGGGGGATAGTATATATTAGGATACTTAGTAGATTAGTGGTGTGGAATCTTCCCCCGAAAAAAATTTCCCCATTCTCCAGGTTTTCCCAGGAAAACAAGGTAATCTCTCGCACGATATGGCTATCAAAAGAAGCAAAGTAAGAAAATTCCTTACAGTCCCACGGGATATAAGGCAAATGCCTCCACGTTCCCCCATTGCCCTACCGGTGTTACAAAGTTCAAAAACAGTATTACTTAAAAAAATTTTACGCCATAGATAAATATAGTGCGCTTTGCGCCATGTCCGCGTAGCGGACGCGCGCTCTGCGCCTTGCTGTTCCCACGGTTTCTACGATGGTGTTCGCCTTTGGTGCCTATGATGTGGTGTGTGCTGTCGGAGCTTTGTCGTACCTTTGTCACAGTTGTTTTCAAAGTCTCCCCCAAGCGGTGCCGACGGAAGCTGCGTCTGAGTGGAGGGGCGAAGCCCCGACCGAAGCGCAGCTCCACTCGGCCCGCCTAACCGGGGAAGCCAATATTAAAAGAACCGATGTCTGGCAGTTCATCAGAGTCAACATCGGTTCTTTTAAGCTATATAAGATATATTAGGTTGTCTTTGTTCTCATGGTGCCCACGATTTTTGGCATGGAACTATTATGGGCGGTCAGGTCAAGATTTTCAATGAATCCACCTGCCTCCCTGACAAGGTGTGATCAGTACCCTGCGCGACCATCATCATCATTGGCGGTCTATGTGCCGTTGCGATTTATCACCCGTTTTGCTTGACACGGTAAGGTAAACAGTTCCCGTGCCGATCATCACATCTAGGTCAGGTTCCATTATCGACGTTATGACCGGGTTAAAAGGCTCGAACGTCAAGAGCCGATCAATCCTGAGTTTCTAACCAGCTTCTAACCAAAGGTGTTAGAATCATTGTAGCATAGTTAGAAGGAAGGAGGTAGCTGGAAATGGCATTGGAGTTCGAAGGTTTCGAGGCGCCGATCTCCGCCATCGAGGATGTGAAGGCGAACGGTGTGAGGGAAGAAGTCCATGGGTTCACCCAGGATGATCTCGAGAAGATGAGCCGTGAGGACAAGGAGTTCCTGCCCATTGGTCTCACCGATGCCGACGCTTGGGAGAACTACACTGATAATCGGCTTTACGAGATGGACAAGATGGTGAGGTCCTGGTTGAAGAAGACCTGGTACCACAGGACTACCAAGGGGAAGATGAAGACGGCTGTGCCGCCTCTGTTCACGTTCCTCTACGGTCGGCCTCCTGGTCCAGCAGACTCGAGGACCTGTGCAATGATGCACCGTCTGCTCAAATACTACTGCACAAGGTACACTGGCAAGTCAACCATCAACAGCCAGGTGTTCTCGCGCGTCTACCATTTCTCGCAATACTCTTGCAAGACGAAGAGGCCTTATTCGCTAAGGCTTCGGATAGAGGAGATGGAAGATGGAAAAGATCCATTCAGACTTGGTCCCGACGATCGCCGCGACAAACGCAAGAAGCCTAGACGAGCAAATTCTCGAAATGGCAAGAAGCAAAATGGGTCAGGTAGTGAGGATGGCGGACACGGTTCCAAGAGCTGAGTTCCCGACAGGTGCCCGCTGTGCAGCCCAACATCTGGTGTCGCGCATGTTCACCGACGCCATCTTCTCGCAAGACATTAGAACTATCGAGGTCATCATCAACCGCATCGATGGCGGCAATCCAAGAGATGATCAGATGTCGAGTCTTCAGACGTTGTTCGGTGATGCCATCAATCGCATCCTTGAGATCGAGGACCCGCGCGAGCTGAAGGTGACTCCCGATGATTCTGTGATGGATGCCCTCTGCAAGAGCCTCTACGATCTTGCTGCACAGGACATCTACCACGAGGAAGACGAGGAGGGCAACATCAAGAACAAGCGCCCGTCAGCTGAGACGAAGAAGTCTCACGAGGCAGCTCTCCGAATCATCATCGAGAGGTCCCAGGGCCGAAAGACCACTCCGACGTTGGTTGAAGAACTTCCTGAAATTAAGGAAGCAGATTGGCTTTTGTCGCTTGATTCTCCTTCCGACGTGGTATAATAAAGCCATGGCTTAGCGCAGAAGCAGAAGCCAGTTCCTTTCTTTCCGTGTCTTGGGAACAGGGGCAGATGGATAACTAAGGCCGAGTCCGACGGGGTTCGGCCTACTGCCTCCTAAAGATGCGGAAGACTTAGTGACACGGAGACAATATCATGAGAACAAGAGAATTTAGAGAGTGGCTCTACGAACCATCGTTCGAGGAGTCGGTGTGCGCCAACCCGTTCCACGACATTGCCAAGAAGGTGTTCGACGGGTATTCTTCTATGGACCCGTTCCAGCCAGATCCAGATGATGTGAGGACGAAGGTGTCCCAATTGCTCAAGGCTGGACTCATCATCCTCGAAGGCGACGTGGTCTACGTCAAGGAGCACGATGACCTTCATCCTTTGAACGAGGCCATCGATCTTCTGGCATACTATCTCCACTCAGACTCAAGAGAAGCTCACAAGGCAGCAGACATCCTTGAGACGAACTTTCAGGGATACTTCCCTGTAACCCAGCATAAGGTACTGAGAGACGCC
>ERZ1034844.75-NODE-75-length-53187-cov-45.969077_pt1 | contig 53187 bp, 89 predicted proteins | sample MGYA00520594_ERZ1034844 | MGnify/ENA primary metagenome ERZ1034844 (study PRJEB33766, sample SAMN09781733) | gut metagenome | biome: gut microbiome | host: Homo sapiens | place: Madagascar | study: EMG produced TPA metagenomics assembly of the PRJNA485056 data set... | reverse complement strand
AAGAAAGAGAGATCATAACAAAATTTTTTTCTGGCTTGATTTTTTCAAAAAAAAGAATTATGATTTGACCAGATAAAACAGAAAGAGAACACGTTACAGATAGAAAACAAACACCGTTTGAAGTCCTGAAACGTGTTTTTTACTTTTAGCGGAAAGGAGTAGAATGAGTTGGAAAAGGTAGAAGACTTTAAAGACAGTGAAGAAGTTTTTGAAAATGACATAGATTTATATTTTAACGAATTTTGCAACAAAGAAAAAATTGAAAACATGGCAGAAGCTCCGCAGTCTATTTTTTATGCAGCTTTGATTTATGTATATAATCACACTTTTAAGAATACTAATAGACTAAAATTAAAGAGTAGATTACAGGGATATATTAATAATAATTATAATAACCAATATGGCAATATTAATAACAGCAACTGTAATAGCTATAATTATGAATATCTTAATTATGTAGCAGATTACTATATATTTTTATGTTATAAGTATAATAAAATTTGTACTATAAGCGGGTATTGTAAGCTAACTGGTATAAATGAGACGGTTATTTATGATTGGGCGAACGAGAAGAGAGCGTCAAAACTAAGTGCATCGGGTCGCGATTTGTGGGAAAAATTGTCAAAAGATTATGAAAATTCGGGGGAGGCTCGGCTCTGGTCCGGTAAAAATCCGGTCGGGCACTTGGCAGCACTTAATCGCCGCTTTGGTTGGAATCTGCCGGGAGTTAGTCGAGAAACCTGTCAGCGGCAGACATTGACAGCCGCAGACATTCGGCAGCAGCTCCAAAATACCGCCGATAATGCTTTATTGTCTGACAATTTAGACCAAAAAGACCCATAAAACCGCCATTATTGACGTTTTAATGTCACAAAATAAAGTTTTTGCGACGTACTAACCGAATAAATCAAACATATTGATATATTTTATTCCGTGGGTGTAGCAATGCACCCACAACGGCAAGACCGGAGCACCAACTGGGGGAGGGGGTTTATAAAATAGCCCAATACGCCGCCACTTAGTCCCTCAAATATTTTAAAAAATAAAAAGGCCTATATACCTACTTGCAATATGTATAACTTTTATATATAATACATATATCTACAATTCTGATAGGATAATCTATACATATTACCCCTTATAAATTAAATAATTAAATAGCTCTATCGCCAAGTGGTAAGGCACAGCACTTTGACTGCTGTATTCGTTGGTCCGAATCCAACTAGGGCTGTTTAGCTGTTTGACAGCTAATATAATCCATAAGACCCCATAAAATATTATTTACCCATGCAATTTAAAAGGTTGCCGGGAAGTTTCAAGGCTTCCAATGGGTTTAGTCCGTAATGGGGCATACGGACATTTCTTCTCCTTGATAAGTTAAAATCAATCTGGTTGGGGATATAGTTTAAATGGCAAAACTTCTAATGTGGGTTCGATTCCTGCTATCCCTACTAGCCTAGAAATAGGCAAGTTTTTTTCATAACACACCCCTTTTATGTGAAAATCAACCCTACAGTTGTAGACCGTTAAAGGCGGTATGATTTTGGGGAAGCGGCAACGATTGGCGGTGTTGCGGCTGACTGTAAATCAGTTCCCACGCGGTAAACAATAGAGGTTCGATTCCTCTCTTCCCCATTTAAACATGATTACCTCGGTGTAGATGGACTTTTCAATCCTGCCGAGACACATGGTAATGAGTTGTTCCAATTCGAGATATTGGATTGACTGACAGCTTTTGCTTGAAAGTGATTTTAAGCAAGAAGATAGAAACTATCAACAATTCTGTGTGGTGTATCGTCATAGAGAAGACAAAAGCAGAATCCTTGTGGCTGACGAATAATAGACGCTTGCTGTGCAAGAATAATCCGTTGATGTGTGCGGTTCGAGAGACCACGGACTATATGCGGAAAACTCATTAAGTCAGTTTGCCTTGAATCCGGAAAACCGGAGTATAACACAAGAAATTCGTTAAAGTAGCGGTATGGCAAATGTTTGATTGACAAAAAAGCAAATCTGAACGAACCGTGAAATTTGTGGGTATCAACCCCATTCGTGCTTGACAGGGGTAAGAAGCCAAGGGTCGCACCCGGAAGCTCAGACTTATCTCCACGGTGGCTGAATATGACTGTATCTTTGATGGATAAAGGGAAACCTTAATCATGTTTATTTTGCAGTGTTCCCATAATGGAATTGGAGCCGCTTGCGGCTGACTAAAAAAATCCTTGGGTGGCGATAACCAGGTAAAAAACCACCGCTTGCCGATATGGGATAATGGTATTCCAGTAGCTTGCTAAGCTATCCAACAGAAATGTTGTTCGTGTTCGATTCACGATGTCGGCGTTTGGGTTCACGATTGTTAAACCTTGCTTCACAACCTTATAGGTCAAAATCGTTGTAAAAATGTGATGTTTCATGTGTAATCTGTACGCGTGAGTTGATGTGTGGCGGAACGGGTAAACGCTATGAAATGTCTATTGCAAAACGCAATACAGAGAAAACATTTCTCAGGGGACATTATGAGAAAGTAAGTCTTTCATGTGTGGTTCAAATCCACACCACATCAATAGCTTTCGGTTTAAAGAGTGTAGCCGGAAATGGTAGAAAAAGCCCATTCAAGTGAGACAAAGGTAGCAACAAAAGTCACTTGTGTTGCAGACGATTGCTACTTTGTCTGCAATAACGGATAGTAGTTCAGTTGGAAGAGCGCCCGCTGCGGTATCAGTAGCAGAGGGAAACCCACAGGTTCGAGTCCTGTCTATCCGATTATCAAAAATAAGGAGATATGTCTATGGCACAAGGAGTTAAAACACGGGACATTGATAAGTTCTCGGAGGGTGTAGCAAAATACTTAAACAGGGAATGTAGTCAGGTTAAGGCAGCAGAAATAGCCGGAATGAGTGTTCCGACCTTTATGAAGTATGTGAATAAATTTTTAACCGGTGAGGAATTACCGGACACACTATTCACGCCGAAGAAAGGGTAATTAGGTTGTGCGATATGAAAGAATTTATTTACTTATTTGCAACAATACTTGTAATCTTATTTGCGTATATTTTATGTTTTGCTATTACATACGATATACATATTAAACGTGCCAAAGATAAGCCAAAACCACAAAAGCACAAGAAACATAGCAGAAAAGATGACACTATAACCTTGGAACAATGCAAAGACTTATATTATCCAGAATATAGGTTCATAGTAGCTCGTCGGAGAGATGATGTTCCACTATATGCTTTTGCTACACTTGAAGACGCAAAAGGCGAGCTTAAGAATTTAAGAGAGACTTGTCGGGAAAGCTATTATATCGTCAACTTGGATGAACAATAAAGGGAGATGTGTAATATGTGCGAATTTTGCGAGGAAACAAACGTTAAAATTGTAGATGGGTATGAAAAAGGAAAGAAATATACAAAAAGAACAAAAAGCATTTCTTATTCAAGAGATTATGAACTTAACGAAGTCAACGGAATAATATTAGTGAATGAAAATGAAGAAAATCGACTATATTTTGATAATTCGAGTTGGGAATATGCAAGAGGATATATAAAAATCAATTATTGCCCTATTTGCGGTAGAAAGCTGGTGGAATGATGGCTAAAGAGGTGTTGCTTGACTATTCAAGCGGAATTGTTAGATTATTTCTTGATGGCGAATTTTTAAAAGGAGTAATAAGTATTGATGGTATATCCAATATTTATCAAAAAGACACAGCAAAAGAAATTCAAATAACATTACTAGCAGACGAAGTTAAGGTAAAACTTTCAAATGGAGAAATAAAGGATATAGAGAGTTGGTGGAAGAATGAGTAATATACATAGATTCAAAGTAGAACCAATAGAAGGACACAAAGCATGCGCTAAAGTTACAATTGATGGCGAACAGTGCCTATGCAGTTCATATAAAATAGAACATTATGCCGGGAGCCTTCCAAGGGTTGATATAAACCTTTTTGCTAATGTGCAATATGAGCAAAATGCAGAAATCAATATTGTAAACTTGGATAGAATAGCTTCACTGATGGACAAGAAAACATTCAAGGAATTTTGCAGAGTTTGGGAGGACATTCACGATGAAGCATAGCAAAGAATGGCGCACTTGTGACAGGTGCGGTGCAGAAATTAAAAAAGGAATAATGTGCGGAAATTCCATTACAAAGAATGGTATTTTAAATGTCACATACGATTTGTGCTATAAATGCATGGAAGATTTTGAGGGGTTTATGAGGAATGAATGATTGTTCAAAATGTAAATTCAGCGAAGAAGATTTTATTTTTGATGAAGAAACAGGAGGAGAATATCCAGTTTATGATTGCCAAAAAGGGAATGATACAGACCTAGATTACAAGTGTAAGGATTTCAAGGAATACAAGCCGAGAAAATATAGAGAAAAAGATACAGAGTGCGATAAATGCGAACACCTTAAGACTTGCCTTAACAAGGGCAATGTTATTGATTGCGGAACAGTCTTTGATACAAGAAGCCATTACATATGCGGCAGAACGGGGTGTATTAAAAATGAATAATTGCAATTTTACAACTTGCCGATACAATGCGGATGGCAAGTGTGGCAATGATGAGAAGAGAAAAGAATGTATTAAAGTTTCTGAAAAGGTATTATGCATAAAGTAGCTAAAGGAGAATATAAAATGTTAATAGTTGCACTACAAGATGATGTAGACAATCTGTATGCTATATGGAATACAGTTACGGATAGATTTTTAGGAGTTAATCTTGGAAAATATGAAGCTGTCGGAATTATTATGGATTACAAGAAAGACTACACTTTTGAAAAGGCATTAGAGAGAGTAGAACATCCGCAGTCATTTAAAGATATTGCCAAGTGCTTATGCGAAGAACTCAACCGTGACGATAACAAAGTTGAAAATGCAATCCAATACTTAAAGGATATATCGTGGGAAATAGGAACTACTGGTGTTGAGCATCTTTCAGAAAAAGACGGACAAAAAATGAGAGAGTGCGTTGCAATACTTGAAAATAGGATTGATGAATTAGAACAATAATTGCTGATTATCAGCGGAAAGGAATTTTTATGAAAAAATTATTTGTAAGTGTGCCTATGAAAGGCAGAACAGAGAAAGAAATCAAAGCAAGCATTCAGAAAATGAAAAAGATTGCTGAAATATACGAGGGAGAGGAATTAGAGCTTATCGACAGCTACATTGAAGATAATCCACCGAAAGACAGCAAAGAAGCTGTATGGTATTTAGGAGAAAGCCTTAAGAAGCTGGCGCAGGCTGATGTGTTCATTGGAATTGATGAAGCGTATGAATGGAATGGCTGTTATATTGAAAGAAATACAGCACAAAGATATGGTATTAAAACATACATAACTTCGGCAAAATATGTACTTGGTGATTATAATGCACTTGTGCATTGAAATTACATCTGGATGTCAATAATGTACTACTCTAACAAAATTTTACCGGCTAACAAATGGAGTTAGTCGCTACCCTAAAACAGTTATAGGCAGAGGTCTATAAGCACCTTTGCTGAAAAGTGGAGGTGCTTTTCTTTATGTCTGAATTGGAAAGTTTAATTTCTGATTGCGAAAAATACATATCCAAAAATGGAATAAACGAAAATATCATAGAAGCCTACTACAACGTGTGCCAGCTTGCCAAGAATGAGGGTGAAATTGGCACAATGTTAAAATGTACGGCTAGGGCAAAAGAACTTATAAATGGCTATTGTACAAAACAGTTTAACGGAAAAGATATATGGGAAGTAGAGAAAGTTGTACAAGAAAGCGATAGTGAATATCCACTGCTTAATCAGTTTTACGATGTGTTAAAGCTAGAAAGCTATTACAATTTTGAAAGTTTTATGTTTTATATGGAATGTAAAAGGCATTGGACTAAAAGATTTTATTTTCCACGCCGTAAAACTCTTAAAGTTGTAGTTAAGGACCTTGAAAACCTTGAAAATAGGATAATCAAATTTTATGGATTGTCAATGCCATCGCGTGTCGGTAAATCGACTATCTGTATTTTCTTTCTTGCGTGGGTAGCTTTGCGCAGACCTAATAGCCATTCAGCTATGGGCGGCCACTCTGGAATACTTGCAAAAGGCTTTTACAAAGAACTTATGAACTTATTTACTACAGAAGAGTATACATTTTCTGAATTATTCTACTTTTGGAATCCGGAATATGCAAAAAAACCACTTGTAACAGACAAAAGTGCTGATGAATTTACAATCACTCTTGGAAATCCAGATAGATTTGCAACAGTTACTTGCCGCGGTATTGATGGAACTTGGACTGGCGCAGTTGATGTATCAAAAGATGGATATTTGTATGTAGATGACTTGGTAAGAGATAGAGAACATTCATTGTCACCTATGCGAATGGAAAATACTTATCAAGAATATCTAAACAAAATGGTTGACCGAAAAAACGATGGGGCAAGAGAGCTTATGGTTGGTACATTATGGAATGTACTTGACCCACTAGAAAGACTTAGAAAACAATATGAAAATGACCCACGGTACAGATTCAGGAGAATACCGGCACTCAATGAAAACGATGAAAGTAACTTTGATTATGAAATAAACGGCTTTTCAACAGCATATTACAGGGATATGAGAGAAAAACTTGATAAAGCCGAATGGGAAGCTAAGTTTATGCAAAGGCCTTTTGTTCGTGAGGGGTTATTATTCCCGACTGATGAATTAAGATATTTTAATGGAATACTTCCGGATGGAGACTTTAGAAGAATTGGGGTTACGGATATTGCGTGGGGTGGAGGAGACAGCTTGTCAATGCCTATTGGTGCAGAATACGATAATGGAGATGTATACATTTATGACTGGGTGTTTAATAAAGGACCGAAAGAAGTAACAATACCACTTGTTGTAGGTAGAATTATAGGTAATCAAATAAGACAGACAAGATTTGAGGGCAATATTGGAGGAGATTTATATTGCCAGTATGTAGATGAAAAGTTGCAGGCACAGGACTATAAATGCTCGTGCACAAGCAGAAAGGCACCAAATAAAGTTGAAAAGCTATCAAAAATTATTGCATATTCTGGAGATATAAAAAGAAAATTTATATTTCTTGATAGCCATAAAATCACACAAGAACAAATGAAAAAGGATGCAGATCTAGGAATTGTTAGATATAGAAGAAATGAAGAATACCAAGCGGCTATGGATGAATTAACAATGTTTGTTAGCATTGGCGGTAATGAACATGATGATGCTGCGGATGGACTTACACAGCTTGAAATGTTTATAGAAAATCCAAATGACGTAGCAAGAGTTGAAGCAACAGAAAATCCATTTAGGAGGTATTGATATTATGGTAACAAAGGAAGTTTTATCACAATATTCAGACTTACAGGAAGAAGTAAAAGAAGTAAGGCTAAAGATAGAACGGCTTGAAAAAGATATAAGTAAAATTGAAGCTGGGGAAACTGTTGTAGATTCTGTTTGCGGTGGAGACGGCGGTAAACAGCATTTTAAAATTGAGGGCATACCATTTCCAGAATATGGCAGAAAGAAAACACTTCTATATGCAAGAAAGGCCACGTTGAAGCTGCTTGAAGATGATTTGTTGGAAAAAACCAATGAAGTCGAGGAATTTATAGCGAAACTTGACGATAGCAGGATGAGAAGAATAATCAATCTTAGATTTTTAGAAAATAAAAGCTGGGTTCAGATAGCACATATTATAGGCGGAAACACAGAAGACAGTATTAGAATGGCTTTCAACCGGTTTATCGAACAAAAATAATAAAAGTTGTTCGACTTGTTCGGAAACAATATTGTATTATTACGATGAAAGTACTACTCCATAGACAATCTTTAAAAAGTATCGTCACTTAATTGTGGCGGTGCTTTTTATTATGCAAAGAGGTAACAGAATGGATTTTTATAGCAACAAAGACAAATCAATTATATGTCCTAACTGCCACAAGTTCTTAACTAAGGCAGATAGCAAAGACCCAAGGACACATAAATTAACGTGTGGACATTGTGGGAAATGGATATGGTATGTACCAAATGATGAAGACAATTTCCAGATTAAGGAAGTGCCGAGTAACAGAACTTCAAGCGGCATGACATTTTATTAGAGGCAAGACATGAACACAATGTATTTTCAAGACCTTGTTAGAGGCTGTTATGGTAGAAAAATTGCATACACAAATGTAGATACAATAACTCTTGACAACGTTGTTAAGGTTATTGGAAGTACTATTGGCGTATTTAATTGGAATAAGCCAGTTATTAAGTATCTGTGGCATTATTACAAGGGTGACCAACCGATACTGTATAGGCATAAGCTGACTAATGAAGATATTACAAACAAGATTGTTGAAAACCACGCATATGAAATTGTTCAGTTTAAGGTGGGACAGACATATGGCGAGCCAATTCAGTTTATCAGCCGCAAAGATGATGAAGCTATCAATAAAGCTGTTGATATACTTAATGATTTTATGGCAGACGCTAATAAGCAGGAAAAAGATATTAAAGCTGGAGAGTGGCAATCTGCGACAGGTACATCATTCAAGGCAGCTCAACCTAAAAACGGAGATGTGCCATTCAGAATTGTAGCACCTACGCCAATGAATACTTATGTTGTTTACAATGAAAGTACCGAAGAACCTATGCTTGTTGTACAGGAACTTAAAGACGAGGACGGAAACTGGTATAAAATGGCTTTTTCCGATGCTATGTCTTTTAGAATTGTTGACAGTAAAGTAGTTGAAGCAAAACTACATACATATGGCGAAATTCCTATTGTTGAATTTCCTAATAACCACGAAAGAATATCTGATATTGAACTTGTCATAGGCATGTTGGACGCTATTAATAACATGCAGTCTAACAGAATGGATGGCATACAGCAGTTTGTTGAGTATTGGGTTAAGTTTGTTAATTGTGAAATTGACGAAGAAAACTTTAAGAAAATGAAAGAAAATCACGCATTGGTTGTTAAGTCAATGAATAAAGATAACAAGTCCGATGTCGATATTATGACACAGGAGCTTAATCAAACACAATGCCAAGTCGCTAAAGATGATTTGTGGGATAATACATTATCCATATTAGCCATACCGACAAAACAAAGTAACACCGGCGGAGATACGCAAGGGGCAGTTCAATTAAGAAACGGATGGGACTTCTCTAAGACAAGAGCAAAATTGAAAGATCCTGTTGTTAAAACGTGTGAAAAACGATTAGCAATAGTTGTTCTTAACATATTAAGACTTGCTGGAGAAGATTTAAAGTTGTCAGTCAGAGATTTTGATGTACAGATAAATCACAGCCCACAAGACAATATGTATACTAAGGCACAGACGTTGCTTTTACTTTTACAAGCTGGCATACATCCACTTGTTGCAATTAAGACAGTTGGATTATGGGGCGATTCTGAAAAAACATATGTATTATCTAAACCATATTTAGATAATCTATACAAAACTATTAAAGATGTAGAAGAACAAGAAAAGAAAGCACAAGAGATAGTTAATCAACTTAATAATAATCAGCAAAATAAGGCAGTTATCGAATAATCGGTAGCTGCTTTTATTTTATACATTTTGCACCTATGCGTGAAATAGGAGAAATCACAAGTTGAGCAACCAACGTAAAAAAGCGTAGTGAATCGGAGGTAATTATGACAAGAGAACAGGCAAAACAGAATCTTATTTCAATCGGAGTTGCAGAGCCGACAGACGAACAGATAAGCAACTATCTGAATCAGGTTAATGGCGAAACAAAGAAAGAAAAAGAAAGAGCAGACGGCTACAAGGCTAAAGCAGACACGGCAGACAGTTTGCAGAAACAACTTGATGATTTGCAGGCTGGCAATCTGACAGAACTTGAAAAGGCAAATAAAGCCTTAGAGACAGCCAATCAGCAGATAGCAGATTTACAGAAATCTAATGCTATCAGAGACCAGAGGGAAGCAGCTATGACCAATTTCAAGATTACTGCTGAACAGGCAAAGACAGTTGTTAAAGATGATGGAAGCCTTGATTACACCGAACTTGGCAAGATTATGTCCGAGAAAGAAACAGCTGCGGCACAGGCTAAGGAACAGGAAATTGCAAAACATCAGGATATTCCGGGCGGTGGCAGCAATAAAGGCGGTGCAGACAATAAGACAAACGCTGAAAAGATAGCAGAAACTCTTATATCTAATGTGCCTAAGAACAATGACATTTTATCACATTACATTCAGCAATAACAGGAGGTAAAAAATGGCAAAGGAAATGAATATGCAGTATGAAAAGACTTCATACGCAGGAGATGTTCAGATTTTAAAGAGAGAGCCTAATGAAGCAATCCCATTAACGCTTGATTTTTCAGCGGTAACAGAAAAGGATGCGAATGGAAAGAAGATTGTAAAGGCTGGCACACCAGTAAACAAGTCGGGCGTGGCTGATAATACAGCAACGGCAATCGGAATCTTAAGATTTGATGTAACAGAAGACAGACCACAGGGAGTAGCACTTAAAAAGGCATATCTTAATACAAAGGTAGCAGAAACACACTCTGGCGTTACATATGACGCAGCAGTTAAAACAGCTCTCCCAATGATTGTATTCGAATAATAACAGGAGGTAAACAGATGTTAATTAATGAAGTATTAGACAGTAAGTCTATCGCATTATCAGCGACAGAAAACGCTAGTAATCAGATACCTTATCTTGGTTTACAGTGGTTTCCAGAAAGAAAGAAACAGGGGCTTGATTTAAGCTGGATTAAGACACATAAAGGACTTCCAGTATCACTTGCACCATCTAATTTTGACACAATCCCAACACTTAGAGCTAGAGAGGGATTAAGCAAGGAAAAAACACAGATGGCATTTTTCCGTGAGGGAATGACAGTTGGTGAAGAGGAAATGCTTGAAATCGAGCGTATTCAATCGGAAGACGACCCTTACCTTGCAAGTGCTTTGTCAAGCGTATATGACGATACTAATAACCTTGTAAGCGGTGCAGAAGTTGTACCGGAGCGTATGAGAATGTCGCTTCTTTCCACAAATGCAGGTCATCCGGTAATTGCTATTGTAAGTGATGGCGTTCAGTACGCTTACGATTATGACAAGGATGGTTCATACGCAAAAGACCATTACGCAAAGTTATCCGGCACAAGTATGTGGAGTGATACAGCTAATTCAAAGCCGCTCACAGACCTTAACAACGCAAGAAAGAAGTTACAGAAGCAGGGCAAGATTGCTAGATATGTGCTTATGAACAGCAATACATTCCAGTATCTGCTTGACAACGCACAGATAAGAAACTCAATCCTTGCACAGAACCTTACAGCGACCATTGAGGTTGATGATGATACTGTTATTTCAGTAGTGCAGAAGAGAACAAAGCTCACTATCGTACTTTACGATAAGATGTACATTGACGATGATGGTAAGGAGCAGTACTTCTACCCGGATAACAAGGTTACACTTCTTCCGGAAGGCAGCCTTGGCAGCACTTGGTTTGGCACTACACCGGAAGAAAGAACAGCAAGACAGGTAGCTGATGTAGATGTAACAGTATATGGTGTAGGTATTACAGTCGCTACAAAGACAGAGTATGGACCACCTATGAAGATGTCAACATTTGCTTCCGAAGTTGTACTTCCATCATACGAGAATATGGATAGCACATTCGTATATGAGGTTCATAGCGAAGAGTAGGGGGGTACAACTATGAAATATCCATATATAGTAGTTCACAATGGTAAATGGTATAACGCAGGCGAAGAAGTTCCGGAAAATAACAATTCCGGGGCTTCTTTTGACTATAGCAAGACAACCATTAATCGTATGTCTACATCTGACTTACAGGCTTTTGCCACAGAACAGGGCATAGGCAACGCAGAAGAGCTTACAGGAGCAGAGTTAAAAAAGCTGTTAATTGAGAAATTAGGATTATAGGAGCTTAAATTATGAAATACACCACATTAGAGCAAGTCAAAATCAGACTTAAACAATTTCATATTGAGACAGTCACAAATGATGATGAAACAACATCTGATGTGGTGGTGTTCGATAACAAAGAAGATAATCCAATAATCGAACAGCTTATTAAACAGGCTACAGAAGATGTAAAGGCAAGAAGAAATTACCCTGACAGTTATACAGATGAAATGATAACCGAGGACTTGAAGAAATTCGAGAGTGTTATTGTTAATCTGGCTGTCTATGACCATTCACAGGCAGGCGAAGCATTTATGGCAAGCTACAATGAAAATGGTGTCAACAGAACTTGGAAAGATAGAGACAGCTTATTTGCCGGGGTTTTTCCGTTTGCCAAAGGTTTATAAAGAAGATTGTGCGTTACCAATATGGTAGCAGGCGGCACACATTAAGGGTGGTGGGCGGTGTGCCTATTAATAATTACAGGAGATATAAAATGAAAGAATTTTTATTACAAACTTATACCGTAGTATTACCGATATTACTTGGCTATATAGTTTGGCTTCTGAAACAACAGAAAAAGGACAAAGACGCCAATAGTAAAGGCACAATGTTACTTTTACGAGTACAACTTATCGAATATCACGATAAGTATATGAAACTCGGTGAAATACCATCTTACGCCTATGATAATTTTGTCGAGATGTATAACGCATATCACGCATTGGGCGGCAATGGAATGGTAACTAAAATGTATGACGAAATACAGGAAATTCACTTAAAGAATGGAGGTAAAGACTAATGGAAATTATGCAGGTATTAATCGCAAATATGACAATTATTTTAGCGATTGTCGGAGCATTAGCTTTTGTGGTGTCTGTAATTACACAAGTAATTAAGGGCATTGGAGTATTTAATAAAGTGCCTACGGATATTATAGTATTTATCCTGTCAATCGGTATTACTGTAGCGGCATTTATTGCCTATATGCAGTATATTCGGATGACAATACTGTGGTATATGATTCTTGCAGCAATTATGGCAGGATTTGTTGTTGCTTTTGTGGCAATGTACGGCTGGGAAAAGTTATCTGAATTATGGAAGCGATTTGACAAGGACGTGAAGTAATATGCTTGACATCAATAAGCAGGCTATGAAGTATTCGCTTCAAGGGCAGACAGTAACTATTTACGAAAGAGACGATGACGGCAATATCCTTTACTACACCGATAATGACGGAAACCCTTATCTTGATGACGAGGGGAATAAAATGCCTAAAATCCTTGAAGAAAAGATAGGCTTTTCAAAGCCTGAGGATTTTGAAGCAAACATAGCTTTTAGTGGTGGAGAAGCACAGAGTAAGGAATACGGCTTTGATACGGCTGATTTTGATGCTATTTTACTGACAGATAGGAATGTGTTGCCTATTCAAAAAGGCGACCTTATTTGGCTTGATAGCGAGCCTACATACACATCTGACAGTCTTGTTGATGAAACATCAGCGGATTTCACGATTGTAGGCATTAAGCCGGCACTATGTTCAACTAAGTATATGCTTAAAGCGGTTGTAAAGTAGGTGTGATATGGCAAGGCATACGATTAATATATCCTTGTCTGAAAATTCTATAAATGAAGCTATCAGACAGCTAAAACAATACAAGGAATGGATTACTGAAAAGACTTTCCAACTTGTTAAAGAGCTTGCAGAAGTTGGTATACCTGTCATAGACGAAAATATGACAAAAGCAAACTACACTTATGACGCAGAAGGTATCAGAAGTGGTTCTAACACAAACCACTACACATACGTCAAACTCCGGTCTTTTGGTGGCTACAATGAAGCAATACTAATCGTAGAGGGCAAAGAACTTATGTTTATTGAGTTTGGAGCCGGTGTTTTTTACAACGGAGAAGCAGGCACAAGCTCACACCCTAAGGGCGAAGTAAATGGTATGGTAATCGGTTCTTATGGCGAAGGACACGGCATTCAAAAGATATGGGGATATTATGCAGACAGCGGAGAACTCATTCTTACACACGGCGTAGAAGCACAAATGCCTGTTTACAAAGCTAGTATGGAAATTATACAGAAATATGTTGAAGTGGCAAGGAGAGTGTTTAGTTAATGGCAAATGCTAATGATTGGGCGACAGACCTTGAAAGTACAGTTGTAGCACTTGTCAAGGCTAAGAGCCTACCACAGTTACAAAAGAAATATCCTAAAATCAGGATAACTGACGAGGGAGAAAGTAGCGGTTCGGCAGTATTTCCCACAGTATACATTCATTTATTAGCCCCGACCGAACGAGGACAGACACTTGACGGACAGACAATTAACGCATTGTTAGCAACATTCCAAGTGGATATTACCACTAACACAGGCAAGTCTGATTGCCGTAAGGTTATGACAACAGTTATGAATGTTTTTAAAGAAATGAGGTTCCAAGGTAAATCATTACCGGAGACTTCAATAAACAACAAGATACATCACAGTGTGGCACGTTTTAGCCGTGTTATCGGTGCGAATGACAGACTAATTTAGTAACAAAGAGCAGAAATGCTCTTATTTTTTTATCCAACAGGAGGTAGACAAATGGCAAATGCAGTAGCAGGATTAAGCACATTAGGCGTTACTTTTTCTTATGGCGTTGAAACAACGGCAGGAACAAAGCCAACAGCCTTTAAGTTGCTTTCAAGAATTAACTCTATTGGCGAGATTACAGTAACCCCGGAAGCGATAGACGCTTCGGCACTTGAAGACAGACAGACAAGAAACATTGCCGGAAGAGATACTGTATCTGACACAGTTACAGTCACAGTTAACAAAACAGATGAAACTATTGAAGAATGGAAAGAAGTTATCACTGCTTACAACGGCTTAACCGGTGGTAAGAGAATGTGGTTTCAGGAGATTACTCCGGGCATAACAGACGCAGAGTTCTTTGTAGCACAGCCACCATCAAAGTTACCAATCACAAGTAAGGAACAGAATGGGCTTCTTACAATGGCACTTAACCTCATTATCGAAGAGATGGTAGGTACTGATACAAAGGTAGAACCTACACCGGGGGAATAGTCAGTCAGTCACTTAATACAACAAATGCTGTTGTGACTGACGAAGAAGAAACAGCGGATTACACACCAATAGGTGAATAACAAGTCAGTAAAGGGCGGTCTAAGGACTGTCCCTTTCCTATAGAAGATATAGGAGAAAAGGAAAACAACTATGGAAATTAAAGCAAATGGAAAAGAATATGCACTTAGATTTAGTTTTGACGCAGCAGAGGACAAAACTATTGTTCAGAAAATGTTCAATTACCTTACAGGCTCTTCAATGTTTGAGGACATAGACGGAAATCCGGTACAGAGAGCACTTGAAGGAGCTGCCGTAACAGTCGGAAATATGCCACAGACCTGTATAGACGCAGTATACGCAGGATGCCTTGAAAAAAATCCTGTAACAAGAGAAGAAGCTAAGCAGATTGCAAGAGCATATTTGAGTGAAAATAAAAAAAATTACAGGGATTTATTCCTTGAAATTATAAAAGCGATGGAAGAAGATGGTTTTTTCGACCTGTCGGGAATAACAGCGTCTCTGAACGCAATGGCGGAGAACATAGAGAAACAGATGGCGGAAGAAAATCCCGAAAAATAGACATCCATAAGCTAATATGGGAAAAATATTTTCCTGTGGCTTTTGCTATGGGAATTACGATAGAAGAATTTAAGCACATGACACCTACAGAATTTGAATACTGCCTAAAAGGTTACAAAATACGGAGAAACGCACAGAACATAGATTTATGGACGTATGCTGTAGCCTATCTTATTCCAGCAATCAAATTTGGAGTTAGAAGTGGAGCTTGGGGAAAAGACAAGGCAGATTTCCCTAACGAGCCTATCAACTTGAATAATAACGAAGAGCCAACAGAAGATGAGATTGAGAAGAAACGAAAAGAATTTGCACTGCAAATGAAAACAATGAAAGCTAATTGGGATTTAACACACAAAAAAGGGTAATAAGACAATAGTTTTATTGCCCTTTATTTTTTTGAAAAAAGGCAGGTGCAAGGCGTGGAATTAGATTCATTAGAGTTAAAAATACAAACGACAGCGACTAAAGCAATTAATGCTATCGACAATATGATAACAGGGCTCGAAAAACTGGCAGGAATATTAAACAGTATTAACGGAACATCATTATCCGGACTTGCGAATGGTGTTAATAGACTTGCGGCAGCAATGCAGACAATGAAAAATGTCGGAACGGCAGATTTCACAAGGCTTGCCAAGAATATCACAAAATTAGGCAGCATAAATACTGTTTCATTGAACAATACGGCTAGTTCGTTATCACATATCACAAGAGCATTTAGCAATTTAGCAAGTGTTCCACAAAATGCCGCAAGCATAGGTACCCTTGCACAAGGTATAAGCAGACTTGGAAGTAGAAGTGTTCAAAATGCGGCGGTTAATATTCCAAGACTTACAGCAAGCCTTATAACAATGCTGCAGCAACTGTCAAGAGCACCGGCGGTAAGCAATGGAGTGATAAGGCTTGCGGATTCGCTTGCTAATCTTGCGGCTCAAGGAAGCAGAGTTAATACGGCTTCTGCAAGCCTTCAAGGTTCATTAAACAACACAAACAAGGCTGCAAAGAGAACCCATAAAGGGGTAAAAAGCCTTGCTTCTATTTTTGGCAAACTATATGCTAACTTTTTTTGGGCCATAAGAGGTATGAAAAGCCTTTGGAAGTCTATAGAGGGTACCGCAGACTACATAGAGGCATTTAACTACAAAGCCGTAGCTTTTGGAAAGATAGGCTCTGAATGGGGCAAAGAATACGAGAAATACGGCTATAGCAATGCAGAAGATTATGCAAATAGCTTTTCAAAAAGAGTTGATGAACTCTTAGGCAAATTATCCGGATTAAGCGTAGATGTTAAAGGTGGATTAATTAAAGCAGATTCCGCTAAAAACCTTGGACTTAACATACAAGAGATAACACAGTATGCTTCACAGTTAGCTTCTGTCACTAACTCATTAGGGCAGACGGGCGAAGCAACAACGGCTATAACAAAGTCAATAACAATGTTAGCAGGCGATATAAGCTCACTTTTTAACGTGGACTATTCAACAGTAGCCACGAACTTACAAAGTGGCTTAATCGGGCAATCAAGAGCATTGTATAAGTATGGTATTGATATTACCAATGCTACATTAGCAACATACGCTTATAACTTAGGCATAACCAAGAGTGTAAGTGAAATGTCACAAGCTGAAAAACAGCAATTAAGATTTATCGCAATTCTTGACCAATCTAAGGTATCTTGGGGCGACTTAGCAAATACTATCAACAGCCCTAACAATATGCTTAGACAGTTCAAAACAAACTTGTCTGAAACAGGAATGGTATTAGGACAAATCTTTGTTCCAATATTGCAAAAAGTAATGCCTGTTGCAAATGGCGTAACAATAGCTTTTAAAAGGCTTCTTGTCAGTATTGCTCAATTTGCAGGAGTTAAGATTGACTTTGAAAGTTTTGGACAAAGCGGTTATAAAGATACAACAGACGGATTGGAAGATGTTTCGAACGGCTATGACGGAGTAGCCGAAAGTGCAAAAAAGGCCGCTATTTCTCTTATGGGGTTTGACGAAGTAAATAAACTTGCTGAAAACAGTGATAGTAGTGGTAAAAACACAGGAACCGGGGATATTGACTTAACAGATAAAATTGTCGAAGCCACAAGCGAATACGAAAAAGTATGGCAGAAAGCCTTTGACAATATGAATAATAAAGCCAATGAATGGGCGGATAAGTTTGAAAGCAAACTCTATTTCCTTAAGAACATAGGCAAATTAATTGCCAACGGCGAATATTATAAAGCCGGAGAAACGATTGCTAAAAAACTTAGCAATGGTATTCACTCTTTTGGGTGGGACAAGACAGGAACATTCATTGGAAAAAGCATTACTAACACGTTGGATTTAGTTGCCGGGTTTACAAATAATTTTAATTGGAAACGGCTTGCAAGTGACCTTACTTCTTTAATTAACAATGCAATAAAGAATATCAAGCCTAGGAGCTTTGCAAGTGCCATTAACGGCATTTTAAATGGAATATGGGATTTTGTAACAACCTTTTTCAAAACACTTAATTGGAAACAGTTTGCTAGCTTTATCGGACAACTCTTACAAGAAATTGATTGGGGAACTGTAGCAAAAATAGGACTTGCCGTAGGAATGGGTAAGTTAGCAAAGACAGCTGCAACAAGTTTTTTTAGCGGTTTTAAAGCTCAAATGTCGGTTGGTAATCTGATGAGTGGAATTGGAAATGTAGCCACTTACGCAGGCTCAAAGGTAGGAAGTGCGTTTATGAGTGGACTTACATCTCCACTTATGGCAATCCCGGCAATTACAGCAACAATTCTGATTGGGGAAAACGATTATTACAGTAGACTTGCTGAACTTTATGAAAAAGCCAGAGGAGAAGTTGATGAAACAACACAGAAGTTTGTTGATGACATTAACACCTCGAATGACAAAATAAAAGAACTCGCTGACGGAATTTACGATTCATTCCAAAAAAATGATACCACCACGCAAGCTGACAAGCTCAAAATAATAGCAGATAAATACTTTGAGTTGGCGGATGGTGCTGACAAGAGCACGGAAGCCTTAAAGAAACTTGATGAGTATAAAAAAATACTTATTGAAGAGGGCGGAGAGCAGTTTAAAACAATACTTGAAGATGAAAACAGCAGTTTGGATGACCAAAAAGAGAAAATCTACGATGTCATAGACGCATTGAAAGCAAAAGGTTTACAAGAAGCTGCGTCAAAGGGAATAACTGAAACAACAAACCTCATTATGGAACAGCGTAACACTTATGACAAAAGTAAGAGTGAAACGAAAAAAGCACAGCAGAAAGCGGTTGACCTTCAAGCTGAATACCAGATTGGGCAAGACCAAATGAAGACATACCTTGCCGAACATTACAAATATGGCAATTTTCAACCTATATTAAGCAAAGACGGCAAAAAAGTCATTCAAGATACGGCAGAAGTAGCAAATAAGTTTTGGGATATGTACGACAAGTACGCAGATGAAGCATTTAATGATACATTGCCAAGAGGTCTTAAAAAGTCGAAAAAGGAAATAGCAGAAATAACTGCTAGTAGTAAAAACGTAGGAAAACAGTGGCGAGACGCTACCGCAAACTACGAAGCACTTAATGAAAAATATAGAGAAAGTGCAGACGTATTAGCAAATCTTGAGACACAGCTTGATTATTATACTTCTGTTGCAAGCGGAGCAATAGACACCCAAACATCACTGTATGCTTACCAGGAGCAAAAAGCCAGCGATACAAAGACACGTTATAAGGAATTAGCTGAAAATATAACAAGCGTAAGTGACGTTTTGAAAAATACAGATGCCACTAGCCAAACAGTTTCAAGCAAAATGGAAGAAGGCTTTAATCCAAGTAAATGGAAGGGAATAGGAACAACTTCCATAAGCAATTACATTGGTGGAATAGGAGACCCTGCTAAGACACAGTATGGTATTCAAGTGGCACAACAGGTGGCACATAAAATAGCGGGACCATTTAACACAAAAACAGATTTTGCAAGCTATGGTAAATACAGTATTCAAGGTTACCTTGAGGGATTAAAAGCCGAATGGGGCAACAGAGTCAGGAAAGGCTTAGAAACTGTTACGGATGGAATTAAAAACATTTTCAAAAAAGGATTTAAAATTTCTTCCCCATCAAAACTCTTCAAGCAATATGGTAAATGGACACTTGAAGGATATGACATAGGCTTTGAAAATCAAGCTAGAGAAACATATCAGATGGTAACAGGTTGGAGCGACAAGATTGCTAGTGTTCCTGAAAGCCTTGGAGAATATAATGCAGACTATTCTGCTAGTTATAGCAATGAAGTTACTGCCGAATACAGTTCATCAGAACAGGTAGCACTTATGCAAGAACAGAACCGCCTTTTAAGAGAGTTGCTTAACAAGGAAACTGTAATTGTTCCAAAAGAAAACGGAATTTTTGATATTGTCAGGAAACAGGCTAATGAGTATGTAAGGCAAACAGGCGACTTGCCTTGGACAGTATAAAGGAGGAATAGGATGTTTTTAGAGATTAATGATGTGGATATTTCGCCTTATATTAAGTCTTTGCAGCCAAGTCACGAATCAATATGGAACAGCAAGGCAGGGCGAAGCATAGACAGCGAAGCAACGTTTGTCGGAAGAATTGTGGCAAGGAAATGGAAGTTACAAGCAAAGACGATACCTTTATCACAAGAAAAAGTAGCCAAGATAGTCGGATTGTTAGAACAGTCCGACTTTTTTAGTGCAAAATTCATCCCGACAAATGGAACTGATTTTATTAAAAAGAATTTTTACGTCGGCTCTATCAGTACACCGGTTTATAGCTACAACAGCGAATTGTCAAACGTAAGATACAGTGAATTATCATTCGACATTATAGAAAGGTAGGCAAATGAATATGGCTTATACAAACTCACAAATTGCAAAAATGTACAATGACATTCAGGCAATCAAAAAATACAAATTTAAGGCAAATACGGCGTTTGTAATAATAAAAAATGCAAAGGTGCTTAAAAATGCCATCGAGCTTTTTGATGATGCAAGACGTAACCTCTTGGAAACGCATGCTGAAAAAGATGAAATGGGAAATGCAAAGATTGAAAATGGCAATTATGTTATTTCCGATAAAGAGGAATTTGCAAAGGAATTTATCTCTTTGCAAAATGCCGAACAAAACATAGATTTCTCAAAAATCAAACTGTCAGATATTTCAGAGGTTGAGATAGAAGCAGAATTAATGGAGACAATGAGCGAATTTATTGAAGAGTAGGTGGTTGAATGTATTCTACAAGTGAAGCATTAACAAACGCAATTATCAACGGCGAACCAATCAACAAAGAATTACGATTACTTGACAGCGACGGAGTGGTTATCAAAACCATTAAGTCGCTTGAATTATATAGTGGTAGTAACAGTACAAGCAGAATACAGATAGGTTCGACCAATTCTTCTTACATAGAGGCAAGTATTGAATATGACAAAGTTCTTGCAAACAGAGAAATGGCATTATACTGCGGTATTGATAGTGAAATGATACCAATGGGTATATATAAGATAATGCAGGAGCCGACAGAAGATGACGGAATAATTTCATTCAAAGCCTATGACAGAATGAGACTTCTTGACAAGCTATATGAACCGACAGTGCCTATCCCTAACGGCTTTAAGAATGTTGTGGATGACATTGCCAAACAATGCGGCGTTACAGTAAATTTCAGTTACACCGGCGGAACTGTCAGAAATTACATTAAAGGATATACCTGCCGAGAAATGATAGGGTACATCGCTTCTATGCTTGGAGAGTTTGCCTACTTTGATAGACAGGGTGTGCTTAATTTTGGTTGGTACGCCTGGGGAAAACCGGTCGAAAAAACACTTAGCTCATTTTGGAGTTTAAAAAAAGACAGCAATAATTACAAAGTAACAGGCGTTGAGTTTATTGCAAACAGCGACACAAGATGGCTTGCAGGCAGTGAACCTAATATCATTTATTGCTCTAACCCTCTTGCAGACCTAAAAGACGCAGAAAATGTTTATTACGGACCTATGAAAGACTTAACGTACCGCCCGGCAGAAATCAGTATGCTTGACGATATTCGCCTTGATGTGACAGACGTTGTTAAAGTGACATTACTTGACGGAACTACAATAGTGGTACCTTGTATGACACTTAATCAAGATTTTACCGCAAGCGAAACAAAGGTTAAAGCGGTAGGAAACGCCGACGGAGAAGCAAGTAATTATTCGGGACCACTTACAACAGCAATGGATAGATTGACAACTGACTTGCTATTAACAAACAGGGTAGTTGCGACCAAAGTTGACGCTGATTGGGTAAGAGCTAACACAGTAACAGTAGACAAAATAACAGCTATACAGGCTGAAATCGACGAAATAAACGCAAATAACATCACTACTGATAACTTGTCCGCAAATGTTGCTAAACTTGGTTATTTGACAGCAGATAGTGCCGTGATTAAAGGCAAATTAGACACAAGCGAGTTATCTACGGAAGTCGCAAAGTTAGGTTATCTGACCGCTGACAGTGCCGTGATTAAAGGCAAATTAGACGCTAGCGAATTGTCAACAGAAGTAGCAAAACTTGGCTACTTAACGGCGGATAGTGCGGTCATAAAAGGTAAGTTAGACACAAACCAATTATCAACAGAGGTTGCGAAGTTAGGCTATATGACGGCGGATGAAGCGGACATAAAATATGCCAATATCAAACTCACAAACATTGAAACCGCAAACGTGGCTACATTGCTTGCAAATATTGGATTGATTGACCGTGCGACCGTAGTTGAGGGACATATAACAGGTTATCTCGATAGTGTAGAGGTAAATGCAAACAAGATAACCGCAGGAACACTTATTGCGGATAGAATACTTCTCAAAGGTTCGGAAAGCGGATTGCTTTACGCACTTAATAATCTTGGCGAACTGACAAGCACTACAGTTGACAGTTTAGACGGATATGTACTCACTGATCGTACAATCAATGCAGATAAGATAGTCGCAAGTAGCATAACCGCAAATGAACTTGATGTTGCGAACATATTCGCTGATAATGCGGTAATCTCAACGATTACTTCACAAGAAGCGTTTATCAATGCTATCAGTACAAATAGTGTGGTTGTAGGTGCAAAGAAAACCGCTGACGAGATTAAAGAGAATATCTACACTCCAAACACCACCACGATTGACGGTGGGAAAATTACAACCAATTCCATAAAAGCTAAACAGATTGACGTTACTAACTTGTTTGCACAAGACATTACCGCAAGTGGAACAATAACAGGTGCTAAACTGTATGGTACATATCTTGAATCGACAAGTGGTAAAATTGCAGATTTCAACATTACGGAAAATGGCTTTTCAAGAGAACTTGATTGGGTAGATAGTGGGTGGGAAGAACCTTACAAGGCTTGGTGCGAAATAGACCCTAATTCTCCAGGATATATTAGAAAAGGAGCAGGGGCAGGAACTTTTTCTTTTAAATCCCCAAGTTTTAAACAAGGGTATTACAATAAATACACTAGCCCCACTACTGGGGAAGTCGTATCCGACAAAATAACGTCTTTTGAAACCCACATGTTTGGTATGCGTACAGACTACTTTGAAGCAAAAAAAATCAACAGCGATTTAAACCCAATTCCAACAGACGATACTGAATCTACTCCATCTGGCATTGAATATACTTATTATAACTTAGGACAAGACGGAGCCCCTTGGGAAACATTGTATGCACGAAATATTGTTGTTAAAAAATCTCTTAAAGATAATAACGGCAAAATCACAGCTCAAGGCGATATTATCGCAGGATTAGGAACGGATAAGCAGGTTAGCTTACAAGGGTTAAAAGATACAACTACTCAAATAAGAGGCAAGTCTATTTTCAGTATTAATAATTATGGCGCAGGAGCGTCAAAAAAAGGTAGTTCAGTATCGCTTTGGAAAGATAGTGCAACTCTTACTCACGGGTTTTACATTGCGATTATTTCGGCAGTAATATCAACAAATACTGGCACTAGCCGTATTGAATTATTAGCCAACGGCAATGTACTTGTGGCTGCGCGTACAAATTCAACCACTTATGAAAGAGTGCTTGCAGTACATAATTTTGGTGTTAGTGGTGAACAAAGTTTTAATTTTGAATTAGTAGCAAAAAGCCAAGACGCTAGCTCAACTGTTACTGTTCCTGGTTATAGGACCTATAGTGTCTTAATATTCAAAATTGGTTAGAAAGGAAAAAAATGAAAGCAATAATTAATGAAAAACTGTATGATACAACAACATCAGAAGTCATTTACATAGGCAATATGGAAGCCCTGTATAAAACTAAAAATAAGGCGTATTTCAGAACCTCAAGTGAGGGGATACAGCCTATGGGAATTGAAGAAGTCAAGGAATATCTCGGAATTAAAGACGTAGACGCTTATGTTAAAGAATTTGGTTCTGTAGATATTGCATAAAGGAAAGGAGACTTAATTATGTCAAGAATTTTAAGAACAGGCGAAAACCAAATTACACAATCCTATCAGCAACATTATGATAAAGTTCATTCGGGAAATGGATGGGCTATCGGTGTTGACGTTGTGAAAAAGGCTAATCAGTGCGATAGCATTATCGCACATACTGACGGAACAGTTGTCAAAGTAATGGATAAAATGATAGGGACAAACTGTGTCCATGACCCAGAAGGAATGGGCTATGGAAATTATGTTATGATACAGCATAAGGATAGCTATGTTACACTTTATGCTCACTTAGCAAGTGTAGCCGTTAAGCAGGGTCAGAAAGTAGCTAAAGGAACTGTTATAGGATATATGGGAAATACAGGGTTCAGTTATGGAGCACACGTTCATTTTGAAGTTAGGAAATACAAGAGCCTTAACGTGACTATCGGTATTCACGATACAAGGAATTTTGAATGGCTTAACCCTGAACCTTACCTTGACGCAGATTTGCCAATTACGGAAGCTAGCAGAAATATTGTAGGTTTCTTGGACGTTGCCAAAATGGACGGCAAAGACCGATTATTTGTAAGCGGTTGGACGTATGGTGGAAGTGGGAATGTCAAAATCAAAATATCTAAATCTGGTGTGAATTATTATCTCTATAATCTCAAAGCTAATCAGTCAAGAATAGACGTATTAGAAGCAGGTTATCCAACCGACAAGGTAGGCTTTAGCGATACTTGCCCGGTGGCATTAGCTGACGGAACATACAATGTAGAAGCATACGTTGATAATGTGAAACTGACGAATACTAAGCAGATTACAGTTAAGAGAGAGCTTGCAAGATACAGCTATGCTTCTTATCCTAGTACAAGCAATGATTATTACAGAGTTAGAACGTCATTTCATAATGAAAAATCAAGCAAGGGTTCATTCCACTCATTCGCATTAGCTTTTGACGAATGGGGAAGAAATAAGGACAAAGGTTATCACATCTATGACAAGTCAGGCAGACAGCTTGATTAATTGCAAAATAAAAGATGTTGTGTCGAAACTTGCGAATTGAACCACCTTTAATCGGTTTCATAAACGTGATAAATTAAAAAAAGTCCTCTAAGGGGACAATTTCAAGTTCTGGTGGGGCAATATTTGATTGGCGTTGGTATTGCCCCTAAAAAAAGAAAAAGGTAAGGAGATTTCCTTACCTTTAATTTATGACTTCTTTTTTCTAAAGTGACAATACAAAGAAGTTGCAATCCCTAATAAAGAAGAGACTATAATCATATAAAAACCAACTGTTTTTTCGATTGGTGGGGTTGTGCCAATAGCATTAAACAATTTTTCGGCTTCCGGGGTATACCCTATTCCTGCCGAAGAAAAAACCAATGCACAGATAAAACTAAAAACTGCGCCGATAGGAGCTTCTTTATATAAGAACATAAATGCAGCCAACCCAGCTATAAGGCAACAACATCCCTCTGGAATGGATATTTTAAAAAGGTTATAACTTACTCCCAATGTTTTAGCGAATGGAACAAGTGTGCCAATGACTATTAAAGCACAAAGGAACATTCCGAAGTAGCTTGCTATCTTATATTCTTTTTGATTATACTTTTCCTTTGAATAATGAATAATGCAATACGGACATTGCATATATGTTTCTTTTCTGATTACGGCTCCGGTATAATCTTTAATTTCTCTTTCGTATGTGTGCATTTTATTACCACACCTTTCACATATCATATCATCCATATAAACCTCTCCTTAGTCTTTTATAAAGTAAACTGTCGAAACTTGCGATTTGTTTATCATCACAGTAAAAACAGTTATGATATATTTATAAAGTAAATTATATGACAGCATTTTGTTATTGACAATATAGAACGTTTGTTCTAATATTAGGTTATCGCTATTTAGTTGTGTTTTGGGAGGGTTGAAATGGAAAAAGAAAAAATGGATAAAAAAGAAGAACTCCTACATGATATTATATCAATAATAGAAGTTCTTCCGGTTTGCGAATGTCAAAGAATTAAGGATTACTTGTCGGAGTTATACTTTTCTTGACATTCAATTAAGCTGTTTAACAAATTAAGTACAACCTTTTTATGCCCACGCGTAAGTTGGTTGTATTTTTTTATTACTTTTGCTTCTTCTTCGCCTTGATGTTCTTGCTTATAAGTGAGGTATTCTTCTTTACCCCATTCGGTAAGACTTTCCGGTAACACTCCTAAAGCATCGGCTATCTTTTTTAACATCTCAACATCAATTTTCTTGATGTTACCAGCTTCGTATTTTTGTACAGTAGCTTCTGTCAATCCGATTTTGTCGGCTAGTTCTTTAAGAGTAATATCTTTTTCTTTTCTGTATTTCTTTATATTGTTACCAACTCTTGTGCAAAACTGTGTACTCATTGCTCTCACTCCTTTCTTTTGTTATTGTATTATAATGCTATCATACTATGATAAAAAAGTAAACGATTTTATAAAAAAACTATCATAACATTATTGACAATACTATCGTGGTGTGATAGTATACTATCATAGCAAGCAAGGAAGGAGGAAACATAAATGAATTTACCAAAACTTAAAGGTGCTATCAGAGAACGTGGCAGAAACTACAACCAGTGCTCAACGGCTATCGGTAAAAGCATTACGACTTTTAACTCAAAAATGAATGGAAGAATCCCTTTTACTATTGTTGAGTTGGAAGACCTTGGAAACTATCTTGAAATGACAGATAGTGAAAAAGCCGAAATTTTTTTGCGATAAAACTATCATAATGTGATAGTTTTACAGAAATTAAAGAAAGGAGAATGAAATGAACGAATTACAGATTTTTAATTCGGAAGAATTTGGAGAAATCCGAACCATTACCAAAGATGATGAAACATATTTTGTTGGAAAAGATGTTGCAAAAGCACTGGGATTTACAAATCCAAGAGACGCAATCGCTACTCATGTATTTGACGAAGATAAGGGAGTAGACGCTATCGACACCCTTGGCGGAAAGCAGAGTATGACTGTTATTAACGAATCGGGTGTTTATGCCTTGGTTTTTGGGAGCAGACTTGAATCTGCTAAGAGATTCAAACATTGGGTAACATCAGAGGTTCTTCCGTCAATCAGAAAGAATGGCGGCTACATAGCGGGACAGGAAACATTATCTGATGAAGAACTTATGGCAAAGGCACTTCTTGTAGCCAATAACAAGATAGCTGAAAGAGATAAAATAATCGAACAGAAGCAGGCAAGAATTGAACAGATGAAGCCTAAAGAGATATTCGCTGATGCAGTAGCAACAAGCCATACATCAATTCTTGTTGGAGATTTAGCAAAGTTAATTTGTCAGAATGGCTATCAGATAGGGCAGAAACGATTATTTGATTGGTTGAGAGCTAATGGGTATCTGATTAAGAGTGGCGGTTCTTACAATATGCCTACACAGAGGTACGTTGAACAGGGATTGTTTGAAATCAAGGAAAGCAACCTTGTTAATCCGGATGGTTCTGTGAGAATTACCAAAACTACAAAGGTTACCGGCAAAGGGCAGGTTTATTTCGTTAATAAGTTTCTGAAAGGAGCTAAGAATGAAACAGCCTAAAGCCTTAACAAGGGAATTAAAAATTGCCGTATCTGCCTATGGACTTATTCCTAGTCAATGGATGTTGCTTAAAGATGACGGTGGAAGCTATGTAACACTTATAAGCAAAGACGGCAAGAAGCAGAAAACTATTGATAGATACGCAAGGACAAAGAAAAGATGAATAGAAAAGCAATAATTAATGTTTTTTCCGCAGCCATACTTGTAATTATTCCTATTGTAATAGGGAAAATAAAAGCAGCCAAGGCAACAACAATACCTGCTGAAAATGGAACAGTTGTTTGCGAGATTGAAACGGAAACCTTTGAAACTGAAAAAACAACGGAATATTTTACTCCGGATTATAACTTAGGCGTTAGAAAAGACAGATACAGTTTTATTCCACTAAGCAAGAGCGACAAAGAAATAATAAGAAGTTCCTGTGAAAAATACAACATTGACTATGACTTAATGCTAGCCGTAGCAAAACAGGAAAGCTGTTATCAGATGTCAGCATATAATCCTATATCCGGGGATTACGGAATGTTCCAGATTAATGTTAAAACTTGGAATAAAACAGCTAATGAGAATGGCTTGTGTAACTACAAATGCTCCCTTAAAGATAATTCCGAGATGGCTTGTTACATCATGAGCCTTTGTATGGAAGAAGCTAATGGGGACACCCGGATTGCTTTGAACTATTACAGAACAGGAACACCTAATGCAAAGTATGAAGCAGAAAGTGACTATGCAAGCATTATTTTAAAAGAATTGGAAAAAATAAGGAGAATGGAATGATAATAACAGATTTTAACGAAATGTCGATTGGAGATTTAGAAAAAATATCACAGGGTTTGCCTATTAGTTTTGTGATTGAAGATGGCAAAATAACCAAGGCAGAAAGGAGAGAAGAATGAATAACGCAAGAATGTCCGGAACAATGACAACTTCCCCTTATTTGCTTTGGACAGCTAAAAACGGAGAAGAATTTTACACTTTTGACTTATCAATCAAAAGAGATAGCGGTATCTACGATATGGTTCCTGTGATAATCAAAAAGGATAACCTTATCGACAGCACCGATGGCAGGATAACCCTCAACGGAGAAATCAGAAGCAGAAATTCTGACGGACACCTGTTAGTGTACTTTTATGCAACGGAAAGTATGAACTATTCAGGTGTTGATGAAAACGTAGTTTCTCTTGAAGGTACTGTGTGTATCAAGAAAGAAATCAGGGAAACACCTTCCTCAAAAAAGAAAATTACAGATTTTTCACTTGCTGTTAACAGAAAATATAATTGGAAATCCGACTATATCCCTTGCATAGCCTGGGAATACAGTGCGGAAATAATTAATGATGATATTGCCGTAGGTACAGGAATTGGGATTACAGGCAGGTTTCAATCGAGGGATTATATGAAGAACGGTGAAAAGAAAACAGCCTTTGAAATATCAGTTATGAACCTTGAATGGTAGAAAGGATAATTTATGGAGTTAAAAAAAGTAGTGCTTGAAAATTTTATGTGCTATGCACACGCAGGATTTGATTTTTATGCCATTACAAAGATTATGGCTAAGAATGGCAAGGGTAAGTCAACTATTGCCACAGCTTATCTGTGGTGCTTGTTTAACTGTGATTATGAATTAAAGGATAATCCGGTAGTTAGACGAGAAGTTGACGGAAAATCCGTTGACGATATGGATACGAGTGTTGAACTTACACTTGATGTTGACGGAAAAGAAATAACTATGAAGAAAGTACAGGTCCGTACATATAACAAGGATAAGACAGGTTATAAGGACGATAACTCATACTATATTAATGATGTGAGAAAGAACCTTAAGGATTTCAACGCGTACCTTGATGTTGATATGAATGTGTTCAAGATGTGCAGTAATGTTAATGCATTTCTTAACCAGAAACCGGCAGAAATGCGTGAGTACTTATTCAGTCTTGTGGGAGATGTTACAGACCTTGATATTGCTTTACAGAAAGCTGAATTAGCCGAGTTAGTTCCTTTATTGGAGAAATATACAGTTGAAGAATTATCTGCTATGAATAAGGCTACCAAGACCAAGATTGCAAAGGATTTGCCTATTCTTGACGGACAGATTAAGGAAAAGGAAAGAGATGTACAGTTTAAACAGGCTATTGAAGTGTCTGACCTTGAATTACTTAGAAACAGCCTTAAAGAACAGATTGCTGACTGCGTTGCAAAGCAGACTGATAATGACAAGCTGATGGCTGAATATGATAAGGCTAGTTCAGATATTCTTAATCTTAAGTTTGAGCTTAGTGATATGAACCGTAAAGCTAATGAAGCTAACGTTAAGACCAGGCGAGAGATTGAGGATAAGATTGCTGATAAGAAGTTTCTTGTTAAGCAGACAGAAAAGACTATTGCCGATACCGAAAGCCGTGTTGTCAGTTCAGAAAAGGCTATTGAGTGCATTAAGGCTTCCTTACAGACAGAGCGTGATAAGTGGAAAGAAGAAAACGAGCGCAAGTTTGATGATTCAAGCCTTATCTGCCCTTATTGCGGCAACGAATATAAGGAAGATAAGAAAGAGCAGTTAAAGGCTGATTTTGATAAGCATAAGGCTGATAACTTAAAGGCAATTACTGACAATGGCAATATGTATAAGGAAAGACTTGATAAGGAAAAAGCTACGCTTGAAAGCCTTAAAATAGAATTACCACAGCATAGGGAAAACTTTGAAATGCTGAATACAGCTATTGCAGACCTTGAAAAGCAGTTATCTGAACTTCCACAGGAAATTGATGTGACAGCCACAGAAGAGTACAAGGCACTTGAACAGCAGATAGTCGAAAAGGAACAGGCTATGCACAAGGCTAACGATATTTCAGCAGTCAAGGCTGAATTAAAGGCACAGGAAAATGATTTAAGGCAGCAGTTAGCGGAATGCGAAAGTCAGATTGCAAAGTCTGATACGGCAGCAGATGAACAGCGACTTGAAGAATTAAGGCAGGCAAGGATTGATAGTGAACAGAATAAGGCTAACGCCGAGAAAATCCTTGATTTACTTGATGAACTTGATAAGGCAAAGAATGAAGCCTTGACAGAAGCGGTAAACAGCCATTTTGGGTTAGTTAAGTGGCAGTTATTTGAATATGCCAAGAATGGCAACTACAAGAGCTGTTGCATACCTACTGTCGACGGAAAGAGCATTTTAACAACTATGAGCAACAAGGGCAACAGGATTCTTGGCAGAGTTGATATTTGTAATAGTATTCAGAAGATTAGCGGCATGTCAGTACCTATTATTCTTGATGATAGTGAGAGCTTAGATGTTACTAATCAGAAGAAAGTTGCTGAAATGGTAGATAGCCAGTTGATTATGCTGATTGTTAATGATAGTGAGAAATTAGAGGCTGTGGAGGGATAATATGACTTCAATATTAGAACATTCATTCAATTTTAATGGATTTAACTGTTATGTGATAATGCGACATATAGGAGACAGTTATTACAGATGTGGATATGTGCAGGTCCTTAAGAATATGGCTATGAACACAGCAAGCATAGATTGCCACGGCGGTATTACATATGCATACGAAGAAGCACCTAGTCCGCTTGAAATTGATGATAAAAACAAGTGGTACATCGGATTTGATTGTGCTCACGCATTTGATACTACGGATTTTTGGACTTTAGATAGAGTTAGTGATGAATTAAGACAGATTGTCGGACAGATTTTAAGTGGAGAAAGTGAGGAATAATTATGACAGAGAATACAGCAGTTGCAGAGAAGAAAGCATTTACTACCTCATTAAGTGAGTGGAGTAATGCTATGACAGGTCTTATCATTGATGATTACAAGTCTTGTGGAATGGATATGGACGATTATGCAAAAGAGTGTGCTATGGAAGCTATGACAAGCATTTTCAGCCTTGTTAAAAGCAACCCTAAGGTTAATATGGGTAGCCTTGACACAAGCAATTTGAGGGGTATTGTGAAGCGTTGTGCAAGTCTCAAACTTAACGCAAGCGCATTTCCTAGAGAATGTTACTTCCAGTTGCGGAATGTGAACATCGGAAAAGATGCTGACGGAAAAGAAATTTGGCAGCAGCAGGTTGAAATGGGTATTGAGGGTAGTGGCTATGATTCCTTACTCGCTAATTACGGAAAAGATGTTAAGCAGGTATATCCATATTGGGTGATTAAAGAGGGCGACAAGTACATACCGCCTAAGCATAAAGGACTTACAGTTACAGAGCCAGAATGGGAAGAAAATGGATTATCTGATAAGGCGGTAAGAGTTGTGTATCCTGTTAAGTTATTAGACGGAACAGTAACATATCTTTCCGCTGATAGAGATAGCGTTAAGGTTAATCTGTTGGCTCATGTTAAGCAGAATATGATAAACGAAACATTTGGGGTAATTACCGGAACTAAAAAGCAGTATAACAAGGAAGTTGCAAGAACACGTTACGATGCTACACCGGAAGAGAAAGCAAAGATAAAGAAAAAGAAAGAGGAAGTCCTTAATGCTTTAAGAGCGTGCAAGACAGTAGATGAAATGCTTGAATGTGAGCTTGCAAGACCATTTATCAGCGGTGCTTGGCTTGATACCCCAGAGAGTATGATACAGAGAAAAATGTGCAACAATGCTACAAGGAAATATCCTAAGAATTATGACCCAATGGCACGACAGGCACAGGTTGAAATGGATGAGGTATATCAAGTTGCACAGGCTGAAATTGCCGAGAATGCTAATTCTGTTGAATTTATAGAAGATAAGGCAGATGTGGTTGACAGCACAGCCACAGAAGCAACCGAAGAACAGGCAGACAGTACATTGCCACCATTTATGCAGGAGTAGCCTATGAACAATCCGTGCAGAAAGTGTGAGTTTTGCTTTATTTATAAGAACCGCCACTATCCTAATAATAGCATTTGCTTATGCTGTGATAAGCGTAAGAAGTATGAAGAATATAAGCTAAGCAAGCGAATGTTTGTGGCAGGAGATGTGATTACCACTCTTGATGAATTATTACAGCAGGAATGGGTTATGTGGTTCGGCAGAGCAAGACATATAGAAATTATAAAAAGTCTTCAACTTAGATGCGTATTGCAGCTTATTAAAGCAGGATATTTAAAAAAAGCGGCCAGAAAGGAGTTTTTCAAATGAGAGTAATATCGCAGAACGGTAATGTTGATTTACCTTATGAAAAAACATTGATATTTCACGCTATGGAGGCTGTATTGGCTAGGTGTGAGGGATATGACAAGGAAATTGTATTAGGTGAATACGGTTCTAATGAAAAGGCTTATAAGGTTATGGAAATGTTGAGAGAGCAATACAAGGCACTTGAGGTTCTTAAAGTTTTAGCAAGTGGAACGGAGGAACATATGGAAAAATCTTTCAAACCTAATGAGTTTGCAGAGTACAACCGGGCATATCGTGATATGAATGTTTTTCAGTTCCCACAGGATGATGAAATCGAGGTGTGAGTATGAGAATTATTAAAGACAAAGAGAAAGAATACAAAGATTGGTATGACAAGAACAGTGACGGATATGGCAGAGCTTGCTTCACCTATGCTGAAAGGTGGGCTGAACTGTTAGAGGTGGAAATTGACAAGAGTAATGATGTTATGAAGTGCTTTGTTGATAATGCCGACAGATTAAGCCGTGAAGCAGACACAGAGGGCATAACAGGATTTATGTACGGATGTGCAGTTAGTATTCTTTCACAGTGCTGGGAATATGGAGAGTATTTGAGAAAGTGGCACAACAAAGAGTATGAATATGACGGAGACGGAGTTGTAAATCCAGCGATTATAACAGTAGGTGCGAAATGATGAAACTGAAATGTATTGCAACAGGAAGTACAGGAAATTGCTATCTGCTAACTTCCAACAGTGGAGAAACACTTATCCTTGACTGTGGAATATCTATCAAGGAAATCAAAAAAGGCTTGAACTGGAATATTAAAGATGTTGTGGGTGTATTATGCACCCATAAACACCTTGACCACAGCAAGTCGGTAAAAGATTTTGTAGATATGGGAATACCAATTTATGCACCATACATAAGTCAAAAGCCTATGGCAATCGGCAGTGGTGCTTTCAGAATACAATCGTTTGACTTAACAACAATAGACGGAAACTGGACACACACAGACGCAAATGGAGAACCTTGCCCGATATATGGCTTTTTGATTACTCACAAGGAAATGGGAAGAATGCTTTACATAACCGATTGTGAGGTTGTCAAGTGGAAGTTTAGAGATATAAACCACATTCTCTTAGGTGTGAATTATGACAAGGATTTAATTGACAGGGACAACACAGGCAAAGCCAATCACGTTTTCAGAGGTCACTTAAGTATTGACACAGCTTGTGATTTTGTTAAGGCAAATTATTCAGATAGCCTACAGAATGTCATAATGTGCCATCTGTCAAGTGAAAATGCCGACAAGGATAGTTTTATCGAGAAGATAAAAAAAGTCGCTTGTGGGGCGAATGTGGACGTTGCGGCAGCAGGGAAAAGTTGGAATTTGAAAAATCCTAGTGAGTGTCCGTTTTAGAAAGGAGATTATATATAATGGCAAATAAATTATTATATGAGTTATTTCATCCAGAAGTAAAATTACAAAATAAACGGTTGTCCGGCAATGACCCTTGTATAGATTGCGTTAATGTTCATAGGTACCATAGAGGAACTGCATTAGAGACCAAGATATTAGACAAAGAAAAATGCAATGGCTGTATGAAAAAGACGCAATATGATGTTGATTGTATGGATAAATTAAGATGGTATGAGGATAACGATGAAAAGGTTTCTGCTATGGAGCAAAAGGATAGAGATAGATATGATTGTGGAGTGAAATGCCCTGAATATTTACATAATGGTATTCCTGTTTTTTATCCTGATGGATGGTCTTAATAAATACAATAACAATACAGAATTGAAAGAAAACAGAAAGGAGTGAAAACGTTGATATTAGCTTTTTATATCATATTTATTATCGTTATATTTTTTGTAACGATTGGAGACTATGATAATGTTGCAGTTACTCCAAAACAGATATATGAATGTACAAACCTCAACATTTTTGCTTGTACATTGATATTTATAATTGTATTTGTGTTAAACCCCTTATTCTTTATAGTACATTTTATTGACTGGCTATTACATGCCGGTAGAAAGGAGCAGAAATGGAAAGATTAACAGATAGCAACAAAGAAATACCGACATTAATATCGGGAACATAGGAGGAAACATGGAAGAAATATATTTGTTCAGGGCAAAGAGACTTGATAACGAAGAATGGGTTGCAGGACATTATGTAAAAGGTTTAGATATGTATGATAAAGAAGTTCATCTAATATTTGAACCCACCACAATATTTTATTCTAGTGGAGAGACAGACGGATGGCACAAAGTAGACCCATTCACAATCTGCCAATGCACAGGACTGAAAGATAAGAATGGCAAGCTGATTTGGGAGAATGATATTATTGAATGTAAAAACGGAAAGCGCAATTTTCAAACGCAAATTGAATGGGATGCTTATTGTGCTGGATTTATATTTCAAGATACAGAAACATCTGCGGTTGGGCTTGATGCAATAGCAACAAACGGATTGTATTCAGAAAGTAAGGTTATCGGAAACATTTTTGACAATAAAGAGTTATTAGAAAGTGAGGAAAAGTAATGAATCGTGTGATTTTATGTGGCAGGCTGACTAGAGACCCAGAGATTAGATATTCGCAGACAGCAAACGGAAGTATGGCGGTAGCAAGATATACATTAGCCGTAGACAGAGCTTTCAAGAAAGAGGGTGAACAGGCAGCAGACTTCATTAACTGTATTGCATTTGGTAAGAATGGAGAGTTTGCGGAGAAATATTTGCACCAGGGAACTAAGATTATTGTTGAGGGTAGGTGGCAGACAGGCAACTATACAAACAAAGACGGACAGAAAGTTTACACTAATGAGTGCGCTATTGAAAGGCACGAATTTTGTGAGAATAAGAGTGGTGGCAATGAGAACAGACCAACGCCATCTAGGCCCGAACCAAGCAGTGTAGGAGATGGTTTTATGAGTATTCCCGACGGTATTGAAGATGAGGGATTGCCATTTTAAAAATGAGAGGTGGTGTTTTTATTGAACGCCGAGGGCTGGATTAAGCTACACAGGAAATTGCTTGACAATCCTGTCACAATGAAAGACACAGGCCATTTAGCCGTATGGATATACCTGCTACTCAATGCTTCACATAATGAACATCCTGCCTTATTTAAAGGCGAGAAGATAATATTAAAACCGGGACAGCTTATCACAGGGAGAAAATCAATCGCTTTAGCACTTCACATTGATGAAAGCAAAGTTGAACGAATTTTAAAATCCTTAAAAAGTGAACAACAAATTGAACAACAAACAAGTAGCAAAAATCGGCTTATTTCCATAACAAATTGGGAATTTTATCAACAAAGTGAACAACAAATTGAACAACAAGTGAACAACAAACGAACAACAAGTGAACAACAAGTGAACGCAAACAAGAATATAAAGAATGATAAGAATGGAAGAAAAGATATATGTCAAAATATCCTTGATTTGTTTAACAAAATTTGTTGTTCGTTTGGGGGAGTAAAAAATGTCACAAAAAACAGGGCGGAAACAATAAGCATCAGCTTAAAGACATATTCTGTTGATGATTTTAAAAAGGTTTTTGAAAAGGCGGAACAGTCAGATTTCCTTAAGGGCAACAATAACAGAAATTGGTCGGCTAGCTTTGATTGGCTGATTAAGGAAGATAATATGGCTAAAGTTCTTGAGGGGAAATACAACAAGCAGAATAAACAGTCAAATAAGTTTTGCGATTTTCCGCAGCGACAGTATGATTTCAGCAATGATAAAGAGTTAATAATTAAAAATTGTTAAAGGAGTGGTAAAGAATGGAAGTAGAAGAAATACTTAAAGGCTTAGAATTAAGCGGTGGAATTGTAATTACCGGCAATTCAAGAAGAGTTACAAACTTCTTAGCAACTCTTAATGAAGCTATAAAAATTCTTAAGAAAATTAATGCAGACGGATGTGTCGGATGCAAACACGAAGATGTTCCACTGCATTGTACGCCGTGTGATAAATGTAGGAGAAATTGCCCTGATTTTTGGGAAAGTGAGGAATAATATGAAAGAGAGTGAAGCAATTAAAGAATTACATGAAATAAGACCGAGAGGTGGTATCATCCCACAAAAGAGAGCCGAGGCTTTAGATGTGGCAATACAAGCACTTGAAGAAGTACAGCAGTACCGCACAATCGGCACACTGGAAGAATTACAGGATATGAAAAGTGATTATTTTGAAGCATTAAGTGATTGGCGTCAATATCGCAAGATTGGGACTTTGGAAGAGTGCCGGACAGCAAGAGAAAAGCAGACGCCGAAGAAACCGGATTTTACAGAAGATAAAGAATTTGCTTTATGTCCTTGTTGCAATGGTAAGGGTTTGCTTAACAAACAGAAATATTGTGATAATTGCGGTCGGAAGTTAGATTGGAGCGATGAAGAATGAAGCCAAAATATGACAGGGCAACAAAGGCTTGGTTTAATAGCCATATATGTCAGGAAACAACAGTTTGCCGGTGTGAAAAGTGCGGATTGTTTTATAAACCAAGTTTAGGGCATAAATGCAAAGCAAAGGAGCGATGAAGAATGAGATTAATTGATATAACAGACCTTGAAAAATTCATACGAGAAAATGTATGTGCCATAGGAGATGACCATTTATTGTTAGTCGCAGGGGATGATGGCAGGTGGCACGAAACATTACCACTCATAAAGACAGCTTATGACGTAGGCAAGGTTATAAAAGGCCTTAACGAGTGGACATTTAATGCAAACATAGATGTTGGCGACGGAACAGTAATGAATCACAACCTCATTGTTAGGGGTGTGGCAATAGATATAGTAAAGGCAGGTGGTAACTCTTGAATTATCAAAACATAGCAAGAGCCAAGGCGATAGAGAAAAACAATAGGCAAAGGCTACTAAATATAAATCCAAAACTTGATGACAAAAGCGGCATTTACTTTTTAACTAGAGTTGACGAGAATGGTATTCCTTATTTTTACATCGGGCAAGCATTACATCTATCGCAGAGGATGTGTGGGCACCTTGTAGGGTATCAGCACATAGATTTATCAATCAAGAAAAGAGGGTTTTACAGTGAAGAAAATCCCTATGGTTGGAAACTTAATTTTATTCATTATCCGGCAAACGAACTTGATAAATGGGAGCAGTATTGGATTTTGGAGTACACCAAGAAAGGTTATCAGTGTCGCTATAATAAGACGGCTGGCGGTCAAGGAGAGGGCAAGGAAAAGATAAATGAATTTAAGCCCTCTAAAGGCTACAGGGACGGCATACAACAAGGCAAAAAGGTGTTAGCTAGGGAATTATCGTCTATCGCAGAAAAGCACCTTAAAATTGAAATCAGAGACGATAAAAAGCATAACAAGGTATCGCAGAAACAGTATGAGAAGTTTATGGATTTATTGAAAGCGGGTGATGATAATGCTGATTCCAAAAGCTAAAGTCGAAGAGTTTGAAAAATACGGCTTCAAAAAGTGCAAAGGCGAATATGGTAAGAATGGTTGTTATTATCTTTGCGTTTCAAGGGGCGTGAAAATGCTTTTTGTTAGCGATGTGTATTTTGGTGTTAATGATTGGAAAGATAATGACCCAAGAATACATAAAGACGCAAACTGTAGATACAGAGACAACAGGACTTATCTTGATATTGTTTACGAACTGATTAAGGCGGATATGCTTAAAAGTGATTGTGTGAAAGTAGGTGAAAGCGGATGACGATTGATGAGGCTATTAAAGACTTAAAGGGCGAATATTCAAGTCCTTACAACAATCAGCTTGCAGAATGGCTTGAAGAATTGAAAGAATTAAGAGAAGGTAACAGAACACTATCTCTTGGCGAGGGGCATTTCATAACCGAGGATAACTTAGATAAGTCTATTGATAATGCTTATTTTAAGGGCTACAACAAGGCTATTGACGATTGTATCGAAGAACTTAAAAAGCGAAGAGATTTACAATATATGAAAGTAAATTGTGATGATGTAGAACTTAAGATGTTGTCTGAAAAGTTGAAAGGAGCGAAGCAAAATGAAGATTTTAAGCAATAAAGAATATTATCATCTTGTGAACAGGGTAGATATTCTTACTAGAGATAATGACTGTATGAATAGAAAACTTGATGAAATGAAAGAAAATAAACCTAACGATTGCAAAAGCAATGAGGGAAGTAACTTTTGTAGCATTTGCGAGTTTGGCTATTTGAAAACAAGAAATCCGTTTGGGGCAGATTTTTATGCTTGCAGTAAAACAGTGTCTTGTGAGGACTTTAAAAGAAAAGAAAGCAGGTGATTCAGAATGAATTTTCTTGAACATTATGTAACAAACATAACTCACGAAGAACCTATCGAAAAGTACGGAATGTTATTTTTCAAGGTTGTATGTGATGTTGATTGCTGTGGCAACAAAAAGGTTCAGACAGAAGTTTTACTTTCAGAAGATGATTATGCAGAAGCGAAAAGTAAAGGCTATTATTTAGCCTGAAAAATCAAAGAAAGGAATAGGTTGTGCGCACATAAAACCGAGGTTTCCTTTTGGTAGATTTAGAATGTATAAAAAGAAGATTAAATGTGAGATATATCGTGATTCTATGCAGAATTACAAGAAATATGCGATACCGCCAGCACAGCTTATTATAGCTGATGTTCCTTACAATGTAGGAACTAACTTCTACGGAAGTAACCCTATGTGGTATAACGGCGGCGATAACAAGAATGGCGAGAGCAAACTTGCGAAAAAGGCGGCTTTCAATTCGGATTTTAACTTTAATTTGTATGAATACTTCCATTTCTGTTCAAAGATGTTAAAGAAAGAAGACACAAAGCCTATCGCAAGGGGCAGAAGTAGCAACAGCCCTTGTATGATTGTGTTTTGTGCATTTGAACAGTTATCAACATTGATTATGGCGGCTAAGAAACACGGATTTGTCAATTACATACCGCTTGTGTTCTGTAAAAATTACAGTCCACAGGTACTTAAAGCTAATATGCGTATTGTAGGTGCTACGGAATATGCACTTGTACTGTACCGAAATAAGTTACCGAAGTTTAGAAATGGCTTACAGATAGACAAAAACGGAAAGAATATCAGAGGTACAGGGCATATGGTATTCAACTGGTTTAACTGGGAGAAAGACGGAAAAGATGTACCTAAGATACACCCAGCACAAAAGCCCGTGGCAGTTCTTAAAAAGCTGATTGAGATTTTTACAGACGAGGGAGATGTAGTTATTGACCCTTGTTGCGGTAGCGGTAGCACATTGAGAGCCGCCGCGGAACTCGGTAGAAGTGCTTACGGATTTGAGATTGACAGAAACTTTTACGAGCGAGCAAAGAATGAAATGCTTGTATTTGAAAAGGACAGTCAAATGGATATAAGTGATTTTATAGGAGATACAGTATGAACTTGAATAATCAAATGAGCATATTTGACTTCACAAGAGAACCAATTAGCATAACAAAGCCTATTCGCTTGATAGAATTATTCGCCGGCTACGGCAGTCAGGCAATGGCATTAAAGAGAATAGGCACAAAATTTGAGCATTACAGAGTTGTGGAGTTCGATAAGTATGCCATAGCAAGCTATAACGCAGTACATGGTACAGATTTCCCCACAATGGACATAACTAAGGTTCATGCAGAAGATTTGAATATCTGCGACACAAATGCATTCACTTACTTACTTACTTACTCATTCCCTTGTACGGATTTATCAGTTGCCGGAAAACAAGCCGGAATGTCTAAGGGAAGTGGTACAAGAAGCGGTCTGTTGTGGGAAGTTGAGAGAATACTAACAGAAATTAGAGATAGTAACGGAGAATTACCACAGATTTTATTCATGGAGAATGTGCCACAAGTACATAGTCAGGATAATATGCCCGACTTTAGAAAGTGGCTAGACTTTCTTGAAAGCCTAGGTTACACAAATTACTATCAAGACTTGAATGCTAAAAATTATGGTGTGGCACAAAAACGTGAAAGATGTTTTATGTTTTCGTTCCTGGGTGAGTACAATTACCATTTTCCACAGCCTATACCACTCAAAAAGAAGTTGAAAGACTATCTTGAGGACAATGTAGATGAAAAGTATTACATCAACAATGAAAAGGCTGACAAGCTGATAAAACAGCTTATTGACAATGGTGTATTGTCGCAACACAATCTTGACAGACAGACAGACAGACAGACTTGCGTTGACGGAACAATCAATAAGCCACAGCGGAGAGAAGTTGCAAACTGTATCAAGGCAAGATATGACTGCGGAATATCAAACTTGCGGTCAGACGGAAACTTGGTTGTTAAAGGATATGGGAGAAACGGCAGATAAGCAGATTGATGTAGCCGTAACTCTTAGAGCAAGAGATTATAAAGGCCTTGATAATTATGGAAGTAATGGAGTAATTGAATGGAAATAATAGGAAGTATTTACACAGAAGTTTCAGACAGATTTCAAAAAGGCATTATCGGGGGGGGGTATTTCCCGATGTGTAAAAGCTGAAAAACATGATTTAGGAGTGATTATGGCAGATGTAAATGTAATAGGTTCTCTTGAAGCAAAATTTGAGAGTACCAACAGAATTTATGATGTGGGGGGGTGCAGTCCGACATTGAGTACAATGCAAGGTGGTAATCAAGAGCCGAAAATTCTTGAAGCAAAGCAGCTAGGATTTATGGATAATGGCACAGGCAAGCACCAGTCGAACACAGTATATGATGAGAATGCACTTTGTCCTAACATTACAACTGTTGATGGTGGAGGTACGCAACAGATTAAAGTGTGCGAAAGTCAGATAGTTGCTATGCGTGGCAGAAACCCCGATAATCCGTCAGATAGAACTGTAGGAAGTCCGACAGAGCAAAGATTAGAGGTAAATATGCAAGGTACAAGTAATTGCTTAACGAGTGTGCAAAAAGATAATATGGTGCTTGAAAAACAGGGCATATCTACCAAAGGCAGGCGGAACGATGTCGCAAGCACAATTTTGAGCGGTTACGAACGCAGCAATATGACCGGGTTTAATGCAGATAATGCCGTTATTGAAAAAGTCGGTCAAATATCAAGCAATGGTTCACAATGCGGTACAGTTGTTTCTGATAATGGCATATCAGCTAATCTTGTAGCCGGAACACACGGATATGCGAATAGCCACATTGCTACACAATATCGTATCAGAAAGTTAACTCCAAGAGAGTGCGGACGGCTGATGGGTGTATCTGATGAAGATATTGACAAAATGGCAGCAGTCAACAGTAATACACAGTTATATAAGCAATTTGGCAACTCAATAGTAGTAGATGTTATGTGTGCTATGTTTAAGAATTTAAACATTAACCAAGGAGATACAGTATGAAAGACGAAACAAAGCAGGAAATACAGTAGTGCAATAAGAAAGGAAACGCCAATATGAGTAGTTCAAAAGAAGAAATAGCAAGAAGAGAGGGAATGTCTTATGCGTTCAGGTATGCAAAAGAACACGGGCTTGACGAACTGGAAAAAGAGCTGAAATATTGAGGGGCATACGAAATACCCCTCAAAATATCAAATAATGATTTGCAGAAATTCACAGACAATGCTAAAAACATGATGTTAGACACAGTATTGATACTTGCCAGTATGACATTACACGATGAATTTGGCTTTGGTAGGGAGAGATTGCAGAGATTTATTAAGAGGTTTAATTTCAAGGCAGAGTGTATCGGAGAGGGATATACGAGCTGGAAAGAGCAAATTGACATTCTTAAGGATGAATGTGGACTTGAATATCAGATAAGGATGAATGATAAAAACGTTAGAATGGAGAAATAAAATGATAAAGTCTGAAAGCGATTGCCTGAATTGTGGGTTGCCGTGCAAGCATGAATTATGTCCACATTATAGGGTCAAACGTCTGCAATGCGACAAATGTAAAGACGAAGTGGACAAGTTGTACAAATACGGCGAAGAAGAATTATGTGAGGATTGTTTGGTTAAGGAATTTGAAGTTGTTGAATTAGAGGAGAACTAAGTATGAAACTTAAAGAAGCTATTTTGGATTATTCTGGGGAGTGGGTGTATGTAGGGGCAGCGAGTGGGTATGTCTATATCGGCAGGCGTGAGGAAGCCTTAAAAGGCTTAGAAAAGGAATCCATTGAAAGATATTGCAATCTGTCAATTAACACGATACCAAAATATGAGGCAAAAATGGAGTGGATTACAAAAAGGTGCCAAACCTTGAAAGAAAAGGCTAAAATCGACATAGCCTTTGAGAAAATGCATAGGCAAGCCGAAGAATACAAGAAAAACCTTTTCTTGCATTTAACAGAGGCAAAAAAATACAGGGATAATTACATTGAATTTAACGAAAGAGAAGTTGTTGAGGAATACAATCAGGACGCACTTAGATCTTATGGTAGGGTTTTTATTATTAAGGGTAATGAGAGAGGAAATTGGTTTTATGGGGAGAGTAAGAAATGAATAAAAATTATCTCAACAACGTAAGGCTAAGAGAACGAAGATTATCCGCCCACCAATGTTTAGCTTGTGGTAAACAGTTAGAAGAAGATTATACTTCCGTATACTGTGAAATATGCCGCGAAAAGCGAAATAAAAATGCAAGGGAAGAAAGAGAGTGGTATCAAAGCCATAAAATATGTCCAAGGTGTCGCAAGGTTGAAATAGGTCTAAGTGAAAGTTGCTGTCCGGAGTGCAGAGCTAAGTTGTGTGCAAACGTGATGAAAAACAGGAAGCGTGAGCAGTACAATGAAGAACATGCTGTTTGGAGTAAAAAAGCCTATGCAAATTGCGTTGAAAATGGTATTTGCACACGATGCCGCAAAAGAAAAGCTGACAATGGCTACAGAACGTGCGGAATTTGCCGTGAAAAAGACAGAGTGGCTAGACAGGCAAGGAATAACACACAGTTTAACCGAGAAATAAAAGAAAAACGAGGTTTATGTTGCTTTTGCAATGAGAAAGCCTTGCCCGGATATAAAGTATGCCAATTCCACTACGATATGTGCATTGACAAGTTAAAAGACCCTAAATGTGTTGCCAATAGGAAGAAATTAAAGCTAAGGAGCATAAAATTTTGAAAACAAGAGAATGTATAACGTGTAAACACTTTTTAATTTGCAACAGCAAGGAAAATGACAAGCCTTGCGTTAAGTACGAAGCAAGAAACAAAGAGAATAAAGAAAAAGAATAGGAGAGAATGGCTTATGAAGTTATCAGAACTGACTAAGCCAGAACTTGAAAAAATCAAAGAAAATGCCAATTTTACTGATGAAGAATTGAGAATTTTTAGACTTCTGTCACAAGATAAAAGCATAACCGATATTGCGGTGCGTATGTCCGCAAGTAACAGGACAATAAACAGGAAAATCAGTAAAATCAAGCAAAAGATTAGTAAGTTGGAGGTTTTTAATGATTAAAGTTACCCAAAACGGAGTAGATGTGAATATAGAAAATATAACTATTCCGGACAGCTTACAAAAGATAATTGCCGAAGTGATTGACAACAAATAAATATGTGTTAAAATGTGCCGTATAACGTGATAAATGCGGCACATTTTACATAAAGGAGGATTGACAATGGAATGTGTTGCGTATATGAGGGTATCAACGGAAAAACAGGCTGTTGAGGGAAATGGACTTGATAGCCAAAAGCGAGATATTGAAAATTATTGTAGAAAAAATGAGCTTGTAATAACAGATTGGTACATTGATGACGGTTACACCGGTGCTAATATGGATAGACCGGGATTGCAAAGGCTTGTAAATGATTGCAGCCGGAAGAGAGTAAGCTGTGTTGTAGCCTTTAAACTTGACCGATTGTCAAGGAATATGATTGACGGAATATACCTTATTGAGAAAGTATTTCAAAAGTGCAATGTTACGTTTAAGTGCGTTCACGATAGCGTGAATTATGATAGCCCTATGGAGCAGGCTTACACGCAGATGATGGCTGTATTTGCACAGCTTGATAAAAATACTATGATGTTGCGTATGCGTGGTGGTATGCTTGAAAGAATAAAACAAGGTTATTGGATGGGCGGTGGCAATTTGCCTTATTGCTATTCATATAGCAAGGAACAAGGCATATTAATACCTATCCCGGAACGTGCGGAGCAGGCAAGAAAAGCGCTTGAATTGTTCATCTCCGGCTATTCAGATGTGAAAATTAAGGAAATTTGTGGTTTTAAGTCTGAACTTGTCACAAGGAATATTTTAACCGGTATCGTTAATATAGGAATGATACCCTATAAGGGCAAGATATACCAAGGCAAGCACGAACCGATTTTTGGCAAAGGCAGATTTAACCTTGCACAAGAGTTGAGAAAAACTAGGGCAAAATCCAGAGCAACCTGTCAAACTGAACCTAATCTGCTGACCGGATTATGTTATTGCGGTGTTTGCGGATGTGCTATGCGTTACCAAAAATGGACAAATGGCGAACATAAGATATACTGTATGTCCCGAAACAAGTCTATGAGCTATTTACCTAATTATAATGCTAATTGTAATAATTCACTTGAATGGGCTGATGACATAGAAAAACAGGTAGAAAAGGAAGTCCTTAAAATATCATTGAATTTGTCATCGTATAAGCCAAAGGAAAAGGCGACAAAACTTGAAATTATGCAATCACAGCTTGATAAAGAACAGACAAAGTTAAAAAGATTATACAACCTGTATGCCGACGGAAACGATACAGTTTTGGAAATGATTAAGGAATCAGAATCATTAATTAAAACAATGAAAGCCAATGTTCTATCAGAAAGCAAAAGCACAGCCAACACGCAGAAAAAAGAATTTGTTTACGAGAATATAAAAAAACTTGCCGACGTTTGGGATAACATCGACAAGAAAAAGAAAAATATGATACTTAAGACTATAATAGACAAAATTGTTATAGTCAATGGAAATATCGAAATTCAATTAAAAAATTTTTAGCACAAACTTAATGCTGCGCCTATGGCATATAGGAAGTGCTAATGCCGTATTTATCACGTTTTTACAACTGCATAATTTTAAAAATGTCGCTTATGTGTCATATATGTGTCTATTATATGTCGCTATAAGCGTCTTTTTTTATGCCAAAATTAAGTTAGAAAGAGAGGTAGTGCGAATGTTTTCTGATGAAGTTAGAGAAAAAATCTTAAGTAAAAAAGAATTACAAAAACTTGACTTAGTAACATTATCTCTTGTTATCCACGCAATTGAGGAAGTTTTAGAGGAGGCAGACAATGAACAATCCTTATCAAGCACCTATGATGAATAATCCTTATATGCAATCCCAAAATCCATATATGGATAGAATGAATTTTTTGCAAAATTATCAGCAGAGCTTACAGCAGCAGCCTATGCCGCAGCAGATAGCAGGCATTAACGGAAGAATAGTGCAGGCAGTTGAAAACATTAATGCTAATGAGGTACCTATGGACGGCTCAATGGCATTTTTTCCAAAACAGGATATGTCGGAGATATATGTTAAGGGTTGGAATGCTAACGGAACTATTAATACGATTGTGTATAAGCCTTATACAGCCCCTAAAGATAATCAGACAGTAAATTCTATGTCTAACGCAGAAAATGCTAAATTTACCCTATCAGACGAAAGCACACAGCTATTTCTGAATAAGTTCGAGGAATTATCAGAGAAGATAGGACAGTTGGAAGATAGATTTGACAAATCTTTAGGACCACAGAGAAAAACTTCAAAAACTCAAAGTAAAGGTGGCGATGAAGAATGAATCAGCAGTTAATTCAAGCTATAAATCAGCTTAAGCCAATTCGGAATCCGCAACAAATGGCTATGAATTGCTTACAGCAGTCGGCTAAACAAGGAAATCCTATGGCAAAAAACTTACTTAATCAGATAAACAGCGGAAACGTACAGGGCGCAGAGCAGATTTTAAATAATTTTATGAATACACAGGGGATAAACCTTAATGACATTAAGGGAATGATGAATTAGGACATTTTGGGTTGTGCGCACATAATGACCGGTTATCCCATTTGTTAATAAAATAAATGGAGGTAAACAAGATGTTTAATTCAAACGGAGTTAGTCTCGCAGATATTGCCGCAGTAACAGGCAATAATCGTAATAACGATGGTATGTGGGGCGATGGTGCATGGTGGATTGTAATTCTCTTAATCTTTGGCTGGGGAAATAACGGCTGGGGCGGTTTCGGTGGAAATGGCAACGGCGCAGGCTACACTGATTCAGCTATACAAAGAGGTTTTGACAATCAGGCAGTTATCAGCAAGTTAGACGGCATTTCTAACGGCTTATGTGACGGCTTCTACGCTATGAACAACAGTATGCTCACAGGTTTTAACGGTATTAACACAAATATTATGCAGACCGGCTATGGCATACAGCAGGCGGTAAACGCTGATACAGTTGCTAATATGCAGAACACCAACGCTTTACAGACACAGCTTGCTAACTGCTGCTGCGAGACAAGGGAAGCCATTCAGGGTGTAAACTACAACATGGCAACCAACACTTGTGCTTTACAGAACACAATGAACAATAATACAAGAGATATTATTGACAGCCAGCAGGCAGGAACGAGAGCAATCCTTGACTTCCTGACAAATGACAAGATTGCAACCTTACAGGCAGAGAATAACGATTTGAGAAGAGCTGCTTCACAGGATAGACAGAACGCACTTCTGACTTCCGCAATGAGCGCACAGACAAACCAGATTATTGATGCAGTAAGACCTACACCGGTTCCATCATTCCCGGCAAGCAATCTTTACGGATATGCTTATGGCTGTGGTTGCAACGCAGGTTGTGGATGCTAAACGCATGTAAATTCATACGGATAACAACTGAATAATTGAGTATCTTAATTGAGTTTAACTCGATTATGTCTGCTAAGCAGTATTACTTGATGTTACCGACGCAAATGTCGGGAAGATAAAGGGCAGACTATAATGTTTGCCCTTATTTTATGAAAGAGAGGTAAAAACAATGGAAATAACAGGAATTGCATTACAAACAGTTGCCGCCGGAGAAGATGTGGCATTTACAGAAACACCGGTATGTGGAACTAAATGTATAGTACACAGACAGGGAAGTGGAATTATCAAGTTAAGAGGTATTACTAATCAGTGCAAAGCAAGATTTTTAGTATCTTATAGCGGCAATATTCAGATACCTACAGGCGGTACAGTTGAAGAGATTTCACTTGCTATTACAGTAGACGGAGAGCCTTTACAGTCTACAAGAATGGTTGTGACACCGGCAGCAGTCGAAAATTTATTTAACGTATCAGCGCAGGCATACATTGATGTACCTTGCGGATGTTGCAGTACAGTAGCTGTGCAGAATACATCTACACAGGCTATCGAGGTTCAGAACAGTAATTTGATTGCAGTAAGGGAGGCTTGATATTATGCATAAATGGGCTAAACAGATTATGGAATGTGTCAAGGCTAAGGTTGAAGCAATCGGATTAGACAGCTTTGAGGGACAGAACCTTGACGATTTAAAGGATTTTACAGAAATAGCAAAGAACATAGCTTGTTTTGACAAGGATTACAGGATTGTTGAAGCTATGGAAAAGCTGGGGGATGACGAGGATATTATGCGTATGGTTGAGCAGTACGAAGATTATCCAGACAGAAGATTTTACGACCACTACCGCTATGCTAATGGCAAATTTGCCCCTAAAGGACACGGAACATACCGCAGAGGATATGAAGAACCGCCTTATATGCACATGTACCCAGAAGCAGAGCATATGAGGGATATGGATAGAGATTATGGCAAGATGTACTATACAGAGCCAATGTCTGAAAGTAATTACGACAGAGCAAAGAGAAATTACACAGAGACTAAGGAAATGCACAAGGCTAATACGTCAGAAGATAAAGAACACAAGATGAAGTCGCTTGACAGCTATACTAAGGAACTTGCAAGCGATATTACAAGTATGGTGGCTGATATGTCAGCAGAAGAGAAGAACTTACTTAGAACGAAGTTAAGCACTCTTGTATCTAAGATATAATTTCAAAGGCTATGAGTAGCAATATTCATAGCCTGTTTTATTCAGAAAGGAGCATACAGATGATTTTTAACATTAATGGCACAATCTGGCATATACAATATAAAAATTCAAATTCAAGTGAATTAAAGCGGTCAGACAATGTTTCTGTACTAGGTGTAACTGATAGAAATACACATACAATTTATCTATCAAATGCCTTGCATGAATTTATGGAACGTAAAGTGTTAATACACGAAGTATGCCACGCAATCTGTATGTCTTATGATGTGTATTTGCCTATCGAACAAGAAGAGATATTGTGTGATTTTGTAGCAACTTATGGAGATGAAGTATTTGACATTGTCGATATGGTACTTGGAGCAGTTAGGAGAGTAGGATAATGAGTACAGATGAGCTGTTAAAGATAATTCAAAGGACTAATCCAGATATGACAAAAGAGAGGATGTTGACCGAATTGAAAGAAAACAAATACTCTAGTGTTACACTTATTATGTCACTAGAAAGCAAAAAGTAGGCTCAATGCCTACTTTTTAGTTTTTGCCAATAGTTCATTGTGTGTTTCCATTAGCCATAGAAGTAATTTTTTAAGTCACACCTAAAGCAGACATAAACAACGATGATAATTTTTTCTTAGTATCATTGTCCTCTTTACCTTTAATCGCACCCATAATATAACTTTTAGGGTCAACATAGTCCTCTATTTTTAAAGCTCCGCCTATTGCCATTTCACAAGGGAAAATGTATTTAGCAGAGCAAAGCCATACGGTGGAATTATCAGTCACTGCAATAGTATCTGCTTTAACAGTAATTGCATCATCTTCAATATCCGAACTAAATAGCACCATTCCTGATTCAGAACCATTTTTAAGTACAAACACACCCTCTTTTAAGATTGGCATAGCAGGTACTTTTCCAGGAATATTTTTCATAAATGCCTCTATCTGCTGATACCTGTTAATATTGATTTCAATTTTATCCATATTAGCGGATTTTTTGTATAATTCTGCCCCTTTTTTATTGGATAAATCAAAAATCTGCTGATTAAAGTTATTTTTCATCTTCTCACTCCTTTCAAAATTTTGATGTAAACTTTTTTGAACCCCCCCTATGGTACTTTAACTAAATTACAAAATTCTTTTTAAAAAATCCCGAAAATTTGAACCGGATTTCAAAACAATTCGTTCTCTTTTTCGTACATCATAAGTAAGGTGGCAGCAGTCATTTTTACAATCCGTTCTCCAGGTTCAAGCGTGAACTCCGTCTCCGGGTCATTCTCGATAAAATTATAATCTTTATAGATGGTTATACCCTCTACATCCTGCACCACCACATCTAATATAAGGTGGCTCCCAAATTCCGCTATATCTTGCTTAAGCTCGTCAATCAGGCTTTGGCAGTCATAAGAAATTTTTATGCCTGCTTTATTCATAAATGCCACAAATTTTACCCCCTTTTCTGATGTAATTTGCGGTTAAGGTATAAGCTGACGCGATATTAAAATCATAAACGCCTATAACCGTTACAGCTTTATCAAATAAAGCAGCGGTGTACTCCGGAACGTTCCGGCGGATGTCTTTCCTTAAATCTGCAAGGGAATAACACTTGCCAAGGGTTTCCCAAATGTAGGCGGATTCATCCTCAAGCCCCATTATTTTATTATATTCGTCCAAAAAATCCCGGATAGAGTAACCTTTTACACCGGGAAAATGCCTTTTTGAGCATGAAACCGCCTCAAACTCAAACTCTTCTTTTTTGGCAGTAATAACCGCCTGCTTTAAATCATTAAATTTTATCATAATAATCTCCTTAAAAATATAATGCAAAAATTTTTATACCCCCCTACGCTGTACAGGGGCGTACATTAAAAGTCCCCATTTGCCTTGCATTCGTCAATATAGTCATCAACGGTCAATTTTACCGCCGCTTCAATATCGGCTTTGCTTTCGTTTTCGCTATATCGCTCGTTTGCGATGTATGAAAGCGTATCATTTAGTGCCGCTCTCAAGGTCTGCTCGTCGTAGAATGGGAGCTTTTTTTCTTTTTCTTCAACGTCAATTGCAATTTCCCACAATTCAACGCTCATTTTTTCGATGTTATTCTTGTAATTTGGTTCTTTCATAGTTAGACCCTCCTAAAATATAATGTAAAATAAATTGATACCCCCCTAGGGTATGCGTTCCCCAGGTGGTAAAGTTAATTTTAAAATGTGGCAAAATTTCAAGGCAAAAATTGCCCCGATTTTACCGCAAAAACAGGCTAAAAACTTTAGCGTCCTAAAGCCTGCAAGCGTTCAAAATCTTATCTTTATTATACACCGGGCGAGGTCGCCCGGTCAAGGTTTGGAACGCAAAAACCGCCGCCGGTATCGGTCCGGCTGGCATTCTCTGCGGCGGTTAGTTTTTTCCGTAATAATTTATAAAAACATTCTGTATGTCGTTATCTTTAATATACTTGTAATAGTTTAACAGCATGACGAAATCCCCAGCACTAACAATATAATTACTTGAAGGTGTTGTAACTTCCACTTTGGAATCGGGGCAGTTTTGCGACACTTTTAGAACTCCATTATTATTTATATCAAAATACAATGCGCCCATGTTTTAATCCTCCATATTCTTTTTATTCTCCTATCGGGTAGAGCAAGCCGGGGAATCGAACCCCGGAACCGCACCGCCTGCGCCTGCCTAATTCTTTAAAATCTGTCTAGCCGTATTAAATACATAAAGCCTGTTGTGGCTGTGGCGTTTAAAATCTCCATTTTCAGCAATTACGCGCCCTGTATTTTCATATTTAAGACTTACAACAGTCAAATACTTGTCTAACAGATCGTCCGGGCACTTTAAGCACTCTATAGCGTTTTCTATGGTGCTTTTGTTGCTATTCCAGTAAATGCCCTCAATGCGCACACCCTTTTCTTTTTCCAATTCGTCAAATTCTTTCATCAATTCTGCTTTTGTCATATAATCAACCATCCTTTCATTGTGTGCCCTGTCTCATCGGTGCAGGTGGGGCAATTCCTACAGACCGCCGTGTGGCGGTTTCGACTTAATCATAATAAAAGCTATCTATAGCGGTTCGGGTGGTTCCTTTGATAACTATAGTCATCAAATGACTAAAGCTATCAAGTGCTAATCCGTATGGCTCTAAGTCTTTGTTTAATTTATCAATTCTCCTGTCACAACTTTTGGAAAGCTCTTTTGTACTTCTTTTGTTGCAAGTTTTTTCATCGTTTTCTAAATATGAAAGTCTGTCAAGGTCTGCGTTTAATCTGTAAAAGCGGTTCATTAAATGTTTTGCGATTTCATATTTGATGTTGTAAGTCTCCGTTGCCATTCTCAACTCTTTTTTTCTCTTTTCTGCAATTGTTAATTTTCTCATAATTCTTGTACCTTTTCGCCGACTGTGTTATAATCGGCTTCCTTTCTTTTTTGTAGCTTAATTATAACGCACTTATTACATAATTACAATATGGCAATATAAACAAAATAACGCACTTATAAATAATATAGTTTTGTGCAATATGTATAACGCACTTATTAGCTTGACAATATAACGCACTTGATGTAATATTAACTATATATTAAAGAAAGAAGGAGCAAGGAATGGCAGAACTCAAAACAAGCAAGAAGCAGCGCGAAGCGGTGCGAAGATATGAAAATAACAATTATAGATTGAATCTTACTTTCCCACGCGGAACAAAGGAGCGCATCGAAGCGCTCCGGCTCAACAAAACCAACTCTGCATTTATTAGAGATACAGTTATAGCGAAGCTTGACGAATTAGAAAAAATTCTAAAATAAGTGCGTAAAAGACATTGACAATATAACGCACTTATGCTATACTTAAGCTACAAGTTAAGAAAGGACCAGCCGCACAGGTTGAAGGGTGGAAATCATGAAAATATATCACATAATCGACAAGAACGAAAGAAGCGTAAAAGAAGAGCTCAAACCTTACACACTAGAAGGGCTTAAAGCCTACTTCCGATGCGATGAGCAAGACTTCCCGGAGGAATTGGCGGAAGAGCTGGAGAACGTTCAGGATATAGCAGACCTTGAAGAATATCTAAAACATGAATATAATGGGGACGAGGTTTCATATAGTTTCGAGGAAGAAGAGGACGAAACGGTCGGCGTTCTGTATATGTTCGAGAGTATAACAGATGATGGCAACACAGGCTTCCAATTATTCTATAACACCGAAAAAGAGGCGCTCCGGGTAGCGGCTCAGGATTGGGGCTCTATGTCTGAACGTGACAAGAAACACGCGGGAGTACATGCAGTTGTCGAGGTTATCGCAGCAAGGCGAATAATTGAAGAAATCAAAGAGAACGGATATGATGAGGATGTCCCAACACTTGCGACAAGAGACGTTAAAAACTGGGTATAACCCTAAATAAACGCAAGGCAGGTTTTAACCTGCCTTTTTTGTGTTTAAAAATGAATTTTCATTAATAGTATTATCCAAATTATTTTTTGAGTAAAAAATTA
>ERZ1034844.73-NODE-73-length-53262-cov-23.631928_pt1 | contig 53262 bp, 42 predicted proteins | sample MGYA00520594_ERZ1034844 | MGnify/ENA primary metagenome ERZ1034844 (study PRJEB33766, sample SAMN09781733) | gut metagenome | biome: gut microbiome | host: Homo sapiens | place: Madagascar | study: EMG produced TPA metagenomics assembly of the PRJNA485056 data set... | reverse complement strand
ATTTTGGAGGATTTTTAAAATGGCAAATCAGGTATTGGTTGAAATTTCTGCCCGTCATGTTCATGTTTCACAGGCAGATTTGGAAACACTTTTCGGCAAAGGATATGAGCTTACGGTTAAAAAGATGCTGTCACAACCGGGTCAGTTCGCTTGTGAGGAGAGAGTAAGAGTTATCGGTCCTAAGGGCGAGTTCCCGAGAGTTTCAATCCTCGGTCCCGTAAGAAAGGACACACAGGTTGAACTTTCGCTTACAGACGCGCGTTCAATCGGCGTTACCGCTCCGGTAAGAGAGTCGGGCGATGTTAAAGGCTCGGGCACATGCAAGCTTGTAGGTCCTGCAGGCGAGGTTGAAATTCCTTACGGTGTTATTGCCGCAAAGCGTCACATTCACGCTACAACAAAGGATGCCGAGGAGCTTGGTATCCAAAACGGTCAAATCGTTTCTGTCGAAATTCCGACATCAAACGAAAGAAACCTCGTTTTCGGCGATGTTGTTTGCCGTGTTTCAGACAACTACGCTCTTGCAATGCATATTGATACAGACGAGGCAAATGCCGCAGGTATGGCACCTAACACAATGGGCACAATCATTAAGTAATCGACAGGCTTCGATAAAGCGGCTAAACTTATAAAAAAACGGCTTGAACGCAATGTTCAAGCCGTTTTTTGCGCTTTATGCACACATTATTTAATTTCGTATTTAGCCGCAATGTCCAAAATATCGCCGGTCATATTGTATATTGTGTCGATAATTCTGTTGCGATATGTCGCATTGCCGTCACCCGGGAGCATTTTTCCGAGCGCAAGGTCGCCTGCACTGCCCATTGTGCAAACAGCAGCTGCGGCAGCCTCAAATTTACTGTCGGGGTTTGCTGTGATAAACGCTGTCATCATGCCTGAAAGCTGACAGCCCGTGCCTGTTATTTTGCTCATTTCGGGCTTGCCGTTGCGAATTACAAAGCATTTTTCGCCGTTGCTCACAAGGTCAATCGCACCGGTTACGGCGATAATTGCGCCTGTTTCCTTTGAAAATCCGTTTACAAATTCGATTGCACCGTCAAGATTTTCGTCTGTCACGGTGTCGGCAACATCGGCGTCAACGCCCTTTGCTGTTCCTCCGCCTGCCGCAAGACCCTTTATTTCCGAAATGTTGCCGCGGATTACATCAAATTTGATGTTTTCGACAAGACTTACCGCGGTGTCTGTCCTCAATCTTGATGCGCCGACCCCCACCGGGTCGAGCAAAACGGCATGGCCAAGCTCGTTTGCCTTTGCCCCCGCAAGGTGCATTGCTTCAATCGTTCTTTTATTCAGCGTGCCTATGTTGATGTTGAGACCGCCGCAGATAGCGGTTATATCCTGCACCTCGTCCGGCTCGTCAGCCATAATCGGACTGCCGCCGCAGGCAAGGATAACATTTGCAACATCGTTGACCGTTACATAATTTGTGATATTGTGCACAAGCGGAGATGCTTTTCGCACATTGTCAAGGTATTTTCCAAGCATATTTATCGCTCCTTTTCCTTTTAGTATAGTTTTTTATTCAATTTTATAATATATCAAAAAAACAACGCAATCAAGACAATGATTTGAAAAAAATAATTTTTTTGTTGATTTTGAAAAGGCAATGCTTTATAATATATAAGTACAGACGGTTGTGCATCGCGTACAGCCGTTTTTTGTTTTTTTACATAATCTTATTTGGAGGATACGGTTTATGTCAAAGTATATTTTTATCACCGGAGGTGTAGTTTCCGGACTCGGCAAGGGAATCACTGCGGCATCCCTCGGCAGACTTTTGAAATCTCGCGGTCTTAAAGTTACCGCTCAAAAGCTCGACCCATATCTTAATGTTGACCCCGGCACAATGAATCCCGTTCAGCACGGCGAGGTTTTCGTCACCGATGACGGCGCCGAAACCGACCTTGATTTGGGACATTACGAAAGATTTATCGACGAATCGCTTTCACAAAACTCAAACCTCACCTCGGGCAGAGTTTATTGGAAAGTTATCACCGACGAGCGCAAGGGCGTTTACGGCGGTCAAACAATACAAATCATTCCCCATGTTACAAATGAAATAAAAAAATCAATTCATAAAAATGCCGACACCGGTGCCGATGTTTGCCTTGTCGAAATCGGCGGAACGGTCGGCGATATTGAGTCTCAGCCGTTTCTTGAGGCAATCCGTCAGTTTGCCGTTGAGGTCGGCAGAGAAAACTGCCTCTTTATACATGTTACTCTCGTGCCGTATCTTGCAGCGTCGGACGAGCTTAAGTCAAAGCCGACACAGCATTCTGTTAAGGAAATGCTTTCTCTCGGCATAAGCCCCGACATTATCGTTTGCCGTACGGAGCATCCGCTCACAGACGATATTCGCCGCAAAATTGCACTTTTCTGCAATGTTAACGAAGAGTGTGTTATCGAAAACAACAACTGCGATATTTTGTACGCAGTGCCTATGATGCTTAAGGAGCAAAAGATGGACGAGGTTGTTTTGCGCCGCCTCGGCATTGACGCACCTAATCAGGATTTGTCGGATTGGGAGCATATGCTCGACGCTCTTCGCAACCCTGTTCAAACAGTCAAAATCGCAATGGTCGGCAAATATGTCGAGCTTCACGATTCATATATTTCTGTTAACGAGGCTCTCAAGCACGGCGGAATTGCCACTCGCTCGGCTGTCGATATTCATTGGATAGACAGCGAAACTCTCGAGGGCGACGGCGTTAATCTTGATGAAATCCTCGGCGATATGGACGGTATCCTTGTCCCGGGCGGCTTTGGCTCAAGAGGTATAGAGGGAAAAATTCTTGCCTGCAACTATGCAAGAACACACAAAATTCCCTATCTCGGCATTTGCCTCGGTATGCAAATCGCAATTATCGAATTTGCACGCAACATTATGGGATATAAGGATGCCAATTCAGCCGAAATCAATCCCGAAACAACTCATCCGGTTATTGATATTTTGCCTGAGCAAAAGGATGTCACCGATATGGGCGGCACAATGCGCCTCGGTCAGTATCCTTGTGTGCTCAACCCCGAATCAAAGTCATACGAACTTTACGGTGCGTCTATGATTTATGAGCGTCACCGTCACAGATATGAGGTTAACAACGATTATCGTCAAGATCTTCTCAACGGCGGTATGATTTTTGCCGGCACATCGCCCGACAATCACATTGTCGAAATGGTTGAAATCCCTGAGCATCCGTGGTTTGTCGCTTGCCAGTTCCACCCCGAGTTTAAGAGCAGACCCAACAGACCGCATCCGTTGTTCAGAGGTTTTGTGACTGCCGCCGCAGAAAGAATGAAGAATAAATAATAAATAATAAATAATCGCTCCGTTTTAACGGTTGAGTGTAATATTATGAGTAAAAAATCTGTTGCAAAAAGATATTTGTTGATAGTTTCGGCAATGTTTGTCGTGTTTGCGCTGCTTTCGTTTTTGATTATCTTCGGCATCGGCAACGCCTACGGCTCAACGCTTGATATGACAACGGCGCAAAGGGTTTTCCTTGCGCTCGGCTGTGCATATGTGCCCTGCGCATCGTTCTCGGGCTTTTGCATTTGTTTTATCAGAATTAAGGAGCTTTCGCGCCGCGGCAAAATTTTGCTTTGCTTTTTCAACATTATTGCCCTTGCGGCAATCACCGTTGTCGGCATAGTCGGCACAGTGCCCTATATAATTTATTCAATCTGCGTTTTAATTAAAAAATAAACCGTTTTATCAAAAGCCTTTCCGCAAAAGGAAAGGCTTGTTTTTTATGAAAATCTTAATGCAACCCATACGGTTGCTTCGTTATAATATATGTAAATTCGGCAGACGGTTACTCATCTGTACTGCAAAAGAATATAAAATTTGTACCTATAAATATGCACAAAACATATTATAATGTATTTATTGATTAATCGGCAAAATTTGTTGACATTTGCCTGTTTTTTTGTAAAATATAGGAGGTACATATGAGTAACGAAACAGAAAAGAAAGTAAAGAAAATAAGCGTTAAGCAAATTACGCTTGCTGCACTTTTCGCCGCACTTGTAACGGTTGCGACAACGGTTATAAAAATCCCGACAGGTATCAACGACGGATACCTCCATTTCGGCGATTCGATGATTTATCTTGCAGGCTGTCTTTTAGGCCCTATTGCGGCACTTTCTGCGGCTATCGGCGGCGCGTTGGCAGATATTCTTTCGGGTGTTCCGACTTGGGCACCGGCAACGGCAATCATCAAGGCGTGTAACGCTGTTCCGTTCATTGTCGCTATGCATTATTATGTAAAAAGCAAGGGCAAGCACAGAATCGTTAATTTGAGAACGGTTTTGATGACGATTGTTTCCGGTCTTATCACCGCTTTCGGCTATCTTCTTGCCGAGGGAATTATGTATTCGTTCCCGACTGCTTGGACTTCGTTCCCAATCAGTCTTATTCAGGCAACAGGCAGTGCCGTTATTTTCTTGATCATCGGCAGTGCGCTCGATGCCGCCAAAATTCAAAGATTTATAAAATAAAAGGAAGTATTTACAATGGCTGATATTATTTACACATTTGAGGGTAGCCCGTATTTTAACATAACAAACAAGTGTCCTTGCCGCTGTGTTTTCTGCGTCAGAGATAAAAAGGATGTTGTCGGCGAGGCTAAAAAAATGTGGCACGATTCTCAGCCGACATTTGCCGATGTTAAGGCGGCGATTGATTCGTTTGATTGGTCGGGATATGACCGTGCCGTTTTTTGCGGCTACGGCGAGCCGACAAATGAGCTTGACCTTTTGCTTGAAACGGCAGAGTATATGAAAAAAATTCATCCCGAAATCAAGCTTCGCTTAAACACAAACGGTTTGTCCGACCTTATCAACGGTAAGCCGACCGCAGAGCTGATTTGCAAAAATATCGACGCCGTTTCCGTTTCGTTAAACGAAATGACATCGGAAAAATACGACAAAATCACACGCAACATTTTTCCCGGCAGAGCATTTGACGCGCTCCTCAAATTCACAAGCGACTGTGTTAAATGCGGCGCAGATGTGCGTATGACGGTTGTGGATGTTATTTCAGATGAAGATATTGAAACCGCACGCAAAATATGCAAATCCACCGGCGCAAACTTTCTTGTTCGCAAATTTGTTAAAAATTAGTTTAACTTATATAAATCAAACCCCCGACCTGAACGGTTGGGGGTTAATTTTTGCTCGGAAAATCCGATTTATTTCATAAATTTGTCAATTGCGGCGTTCAGCTCGTCAATCGCTTGCAGGTCGCCGTCCTCGACAGCGTGGACAATACAGTGCTCCATGTGGTCCTTCAAAATCACCTTGCCCGTGTTGTTTATAGCCGATTTCACGGCGGCAAGTTGAATCAAAACGTCGCTGCAATCCTCATCGTCCTCAACCATTTGCTTAACCTTTTGCAAATGACCTATTGCGCGTGCAAGACGGTTTGACACCTCTTTTTTGTGCAAATCACTGTGGTGATGAATATGGCTTTGATTTTCCAAAATAAAACCTCCGCGCGTTTCTCACTTGCCTAAGAATTTGCCCATAATTGACGGGCCGAAGTCGATATATTCGCCTGTCTGTTTTGCGCTTTCCTCGTTGATTGAATCAACGCCGCTGTCCGTTTCGTTTTCTTTGCTGTGCTGATAAATCAAAAACGGAACAGGGTCGCTTGCGTGCGTTCTTGTTACAATCGGGGTCGGGTGATCCGGTAAAATCATAATTTTATAGTCGTCATATTTTTTGAGACCGTCAAAAAGGATAGGCAAAACTCTTGTGTCAATCATTTCGATTGCCTTAACCTTGTTTTCAGGCTCGTTTCTGTGACCGCATTCGTCGGGTGCTTCAAAGTGGATATAAACAAGGTCGTCGCCTTTTTCCAAAAGGTCAAGTGCGGCGTTTGCCTTGCCCTCAAAGTTTGTGTCGATATATCCTGTTGCGCCCTCAACTTCGGCAACATCCATTTTTGCACATTCGCCGAGTCCCTTAATAAGGTCAACCGCGGATACAACGCCGCCCTTAACGCCGTAAACGCTCTCAAATGTGTCAAAAGCAGGGCGTGTGCCCTCGCCCCAAAGCCAAATCGAGTTTGCGGGGCGCTTGCCGTTCTTTTTTCTCGCAATGTTTACGGGGTGATTTTCAAGCAATTCGTATGATTTTTTCATCATTTCGATAAGCGGTTTTGCGTTCTCGGAGGTTGAAAGATAGTCGGTGATTACCTTGCCGGTAATATCGTGCGGCGGTGTCATCTTGCCGAGATCGGTTGTGCCGTTTTTCCAAATAAGGCAGTGGCGATAGCTGATTCCGGGATAAAACTTAAATTCATCCGTGCCGAGCTTTTCGTCAATATATTTGATGAGGATTTCTGCCTCCTCGGTAGAAATATCGTCTGCACAGTAATCCTCGATTGTCTTTTGCTCATACGGCAAATCATCCTCCGAAAGAGTTACAAGATTTGTCCTGAGCGAAACATCGGTCGGCTTCATATCAATGCCCATCGAAAGAGCCTCAAGAGGACTTCTGCCGGTGTAAAACTTCTTTGGGTCAAAGCCCATAACACTCATATTTGCAACATCCGAGCCGGGCTTCAATCCCTCGGCTACCGTGCGGATAAGTCCTACCTCGCCGTGCTTTGCCAAAAAGTCCATATTCGGCTTTTCGGCAACCTGCATCGGTGTTTTTCCGTCCAATGCCGGAACGGGATAATCTGCCATTCCGTCATATAATACAACTACATATTTCATAATATATACTATCTCCTGATTTTGAGATTTAATTATTTAAAGTATTTAACGCCGCTTTCAAAGAGTTTCATATCCTTTTCAAACGGAACATTGCCGTAAAGATTGTCGCCCTTACGCTCGCAGTGACCCATTTTACCGAGAACTCTGCCGTCGGGTGAGGTGATGCCCTCTACCGCGCAAACGGAGCCGTTCGGGTTAAACGGCATTTCACTTGCAACATTTCCGTCAAGGTCAACATACTGTGTTGCAACCTGACCGTTTTCGACAAGCTTTTTCATTACATCTTCGTCGGCAACAAATCTGCCCTCGCCGTGGCTGATAGGCACAGCAAAAACATCGCCTGTCTCAACGGCACTGAACCACGGTGATTTAACCGAGGTAACTCTTGTGTAAGCCATTGACGAAATGTGTCTGCCGATTGTGTTGAATGTGAGCGTCGGGTCATTTTCCTTAATGTCAACGATTTTGCCGTTCGGCACAAGACCGAGTTTTATAAGTGCTTGGAAACCGTTACAAATACCGAGCATAAGTCCGTCGCGGCAGTTGAGAAGTTTTGTTACAGCCTCCGAAACTCTTGGGTTGCGGAATGTTGTGGCAATGAATTTGCCCGAGCCTTCAGGTTCGTCACCGCCGGAAAATCCGCCGGGGAGCATAACGATTTGGCTCGTCTCGATTTCCTTAACCATTTTGTCGATTGTTTCGTTAATATCTGCCGGTGTGAGGTTGTTTACAACAAGGATTGATGCCTCTGCGCCTGCCTTTTCAAATGCGCGCGCCGTGTCAACCTCGCAGTTTGTGCCCGGGAATGCCGGAATAAATACCTTAGGTTTTGCAACTTTGTTCTTGGCAACAAAAATACTGCGTTCTTTATAAAGCGGAACATCAATCGGCATTTTAGCCGTCTTTCCCGAGTCTGTCGGGAATACCTTTTCAAGTTTTGATGTCCACTCTGCGATTAATTCATCGGCGGTGTAAACAGTGCCGTCAATGATGAATACGCCGTTGTCGTTTGTCGTGCCCAATGTAATGCCGTCAAAATCGTTTTCGTCGGCAAGTTCAAGCACAAATGAGCCTTGAAGCGGTGCAAAAAGTGTTTTTGCGTCAAGCTTTGTTTCAAATGTAAAGCCGGTTTTGTTGCCGAATGCCATTTTGCATACGCATGCGGCTGCACCGCCCTCTTTAACAACGCCTGCCGCAAGCACCTTGCCCTCTCTGATTTTGTTGCAAACCTCAACCATAAGAGCCATTGCCTTGTCATAATTCGGAAGTCCTGTTTCGCCGTCAACCGGGATTTCAACAAGTTTAACGGTTGAGCCTGCTCTCTTGAATTGAGCCGACGCGGTTTTCGACGCCTCGCTTACGCCTACTGCAAACGATACAAGTGTAGGAGGAACGTCAAGGTCGTTGAACGAGCCTGACATTGAGTCCTTACCGCCGATTGACGGTGTGTGATATCCGAGTTGTGCGGTGAGAGCACCGAGCAATGCGGCTGTCGGCTTGCCCCAACGGGTCGGAGCGTCATTGAGTCTTTCAAAATATTCCTGGAATGTCAATCTTGCTTTTGACGGGTCGCATCCTACTGCAGCAAGTTTTGCAAGCGATTCGGTTACTGCAAATGCTGCGCTGTGGAACGGTGACCAGCGTGATACTTTCGGAATAAATCCGTATGCCATAACGGTTGCCGTGTCTGTTTCGCCCTTGATAAGCGGAATTTTTGCAACCATTGCCTCCTCGGGAGTGAGTTGATATTTGCCTGCATACGGCATAAGAACGGTTGACGCACCGATTGATGAGTCAAAGCGCTCTACAAGTCCTTTTTGTGAGCAAACCTCAAGTCTTGAAAGGTTTGCCTTGAGAGCCTCGGCATTTGTCATTTTCTCAAGTGCCGACGGCACCTGTGTTCTGTATTCATCGTCGCCGATTGCCTCAATTTCTACTGCGGCGTGCTGAACAACGCCGTTTGTGTTTAAGAAATCTCTCGAAAGGTCAACGATTTTGTCGCCTCTCCAAGTCATTTCAAGTCTGTTTTCGTCCGTTACTTCTGCAACAACGGTTGATTCAAGGTTTTCTTTTCTTGCGAGGTTTTCAAATTTTTCTATATCCGCCTTGTCAACAACAACAGCCATTCTCTCCTGTGATTCGGAGATTGCAAGTTCTGTGCCGTCAAGTCCCTCGTATTTTTTAGGCACCTTGTCAAGGTCAATTTTAAGACCGTCTGCAAGTTCGCCGATTGCAACGCTGACGCCGCCTGCGCCGAAATCGTTGCAACGCTTAATCATTTTTGCAACCTCGGGATTGCGGAACAATCTTTGAATTTTACGCTCTGTCGGTGCGTTACCTTTTTGCACTTCTGCGCCGCAGGTTTCGATTGAGTGGCTGTCGTGCGCTTTTGATGAGCCTGTTGCGCCGCCGCAGCCGTCTCTGCCTGTTTTGCCGCCGAGGAGTATGATTACATCGCCCTTTTGCGGAACTTCACGGATAACATTTTCTTTCGGTGATGCGCCGATTACTGCGCCGATTTCCATTCTCTTTGCAACATAGCCGTCATCGTAAAGCTCCGTTACCTGACCTGTTGCAAGACCGATTTGGTTGCCGTATGACGAATATCCCTGAGCCGCACCCGTTGTGATTTTGCTTTGCGGCAATTTAGCGTCGAGTGTGTCCTCAAACGGAGTTGTCGGGTCGCCCGAGCCGGTTACGCGCATTGCTTGGTAAACATATGCTCTGCCCGAAAGCGGGTCGCGGATTGCGCCGCCGAGGCAGGTTGCCGCGCCGCCGAACGGCTCGATTTCTGTCGGGTGGTTGTGTGTTTCATTTTTAAACTGAACAAGCCACGGCTCTTTTTTGCCGTCAATTTCAACATCAACATTGATTGAACATGCGTTGATTTCCTCGCTCTCGTCAAGGTCGTCAACATAGCCGTGTTTTTTGAGATATTTTGTGCCGATGCACGCCATATCCATAAGGCAAACGATTTTGTCGGTTCTGCCTGCATAAAGGTCCGCTCTTGCCTCAAAATATTGGTCGAGCGCCTTTTCTATTGCGGCGGAATACTTGCCCTCGTTTATAGTGATTTCATCAAGCTGTGTAGCAAAGGTGGTGTGGCGGCAGTGGTCCGACCAATATGTGTCAATTACTTTGATTTCGGTCAGTGACGGGTTGCGCTTTTCGTCGTTTTTGAAATAGTCGCGCACCCAACAAAGATCTGCAACGCTCATTGCAAGACCCATCGAGTCGTGATAAGCCGCAATTTCGTCGTCGCTCATTTCGATAAAGCCGTCAATTCTTACAATGTCGGCGGGTACATCTGTTTTTATGTCGAGTGTTTCGGGGAGTTCCATTGATGCAACCCTTGATTCAACCGGGTTGATAATGTATGATTTGATTTTTTCAAACTCATCGTCTGAAATATCGCCCTTAACGGCTATTACTTTTGCCGACGCAACTTTCGGTCGCTCGCCTGCCGTCAAAAGCTGAATACATTGCGCCGCGCTGTCCGCACGCTGGTCATACTGACCGGGCAGATATTCGGTTGCAAAACATTTCCAGCCGTCATCAATTTTTAAATCATAATAAACATTGTCAAGGTTTGTTTCAGAAAAAACCTGCTTAACGGCAGAGTCAAACTCCGCGTCGCTCAAGCCCTGAGCATCATATCTGTTGATGATTCTCAAATCCTCAAGCCCCGTTAAGCCGACATTGCCGCGCAAGTCCTCTAAAATCTGACCTGCCTCAATATCGTTTCCTTTTTTCTTTTCGACGAATACACGATATACCTTTGCCATTTTCGCTCTCCTTGTGAAATAAATTTTCAAGTATCAATATGATAACATAAATCTTTTTTAATATCAATAAAGACATTATAATTTAATAATAAGAAATTCACCGCTGTTACACCCTCTTTTTAGTGTAAAATAACAAAAAGCACCGAGGGCGGTACCTCGGTGCAGTGTGAATATTCGGTTATATGTCAAAATCTTCGTCAAGGTGCATTGATGTTATGTCGCGCACCATGCCGATTGTCGATTTTTTGCCGTCGGGCGATTCGATGATTTTGCGCCTTTCAACCACAACAAGGTGCTTGCCGCCTTTGATTTTGAGCGAATATGTCGTTTTTGTGACATTACTTGTTTGCGATTGTGTTTCAATTGCGTGCGTTGCCATAACAATCTCGCGCGCACTGATAAGGTTTGCCAAATCGCCGTTGTATCTTTCAAAAAGCTCTTTGCGTGTAAAGCCCAAAAGCTTTATAAAGTCTTCGGATACAACATCAAGTTTAAACGGTTCCTCAAGGCTTGTGCAAAACAGGGGACCGGGCAGGTTTTTGAACAGGCTCACCATTGTATCGGTCTGTCTGTCAGCCTCTTCCTCCTCCTGCTTCACTCTTGTAATATCTGTGAAAATTGCATGAAAAACAGGGCATTTGTCGCTGTCATAGCGCTGAATTGCCGAGTTCATTTTAACCCAAATAAATTCGTTCTTGTGGCGGTTGATTCTTATCTCTATATCGATCGGCTTTTTGGTTGCCATAGAGTTGCCGATTGCCTGAAAAACAAGGCTTCTGTCGTCGGGATAAATCAGCTCGTCAAGGCGATAAATTTGGTTTTTGTAGTTTTCCTTTGTAGTGTCAAAAAAGCGGCAGCAGGCACTGTTTAAATACAGCGGCTCAAAGTGCATATCTTTGTTGACTTTGAACAAACACACGCCGCCCGTCACAAGGTCAATCAGGTTGTTCATTTCCTTGGCGGTTTCCTTGAGCTTTTCCGATTTTTCAACCGAACGCGAAACATCCGCCATTGTCAGCCTGCAAAGCGTTGTTCCCTCAACATTTTGACCTGTGCAGTGAACATAAATATAGTTTTGCTCTTTGTTTTTCAAATAGAAATCAAAGTATATGTAAGGCGAGTTTTTTTTGCAAATGCAACGCATTATGTTTTCGCGCTCCTTGGGCACAAGCACATCGTGCAAAAAAAGCTTGCCTTGCTTTATTTTAGAAGGGTGAACACCCACAAAATCAGAAAAATGACTGTCGCAGTCAACCACAACAAGATTGTCTGCTTTGTCGATAACGCAGGTCATAAATTCAACCTCAAACGCCAAATCGTCGTTATCTAAAATTTTCATCACTCCCTTTGGCGATTTTTCGCCGCACATAGTCCTTTCTTACTATATTTTACCATTTGGAAATTATTTGTCAAATATCCGGCTGTTCGACGAATATCCTTGTTAATTGTATCACAAAGTCAAAAAAAGACAAGTCGTTATAAGAAATATTAAGGAACTGTTTAAATTCGTTTATAAATCAGTCACATCCTACAAATCACGCTCAAAAATTTTGTAAAATATAACCACATTCTTTTTATTGACCGTGTGTCGGAATAATTATATAATAAATATAATAGCACTTATAATACTAATTTTGGATTTTTGCCCATTAACCCTATTTATACACTCATTTTCAAGGAGGAATGAAAAATGAGAATGAAATCAAAAAGAGCAATCAGTATATTGCTCAGTGTTCTTATGGCAGTGTCCGGCATTGTTCCCGCAATGAGCGCATTTGCGGCGTCCGGCGACGGTGTTTTCGATAAAATCGAAATGAAACTTTTTTATGCCGATACCGACACGGTCGTTCCCGAATATCAGGAGGACGGCAAAACTGCCTTTATTCAGTATATGAAGGAGGGTGACGAGCTTCAGCTTACATACAAACTGATTGATTCGGTCGCTCCCGACAACAGCTATGTCAAATGGCACAGTGAAAACCCTGTCCTTGTCGATGTTGACCAAACGGGTAAAATCAAGGCATTCGACTCATCAAAGGGTGCCGTTATTCAATCGTGGATTGATAACGAGGTTAAGCCTATCCCTATAATCGGTAAGCCCCTCGGCAAGGTGCTTGAAAAGGCATTTTTCAACGATAAAATCGACCTCGACAGTATGGATACCGAGGAGATTGTTGATATTTTGGTTAAAGCTCTCGGTTCAGAAAGCTGGATTGCCGACTATATTGAGGCATATCAGGGCAAGCTTATCGATTCGCTTAGAGTATACCTTGACAAGGTAAACACACCGATTGTGTGCGAGCTTTACGACCCGAGCGTTTCCGACACAAAGCCTGTTTCAACTGCAAGCGTAAATGTCACCGTTAAAAAGTGTGAGGAATGGTATGCTACTTTTCTTCCGAACGGCACACACATCACAAACAAATCACAAATTGCCACAACTCAGGCGGTAGGCTCAAGTGTTCAAATTTATGCCATCACAACGCCTCAGCGCCTTGGTTTCGGCACTGTTTATTCCGTTAAAACCTCTTCAATTTTCACAAACGGTAAGGCGGTAGCAACCGTAACCGACAGCGGTCTTGTTTCATTCAAGAGCAAGGGCACCGCAACAATCATTGTTTCACCCGATTCAAAGCAGGTTATCGAATCTATTTTGAAAATGGTCAACTACATATACAAGCTTGATAACACAGGCACGCTTGACACGGCAAAAATCGCCGACATTCTCATCAAGTATATGGGTGTTGATATAGACAGAAACGTTCTTGCTGCATTGCTTGACGCGGCATTCGCGATTTACAAGATTGTCGGAGACACGGCAGACCCCATTCAGCTCACGGCAACTGCTGTTCAAATCATCGCAAACATTATTTTGCAGATGGCGTATAACGATAAAATCACATTTAACGTTGTTGAGGCAAAGCCGCTCACCGATTTCAATATCAGCGGCGTTACCTCCGTTAAGGAAGGCTCGGAAATTCAGCTTTCAATAGTTGATGTTAAGCCCGACGCAGGCGACACTTCCGACATTGTTTGGTCCTCCTCCGATCCGGCAGTTGCATCGGTTGACCCTAAAACCGGCGTAATCAGAGGTCTTGATGCGGGCGATTCTGTTTTGAGTCAATCAAAAGAGGTCACAATTACTGCACATTCTCCATCGGGAAATATTACAAAATCCGTCACCGTCACGGTCGAAAAGAAAAACGGCAAATATGTTTCCGGCGTTGACATAAACGGACCGAATCAGGTCGAAATCAACAGCGAATCGGATTACAGTTGCGCCGTTTATCCGAAGCGTGTTGCCGAATCAAGTAATTTATATGTTTATTGGGGCATCCAAACCGGCACTGATGATGACGGCAATCCCGAATACACTTGGGCTGACAGTGAAAACGAAGCAACAGACGGCATCGGCAAAATTTCGTCAAGCGGTCATTACACGGCTGTCGGCGGCGGCAAATCAACGATTGCTGTTAAGGCGGTTACAGGCTACAGCCTTTCAACCGGCAATTTCTATGAAATTTCGTCGCGCGTTGCGACAAAAGAGGTTTCAACAGGTATTCCGGTTGAAAAAATCGAAATCACATGCACCGGTGGCACCTCAAACAGCGATACTGCTAAAAATGTAAATAATATAACAGTCAACGGCACTGATTATCAGTACATAACCGTTAAGAAAAATATTATGGAGGGTTACGTCGGCAACGGCGCAAAATTCTCCGCTGCCGTTTATCCCGAAGATGCAACCGTAAAAAATGTTAAATGGGTTGTTGATAACGACTATTACAGCGTTGACGCTTCGGAAGATAACACCGTCAGTGTTAAACAAAAGGCAGGTCATGAGATTGCCGACACATTCAATATTTATGCTGTTTCAAATGACGGCAAGATTGTTTCAAACACAATCACCGTCTGCATAACAAGAAACACGGCTAAATCAAATGCAATTGTCGGTGATACAATTGAGGTTATCAACGGCAAAACGGCAGATGTTAAGCATTCGCTTGCTTTTGACGGATCGTTGACAGATACGGCATATGCATGCTACAAGGCAAATTGGTATTCGTCGGACGAATCAATATTCTCTGTCAAAGCAAATACAAACGATAACCGCGACGGAATAATTACCGGCAACGATGTCGGCACGGCAAAGGTTTATTGTGTATCGGCTGACGGCGGCATTATTGCAACGGCAAATGTTGTTGTCAAACCCGACAAAACATATCTTAAACAAATAGTTGACCTTTGCGACAATGCAAATGTTATTCAAACAGAGGCAAACAAAAAGCTTTATAAAACATATATGCGCAAACTTGATATGGCATACACCGTTCTTTACGACCAGGATATGGCATCGCAAAGCACATGTGAAACAACGGCGCAAAATCTTTTGTCGGCATTCTACAAAATCGGCGGATTTGTCGGTCTTAACAGTGTTTCAATCAAAAAGACAGACGGCGCGGATATTGAAAACGGTTTCGTAAGTGTCAAGGTCGGCGCAACGGCAGACTATAGAAAATCATCATATGATTTGAATTATGTTGTCAATCCGTCCACGGCAATGTATAATCAGGTTGAATGGAAATCGTCAAGTGACAGCATTTCCGTTGATAAAAACGGCAGATGCAAACCGACATCAAATGATGCTTGCAGCGCGCTCATTACCTGCACGGTTACAGACTATATGGGCACAAAGGTAAGCGACAGCGTTTATGTGGCTTTTGCAAGAACGCAGGCGACCGGATTAATTCTCGACTCAACCGAGATAGTGGGTGGCAAAGTCGGTGAAACACAGCAAATCAAAGCAACAGTTTTGCCGAAAAACGCATTCAACAATTCAACTGCATCTTGTCAGGGTCTTGTTTGGTCAACAAGCGATGAAAAGGTTGCCACGGTTGACCAAAGCGGCGTTGTAACATTCGTTTACGGCGGCGATTGCGAAATCACCTGCAAAACTCAGGACGGCGGATTTGAGGCTGTTTGCAAGGTCAATGTTGTTACAAACTACGATTCGCTTAAGCTCCTCATCAAATCATACAACGATTTACAGCTCAGCGAAACGAGCTATTATCCCGAAACGTGGCAATATTTCACAGCCACAATGGCAGAGGCAAACGCTCTTGTCGAAGCAAATGCGTCATCACAAAAAGAGGTTGACGCAATGCAGGCAAAGCTTGAAAATGCATATAATTCGCTTGAAAAATACAACTATCTCCAAAAGATAGAACTTTATCTCGACGGCGAGCCTACCTCGGAATTTTATCAATACGATTTGAGAATTTTGAAAGAGGGCTTAAGTTACAAGAACGCAGTGCTCGACCTTAATGTAAGGCTTTACCCCAACAACGCATCATATAAAGATGTAGTTTGGGCTTCATCTGACAGCAATGTTTCAGTCTCATCTGACGGTAAATGCTCACCGACAGTCAACAAGCCGTGCTGGAGCACAATCACTTGTACGGTAACCGACCACTTCGGTCACTCGTTCACAGACAGCGTTTATGTTTCATTCTCATACTATCCGGTAACGGGAATGAAGCTTAGCGAAACAAATATTAACGGCGCAGTCGGCTCGACATATCAACTTACATGTACTGTTGAGCCTACCGGCACATCGGTCGGTCATCTCGGTGCCGCATCAATTCAAGATTATTATTGGGAGTCCGACGATGAAAGTGTTGCAACAATTGACGAAAACGGACTTGTAACATTTGTCAGCGCCGGCTCGACAACAGTTCGCGCCGTATCGTATGACGGCGGTATCACCGGCGAATGTAAGGTTTCGACCGACGGTGACAGAAGTGCACTTAAGGAAGCTCTTGAAAAGTATAAAGATATTGACACAACCGAGTATAAAAAGGATTATGCCGAAACATTTACGGCGGCTTATGCAAGCGCGCAAAAGGCGCTCACCGATTATTCGCTTAAGCAAGAGCAAATCAACGAGGCGGCAAGCACTCTTGTTACCGCCGCAGAGGAAATGATTGCTCATCCGTTCGTCAAGGTCAGCGGTGTTGATATTTCATATACCTCATCAAAATCCGACCTTTTAGGAAACGCAACCCAAATTGCTTCGGGCACAGTAGGCTCAAGTGACGCACTTTCAATCAACCTTTCTCAAAAATATTCTAATTATAACAATTATAATACGGTTGAACTTAATGCAGCTGCGGCTCCGTTAAATTCAGATTCTAAGAGGGTTGAGTGGTCAACAGATGACTCCTACGAGGCAACAATCAAGACAGACGGCACAAAGCTCACGGTAACACCGAAAGATAAAAGCAAAGGTGCATGGGCAAAACTGACAGTCACCGTAACCGATGATTATGACAGGGTAACCACACGCACAATTTATGTCACAATGAGTGATAATGTTGCAACAGGAATCACGCTTAATGCAACAAAACTTTCGCTTGCGGCATCCGACAGCTCATATCAGCTCACCGCAACAGTCGGCGGCAATGCTGAGTTTAAAGATGTTATTTGGTCATCAAGCGACGAAAGCGTTGCAACCGTTTCATCAACGGGTCTTGTTACTCCGGTTGACATCGGAAATGCTGTTATCACAGCAAAAACGTTCGACGGCGGCTACACCGCAACGGTTGACCTCACAGTTATCGCAAACTTTGAGCCGCTCGCTCAAAAGGTTGACGAATATACTAAACTCATTGTCAAATCTACAGATAATTATGTTTATACAAGAGAGTCGCTCACAACGCTTTCAACGGCGGTTGAGCAGGCTCGCAAAATGGTTAACGACGGCACCGCAACCCAGGCAGAGGTTGACGCAATGTATGAAACCGTTGTTGCGGCATACAATGCACTTGTTAAATATGTTGCTGCAACAGGCGTTCAAATCGGATTTGAGCAAACCTCCGGCGTTACGGAGGAAAATTCGGGCTACTTCAGATACACCGGCAACCTTCTCCGCTCAAAGACAATTCAGCTCACGGCGACAGCTCTCCCGACACCGACAGCGGTATATAAGGAGATTTTGTGGAAATCGTCAAATGATAATGTCAGCGTTGATGAGTTCGGTCTTGTTACCTGCAATTCGTCCTCGGCTCAATATGCCGATATTACCTGCACCGTCATCGACGAGTTTGACAATACATATTCAACAACCGTCACCGTTTCGTTTGTAGTTTACGGCGTAACCGCTGTTACATTCGATACAGACAAGGTTTACGGCGCTCCGCAGGAAACAAAGCAAATCACACCTAATTTGAATCAAAAAACAACGTATGTTCAAACATCTATCATAAATAAGTGCACATATTCATCCGATAATGAGGACATTGCAACGGTTGACGAAAACGGCGTTGTCACATTCAAAACACAGGGCACCGCAATCATTACCGTCACCGCAAAGGACGGCGGCTACAGCGGCACGATTAAAGCAATCACAACTTGGGATACAACGGCGCTTCAAGCGGCAATTGCAAAAGGCGAAACATACACCTATACCGACTATGCTTACGAGCAGGGTATGGCACTCAAAAATTCGCTTGAGAAAGCAAAGGCAGTCTATGCAAATCCTGATGCAACTCAGGAGGAGATTGACATCGCCTGCGCCGCTCTCACAACAGCAATCGCAAACCTTGAGGGTCACGAATTTGTAGCCGCAAAACCGACCTTCACCGTTTCGGGTGCCGAGCTTGAAAGCAATGCGTCATATGTCATCGATGAAAACAGTCAGGTAACCGTTGAAACAACAATCAACAGCGACGCAATGTATAAATCGGCTGTATGGACAGTTGAAAACGCAAACGGCGCAACGGCAGAGCAAAGCGGCAACAACCTTGTTATCACCAAGACGGAGAAAACAGGCTCGCTTGATGCAACGCTCACAATCACCGATGTTTACGACCGCACAACAACATACACCTACACAATCAAGGTTATCAATGCGATTGTAAATATCACCGATTTCACCTTCACCGTAGACGGCGTTGAAAACACGGCAAATTCATACACCTCGTCAGGACACGGAATCGGCTACACCTCATTCAAGGGTATTCAACTCGGTTATGTCATTGCTCCCGAAGATGCAACCGACCCTGTTTCGGTTACATGGGGCTCAAGCAACACAAGATATATCACCGTTGACAAAAACGGATTTGTTGAGCTTACTACGGCAGGCAAGCTGATGAAAACAAACACCGCAACAATTTCATGCTCGGTTAAAAATACCGACGGCACAATCGTTACAAAATCAATTTCAATCACAATTTCACGATAAGGAGGGTATATATAATAATGTTTAAAAATAATATTAAAAAATATATATCCTCATTGGCTGCCGTGGCAACCGTTATCGGCGCATTTTCCGTAGGATTTGTTTCCTACGGTGCCGACTCGGTGGCTATAAATGCTGCAAATTTCCCCGATGCGAATTTGCGCGCCGTTATTTCCGCATGGTATGATACAGACAGCGACGGCGTTTTACAGCAAAGCGAAATTCAGGGCATTAAAACAATTTCAATCCCCGGTATGCTTGAGGACACCTGCGGCGAAGATGCCGAAATTTCCGATTTAACCGGTATTGAGAACTTCACCGATTGCGTTCGCCTTCGTTGCGGCGGCATCGGTTTGGACACAGTTGATGTTTCAAAAATGCCGCAACTTGTCGAGCTTACCTGCGGCGGAAACAATCTTTCTTCGATTGATGTCAGCCAAAACGCGAATCTCGAATGGCTCAATTGTCCGAGTAATGTGTTGAGCACACTTGATATTTCGGCAAACAAAAAGCTTACAAGGCTCGATTGCTATATCAACAAGCTCACCTCGATTGATTTGTCGGCAAACACCGCACTTACTGCACTGTATTGTCAGCAAAACGATTTGACAAGCCTCAATATTTCGGCACTAACAGCGCTGAAAACGCTCAACTGCTCGGTCAACCACCTCAAAACACTTGATTTGAGTGCGAATACGGCACTTGAAAAGGCTTCAAATTCGCTTATTGGCAATCAAACGGTTGATGCACCTGCAAGATATGAAAATCCTGCTATTTTTGTTCAGCTTGCTATCGAAAATCCGTCAAATATCACTTCAACTTCGCTTGACAGAGTTGATACTGTTGACGGTGTTGAGGTTTCCGTTCCCGGATATGACGGCGTTGATTTTACGCCGCAAAATGCAGACGAGATTATCAACGGCATTGAATATTATTATAATACCGGGCTCAGTTTTGCAGAAGATATGAAAGTTACGGTCAACCCAATCCGCAATTTCTATCAAGTCAAATTCTTTAAAGACGAAACAAAAACCGAAGTCGTCGGCGCTGTTATTGTCAATAAAGGCGAAACGGCAACCGCTCCCGAAATCACCGACACACCGCAGTGCAAAGCGTTTGTGGAGTGGAGCACGGATTTAACAAATATCACAACCGATATGGAAACTTATGCGGTTTGGAAGGACGATCACTCTTTGGCTGTCACAAGTTTTAATGACAATATCGTTCATATTGAATGCACAAAGTGCGGCAAGCAGCAGATTGACGCCTCGTTCACAGCGATTTTGAATGCTGAAAAGGGCGCCGAAAATTATGTTGCACTTGCCGATGTCAACAATGACGGCATCATCAACGGCAAGGATTATGCACGATTGCTAAACACTTTCAGAAACTAAACAATATATAACAAAATCGGGAGGCTGAAACCAATCAGCCTCCCGATTATTCTGTGCTTTATTCGATTTTAGTTGAATACCGCCGCGCCGATTACAAGGCTTAATACGGTGATTATCAATCCTGCGATAAATACGCCGAGCGAAATTACTAAAAAGCTTTTCTTTTTGTCAAGCTCAAGCAGAGACGCAAGCAGTGCGCCTGTCCAACCGCCCGTGCCCGGCAAGGGGATAGCAACAAATATCAACAGCCCCCATATTCCGTATTTGTCAATCTTATCTCGCTTTTTCATCGTTTTGTTTTCAAGCCAAAATATTGCCTTGTTTATTCCCGGCACTTTTTTCAGCAACTTGAAAATCCAATTTATCAAAAGCAATATAAACGGTATCGGCAATATGTTGCCCAAAAAGCTGATTATAAATCCGACAAACGGATTCATTTCCAATAGCACAATCGCCGTAAACATACCCAGTCTGCACTCCAAAATCGGGCAAACCGATATGATGAAAACTACAAGCCAATCCGGTATTCCGTGCGCAGTCAAAAATTCCTGCAACTGTCTGCAAAAGTCTTGTACCATAAAATCAAAAACCCTTTCTCTCGGTGATTTATGTTAGTTATGTATAACATTATATCATCACGAGCCGAAACATTCAATAAAAAATTGTCGCATTTTATTTCATGATATATTGCAGTTCGTTTGCGTGCGATTTTGCGTATTTTGCAATCGTTTCGTTGTATTGACTGTCAAAGGTCGAAGCTAATTTATTATCAAGTGCTGCATACGGATATTTGTTTTCCTCCGTTTCCTCGTTTGCCTCTATGTATCTTGAATAGTCGATATTATTTTTCTCTATAAAGTCATCTATCGTGTCTGCCGCATCATTCAAACCTATTTCGCACATACTGCTCGTCAAGTCGCTTGCAAAAGTGTCGCCGTCATTGCAAAAATATGCGCAAATTCCGTCGCTCATATAATATGCTTTAAAATCCTCAACTATGTATATTGCTTTTTCGGCTTTTGACGCGTCTTTAAATGTTTCGTCCGTTTTGCGCGCATCATATTCGATATAGTCATAGTAGTGACTGTCTATGTATTCAATTGCTTCGGCAGTGCTCATTGCATTAAATCTTTCTGCGTCAACATATAATCCGCCGAGCGTGTTTAACAAAATCGAGCCTGACAGCATAACTACAGTCATTATAATCATTACCACCGTCATAACAACAGACAATACCTTGGCGGTTTTGTTCTTTTGTTCTGTCGGGGCATATGTTTGCATATAGCCGCAAAAGCTGAGCAATTCGTTTTCGTCAAATGCGCTTTTGGGGATATAAAACATCGCATTTTTGTGCAAATTAAACGCGAGAACATCTTTTTTTACTGAAAATCCCGTAATGTCTTTCATATAAAAGCGTTGCGTTGTGTTGCCTTCGGTCAAAATGATTACACCGTCGGCATAAAATGTCACGGTTTCCGGTACCTTTTTGCCGCCGTTAATTTGCTTTGATTCTGATATTGAACCACATGCGACTATGTACTCGCCAAAGACAATTAATGCCAATCCAAGTGCGTCAGCTGCAATTGCAATATTCAAAATTGTCGGCGTCGCCGATGAATTAATGCCGAATTCGGCGCCGGTTGATTTTAGACATATTAAATCAATTAATAAGCAGATGAAAGTCACTATACCGCACCATTTCGGCGATTTTTTCGATAATGCCGCTCTGACCGAATGGGCTTTTTCTCTGACATTTTCGGTGAATGTTTTTTGATACAAAATCGGTATCGGTTGAGGTATCGATGGCTGTGGCGGAGCCGCAACAGGATTCGGTGCGGCTTCCTGTGCCACGCTCGGCTTTCTTTCGCCTGAAAGCAGTTCGTCAACCGTTATGCCGAAAAATTGCGCAATCTGCGGCAGCATCGTAATGTCCGGCAGACCGTCGCCGGTTTCCCATTTCGACACAGTGCGGTTGCTTATATTCAACTCCTTTGCAAGCTCTGTTTGCGACAAGCCTGCGCTTTTTCTGATTTCTGCTATAAATTTGCCTATTTTGGCGTTGTCCATATGTTTAACCTCGCATCGTCGGTGTTTCGTTAATCAAATTATATCATATCGCCGTCAAAACTGCAAAGCACGCACAGCGGAAACATTCCACTCTGCGTGGATTTTGTTTTTTTATCATCTGTCGGTTCAATGTCGCAAAGATTATTCCGAGCGAAAACACACCTTGTACCTTTGAATTATAATATATTTTACTTTTTGCAATACAAGGTGCAAAAAGAGGCGCTATGCATAGGAAAGCATAACCCAATGCTTTTCTTACACAGAGCGCCGAATGCATTTAGTGATATTTATACGCTTTATTCGTCAATTGTTTCCGCACTGAAAATCGTGTCCCAATTTGAATAATAGTCAAGCTGTTTAACAAGTTTGCGCGCCTTGATATATTCGTATGCCTTTTTGTGAAAACGGTCAAGCTCCTGCGACGCCGCCTTGAGTGCCACCGATTTTGCCTTGATTTCCTCCTTGGTGGTTTCAGGCATTGCGTTTGCGGCATTGTATGCGTCCATATTCGGCTCACTCATACCGTAAAGCTCCTCAACGCTGCGGCTCAAAAGCTCCTTTGCTTTTTCGATTTGCGCAATCATTTTATTATTGTCAAATCTGTTTCGTTCATTTACTATGATTTCAAGTGCCTTAATGCTTGCCTTGATTTTTTTCTTTTCTTTTTTGCTCAAAGTGTCATTTTGCAGTTTAAGCTTGGAGTCGGCAAGCTCTGTCACAGCGTTTGCATAAAGCTCGCGCGCCTCGTCAAGCTGACCGTCTGACAGGGAATCTGTTGCATAGTCCTCAAGTGCCGCCCTGATTTTGAGCACGGCAATGTGCGATTGGTGCTCCTTTTCTGTCAGCGTATACATCGTGATAAACGGAATAAGCGACAATACATATCCCGCGATTGCCAACAAAATCATACCCTCCGACAGCGGCTTTCTGAACGATTCGTCATAAAGCATATCGTAGTTGTCAATAAGACCGTAATGGTTTTGCATAATAACGGTGTTTATGAGATATGTAACACCCATTGAAATAAATGTGCCGATAATTCCGACAAATTGACCGATGAGCCCTTCGAGTCTTTCGCCGGTTTTGTATTGCTGATAGTCAAGCACATCGGCATTCATTGCACCGTCTGTAATCAGTGTGAATGTGCTGAAAAATCCTCTCAGCCAAACAAAAGCAAACAAAATCCAAATTTGGTCGAGGAAAATATACATTCCTGCCATGCACACGGCGTTGCAGACAGTATACATTATAACAAGGTTTTTCTTGCCCATTTTCCTTATTAAAATCGGGGCAAGAAACATTGCCGGTGTTGCCGCCGCGCCCAAAATCGTCATAAGCGTTCCGTTAAGCGCGCCTTGCTGTTCCGTTGTGAGATTAAGCGTTGTTTTAATGCCGTAGTAAAAATACCAAGTTGTGACATTCCCGACGCCTGCCTGAAGCAAAATGCACCACGATGTCAGTGACCTTGCCCATTGATATTTGTTTTTGATACCCGAGCCGATTCCCTTGAAAAACGGCACTTTCGGCGTGTAATCCTTTGAAACGATGATTCGTTCCTTTGTTCCCGTGTAGCTGAAAAGACCTATCAGCGCACCGCCGATACCCAAAACCGGCATAATTACACGATAAGCGTCGATATGCTCAAGTCCGCCGGTAAAGCCGGCGATAAGCGGTACAAAAAAGCCCATTATCGTCGGCGCAAGTGAATAAATAAATGTTGATACTGTGATTACGTCCGCACGCTCTGTTGAGTTTGGACTCATTACCTGAACAAGCATTGTGTATGCTTGGTCATAAAATGGATAGCAAAGCTGAAGCAGCATATATGTTATAAACAGCGACCACAGCCTTTGGTTGTAGCTCATTGTTTCAAACGGCAAAAATGCAAAAATTGTTGTGATTATTGCCGACGGAATGCCTGCGTAAAGCAAATACGGTCTGAATTTGCCTGCCTTGCTTCGCGTGTTGTCAATTATCATTCCCCTGATGGGGCCAAGGAATATGCCTATTACCGTTGCGATAAGGTTAAGTTTTACAAGGTCGCCGTTTTTCAGCCCGAGAGCAGAGCCCGCAAGCAGACTTGTCGCCGACAATCCTATGTAATATATCGTGTATATAACAAATTTTACACCGATACCGCCGACGCTGTACGACAAAATTTCCTTATATGGAATATATCTTCCCTCGGGCGGAGTGTTCCAGTGCTCCCTAAAATTTGTTGTGATTCCTTTGATTTTACCCTTTAAATCAGCCATATGCTTCTCCTTTTGTCTGCAATGTGCCGCAACAATTATACTATAACATTTTTATTATGAAAAATCCACAATAATTGCAAAATATATCTATAAATTTTTATACAAATTGATATTTGCATCGGCGATTTATAATATTTTTTGAAGATTTGTCCGTTTTGTGATATTATATTGTCAGGCTATATCTCAAGGAAAATTTATTGGATTTATGAGCTTATAGAAAAATAACAGACGCGATTCCCTATGGGTACAAAAATATCAAAGTAATATGCTAAACAATCTTTCTGTATTTATTAGGTATTCCGGCGGTGCAGGGAATAGTCAACGGCTTTTGCGCTATCCGTTATGTCGGCGTTTGCTGTTGCCTACCGATCGGATGGGCACTCTCCGATATTGTCAGTATTTTGTATTATCTTGTTAATGAAAATAAGAAAAAAGGAGAAAAATTATGCTTAATTGTATTTTTGTCGGACTCGGCGGTTTTGTCGGTTCAATTCTCAGGTATTTGGTCGGTCTTATCCCAATAAAAAATCCCTCGGGCTTTCCTATAAATACTTTTTTGATTAATGTTTTCGGCTCGCTTGCAATCGGCGTCATCGCTTGTCTCGCGGCGAAAAATTCAAGCCTCGATTCACGGCTGATTTTGTTTTTAAAGGTTGTCATCTGCGGCGGCTTCACCACATTTTCAACATTCTCGCTCGAAACCGCCGAGCTTGTCAAAAACGGCAGTATCGCCCTCGCCGTTCTCTACATCGTCCTCAGCGTAGCTCTCGGCGCCCTCTTCGCCTTTCTTCCTCAACTTGTGATTAAGTAAGTGTTACAAGCTGAATATTAATCGGTATAATAATTTTATATAAACGATTTAAAGAATTATATGGAAGGTAATGATTATGTCAACAACCATTAATTATTTGCAGGAATATATTAAATCAAAAGACAATCACCCCGAACTTGTCAAAGACTATTTCCTCAAATTGACAGAAGAAACAGGCGAGCTGTCGGAAGCTGTCAGAAAGAATAAAATCCGCATTGATAACAGCTCCGTAAAGGGGACAATTGACGAAGAAATTTGGGATGTTATCTATTATGCAATTGCTATTGCAAACTGTTACGATATTGATTTAGAAAAAACCATAAAAGATAAAGAAAAAATCAATGCCGAAAAATATAACAGCACTGTTATTTTTCAAGAAAACAGATAAAATGCACCAAAATTATAAAAAGGAGGCAACACCTCTTTTTTGTTCTGCAAAATTTTGTTTGATTTGTAAAAATTTTTCAGTTTTAAAAGTGAATGCACGGCGCAAAATAAACTTGCAAGACGAAAATGATGTTGTGCAAAGGCGTATGACGCAATTTGCAAAATATCATACCGCCTTTGCAGATTATGAAAAGAGAGGTGTATTCACAATGGCAAGCACAGTACCTGAGGCTAAGGAAGCACTTAACCGTTTCAAGATGGAAGCAGCTTCAGAGGTTGGTGCTTTTTTGCATTAAAATTTTTCAAAACGCCCTATTTAAGCCACTTTCGAGACTCGAAAAATATGTATAGTGGGCGGTCAAACACATTAAAAACATAAAATTAACGAAAAAAGGTCTACATACCCATTAAAAAAAGCGTTGAAGAAAGCAAAATCTTCAACGCTTTTTTCACCTTTACAGCCAAAAAAATCAAAGTATGAAACGTTGACATTAAGTGTATAATATAATATAATAAATATAAAGGAGGCGATAGTATGAATATTTTTAATGAATTATCCGAAAAATTTAATACCGATGAACCGATACTTATCGAGGACATAGAAAAAATGTATCCGCAGCGTTCACGCCCCTGGATTGATAAAGCAATCAAAACTTTAGTTGACAGCAAACAGTTAAAACGATTTTCAACAGGTGTTTACTACATTCCGAGAAAAACTGTTCTCGGTGATTCCGTATTAAATCCGAGAAAGGTTATCACAAAAAAATATATTCAAAATTCGCAAGATATATACGGCTATCTCGGCGGCACCTCTCTGTTAAATTCATTTGGACTTACAACGCAAGTTCCGAATGTTATTACTGTTATTTCAAATAATGAATCGACCCGTGGAAGAAAAGTTGAAATCGGTAACCAAAGCGTATATCTCTGCAAACCGCCGACAAAAATCACTAAATCGAATTTCAAAACGCTTCAATTTTGCGAACTCATTAGGTTGATTGACCTTGATAAATTGGACAGCATAGAAATAAAAAATCTTGAAAATTACATCGAAGAAAATGATATTTCACTCTCATCCATCAGCAAATACTGCTCTGCATTTCCCGATTCCGTATCCAGAAAAATATTAGGAGGTCCGTTAATTGAAAAACTTGCACAATGATAAAGAAACATTCAACGACATTTTAATTGCAACATCAAATGCTTTAGGTATTGAAATGGCAATCGTTGAAAAAGACTATTATGTTTCTTTATTGCTCAAAGAAATCAATAAAAACTATCCCGATATTATTTTCAAAGGCGGAACTTCGCTGTCAAAATGTTATAAGATAATCAGCAGATTTTCAGAAGATATTGACATCGGTATCAACGCTGACAAAGCTACCGAGGGTATGCGTAAAAAGCTGAAAATTGCAATTAAAAAATCAATTGATGATTTAGGTTTACAGCTTGATAACGAAGAAGAAATAATGACAAGAACTTATTTCAACAAATACCAAGTCACCTATCCGATTATTGATGATACTTTTATAACCATTAAGCCGTATTTATATGTTGAAACCGCCGTGTTTATGAAGCCTTTTCCGTATGAAATCAGAAAAGCAGACACCTATATTTATCGCTTTTTGAAACAGCAAAATTTAGATGACATCATCAAAGAATATGAATTAGAACCTTTTGAATTAAAAGTGCAAACGCTCACAAGAACATTTATTGATAAGATTTTTGCCATTGGTGATTATTATTTGAACGGTAACAAAGAACGCACATCAAGGCATTTGTACGACTTATATAAACTCATGTCGCAAATCACATTTAATAATGATTTCTATGCGTTATTTGATGAAGTCAGAGAAATTCGTTCTACAGATTCCGCCTGCCCGTCAGCAAAAAATGACCAAAGCATTAAAAATATAATCGGCAAAATCATAAATGAAGATTACTTCAAAAAAGATTATAATGAAGTCACTTCAAAATTATTGTTTGAGAATGTTGATTATGACACCGTGAAAAATAATCTTGGAGAAATTTATGATCATTTGAAAGATTGATTTTAGTATAAAAGCGTTGAAGAAAACAAAATCTTCAACGCTTTTATAATTGAAATAATTATACTTTGTGGTATAATCAAAAAAGTAAATGGAGAATTGACAGATATGATTAGAAAGTTGCAGAAAACAGATATAAATCAGGTTTCTCATATATGGTTAAATACCAATCTTAAAGCACATTTTTTTATTCCTGAACAATACTGGATAAGTAATTATGAATTTGTGAAAGAAATGTTGCCTCAATCGTAAGTCTATGTATATGAAAATAACAACAAAATTCAAGGCTTTATAGGTTTAAAAGATGATTATATTGAAGGTATTTTTGTCGCTGATGAAATGCAGTCTCATGGCATAGGTAAAAAATTGCTGGATTATATCAAGAATAAAAAAGCCAAATTACAATTAAATGTATATCAAAAAAATGTCAGGGCAATATTGTTTTACCAAAGAGAAAGATTCATTATTCAAAGTGAGCAGTTGGACGAATTGACCGGCGAAAAAGAATATGTAATGAAATGGGGCTCAAATTTTGAAAGGTAATAATGTGTAATGTGTGTTATATCTTTCGTCAGGTATGCTTGAAAAGGCGAAAAAAGTAAACTGGAATAAGCAAAACAGGAATGAATACTTTGTATTCTTTTGTATTAACGGCTACACGGAAAAAATGCAAAACCTTGCAAAACAAAATTCAAATATCGTTTTGTATTGAAGATTCAAAGGACAACCTTAGATACGGAAAAGGCTTTCAAGAAAGCAAGAGATTTTTGCCCCGGCTAAATAACAGAAAAACAAAAACGGATTAGATATTCAATTTGAATTTCCAATCCGTTTTTTTGCGTATGACTAAATCTTTATTTTCGCTATACTTATTCAATTATAAACTTCAATCTAACGTTAGCAAGCTTAATTTCATCTCCATTTGCAATCAAAACAGGTTTCCCCGGTTCGATTTCTCTACCGTTTACAAATGTTTTATTAGTTGACTTTTTATCAATTATATAAACATTATTATTTTTCAAATTAATCTCTGCATGCTGTCTGCTTATAGCATTATTACCGTGAATCACATAATCACATATGCCATTCTTGCCAATAATGAACGAAGGCTTACTAATAGCTATTTTTTCATTATTATCAATTCTGTAGAGATAGACTCTTTGATTGCAACTACTATTTACCGACTTTGAAGAAAGAACTTCGCTCTTTTTTTGTGCATTAATATCATCTAAATTTATATTTTCAAATGGATCATAATATCTATTTTTGTTCATGCAACATCTCTCCTAATCACAATTTTGGCAACTTATTAGCTCTGTTTATCGCATTAGCCTGAGCATTTTTATATTTGTTTCCGGCATTGCGCAAATATTTTGAATAGCTTGTCAACGTCTTTTTCATATTGCCATATGTAGAGTCCGAATTCATTACTTTGTCCCATTTTGTTTTATATGCAGAAGCATCAATACCTTTCCAGGAGAGAAACATCGTTTTCATGGCAAAATCAGCACTACTCATTTGTTTAGACATTTTAGAGACATAATCGTCAAGAGCCTGCGCAGTTTTGTCAAACTGACTATGATTAACTTTAATTTTATATCCCATAATAATCCTCCTATTTAAATAATTCCGACAACTTCGTATTTGTTCCTTCAGTCGTCTCATAACCAATAGCTACTGAATTAGACAAAAATTTCAAATAATTTTGAACAACAGCTTTTCTACCAGAGGGTCCGCAAAAATCAGACTTAATTTTGTTGAATTTTGTGATTGCTTTTGAAGATGCCGAGCTATCCCAAGAAGCATCCAATTTTATTACTGAATTAATTACACTTTCAAATGACTTTTCTAAATTATTATTTATTTTATCGACATCTGTTACCACTGTTCTTACCTTATCTGTATCAACTTTTATAATGCCATTATTTGAAGATGATTTAGCCATAGCAAACATTTTTCCTTTCTAATTTCAAATTGTCTTTTTAATTGCTGTTTTAGCTGCTTCCGTTGCATCTTTAAGTGTATCAAGAATAGACGCATCTACAGAGTTAAGAGTGGCTAATGCATTTTTGTATTTATTAATTACGGAATTTATAGAATCTGCACATTGAACATTGCCAACATTTTTATAATCGTTTCTAATATGACGTTCAATTGTTTCCAGCTCTGTAATTATCTTTTTTAATTCTGCTCTGTATTCTTTTAGCTGAGCACTACCTTTTTTAGTCATATGAACATCTCCTCTTAATTATATTTTTTGTAATTCTCGTTCAACAGAATCAAATTCATTTGCCGTATCAGTTAAATAATTTGCACACTTATCCAATCTAAACGCAAAATCCAAAACAATTCCCGATTTTAACAATTTACCCAAATTTGCAATAGTATCCCATTCAATTCCTAAGTGCCAATACAAACTGTTCATATCGCCATCTAGTTTTTTTGAGCGTTTACTCAAAGAACGAAGTTGCGACGCATAATTAACCATTGTCGTTGTGTTAATACTGATATTAGGATTGGCAGAAGCATATTTATAACCCTTTGAATGTTCAAATATCCATGTTGAAATATTTTTAACGATATCGTTAAAGAATCGCTCTATAGAATCTGCAAATTTTGCAAATTTTTGCCCCAAATCTCTTGTTCCGTTAACAACCTTGTTTATGAGACTCATTGCCATAGGAATAACATCATTTTCAACGAAATCAATTACTCTAACAGCAATATTATATATGTGCTGAATTGTTGCACCCGCCTTCTGAATTCCGTTAAGAAGTAAAGATATAACGCCATATGAAGCATATTCCAAAATTGGTTGCTTTCCAGGAACTATGTTTCCATTTTTATCATACCTTCTTCCGTCATATGTATGAGCATCAGAACCAGCAGAATTATCCATAACTCTAATTTTATCTAACGAATACCCTATAGCGCCCAAAAACCACACATAATCACCTTCAGTAACAACGATATCAACCTTATCGGAATTTAATGCTATTTTTTGATCAGGAGTCAAACCATATGGATTAATAGGTTGAGGATTTAAATTGTGCATTTTATTAATTTCATCATAATGATTAACAAAAACAGATTGTGCTAAATTTCCACCTTTTGAATGACCATATAAGTAATTATTATCATTTTTTCCTCTATTTTTTTGATAAAAAGCTTCTGCTTGAGCAGTTTGCATCGAAGTACCTGTTGCCAATGCACTAACATTACCAATCCAATCATTAATGCTCTCTTTGGAAATTCCATCTGTTCCTCTATATGAAATACCTATATTACCATTTGAATCTTCAAAAGCAATTGCGCCAAATCCGGTAACTTTGTCATTGCCAACATCTTTGATTACAATATCTCCAAGACCACCATCTATGTATCTTTTAAATTTTTTAACTTCAGCATTATTTTTTCCATATATTGAAGATAATTTTTTATAAATATCATTTAAAGATTGACCATTATATTTATCCTGAAGAATATGACTTTGGTATGAAAGTTGTGTTAGCAAATGGTTCTGTTTGTCACTTAAATTTGATAACGAAGACACTTTCACACCTCCTCTACCAATAATTTAAATTGTAATTGTGATAAATCCTTTTTGTTAGTAGTGATAAAATGTCTAACTGATGAATATTGTGTCCAATCATTCTCATAATCAACTCGAATATTATTAAAAAGATTATTTAACTTTTTATCCTCTCCTTCTACTGACACAACTTCAAAATCTATATTTTCGGATTGTATACTTGTTACACAATTATAAAGTTTATAAATTTCATCCATTTTTTCTTCAAGTTCAGATTCATTAACTTTTACAACAACTGTTATATTATTAATTTCATATTTATTCGAGAAGTCGGATACAGACAGTCCTTTTATATCTTGTGGCATTACTTGATTATTAGAAATCAAATCAATCATTGAACACAACTCAACATCTATCGTGCTCTTTAAATAATCATTTAATATCTTATCGGCACAAGACATTCCATAATCATCAAATTTGTCATCAATATCTGTATTAGAATAAACATTAAAATGCACTCCGTCTTTATCCGCTAAAGTCAAGATGTCATGATAATTTGAATCAATCCCACGCATTGCAAATTCAAAATCAACAACATTAAAATTTGTACTGTATTTATTTTCGGCATAATTTAACATACCCATCTTAATTTCATCGCTTGAAATATCGTTAGATTTCATACAACTAACCCCCCATATTGAAATCATTAAAACCAACAATATAAAAATAATTTTTTTTATAAATTTCATAAATTTCACCGACTATACATTCGCAAGTTCTCTTTCAACCTCGTTAAAATCACTTGCTGTATCCGTTAAATAGTTTGCGCACTTGTCCAATCTACCTGCAAATTCTAAAATAACTCCGGATTTTAACAATTTACCTAAATTTGCAATGGTATCCCATTCAATTCCTAAGTGCCAATATAAACTATTCATTTTTTGATCTAAAGATTTGGAACGCTTGCTTAATGATCGCAACTGTGAAGCATAAGAAGCCATTGTTGTTGTATTAATGCTGATATAAGGATTAGCACTTGCGTATTTATATCCTGCTGAATTCTTAAACAGCCATTCTTTAAAGTTGTTTATAAAAAAAGCAATATTATTAATGAAATCTTTAGCCCAAGCACCAGCCTTTTGACACATCTTTTTAGCCTTATCAACAAGTTCGATAACACTCTCAACCACTTTTTTTACGACATAAAGGGTTTCAGCAATTCCAACTACAAGCTCAACTAATGAAAACAATGCTATTGAAGCACTTGCCGAAACAATTACAGTCGCTATCGCTCCTACAACACCATATTTTTCGTACATATGAACCACAGCGAATTCAGTTAATGAAGCAAAAATCAATGGTATTCCGATAAAATCAAGTGCTACAAAATCAAAGAAGCCTGCTTCTGCATCGTCCATTGAGCCACCTTTAATCATATCCACTATTTCCATCACTGCTATAGCACAAGAACCTTTTAATTCTTTTGGGAGTTTCTGTAAATTATCGTTTAATACGCCGCCAAATTTACTTAACCACCCCTCGGTACCATGAGTAATGTTTCCATCTTTGTCCCTTTGCCAATCAACGCCAGCTCCGTCAACTATGCCCAATATATTATGAAAATATGATAATTGATTTTTTCCATTAGAATCCTTATAGTGAGTATTCGTATAATAGGTATTCTCTTCTGGAATAATAACACCAATTAATTTATGAATAGGATCATTATTACCGTCTATAGAGTACATTTTTCTTCTAAGTTCTTCATATTTTGGATTTTCCTTAAATTTTGTAATTGCCTCATCAGAAAAACCTTGACCGTCTATAGAATAACAAGCAGTAATATCATCCTGATATTTAGATGTCATAGTCACATATTGCGACTCATTACCACCTTTAGAATGACCTGTAACATATAATTCGTTATACCCGTATCTATCGGCCACATGATCAAAATAGTCCTTTGCTGCTTCTTGCATATCTGTTGATGAATCAACAAATCCTTGACCGTTATCTCCCCATCTTCTATTTCCAGTTCCTCTGTATGCAACATATAGATTCCCATTTTCATCCTTAAAAGCACAAGCCTGAATAGGATCGTCTGTACAATTATTACCAGAGTACTTAAAAAAAGAATTTCCATTATTACCCTTATTATCATAATGACTTTGACTTACAATTTTCATTTTTCCAAGGCTCGGATTTTCCCTGCAAGCATTTTGTAAAGTCTTAAATTCATCTGTTTTTGCTTTTTCAGGATAGTTTTTTCTTATATAATCCAGTGAGCCAGCCAAATTCTTATTATTAAGTTTTTTATCCTGAACATCTAAATACATATATGAGTTTAATAAAGCACTATTATCTGCTACACTACTGTTAAATGTCGACATTAGTTACTCTCCCACTCAACAACACTAAATTCACTATTATCTATCATCGTTATAAACAAATAATCATTGTATTTGCGATTCACTACTATATCATTTTGTAATGAATCATTGATTTCCAATTTTGAGTTGCAATCATCAACAAAATATATTTCAATGGAATCGCAGTATATATTTTCTTTTAATATTGCCTTTTCTAAACTTTTAACTATTTCATCATGCGTTTGATTATCATAATTAGTTACAAAGGCGTACACTGGAATTCCACGTTCACTTTTATAACCGCTAAAATCAATATCACTTTGCAAAAAACTGCTCTTCGTTGTTGAATTGAAACTTTCTTCAGCTTTATCAAAAATAAACTTTTCGTTAGGAAAAACAGTTTTCAAAACATTAAAAATAGTATTATCAGTATCATTTGAATATTTAATATCTAAATAATTATCGCTATATTCATTATCTACATTGTCATAAACAACATATATATTTTCATTTAACTTTTCGCTTTTGCATTTACATTCTTTAAGTCGATCACCACCAAACAGCGTTCCTCCTTGAAAATTTTCAAATTCAAAGCTATCGTTTGGATATTTATTTTCAAGATAAAAAACAAAACTTTTGCTATTATTTTTCATACACCCTGTCACTCCTATTGAAATAATTACAACTAAAAAAATGGTCAATATTGTCTTAAATATTTTCATATTGTTACCTATATATAATCAAGAATAACTTGTAATTTTCAAATTTATTGTGGAATGGGGTAGGCAGTAGCCTGCCCCATTCGTTTTTACTTACTTAAAAGCATCTGCAAGATTTGTATTTGCAGTTTCTGTTGTTTGATAATCAGCCGATACATTTTGTCTCAAAAACTTAACATAAGCATCAATAATATCATGATAATTTTGGAAATATTTTGCTGCAAAGGCATCATAAGCAGCAAGAGTAGCCTGTGAAGCTTCGCCTTGCCATGTTGAGCTTAAATTTTTAATTGCAGTCTGACTCTCCTCAAGAGTAGTCTTAAGCTTTTTATTATTGTTATCAATACTTGTTGCAATAGCATCTACTTGATCTGTACTGATTTTAATTGTTCCAGCCATTTTTATACTCCTTTCCGATTAGTTAGCAAGATTCTTTACAGCAGCAGTTATAGCGTCTTGACGCTGTTTATAATTAGATGACTGCTGAGTAAGAGTTTCTGAGCCGCTCTTAAGCTTTTGTGCCATTTGAGTCAATTCTTCGGTAAAGCCCTTAATTTGATTGCAAAATGCAACATTATCTTCACCCTGCCATGCATCGCCCATTGTTGTTGCATCAGACATCAACTGCTTTGCAATTGTGTCATATGTAGTTGAGAGTTCTGCAAGCTTTGAAGCAGCGGCGTCAAGCTTTGACGGATCAACTTGGATGTTTTTTCCCATGATTTTATCTCCTTATAAAATATTATTTATATCATCATCAGCTTTGAACCATTTTTTATTTCAAGCTCATAAACTGATAAATTGATATTAAAGATTTTCCCTGACTCTGCATCACAAAGAATTGTAGAGTAATCAGGCTTAAATTTACCGGCCGATAATTCAGCCAGCGATTTTGATACTAACATAACGACTTCACTCATTTTACTCGTTTGAGGAATAAATACATCAAATGAGCGACCGGCAGCAGGAACTGAAATTTCAACTAAAACCTTATCCATAATTATTCCTCGCTTTCATCGTTAATAAGTTTAATTTTTTTTGCTTTTCCGGAAACAATCGAATACCCAAACAATGCTGAAATTTCATCATTCATTTCACTTGTAGTTTTATTCAATTTTATGTAATATTGATCGGCAACTCCATTTCCTATCCAAATTCCATCGGACTGAGACACATTGGCAACATACCACTTTTCATAATTAAATGATGAAACATTTTTCGATATTTCAGCAATAACAATGAAAATATGTAAATTCGTACTGCCTTTTTCCAAAATTAGGCTAAGCTTTTCGGATTGCTCATCAGTCAACTGCTCCTGTAAATCTTTCAATGATGAAATAATATACATTACCATCGGATAATCAGGATAACCTGAATCCGATTCAACAGCATCCTTTATCATATTGTGCCTTTCAAGAACAATATCAAAAAGAGATTCAACAGCACTTGCAGTATCCTTTTTTCCAACTAAATGCTTAACCGACGAAGAACAATTATCAACATTATTTAATGGATCAATGAGCACCGTATCAATATCTGCGACAGTCGAAGTGACATTTGAAAATGCAGATAAAAATGCATCAAACTCTCTGTTTTCGGACTGAACGAATGAAATATAACTTTTTGAAAAATCAAATTTGTTTACTTCTAAAGAAGCTGTTTCAACTCCTATAGGAATCAATAAAGACTTCTTACAAACATGTTTTGAAATAAATTCAACATCCACCTTTTCGGGCAATACCGGAATTGATTTTGCGTTTTTGCCATTTTTATCTTGCAAACTCTCACAGTATGTTCGAATTGAGGCATATTGATTTTCCGCATTAAATGCAAAGGCGGTTTGAAATTCATAAATTTCATCAAGTTTACATAAGCCACGACCCTTATACTTTGAAGGCACAAGGCCTTCCGTTTTGCCTAAAATGGCTGCATAATCGGTTTCATCCGTCATTTGTAAAGCAACAGATTGTCCTATATTTTGCTGCATCCTGAATCTTATTGCATTAGTGCTTGTTCCGGTAAACACAAAATAAATTCCGTATTTAGTTCCTTCTCGAGTAAGATTAAGCATTTCACCTTCAAAATCATCATACATTTCCTGAAATGCTGCATAGTTATTTATCATAACTATGATTTGAGGAACTTTTTGGATTGAATTTTTATTGTATTCAATAATACTTCCGCCATAATCGGTAAAAAGCTTTTTTCTTGTTTGTATTTGACCCAGAAGAAGTTTAATGAGATTTGTAACCTTTTCTTTTTCGTGAGACAATACTACATCACCAACATGCGGTGCTTTTGAAAAAGCAGTCATTGTTTCCGAAGCAAAATCCAAAATATAAACATTTAACTCTTCCGGCGTATATGTGCTTAAAAATGAATACAACATAGTATTCAAGAAAGTAGTTTTACCGCATCCTGCTGCTCCGTATACAGCAAGATTTCCGCCGTTTGTCATAGAAACAGTATAAATATTTTGACGTTGATTCATTGGGTCATCATATTCGCCTATAACAGCTTCTATTTCAAAATCAGGTCGAGCATAATTATATTTCGATTTAACTTCGTCAATATAGATTTTCTCAGGAATCGGCTCAAGCCAAAGAGGTCTAACAGAAATATTTTCTTGCTTTGCAAGTTCAGATAAATACTCTGTAATAGCATCAATTTGTTTTTTAGGCTTTTCTAAACTCTTTTTCTTATCCATTTTAGCAGAACCGATAATTCTTCCGACATTATCAATTATATCAATACTGTCATCAATTTGCTGTTCAACTTTATCAGATGGATAATATGGTGCACCCGACCACGCCGATTGGCCGAGTTTAAACAATTCGTTATAACCTACCTGCAAATAAAATCTGCCGGTATCTTGAAGTTCGGCAGCTTCAGGTCTTTTTAGCATATCCATACTGTCTGATTTATCTTGTACTTTAAGACAAGCCTTAAATTTAGCATTAGACCATATTTGATCATCTACAACACCGCTTGGTTTTTGAGTAGCCAAAATCAAATGCACACCAAGGCTACGACCAATTCGTGCTGCGCTTACCAATTGTGTCATAAATTCCGGCTGTTGAGTTTTCAATTCTGCAAATTCATCAGAAATAATAAATAAATGTTGCAACGGTTCTTTTACAGTACCTTCACGAAACATTTTTTGATATTTATAAATATCAATATTACTAATACCTGAGCTCTTACTGGCTTCGGCAAAAATACTTTGGCGTCGTCTTAATTCACTTTGAATTGAAATAAGCGAACGATTAATAGCCGAGCCATCTAAATTTGTAATGATACCGGCAACATGAGGTAAATTCTCAAATGCTTTCGCCATTCCTCCGCCCTTATAGTCAATCAGGACAAAAGACACTTCGTCCGGATGATAATTAATTGCCAAGGATAATATGTAAGTCATTATGAATTCCGACTTGCCCGACCCGGTCATTCCTGCCACCAATCCATGCGGTCCATGATATTTTTCATGTAAGTCAAGCTTAAATGCATCACCGATTGTATCAACTCCAACCTGTGCTTCTAATGATTTTGTCGGATCATTTTCTTTCCATCTGCTTAACACATTAAGATGTTCTATTTTACTGACGCCATACATTTCCAAGAAAGTAATCATTTTAGGAAGTGTATATACTTCATCACCGGTATTAAGCCTAATATTAGCTAACGTAACACTAAGTTTATTCAAATTTTTATCGCAATAGATATCGGGTGTAAATTCAATCACCTTGCCCGATGTGTCATTCCTGTCATAAATTCTGCCTTTACTGCTCTTAAGTTCTATTACGTTACTGCATTCTTTTGGAAGATTTTTTAATTCGTCAAAAAATGCCAAAACAGAAAAATGCAAATTCTTTTTATTTTCATATATTTTTTTAATTACGTCTGCCCTTAATGATAAATCCTTATCAAAAGCGAAAATAATATAATAGGGATTCACCTCACCTAAATCATCTTCATTTAGGCTTGTTCTTGATTCAAGTTCCGAATCAAGATACGAAGATACCTCTTTAATATCATCATAATTATTTGCCAAAAATCTGAATGATTTATCATCGTTCCATATGTGTGGCAACCACTTTACATAATCTAAATTATTTTTTTCATCTTTATTAAATAGGAAAACAAATTTTACCTCATCATAACTATATAAAGTTGCAAGCTGTAAAATTAATCCGTTTGCAAATTTTATAACATCTATTCTGTCGCCAATTACACCGGTAACTATATTTTCAAGCAACGAAACAGTGATAGGAACATTTTCAACCATATGCTTTGCTTCACATATATCAAGCAGTTGTTCTTCTAATTCATCCCTCTCAATTTCAAATTTTCTTTCCGGATATTCAATATTGGCAGACATCGGTATTGAACCTTTACCTACATTAATTTTCAAAAAATCATTTTGTCCATAAGAGCGATCCCACAATTTTCTGCTTTTATTAAGTATTCTGTTTTCACACTCATCAATTCCGACATTATTTTCAAGAAGAATCTGTTTTTGCTTAGCACACTCATCATCAAAAGACTTTTTAATTCTTTCAAGATATTCTTTATATTTTTCTTGCCTTAATATTTCTTTTTGAGTTTTTTTCTTTTTCTCATACTTTTTAGATATAATCGGCCACATAACCGTTCCGAGCAACATAAATCCTGATGTGACTGCCGATAAAACATTGCCCTGTATAACACCGAAAACAGCAGTAGCCATTGAAGCCATACCCATTGTCATAGACGGACCGATTGCCATCATCAAAGGCATTTCTTCTCCAAGCTGATTTTGCGGCGGAGCATCTATTTTGAATACTGCTTTCTCTATATCTCTTTTAAACCTCGGAGATCTAAAGAAATAATCATCTTCAACATCCTCAAAGTCAAAATCACTGTAAGTATCATCTATTTTTTGTGGAATAAACTCCAATAACAAATCAGTATTAATAGAAACACAATTATCAGGATTATTGATGGCTATCATATTGCTTCCAACAATGATAATTGTGCCCATTATATAAACTATATCACCGTATTTTAATAAACTGGATTTAATCTTTTTTCCATTTACAAATGTACCATTTGAACTGTCATTATCAACAATACTCCAGTTACCGTTTACAAAAGACAATTCGGCATGGTTATTTGAAACATAATTATTATCAATAACTATAGAACTGCTTGCTTTCCTGCCTATAGAAAGTTTTAGTTCTTTACTAAAAAGATATTTCTTAAATTCGACTCTGTCGTCAGTACTCGGTTCTACAAAAACAAAACTTTTTTCATGTGATTTTTTGCTTTTCAGGTTGTATATACACATTTCTTCTATTTCACATGAGTCAACCTCTTGTTTATTATCAACAATCACAACTTGTTTTGTTGTTTTAAGAATCCATTTTTCATCTATACCCTCAATATTAACTTTCAAACCGGAATCTGTAGTTAAAGAATATTGACCTTTTATTTTTTCCGGTAAAGATATAGACAACATGGCGTTTTTATTAAATAATGACGCTATCATAAATAGTCCCCTTTATATTTATAATTAAAATCATAAATATAGACTTTAATATTAAAATCCATATTTATAACTTTAATCCCGTGAATAGCGTAGCTATTGCTACGCTATTCACTTTTTAATTTAATTAGTCTTTTGAACCTCTTGCCTTTTTCTTTATTTCCTCTGTTATTGCTTCATCTTTTCTGCGTTTTCTGATTGCGATAAAGAATGCTAAACCGCCGCCGACAGCTATAATTGCTGCAATGCTACAACCAAAAACGATCTTATTTGCAAACCAGCGAACAAAGAAATTGGTTGATACCGTGATTGCTCTGTTAAAATCGATTGAATCAACATCGAAATCCTTTGAGTCTGTATCCGTAACATTACCTGCAAGGTCTTTAATAACAATTCTTACAGGCTCGGAGGTTGTTGACGAACCGATGGTAAACGAACCGGTGTAATTTGTTAAATCAGACAAAATATCTGTTACATCGGTGCTACCCTTATCGGTTGATCTTATATGATCAACTCGAGTGCCGTTGCCGTCATAATAATAGACATCAATTGAATCGATACCGATTGCATCAAATACTTCATAAGAAACCTTTTGCTCATCGGCATTTACAATCTTCTTGTCAAGACCCGAAACGCTCTTAATCGTCGGAGCGGTGTGGTCAAGTCTGAATAAAACAGAGCTTTCATCATAGCTGATGTTTTCAGATTTATTACCTACGGTATCCTCAGAACCTACATAAACTTTGTAAATACCGTCAATCGGATTGCCGTTATCATCGGTAAATACATTCTTGCTGATAGTATATTCGTACTGATACCATCCGCTTGAACCAATCTTTGCAAGTTCATTGACTACAGGACTGATTGTAAGTTCGCCGTCACCGTATTCAACAGGTGAACCGTCACGGGTTACTACTACATCTAAGTTACCCTCAACAAGTCTGTCAGGATTATATTCCGTAATAACAATATCGTTATCAATCGACTGAACATACTTATCGTTCAAATCATTTGACAAATATGTACCGAGAGAATATACAGAACCGAATCTGTTTACGGTAAATGTAACCTCATCGGATGAAGTATTTTCAGCCTTATCGGTGATTTGGACGCTCAAAGTATAGATACCGTCATTCTCCTGAATCTTCTTAAAGGTATCCTCGGTTGCCGCAAACGAACCGCCCTTATCATTAGTTGAAACATTAATATAATCGCTTGTTACGTCCTTATCGATTTCATCCTTGCGTGTTCTGAGCAAGGTAACCTTAACATCCTTAAAGTTGATATCAGAGAAATCAATTTTAGGAAGCACGGAATCCTTATACGAATTTCCGTTTTCAACGCCGCCGATAACAGGCTTGTCTATGGTTGTATCTACAACGAAGTCTTTAGGTGCAACAGAAGAGCCGTAATTAGCTTCATTAGACTTATTTCCTGCCATATCATCCATTGAAATGTCAAAGGTATAATCAGCGTCTGTATCATATTTGATTGTAGCAACATGAGTATCGCCGCTGTTTGACCAAGAAGCATCTGGGAACTTAACGGCATTACCGTCAAGGCTGGCTGTTCCCGTAATCGTTACTCTGTTTACATCAAAGTTATGCTCGGTTACGGTAACTGTTGCAGTACGATAAGCATTAAAATACTTTTCGTTTCTTGCATCATTATTGTCATAGGAAACGTTGATTACAGGCAGAGTTTTATCTACAACAAATTTAGTGGGAGCCACGCTGTTTCCGTAATCGATAGCTTGATTCTTGTTTCCTGCTCTGTCGGTATATTTCATATCAAATGAATATATACCGTCATTGCTGTAGGTTACAGTATAAACATAAGTGTCATCGTCTCTATTACCGCTGCCCTGAGTGAATTTCGGTGCGGAGTGAGTAGGAGTTGTTCCCTCGGCATTTCTAATCGTCCACTCAACATTTTCGGTATTAAAGTTTCTTTCCTTAACAGTAATGGTTGCTGTTCTGTTTGCATTAAAGAAAGCACCGCTGCCTGATTTTGTATCTGCGTTATTGTTGTCATATGAAACGGAAATCGCCGTTGGTGATTGGTCTATACCAAACGCAATATAGTCATAGCTTGAATTTCCTGCTCTGTCGACAAGTTCAACCAAAAGAACCATATCGTTATAGTTACCGTCAACAGTAACAGTTGACTTAATTGATGTAACAAGATTTGATTCTGTTGCAGTAGCCTCAGATACAACATTCCATTTTTCACTTGAATTTACGGTATCATTGCCTGTTGCAATGTCTCCGGAATTTAATCCGTTAATACTTTTTGCATTATCAACAGTCAATGTATGAGATGTTGTTTTTTCGCCCTCAATTAATGAATATTTAATCTCTCTGATTCCCGAATATTCATCTGTAACATTAACTACGAATGTTTGTGTGGAATTATAAAGAGGCACTTGTGCAGAAACATTGTAATCCATCTTTTTGTCTTTTTGATTTGCTTTTCCGCCATAAGTCCAAGAACTCAGTGTATTATTTTGTGTTCCCTGTGCTTTTGGTACAGTAAAGCTAATTGATGAATCCTCATGCTTTTCAGGAGTTTCAAGAATTGCACTGTTAGGATGAACAAAGCCTTTATAATCTCCGCTTGAAACAACTGCCGAGCTGTCATATCCGTCGCTTGCGGGAAGAGTGCTGTTAAGCGGCGAATTGCCTACTTTATCCGTTGCATAAGCATAAATCTGACCTTTGAAATCTTTATCAATTTCAAATGAAATTTGATTCTTTGAATCAACAAGTTCTTTTCCTGAATATTCAATATTTCCATTTATATCAACAGCTTTATAAGTAATAGACTTAACACCCGAAGCTATTTGTTTGTCCGATTTAATATCGCTTGCAGAGATAGTTACGGTAACCTTATTTTTGAAATAAAAGCCGTAATCGGTCGACTCAACAGCGTCATAAATACCTTCGGAATTTTTATCAACATCAATATTTTCTGACAAATCGAAGTTGAAGCCGTCAATTGTAGCACTTGTTGTATCTTTATAAACAGTAATGTGTTTTTCTATTGCATTACCGGCATTATCGGTTACAGTAACAGAAACATTATAGGAGCCGTCATTTTTTGCCTCAATAGATTCTTTTGCTGTATTAACGAAAAATTTATGTGGTTCAATATCTTGTGTAGTTCTGTCGTTCGTATCGGCGAAAAATATCTTGCCGTCAGCACTCTGAACAAGATTTCCGTCAACATCAATATTTTTGCAAGCTTTACCGTTCATTGTAACAACTACATTATTTAAGCCGGACTCTTCATCCTGTGCTGTAAAAGAAAACTTAATATCACCACTGTATATAGTTTTGTTGTCGACACTTTCACTTCTGACATCAGTTGCTGCCGCTTCTGAACTGATTTGAAAATCCACCGGATCTGTATTTTCAAGCATAATATAACCTGCAACTGTTCCGATATTTGAGTTATCGGTTGTTGCCATTACTCGGTTGTCTGTGTCGTCAGAAAGGCGACGACCGGAGGAACGACCTACATTATCAATCACCTCAGCCTTGAGCACGCCTACAAATTTAGGGTCAATACTAAATTTAGCAGTTCCTGTTGAAACATCTTGCGACTTAGGATCAAGGAGAACTTCATCTATACTTTTAACACTTCCGTTTTCATTATAATTATACTTGAATAACTGAATACTCTTTATTCCCGAACTTGCTATTGATTCATCCGATGCTTTATCCGAAGCTGTAACAGTAACTTCTATGCTTTCATTAAAGAAAAGGCCAAAACTTAATTTATTTATGAGCTTTGCAAGTTTTCCATCATTAACAGGCTTAAATTCAAAACTAATATCATGCGGATTTGTTTTATCAATCGCATAATTTCCGATTGGAATCAAGGCAGTAATTTCTTTAGTTTCTTTATTCCTGAAAGCGACTTTATACTCTTTATATACATCTTCGTTTTCTTCAGTCAAAGAAGATTTCCAAGCGACTTTACCTTGTGAGTCTTTATCTTGTCCGAGGCTGTTAGTCTTATTGATTTCCCAGCCTTCGGCAGGAGTTACAACGAATTTATCCGAATCTTTTTCATAACTGTACCAAGCAGTACCGCTATTATCGGTATAATTCGGCTCTGATACAGTGTAGTTAGGAGCAGTTGCGTAATTTATAGTAATTTCATATTCTTTTTCTGCATTAAAATAATCAGAAGTAAGCCGTTCATTGGTCTTAGCTAATATGGTAATTTTACCAACCGAGGTATAAGTAATTACATTACCTTTTATTGATGCATCTGCAATCGTTTTATCTTCGACTATAGAATAGGTTATATTGCTTTCGTGACCACTGGCTTTTGCATCACTTGTAGCAGTAACAGTAAATGTATTATTCTCTCCATAAATTTGCGGTGCAACAGTTTCAAATGTAAGTCTCTGACTGGTTGCACCGATTTCTACACTAACAGTCAGCACAAGGTCTTTATAATTATCATTTCTGTGAATTTTAACATAATATGTTCCCGAATCCCTTTTTCTTCTAACCTGCGGGTTATCTGAACTATATGTGTTTTCTTCATCCGTCTTTGAATAAGTAATTATATCTCCGTCTTGAGTTCCGTTTACACTTGTAACAGCATCATGATATTTGCGATCATAATCTCCCTGATAACCTGTTGCGGTTACGCCTTCAATACTTGCTTTACCGATAGTAAATGTAAGAGCCGGGAATGTAACATAATCATTGTGATATGCTCTTTTTACTTTTACATAAAATTCGTAATCTCCGGCATCTGTATATTCCGGTATATTTTTAGAATAGTCGGTACCGTCCGTGCTATATAACACCTCATCGCCGTCTACAGTTCCGGTTACGCCGTCAGGCAATACAACAGGATGTGACGCCCCGTCATATATAACATTTGAATTTACGGTAACATCAATGCCATCAATAGTGGCATTGTTCATAACAGCGGTTACTGTAGTAATATAATCATCATAATATTGACGAGATACCTTAACTGTAACTTCCAATAATCCCGGCAAAGCTATTGTAGGAACATCGGTTTTATAAGTTTGTCCACCATCGGTACTATATTGAACATTATATTTATCATCGATTCCGCTTACTGTAACTGCCGGCTTTGCAGTTGTATCTTTTCTATCATATGTACGGTTAAAAGCTGTTACGGTAACACGTTCTATTTTTCCGTTGGAAACTTTTGCGGTATACTCTGAGGAAACAAACGCTTGATATCCGTCTCGCTCAATTTTTACAACGACCTTTTTCTCATCACCCGGATATTTAACCTTTGGCATTGTTGAAGAAAATTCACCGCCGTCTACGCTGTAAGAAACAACATCACCTTTCTTTGTTCCCCCAACAATAACAGCACTATGTTCAGCACCGTCATATTTATCATCATAACCGGAAATCGTTACATCATCTATTGTAGGCAACGGTTTCTCAGGCTCTGCCGAAGGAATAACCGATGTTGAAAGGCATTTAACTGCCATCCATTTTGTTTGAGAATCAAACCAACTTTTAAGCAGTAATATTTTATGAGTTTCATATTTCACTTCAGGAGTGAGCGTACTGACAGTAAATTCATTTCCGTCAACATAAAAACCTGAAGCTGTTTCGTCTCCGCCGGTATACTCAACAGCGTAATAATCGCCGTCTTCTGTAACCGGTTCACTGCTTGTTACACCATAAAGATAAAGATTTTTGTTATTGACATTAGCTACAACAAAGTCATCGTTTGCGGCAAATGCAGAAAACACTGCCATAGGAATTGTTGTCATAACCATAAGTATTGCCAATACTATAGAAAGAATCTTTTTTGGTGTATTTTTCTTAATAACCATAAATAATCTCCTCCTAAATTATGATTAAATAGTTTCGTTTGTATGAATTAAAACGATATTTTGAATAATCTTAAAATCGTTTGATTCATTTGACACATTGATTTGCGAATTATCATTATTTATCAGCACCGTTGTTTCTTCACTGAGAACGGTTGTTGCGTTATCATCTGACAATTCCGTTTCGTTTTCATTAAGTAATTCTGTTTGAATGTTGGTTGATAACTTTTCGGTGCTGTTAAGAAGCTCTGTACCTTCTTCAACTTTTGAAATCTTTTTGTCACTCTTTTCAACCGATTTTTTCTTTTCGATTTTATCGGTTAATGTGCCACGCTCTTTTGCCGCAGGCGACGGTCTGTGTGACTTATCGCCTGTTTTAACATTCTTATCTCGCATTTGAGCGATAGATTTCTTTGCGGTTCTGCCGCTCAATTCTCCGATTATTTGAGGAATGTTAAACCTGACAAACGAATATATCGCAACAAGCAAAGAAACGCCGGCAATAATAAAGAAAATAATTGATACAATATTTATAGTCATTATTACTGCCCCCTTCCCGCTGCATTGGCAGCGTTATCATAAACACGCTCCAACGCCCTTACATACTTACCGTTTGTAGGATTCAAATTAGTAATAATACTGTTTTGCAGTTGCTTATTGACCTCTGCGGAAACGGTTATACTGTTTGCATTATCATAAATCGTGCTATATACATTTTGCACCTCTTCAATGTCAATGCCCGTACCTGCGAAATACTGAGCATTGGTATTTAGCAAGTTAGCAAATTGATTATAAAGAGTGAGCTTTACAAAAGATTCGTTTCTGTCAAAATCAAAGCCCTTTGACAAATTATCCCCGTCAACACAATATGCAATACTTTCAATCAGCTTTTCGTAGTCATCCTTTGTGGATTCATTACCTGTTTTTTCAGAATTCGCATAGTCATTATAAAACTGACAAACATTGTTAAAACTGTTTGCTATGTTGTAATAATTTGATGTTTCACCTATTTCAAGAACATATTTGAAATAGGTTTGAGCGCTTAATGCCGACGACAACTCGCTGTTATCCTTTGACAAATTAAATATTGCATAACCCGTATCAAAGGCTAATTTATCAAAACCCGGCTTCTGCTTAAGCTGTTCCAAATTATCGCTGAAATACTTTGTGTATCTGTTTATGTCGTATGTACCCGATTTAGTATTATTGTCCTTATCGGTTTCGTTAAACGAATAGGTAAGCAATTTTCCTGCATCGGTAGATTTTTCAATATATTTTTCGTAAGCCTCAATTCGTGTACCGTCGATTTCAATAGCCTTAAAACACGCTTCCGCTATTGAATTTTCATCAACCGCCAAATCTATATAGCCGCTATCCGTAACATATTTATCATAAGTATTGGTATCATTATTATGCTTAACAACCATACCGAGAACACCGGCAAACGCCATAATAACCGCAAGTGCAAGAGAAATAACAAATGTCATCAGCTTTCTCTTTTGCTGTTTTTTATACTCAATACCGAGAAGTTCAACATGCTCAAGGTCATACATAAGCTCGTTACAGTTTTGGTAACGATCCTCCGGCGCCATTTGAACACATTTGTCAATGATTATTTCAAGACCGTCCATAAGTGACGGATTCCACTGCTTAATAGGAACATAATCATTCTTTCTTGGGTCAACGCCTGTTACAAGGTGGTGCATTGTCATACCCAATGCGTAAATATCCGACCTTGCGTCTGTTTGACGGGAGCCGAACTGTTCAGGCGGTGCATAACCTTTTGTACCGAGAACAGTTGTATCGGCAAGATTTTGTTCTTTATATTCTCTTGAAATACCGAAATCTATAATTTTAAGGTTTCCCTCGGGTTTGAGCATAATATTTGCTGGCTTCATATCCCTATAAATGATAGGAGGCTTTTGCGAATGTAAATAACCTAATGTGTCGCAAATTTGCTTTGCCCAATCAATAACCACGTCCTGTGGTTGCGCACCATATTCATCAAGGATTTTATCAAGCGACTCTCCCTCAACATAGTCCATTACTATGTAGATTTGAGGGTCGTCCTCTTTATCAATAATATCAACAATTCTCGGGATAGCCGGATGGTCAAGCCTTTTCATAAGCTCTGTATCGTCCGGAACTTTATTCAATACAACCTCGTTATTTTTGCCGATACCTTTTCTTTGAATTACCTTAACAGCCCACTGCTTATTAAGTCGCAAATCCATAGCTAGATAAACAACAGACATACCGCCTTTGCCTATCTGCTTAAGAATTTCGTACTTGCCGTCAATGACTGTTCCTCTTTCTATAGCCAAAACCGCACCACCTTACTCATAGCATTTCAAAAGAGCAACCGTGATGTTGTCTTTTTCGTTTCTGCTTTTTACCAAATCAATCAAATATCTGCTGTTTTGCTCCATTGTCTTTGTATCTGTCAAATTGTTAGGATTAAAACTTTCATATATTTCTTCATTAGTTAACACATGCCTGAAACCGTCGGAACAAAACATATAGACCGAATTCTTTTTTATTTTACCTGCAATAATCTCCGGCTCAACATTTCTCGACGCACCTACACATTGAAGAAGCATATTTCTCTTCGGATGAGTTTTTGCTTCCTCTGCAGTCATTCTGCCTGCTTTAATTTCTCTATGGATAAATGTTTGGTCCTCGGTCAACTGCTCAACGCTGTCAGAAATTGAGTAGGCTCTTGAATCCCCAACATGAATAATCAAATATTTTGAGTCAATAACAAGCATAGCCGTTAAGGTCGTACCTAATGACACGCCCAATTTGTTTCCATACTGACCGATTATGTAATTTTGCTCTTTAGCAAGTTTTTCTAAGTCAGAGGAGAGCTGTTTCCAAGACAGTTTATTTATCTGCCCCGGTAATTCATTTTCAAACCAATTTGAAAACGCCTTAATTACAGTAGCACTTGCAAGCTCGCCTTTATCAAGACCACCCATTCCGTCGCAAAGAACAACCATTGCAACCTGACCGTACTTTTTTGTCTCGGCAATTTTCACGCATACGCTGTCCTGATTTGATTTTTTACTAATACCTACATCGGTAATTGCTGTGCCTATAAATTGCATATGTTTCTCCTAATTTATACCCTTTGGATTTTTACCGAACTCATTTTCTCCGGCTTGACTGTCAGTACAAAACCAGACAAGTAAAATTATTTGACCTGCCAAAGGAATCAATGCAAAGAATATATAATACCAATCCTTACCTAAATCGTGCAATCTTCTCACCATCAAAGCAAGCGTAGGCACTAAAACCGCTATCATATACAAACCGCCTATAACCGGTCCGACATAAGGTATCATACTTACAAGGGAAACTAAAACATTTGCTAATACAACATACCAATATTCACTTCGCCTTGCCCTACCGGAAAAGTTAGTATAATTTTTCCAAAACTTTATATAACAATCCTTAAACGAAGGCTTTTCAACCATATTTGCATGAGCACTTTGATTATTGCTTTGTTGATAATCTTGCTTATAATACGGATTATCATAAGCTTGAACAGGAGGCTGCTTAACAGGATACTGTGAATACATATTTTGATACGGATTGTTGTCATTCAAAACTGTAGTTTCTTCGTCAAAGCTGTTATCATTAAGTACAGACGTTTCCTCTGTATCATCAAAATCTATCGGTGCTTTCATCGTATCTGCTTGCTCGGCATTGCCACCACAAATAAAGCAAAATTGCGCATCATCGGAGAGCTTTGTTCCGCAGGTTTTACAAATTTTCATCGTTTTCCTCCATATATTTTCAATATTTTTCTATTTATTCAGTTAAATAAACCGTATTTTTCTTTGAGGGAATTAAGGTCATTCCTCAATTCGGCGCAAGAACTGTATCTGTCATTTGGATTTAATTCAGTGCATTTTTTAATAACGGCAAAAAGTTCTCATGTTATCATTAAAACAATCAATAAGTAGTTCTTTCAAAATTAATCTCCGTTATTACAAATGAAATTCAAAATCCTCGTTAGACAATGTTATAACCGCTCCGTCAAAAAGTTCGGCTTCCTGATTCCCCTGAACCATACTTCCGTTAATATACGAATGATTTGTTGAATTATTATCTTTCAAATAATATCTGTTATCTCTACTTATAATGTCGGCATGCAGTCTGCTGATTGTGTTATTATCGCCTATAAAATAATCAACATAACTTTTTTCTTTTCCGATTCTGAATACAGGCTTATTAATATCAATTCTGTCAAAAGTATTTTTTCTGATTAAATAAGGAAATCTTTGGAAAGACGAATTATCTCCCAACAGCGAAGTCGCTTCATCGTCATCATTAAGAAGTGATGTTGAATCATCGTCATCCGCCATAAGCAAAGAGGTTGCTTCATCCTCGTCCGCATTCAATAAGGAAGTAGCTTCATCATCTTCGTTTAATAACGATGTCAATTCATCATTGGAGACTTTTCTTTTTCTCTCGTCCCATTCATTTCTGCGATAATAAACATCCGAACCTACAAGTGCTTCACTCTGCCCCGGCTTTTGTCTTTTTACCTGTTTGTATATCTGCGGATATACCTTTAATATATAATTCTCAAGCGGCAATACTGCTACGACATTAAGTCCCCTTATATATGCCAGCAATTCATTAATCGGTTTTACATCTTCATTAAGAGCCAGCTTAGTGTTATATGCTACATCATATAAAAATGAAGCTAAGTTTGCCGAAATTCTTTGGCTCATTATCGGCTGATAAATAAAATGAACCTCTTTGGTTTGCTTATTAATAAAGGTATATTTGAGATTCATCACCAAGTTGTTGATATTAAAAGAATTTCTATCAACAGATTTAATAACCTCAAGAATTTGTGCAAAAATAAGGAAGAAATCATTTTTACTTATTCCGCTTCCGAGATATTCCTCAAGCGTTACACCGGCAGGAGACAAATAAGAAATTTTTCTATTTCCCTCAACAGTCGGCTTCATAATACCTCTGATTACCTTCGAATTGAGGATATCGACTTCTCTTTGATTTATACTTTCGTCTTTATCTAATTTACTTTTAATCGTTATCTTTGAATCTTTACTTTTTACTTTGAATTTAGTGAACATTGTTACACCTTTTTATAAAACAATCTATTTTTTGAAGTCACCGAAAAAGCACTGTAGCGTGCATATTTTCGCTTATTATCCACATAAACGAAAAATGAGTAAAAAATATAATAGCCGTCAGGGTTTGTGGCGTTTCGTGACCATAATTTTGACGGCTATTATTTTATTTTCTGTTATGAAATCAAACTCATTTCAAGTTGTTCCATACTCTTTTGTTTTAGTTCAAATGATGAATGAACATATCTGTTCAGTGTTGTTTTTACATCTGAGTGACCGAGGAACTCAGATAGTGTTTTCACATCAACGCCTGCCTCAATACACCTCGTCGCAAAGGTGTGTCGCAGTGCGTGAAAATTCGTTTTTTCAATATTGCACTCTGCTATCATCTGACTAAACTTTATTTGCATAAGTCTTGGCTCTGTGTATTTCAACTTATCATTTGACAACACATAACCATTACTTCTAAACTGATTTATCATCGGCAACAAACATTTTGGTGTCGGTATAATTCTGTTTGAACTTTCACTTTTCGGTGAGCCTATTTTTACTTCTGTTTTGCTTTGCTCGTTTTTGATTCTCATCATTGTTTTATTGATTACAATGTGTTCATCGGTTATGTCCTCCCATTGCAAAGCACATAACTCACCGATACGCATGCCAGTATAAAGTGCAAGCAAAACTCCGAATTTGTGTATATCAATTTGTTGTAACAGGTAGTTGGTAATAACTTGTTGTTCTCGCACAGAAAATACACGCATTTCTTTTTGATGTTCTTTAACATAGTTAATTTTGGGAGTGGTTATGCTATATGCTTCTTGTGCATATTTAAGTGCAAGACCAAACACAATCAAAATATCATTAACCGTTTTTGCAGATAAATTTTTCTCTAAAAGTCTTTCTGTAAAACTCATAATTGTAAATCGAGAAATACATCGAACGGCAATCGTACCTAAATCACTTATAATGTGATTTCGACAAACACATTCGTATTTTTGATATGTGCAAGGCTTAACTTGATTTTTCATACTGCTCAGCCACTCGGCAATTAACTCCGAGACTGTTATTCTTATCAGATTATGATTTTCAGTCGGTTGGAAAATACAAAGTTGTTGCTTTGCCTTAACTTCCTTATAACTATTTGCATAAACCGAACCGTATTTTTTCTTGCCGTCAGCAGTAATTTCTTTCACATACCGTGCTTCCCAACGACCATCTTTTCTTTTGTAAATATTTTCGCCTCGTCTCGGCATTTTCATCATCCTTTCCGTGCTTTAACACACAGAATTATTCTAAAGGAGCAAATTTTTCTTACAAGAAATTTGACCATAAATCGAGTATTTTTCACCTAATTTTTACCAAAATGTTAACAAAGCTATTGAAATTGATAATAACTTATGATAAAATTTACATTATAAATGGGGTATTCTACCCAAAACATCAAATATTTTGTTTTCGTTTATGTGGATATTCTGCGAATAAGTGTGCCGTCAAAATTTAACTTGACGGTTTTATTTTTTGTGTATGTTAACTTGAAAAAGTAAAAGTAGCAAGTAAAAAAGGTTTGCCTGCATTTTAAAGCAAATCTACTTTTACAAGATAATAAAAATATAATTTTAATTTGGATGTGCCATCGGATTTTGCATATAATATTTCTATAAGAATGCAATAATTGCACATTTTAGGTTAACAATGTGCAATTATGAATGTTCTAAAAAACTTGAGAATTGAGAAAGTTCTTGTAAAACGACATTCCCGAACTGTTGGATATAATAAAAAACTAAATATCTAAATTGTAAAATGATATTGATAATCCTTGCCTTTATGGTGAGGATTTTTCTTTTGCGTGAAAATAATTTATAAATTTTTTCTCAAAACACATCAACAAAACTCAAATTTTTCTCCGTATTATAGAGGGGTATTTTTTGTTATGGTGAAATCAAATGTAAACAAGGTGTAAAGAATTTTGAAAAACACCCGAACAAAACGGAAATTTTTCTCTGTATAGTAGAGGGAGTTTTTTCTAAGCACTTTTTCTTTTTGGTTTTCACTTTTATAAAAATATTCTCTCGAATAATTTGGAAGGAGGTTTTCGTATGCGTAAAAATTGCAGCGGGCAATATTTTCTTTTGCCGAACAGAATTTTTGATGAACGGTTATCGCCAAATGAATTTATTGTTTATTCTTTTCTTGTTCGAGCAAAGGACTCGGCAGGGCAAAGCTTTTGGTCGGTGCCTATGATTGCGAAAAGCTGTTCGATGTGTGCATCCACTTGCAGAAAAGTTTTGCGTTCGCTGGAAAGCGGCGGGTACATAACTATCTCAAAGCGGTTTATCGGCGGCGAACAAAAGAGCAATCTATACACGGTCAACAAGATTTAGTGCACCGTGCTTTAGGGTTTATCGACAAAGAATATGAAAGGCTTTGATTTTGAAA
>ERZ1034844.72-NODE-72-length-53391-cov-12.883362_pt1 | contig 53391 bp, 82 predicted proteins | sample MGYA00520594_ERZ1034844 | MGnify/ENA primary metagenome ERZ1034844 (study PRJEB33766, sample SAMN09781733) | gut metagenome | biome: gut microbiome | host: Homo sapiens | place: Madagascar | study: EMG produced TPA metagenomics assembly of the PRJNA485056 data set... | reverse complement strand
CATCAAAATCTAATTTTGATTTCAAGCCGAGTTACAATGAGTAGATTTTAGCACCACAAAGATACTACTTTTACTTCTAACCACAAACATAATTGCGATTTATTTTATTCCAATTTTATGATTTTGTATTCCTTCCTTGTTATTCCCAATTTCTTCCTGTAGTCCTCTGCTTCCGAAAGGATGTAATTGCGCTTTATCTTATCTGCTTCATTTAAAATATATCCAATATTGTTGCCATTGGCCATGAACTCTTTATTATCCCTTCTGACGAGTACATATCTACATTTGCCTGCCATATTGGAATACCTCGCTCCATAGTCGCGTAATTCAAGAAGTTTTGAGGCTTGCTTTCTTAATATCTTCAATAGTCTTACTTTCATTGCTCAACGAATTTTCGCATTACATTCAGCTCTGACATACTAAGGCTATAGATTTTGGATTTTGCAGTTCGTAGCGTTCCGCAGATGCTATATCCTCCGTCTTCTGTTTCGACAATAACCTTTTCTTCTGCCGTATATTGCACGTTATTAAGCAATTCAGCTACAATGTGACGCAGCACTTTTATTTTTTTATCATTCATTGTTTCTCTTAGCTTAATCTGTTATGCGATAGAAGTAATCAGCTTGCTCACCTTGCAAGTTCTCTAATGCGTAGTCGTTGGCTTCATTCCAAAGTTTATTGTAAAGATAAGCTTTATCATTTTCTTCATCTGTGCCATTCTCAACATAATGGTAGCAAATCTTATGATTAAGAACAAGTACAAGTTCAGTAAGGTATTTGTAATCTTCTTTCCACTCATCAAAGGCACGGTTAAACGTGTCTTGAATGGCTTGCAAGCCGTATGTGTCAGCAATGGAGAAATCTTGCCAGAATGTAGTGAAAGGTTTGTAGCCTGTTTCTTCTTCAATGTTCCATCTGGGAATTATCATTTTTAATTTTGCCATATCTGTATGTTTTACATTGTTATTATCAATTCTTCATTTCTTAGTCGGTTTTATTGCGTCTATTGTTTGCTTCCAATATGCAACACATTTCCTCATTGTTGCTATATCGGAATTTCCTATATTGTAAACTGTTGAAGTATATAATTGGCCAAAAGCGCTACATTGCTCGATATGGCTATTTGCAACCACAGCCGAAACAATGTTCAGCATTGTTTGTATTTCTTCTATTGTGTATTCCATAATTGAAATTCCTGTTATGCTATTTATGGTCAAAATCATGATACTTTATAACAGAGACAGACTTTAAACGACCCTGTGCATCTTTGTGAGCAACAAGTTCATACCAAGCCTTTGCCTGTATATCATTCACAGCAATAATTCTACCATTCTTTACAGAGAACCAGCGACTTTCCGACATGAACAACTTATTGGCTCGTATTTCAAAATCTGTTCGCTTGGCATTATATGTGTCATAATTCTCAGTATGAGAAGCGTATCGCCCAAGCACTCTTTCTGCAAAGTTGATAACTTTAGAACGGGTTACGCCATTAGGTATAATCTCATTTCCACTATCATAGACAAACTCATTATAGGAGTTGCCAACCTGCTTTAAACTTTCCATTATGCTATTTCCAAATAATTCAAACCAAATGTTTCAGAGCATTCAACGAATTTGCCGAATCGGTCTTTATTCGTTGCAATAGACTTAAACCATTGCTTCACTTGGTAAGAGCCACATTTGAGCATATCTGCCAATTTCCAAGTGGTTTGGTCAAATGCCGTCCGCAAGTCGTTCTCTTTCTGTGCTTTTGCGCCAAAGTAAACCAACAAAGCTTTAACAGCATTCGCCTTTTCATCAATACTTGTGCCGTATAGCAATATTTCTTGAATATCCATGCAAATTTCTGATTTCTCGCTATTGATAGAATCTGATAAATTCTTCAAAAACCAATTCTCATCTTCTGAAAGATTGAACATCTTCGTGATTGCCTTAATATCTTTTGCGTAAACTGACTTCATAATTCTCATTTTTAGGTGGTTAGTTGTAAATTCCCTTTCTTTTATATTGCAAAGATAGATATAATTTTTATATATACCAAATGTTTTCGCTAATATTTTAGATGGAAGTACAATTATTTTTCGCCTGCTCCATATTCAAGCAATGCGAAAATACACATGAATACATAGTTTTTTTGACTACTCAAAAATTTTATTGGCGTAACTCGCTGATAATCAAGTGGTGTTTTATGCAAGTGCATTGCATTTGCATTGCAAGTGCATTGCAAGTGCATATTTTCTTGCCTTAAATCTCTGATTTTCAGCCATTTAGAAACCGCGAAAAAAAATCTCGAAATTTTCTTGGATTTTTTGGCCTGCCTCACTATATTACAATATATATAATTTATTAATCTAAGTAATATTCACAGGTTCATATTACTTATCTTAATAAACCATATATTGTAATATTAGTGAGGCAGGCCAAAAAATCACCCCTATATATTTAGCCGATGCTCGAAATTTTTCAAATTTCTCGCCGAATATCCAGGGGGAAGGGATTCGTGTTTTTGAGTTGAATTTTAAAAGGGTGTATATTGGATAGATATTTTTAATCGTTTTATTTTGTTGTGTTGAATAATTCAATTAATTTTGTGGATGTAATTAAACAAACAAAATGAGACATGAAGAAAAAGTTAATCCAAGTTTTGAAAACCTTGTACGCGAGCAAGGGTTTTAAGGCAAACGAACTTGAAGAGCTTGCTGACGTTTTGTCAAGCAGCCTTAAAGAAGATTCAACGGATGAGGAAATCAGCAACGTAGCGAACGGTGCTGAATCATACGTTAACATGCTTCAAAAGGTCGGTAACAGGTATGCAAGCGCCATTGAAGAAAAGTACAAAGGTTACGTGAAGCCGAATACAATAGAAGAAGACAAAACAAAACCAATTGAAGAAAATTCTTTGACCAAAGAGGCGATTGCAAAACTTATTTCTGAGGGTATCGCAGAGGCCATCAAACCAATCCAACAGCAACGTGAATCTGAGCGTTTATCGCAAGTTCTTTCAAGCAACGAGAAATTGAAAGGTATTCCTGCAAAGTTTATTTCGCGTTACAAGTTGGAGAAAGAAGAAGACCTCGATAATGTTGCCTCACAGATTGCGCAGGATTATGCAGACGAACGTAAGGCTATCCTTGAATCCCTTGGAATTGCTGAGCCTCCAACTTCTGGCGGTGATGCTGATTCCGATGAAGGATTTGTAAAGCTGATGCAGGGAGCGCAAAAGGCACTTGAAACAAAAGAAAAATAAGAAAGTTATGTATTACAAGAAGAAATTTCCGACAGACATCAAAGAAGGTGCTTGGGATGAAAAGAGCTGCGTGCGGCGTGTTGCTGGTTTCACGATTGATGAAACCAATCTACCGTCAACTTTGAAATGGCTACCAAAGGGAACGCCATTAGTGTTGCTTACTAACGGTATGGTGAGTACGTGCAAAACGGCTAAGGTGTACGAGAAGGCAATGCAAGCCGCTACAACGCTTAAAGTAAACAAAGGTTCATTGTTCATGGTTGGCGATAAGATTGCTGGCTCTACAATTTCCAAGGTTGATGATTCGTCAAGTGATTTTACGAAGCTGACGATTTCAGCACTTGAAAACGAAGTGGAAGCTAACGCCGTAGTTGACGATGGCAACGCAGGCAAGGTTATCGGCTTGAATTATGCCACCGTTGAACTGGATGGGCAACAGAGCTGCACGCCCACATTGCAAGCGTATGAGATTGACGAAGATTCCTTGCCTTATCCTATTAACGAGGCGATTAAGGAGGCTTTGACCGTAACGCATAAGTATTTGATTAAACCTTAATTAACAATAGAGATGGATAGTCTAATTAAAGAGCTGGAAAAGCCTAAGAGATTTGATGTGTTTGTGCAGGAGCAAATGAAAAACTCCACGTACAAACCACTTTGGAAAGATGAGATTGCCACAATTGACTACGAGGCTTCACGCACGTATCGTGCCGCGATTGCGGAGTATAGTGCAGCGATGGTCGGTAGTGTAATTGACAAAAACGGCGAAAAGCCAACGCATACCATGCCAAGTGCAAATGAGCTTGTTGGTTCAATTTCGCACATGGGTGACGAATGGCAGATGGATAATGACCGATTAGACCAGTATTACTACATGGAAGGCCGTTTGCGCAACAAATACGGAAATGACACTCCTGCGATGTATGCTTCAAACGATTACGCAAAACTCGTGAAGTACTTGTTTGACCCATTTGAAAAAGCAGTTATCGCGCCTCAGAAGCGAATCGACTTGCTTTATTATGAAGGTTTGTTTAGCGGCACGCAGACCGTTGATGCCAAGAACAACAAGAAGTCCAACGTTACTTACAAGATTGATTTGGGCGTGAAGAAATATCATCCTACCGCCAAATGGGGTGAGGAGGCTTCAACGCCGATTTCTGATATTCAGCGTATTGTGGACGAATTGTCTGCCAAGGGTAAGACGGTTGTTAAAATGCGTATGAGTACACGCACTTTTCGCAAGATGTGCAAGAGCAAGGAGTTTGCAGATACGTTCAAGCTGAAACTTGGCAAGGTTGACATCAGTCCTGCAAAAATCACGTTCAACGAAGCGAACTTGTATCTGGAGAGCCTTTTGTTGCCGACAATCACAATTGAGCCTGACCGTTTTGTGAAATTGCAGGATGGAAGTATAATTAACATGACCGTTGACGACCGTGTTGTTTTCCAATGTGTTCAGAATGTTGCCGTGTTGAAGGTATCTGACCCTCTCGAAATGATTGACCCACTGCCTAACAAGACTTATAGTCAGTATGACGATGCACTTGTAGGCTTTTGGCGAAACGAAAAAGGACGATTCATTGACTATGAAATGTGGGCAACGCCTGTATTCTATGGCCTTGATGATTTCTTCATTATGGAAACCGATAAAACAGCATAAAAATGAATATTATTGAGGCTATTGCAACGGAGATAGAGCCATACGAGCAATCTATGGCATCTATGGAAAAGGGACTGATAGACGCTGGATTTCGTTTTACGCCATACGCGCCGACAGATGAATACAACAGCGAGGCGAGAAAGACCGTTGCTTTAGCCTCAATGCTGTGTTTATCGAAAATGCTTTCATTATCTTCTGAGAGTGCTGGAGGCTTTTCACAAAGCTATGATACCAAGCTGCTGAAGGAGAGAATTAAATCTATCGCTGAAAGTGCTGGAATTTCGCCAGACTTGGTCTTGAAAGAGAACGACAACAATATCTATTGCATACATATATGATTAAGAATGCAACAATATCCTTACAGACTGTAGTCAAGCAGGAGGATGAAGACTTGAATATTATTGAAAAGATATGCTGGTCGAAATGCGTAGGATGCACAGTTGCGCCAAATTCTAAGGCCAATCAAATAACGCTCAATGATGGATATAAATATAACACATCATACGATATTCTCCTTAATGACGTGAGATGTTTCGGCAGGATTCCGAAGGTTGGCGATTATGTTAGGGTCGTAAAGAACGATTCAACATTGGATGCCAAAAGACAGATTCTTGGAGTAACAACAAAAGGGCATTGGCTGAAATTATGGATATAGCAATAGAAGGGTTTGAGAATGTTTTAAAAAAGGCTGGAGCGAAGAAACAGAACAATTCAGCAAATAGAGGCAACGCAATACTTCGAGAGTTGACCATCATAGCAGAAGAGGCGTGCAATATTGCACGTGATGCGTATCCAGACCGCATGAGTGGCGGTTACGATGACCACACGCGGAATTTACGCGGTAGCATTTGTGCTACAATCTATTACGGTGGTAGCGAGGTGAAAAGATGTGGCTTTGATGGTTTGGGAAGTGCAGAAGGCGAGGCGAATGCAGAAATTGCAGCTAATTCGCTGGATGCCGACCAATCAGCACTTTGGGAAATCAAAGTGAGCGCAGGAATGTATTATGCAAGATATGTTGAAGCAAAAGGCCACAAGGTTATCTCTCATGTACAGGGATGGTTGACAGAGCAATTGAATAAACTTGCACAAGACATAAAGGATGGAAAAATATAAGAACTCAATAGACGTAGTTACATCGCTTTGCAGATATTTGAAGCAGCAAAGTGATTTTAAGGTGTTTGCATACGAGAAGGATGAAAACTATCGAGGTGATTATATTGCTGTCAATAGTCTGTCAGTCAATTACGGAAAATGGGCTGAAAGCAATTTGATAAATCTTAATATCCACGCGCAGGACAATTCGTCTGGAAGTCTTAATAAGGAAAATCTTTCACGGATGTATGAAAATGTCTGCAATCTTATCCCTTATACTAACGAGATGACTGAAGCCGAAGACCAACCATTGATGGTTGATGGTATTGCTTATTCTATCAGTTCAGACAGCAATGTGATGAAAGATAACGATGAAACACATTTTATCAATTTAAGAATTAAAGTTCAATTTTAAAAAAGAAAATAATTATGGCAAAAACTTCACCTTATGGAATCGTAAGCGTTAAATTGCTTGATGTAGAGAAAGATGGCTCTTTCCCAATTGATTCAAAATGGGAAACAGCTTTTGAGTTTAGTGCAATCGTGAAGGATAGTTTTTCTTTCAATGATAGTGCAGCTTCAACCAATAACATTGAAGTTGAGGACATGGACGAATATTACGCAACGCTTGAAAGTGATAAGGGACAAAAAGGCTTCACCTTGGATGTCTATGATTTTGGCGAGAAGATTGCCAAAGAATTGCTTGGCTATACAAAGGTAGGCGATTATATCACAGAGACCGTTGGCTTTAAACTTGGAAATAAGGCTGTCCGCGTTCAGACAAAGAAATTTTCAGATTTCCCGGCAAAGGTTTTTGAATGGGCAAATATGAAGCTCAATGTAACTATGGCAGGAACAATGGGCAAGAGTGGCTTCCCTAATATTCATGTAGAATTTGTAAAACAGGCTCACCTTAATGCAGAAGGTAAGGAAATGGCTGGCGCAAGATGGAAAGATTTGGCCGATGAATAAGAAAACTCATGAGTTAAAATCAAAATAAAAAACATGGCAAAATTTATTAAGTTTAGAGAGAAAGCCTCTGTGGCGGCTTCAAAGGCTGACACAGCAGGCACAGAAGGCCGCGTTGACGTGGTCAAGAGCGAAAATGCGCTCGTGTATGAAGCCTCTGCCGTTATCCGTGGAATCTCGGACACGCAGGCAGAGTATGTGAACCGAAAGGTTAAGGAGGAAAATGACGCTAAGGCAGAGATTTCGTTCAGCGTTTCACCTTCCGCGACTTTCGTTGAGGGGACATCAACGGCATTCACGTTGACCGTCACCTGTACATTTGCAGGTGCGAATGTTGACGCTGATGCACTGCCAACGATGACAGCAGGTGGTGCTTCCGTCACCGTTACGAAGAAGTCTACTGGCGTTTACACTGGCACGGTGAATGCAAGTTCGACAACCCTCTTTGACGTACATGCTACCGTTAAGGGCGTTGCAAGAACTGCATCACAGACAGTTTACGCTTATAATCAGATTTTGTTTGGTGTCAGCTCGTACGAAACAGCACCTGTCAGCGATGCGGATGAAATGGCCAAGTTCCTTGCTCAGGTCAACGGTACGAAATTGCAGAGCAATTCAAACGGCACGTATAAGTTCTCCTTCACGGCAGAAAAGCCTTACGGTTATGTTCTGATTCCGTCTGACGTTACTGTTTCGCCTAACTTGGCAAATAACCTCGCTGGTCGCGAAGGCCCGTTGCCAGTTAACTTTGTAAAGCAGACTGACGCAACAGGTTCTGGTATCACTTATAGAGTGTATCGTATGGCATCAAAGATGGGTGTAAGCGTCCATAATGTTGAACTTTATTAATCTAAAGAGAAATGGCAAAAAAATACGGAGTAGCATCCGACTATATCAAATACACATCTCGTATCAAATCAGATACGAGTGACGGTGTTGCAGTTGAAGCCTCACAGGTCGTTGACCTTGAAGAGGATAAATTGCAGAGCGAAATCAACAAAGAGTTGAAGGCATCTATCGCATCTGCAAGCGGCAAAACTTACTCAAAGAGCGAAATTGACAGCAAGGACACTGCCACGCTGACATCAGCGAAGAGTTATGCCGATACCAAGAAGACAGAGGCCGTCAGTGCTGCCGCCACAGACGCAACCACGAAGGCTAACAGCGCCCTCGCTTCTGCCAAGAGCTACGCAGACCAGAAGGTTTCTGCCCTTGGAAGTGTGTACACAACTAAGGGTTCATGCACTGCCGCTCAGTTGAAGGCTCTCACTTCTGCAAAGGCTGGCGATGTTTGGAATATTACCGATGCCATAACCATTGACGGCAAGGCTTATCCTGCTGGCGTGAACGTGGTATGTGTTACTGCTTTCAGTGCTGCCATTGACCCTGCTACTACCAAGAACTGGGACGCTTTGCAGGGCTTGCAGGATTTGACGAGCTATGCCAAGAAGAGCGAAATTGAAGACGTAGCTGTCGCTAATGTGAAATTCGCACAGAGCGAAATTGCGCAGGAAAATAGCATCTCATTCGATAAGACCATTACCTATGCCAACGGACGAGAGGCGACTACGGTAGATGACCTTGCGATTCTCCCTGCCACGTCCACCAAGGCTGGCGTGATGTCTGCTGCTGATAAGGTGAAACTTGATGCGGTGGCTGGAAAGGTTGGAGATGTGAAGATTGTAAAAGAGAGTGATGTCGTTGGAGGAGGATATCAAATTTCGGATTTGAAAGGCCAAAATTATGCGATTCTTCGTCCTAAGGCTTATATTTATGGTAATGTATCTATTGGTACTGGTGCGTATATTGGTGAAAAAATCTTAATTGAAAATAGCGAAAGTTTTGATGCTATTGGTTTGACTCGTGCTGGTTTTACTAGTGGTATCCGTATTTATGAAGGTGTCAATATTCATAAAAATGTTACTATTAGAGACGGTGTCGATATTTCTGATACTACAATAATAGGCACAAATCTTGGGACGAACCTAGTCGCTATACACAATGCTGTAAATAAAGTTGCAATTGGAAGTGGAGTAAAAATTGCCAATGGTGTAGAGCTTTCGGTTAATGACGAAGGTGTTTTGGCTTGGGGAAAAGAAATAGAAGGTTCTTATCAAGTAAATGCCGCCGCCACCGCCAATGACCTCTCCGCTTTGGCAACTCGTGTCTCCGCTCTGGAAGACCTTTTGAAACTGGCATAGCCAAGAACTAACATTTAGACAGGGTGTACAGATGTGCATCCTGCCTAATCCTCTCAAACAAGAAATATGAATAGAAAAATGTACAGATGTGCCATTGTTATCACGGCATACAATGTTGAAAGATATATCGAACAAAGCGTTGCAAGCGCCTTGAATCAGACAGAGAAGTGTGAGGTTATTGTCGTTGAAGATAAGTCAACAGACGGCACGCTTGACATCCTCAGAAGAATCAAGGGAATCACGCTCTTGGAGAATAGCGAGAATCTTGGCGCTGGTCTGTCACGCAGACGAGGCATTGACTATTCAAGTGCAGATTATGTAATGACGTTAGATGGCGATGATTACATAGACCTTGATTTTGTCAAGAGATTGCTTGCTACGGCCGATGCCACGGGCGCGGATATTGTCAGCGGAGGCGTGAAAATCCTTAAAGAGGATGGCTCATGGGATGCCACGTCCTACGGCAATTGCGTCACGGAAGGCCGCGACAAGGTTGCCAAGTTTTGGGGCGAGCGCATTGTGTTCATGAATAACAAGATTATCCGCAAGGAATTATGCAACAAAGTCCCATATAGCGATAGGCGCTATATCGAGGACACGCCGACCATTATTCCGATGATGTTCTTTGCCAACAAGGTTGCGTATGCTGATACTATCGGCTATGTCTACCGAATGCGCAGCGATTCACTGACGCACACGACTAATATTTTAAAAGACGTAGTGTTTAAGGGTCTTTGCTGGATTGATTTGTACGAGTTCTTCAATACACATGACCAAGGCATGTTTGAGGCTGTCAACGTCAAAGGATTTATCGTCAACATCATTGGTACGCTGAATAAGATTCACGTCACGCCCGAGATGGTTGCACCATTTGAAAAGGAATGGCATGAATTTACGATGCGCCTTCTGAACGTTATCGAGATTACGAATATTAATCTTGTCGGAGGGGAGAATAAGAAATAAGTAAAAAATTAATTATTAACTAAGTGTGGTTTAATGAACATTCTTTGGCAATGTGCAGATGTTGTCATTTCACATTGTCAGAGAATGTTGTTATTTTATAAGGTTATGGCAACAGTTGATTGGAAAAAGCTTGAAGGTCGCATATTTAGGTTTGACGTGAACACTTCGACAGAGGAGGCGTTGAAGGCTACGAATCCCGCGATTATTCATTTCACGACAGAGGGGAATATTGTGATGAATGGGGTGCAGTTTGCAGGCTATAATGAGCTTATTGAGGCATTAGGGTATGTGGTTCAAAATATTGCTTTGAAAGCTGTGGATTACACACTGACAGCGGAAGATGTAAGCGCTCTTCCTCCTGTGTGGAAGGAATTTTTAAGTGGGGAGAAATACCCTTTATGCACTCTCGGGGAAGCAGGCGGTAATATTGTAAATTACTTCGGCCAGGACAGCGCATCTGATGCTGTCGCAAAGGATATGATGGCATCAATATTTTGGTATTCAAAGCAAAGCCAACCTTATGCGACATCAGATGGTATTCATGATTACGAAACAACAGACGGAAATCATAAACAGACAGGCTACTATTATCTTCGCGTTCCTCCGCAGGAATATATGGTGTTAAACAGAGCCACCAAAAACCAGTTCGGCATAGTAAAGGTCGGCGATGGTCTGAATGTCACGGATGACGGCATAGAGGGATATAGAGATACAACAAACGACAATAACGGCATCATATCACTTGCCAGCGCTACAACAACGAGCATTGGCGGCGTCAAGAAAGCCAACCTAAGCCTTCAAAGTGAGTACGAGTTCTTGAAAGCAGTGCCAAACGTCACCACTCTTGACGAAGCGAAGTTTGCCATCAATCATCTACGCATTATCTGCAAAACACTCGTTGATAAACTGGAAGAGGCAGGAACGTTGAACCATTAAAACTGAAAGACATGATTAAAATTGCAACACACAACAGCTTTACAGGAGAGAAAGGTGACGGTCTTTTGTCGTTCCTTGTCTCCGCGTTTTCAAAATGCCAGTCGAAAACCTTAGTGCAACAGCACAGATGCGGCTGCCGTCTGTTTGACCTTCGCGTGAAATGGGACAAGGGCAGAGGGAGATTCGTTGCCGCACATGGCTTGTGGAAAGCAAAGAAATCCCTGCTAAAACTCATGGCAGAACTTAACGGCATTGCAGCATCCTCGCCAGTCAAGACGATGTATCTGCTTACCTATGAAGGAGAATGCGAAGAAGGCACAGAGGTTTACGAAAATTTCCGAAAACTTGCCGAATGCCTCAAAGGATTCAGTAACATTAAATGCGTGCAGTTATGCGTTAAGAAACCCGATTGGCGCGTATTATGGTCAAGTTCTGATATGCCGTACTACACTGCCGCCTATGATGTCTTGGCAAAGGACAATTGGAAGACGCTGCTTCCGATTCCTTGGATGTGGTCGAAGTTCAGACGAAAGGCAGAGTTCAGCGATGCCTATTACAGAATGGTTGATTTTCTTTAGGAGGGACAAAGATGGAATCGTCATTTATTCTTAACCCGTTGGTTGCCTTGGCAGGCATCGGAGCGTATTACACCATTCCGACAGAGATAGAAGAGACGTTTTACGGTCTGCGGTGGATGGTGTTGTTTATTATCTTCATGATAATTGCAGACTTTTACTTGGGTCTGACTGAAAGTGTGAAGGTAAAAAAGGAATCGTTTAGATACAGCAGAGCAGGGCGAAGAACCGTTTGCAAGTTCATCGAATATATGATTTACATCATGACGGGAGCTTTGCTTGGAAAATCTTTCCTTGAACCTATGGGCATAGGCACATACGAGGAGGGCGGCGCGTTAGGCTCTGTCTTTGCTGCCATATTTGAACTGGATAGTATTAAAGGCCATGTGTGCGCTATACATAATGTAAAGTTTAATTTCTCTTTTAAACGCTTTATTGTCGCTATGCTAAAGAAGAAGGATAAGGATGCAGGCGAGGCGTTTGAGGAGGCTACGAAGGAGGAGAAGTAAGATGGATGCTAAAAAACCTGTAATACCGTGGAGTGAACTTGAAGGGCAGTTCTTTAAGGTTGATGTTGGGTCAACAAACGGAGACGCATATCTTAGCGATATTCGGACGGAAAAACCTGTCGTGCATTACACGACAGAGGGAGACATCGTGATGAATGGTGTGAAGTTTACTCGAAACGAGAAGGTAATTAACTATCCTCCTATCACTCAAGGGGAAATGTATTGTTTGTCATAAGTCTGTTCCTCCATATCCAAGAGAGGGGTATATTTATGCGTTTGAGGGGTTAAATGCGATTTTTAAAGTCGATAATACAATGGCTGATTTTGTAATTAGTCCATCTATTTATATTCCATTACCTGTGGATTTGGTTTATTATCACGACAATAAAGGAGTGATGCACTTCTGCAACAATTTAAGCGTGTTTGAACTTAACAAAGAGGTCAGATTGTCCGATATAATAGAAAGAATCCCAGAGCTAAGAGATGTAGGACGGTATTATATAGGCTTCCGTATTAGCGATACTCGTGAAGGAGTGAAGTTTATTCACATTTATGGTAACTATGACAACCATAATGCAGATAATAGTCAACTACTCAACAAAAGATTCTTTGATTATATAGGAGTTCTTAGCAATAGTGAATTAAGCTCCCTTCCGTTTAAACCAAGAATGGCTGGAACTAAATGGGAATGCGTAAATGATTACTCTAAAATCGAATACTCAGCGGATATTAAGTTTTCAGGAGGGTATTTTGGAAAATATACATACGGATTTTTAAGAAAACGGATAAGATGTTTAGACAAAGATAATATTAGGTCGAACATCTTTTATAAAGGAAGAAAAGAGATTTTTGTTCCAACAGATGACGATGGAATGAATTACTTAAGCACTAAAAGCCTTTATAGTTTTTTTGTTTGCGCAAGAAGTAGAAGCAAGAGAAAACTTTATAATTCACCAACAAAACAATTCAAATACACCCGTAAATCCAATAAAATCTATTATGTCAAAATTTTATATAAAAAAGATACAGGAAATGGTAGGCTAATAATTAGCAGAATAAAAAATAAGAAACAATAGTGCTGTTTGCTACGTGCCATAAGCGGTACATTTGGCATGCGCAGCACTATGTTTCACCACAAAATTACAAAAATAATTCAATATGGCAAATTACAAACAAATAATTCCCTTCATTTTATCATGGGAGGGCGGTTTTTGCAACCGAAAGAACGACAGAGGAGGCGCGACAAACAAGGGCGTGACGATAAACACGTGGCGAGGGTATTGCGCTAAAAAGGGCAAGCCTGCAACGATTGAAACCTTGAAAGCGATGACTACCAGCGAATGGGAGGAGATTTTCATAACCATGTACTGGGATGCGCTAAAATTGGATAATGTGACAGACCAGAATGTCGCTAACATCATGGTTGATTGGGCATGGGCAAGCGGCGTGGGCACGGCGGCGCGACAATTACAGAAGCTCGTAGGCGTGAAGGTTGACGGCATCATCGGCAACAAGACATTGGCTGCCATCAATAGCACAAGCGGTTTGCCGTTGTTTGGACGTATCAAGCAGATGCGCCTATTATTCGTCAAGAGTATTGTCAAGAATGACAAGAGCCAGCAGGAAAATCTTAGAGGCTGGGAGCGCCGAATTAATTCAATTATGTACGACAATCTTATTTTGAACAAATGATTAAGTGGTTTTATAAGCTATGCAGCAAGGTAGCAGGCTTCGCTGCCTCGCTTGGCATTGATGGCCTTACACATATTATCGTAATGACCATTATCTCCAAGATGGCACTTATCTTCCTGCCAGTATGGGTAATGGTGGCGGTTATGCTGCTTGTTGCCGTTTCTAAAGAATTGCTCGACAAATTCACAGGGCAGGGAACGTCAGAGTGGAAGGACCTCTTTTGTGATGTTGCAGGCATTTTGATTGCGATGATATGAAAAAGGCATTGTTATTCTTTATAGTTCTTCTCTCTCTTGTTTCATGTTCGCGAAAGACAACGAGCGTTGAGAAAGAGTTCACGGATTCAGTGAGGATAGAGAGACGTGACACGTTGATTCAACGACAGATTCTTACAATTGCTGACACCGTATATATCTCCGACACCGTCTTTGTTTACGAGCTAAAAATGGTTACGGTTGATGCAGATGGAAAGGTTCTCCGCACCGATACGGAACGCGAAAAGAAAATCATTTCCAACCGAGATGCAAAGCACTACATCAACGCAAAGCAGGAGGAGCAGCAGACGAGCGTAACGGACAAGGAAGAGATGAGAAAGGAGAAGGAGAACAAGACGGTGAAGGAGAAACCGCCGATTTTGCAGCGATTCAAAGACAGCCTCTTTCAGTTTGCCGCGGTGTTGCTGATGATAATTGGCGCGTGGTATTATTTTGTTTATTCCAAGAGGAGCAAAAAGCGAGGATAGTCCAAAAGATTATTCAACCTTTTAATTCCTCTAAAATGAAACAATTACAGATATTATTTGATAAAGCCGTTGAAGCTACAATGAACGCAAGCGGTTTATCTTTTGAAGAGTTCACGACAAGTAGAAGTGAAAGAAGTGTGAATGCACGTGTGGTTTTCGTTGATTACCTGATTGAGAAGGGAATGAGTGAAGGCACTATCGCTGAGTTAAGTGGTATGAGCCAGCAGAGGGTGAACGCCTTGAAAAATTCACGCATCTACCGAATGAAAACACTTATGTGCAGAGTATTGAAACAAAGTCTGAAAGATATTATCGGATAAGAAATGGCGTGCCTTCGGGTGCGCCTTTTTTTGTTGTAAATTAATTATATATAAATGTTAAATGTACGCATTTTTATAAGAAAAAATCTTGGTTTTTATTTGGCGTTTTCAAGATAAATGGCTATCTTTGCAATATAGAAAAGAAAGAAATAACAATAACACCTCAGCCCTCGACAACACGGTAAGTCACTAATTATGTTAATTGACAATATTAAGAGAAGTTTTTCATCCTCCAATTTCGCTTCCGTTCGCGAAGCATACGACGAACTTGTAAGTAGATTGGAAGAAGCCGACTGGCATGTTGCCACATCCAAGCAGGATATTAACGAATATACCTTTGCTGATGAAGAATATCCAGCAGTTGAAGGTGAATCCTTCAGTGTTCAGTGCGACATTCAAGAGGGTAGTGAAGTATTCGTGTATGAGTTCCGTATAAGGGAATATTACACAGATCCAGGTTCTTCTGACTACGCCTATGTAATTGATGTCTACAGAGATAGACATTTTGTTTTCTCGTCTCTTAAAAAATAATTGGTTAGGAATTAATTGCTGAGCTATCGGCGTGACGGGCAAATCTTATGGCAAAGTTAAATAAAGAACAATATTACCGCAGAGCCGTCAATGCAGAACAAGCTAACGCTAACAACGAGGAAATCGCTATTAGTAACGGAATGCCTGAACATTGGGCCGAAATCATCTCCACATTATGTAGAGTTAGACACGAGATGCACTGCAATATAGATAAGCTCGTGAAGAGTTCTGAACTTGACGCAATGGAGATTCGTCAATCCATTGTTGAAGTCAATTCAGAACTAAGAGAAAGCGGTTATGACTATATTGATAGTCTGCCTTCTTCTGTTGGTGATTACATTGAGATTGAATCAATAGACTTCATCGAAGATACGGAAGACCTCCCCTCAGATGACGATGAAAGGGAAGAATATCTTAGCGATAAATATGATGAATTATATGAACAGTGGAGCGAAGTTAATAACAAGATAGAAAAATACTTACTATCAATTGATAAAAAATACGGTACAAATTGGTGTCCGACTGGCATACAGAGAATGTTGTAACTAAGCGAAATAAATAAAATGAAAAGGGAAATACCATTATTTATCGTTGATTCTTCTCGAAAGCACAAGAAAGGAGAATGTGACTATATATGTTGTACCGACAAGGATAGCGGATTTATTGCTAAGATTGATTACATTGATGGCGAAATAGAAGAAACAGGAAGTGATTACAGAATCGGGTTAAGCAAAAATGGAATCTCTTGCAGAATGAAGATAGTTCGCGCAATGGGCGAGAATCCAACTGAAACCGCGGTTAGAAGCCTGCTCAAAAAAGGAATGGAGTATTATTCAACTATCATTCAAAAAAATGTTGATGTCACAAAGCTCAGCCGAGAAGATTGCGTTGATTGTATTGACACGATAATAAAGGCGAATATGTCCTTAATGAAGGACAGGCCACTTGGCCAAAGACAGACAATTGCGACATCTATTTGCGTGTTAGAGGCCGCGAAAAAATATATAATGGAAAAATAACGACAGATATTCAATTAATATAAGGAACAATGACAAACAAGCAATCAGGCTGGGGCGGCCGCCGCGAGAATAGCGGCCGCCCAAGAACAAACAAAGTCACAATGTGGGCAAATGTAACGCCTGCATTCCTTGCTAAGCTAAAGGAGAAGGCCGAAGAAGAAAAAAAGAAGGTCGGTGAATACCTCGAAGAGCATCTAAGGTTATAATTCCAGCAAATTAAATTCATTCGTAAGGTACTGATTCTGAAAGCCAATCAAAACAATATGGCGCGTTTCAGCAAATTACCAGCAAATTAAATCTTTCTTGATACTTCGTGATTATAACCGAATTATAACCGAAAACAAGGCTCGTCACAGCAATTGTGGCGAGCCTTGTTTTGTTTCATGCTGTTATCTTTTCACATAACAAACAGATTACAATTTCCACAAAACCGAAACAAATCACAACTGCCGAATTTTGTTTTAGAAAGCAGGAAAGTCCTGCTTCATAACTTAAAAACAAATTTATTATGGAAGGAATTGAAAAAGTGATTTGTTGCGACAGGGGAAACGATGCTCTGGCCTATGCAGCGATGGCCAACAAACAAACAGACCCTATGGCAATGGCAGCGATGATGAATGGCGGCGCAAACTCGTGGAACAACTCACCCTGGATGTATCTAATCTTTTTAGCCTTATTTGGCGGTAACGGATTCGGTTTTGGAAACAGAGGGAATGCCGTGCAGGATGCGGAAATCCAAGGTCAGATTGCCTCATTGCGCTCACAGATGGCCGACAATCACAATGCAGATTTGCTGATGTCAGCAATAAAGGGCAATAACGATGCTCTGACAACGCTGGGAGCAAATCTTAATTGCGACTTTAATCAATTGCAGCAGGCCGTTTGCTCTATCCGTTCAGCAATAGACAATGTTGCTGGGCAAGTGGGCTTCAGCGCAGAGCGTGTTATCAATGCGGCTGAGCGTGGTGATGCCAACATTGTAAGTGCAATTCAGAATTGTTGCTGCAATACACAGCAGGGCATTTTGAAAATGGGTTACGAAAACCAGTTGGCAATCCAAGGCCAGACGGAATCCTTGAACAGAAATTTGAATTTCGTTAACTCGTCAATCGAACGCGGCTTTAGTGCTCTTGGCTTTCAGAATGCGCAGGACAAATGCGAGATTATTCGCGCAGGGCAAGACAATACGCAACGTATAATTGACACGCTCAACTGCCATTGGAACTCAGATTTGCAGCAGCGCTACAATGATGCACGCCTTGAACTTTCACAACAGAAGCAGAATGCAGCACTTATCGCAGCTCTGAAAACGACAACAACGTCGACAACTTAACACAAAGATGGTAGGGAAGATAATTTCCCTACCATTGTAAATTTAAATCGCCATGTTATTCAAAGATATAAAAAGCGGCTATCCTGTTTATTTCCTTAATCGGGAATCTATCACAGCCTATCAAGGTAAGGTGGTGAGCGTCTCTGTTCCGCGATATGATATGCAGGTTGTCAACAAGGCCAATGCACCGTTAGTGGTTGATATTACTATAGATGCAAACGGGCAAACAAAAACGTACACTATCAGCGAAAACGCCACAACGACTTACGCTGGCAATATTGTCCTTTCCACTGAACGCGATGGAATTATACGTGAAGTTGAAGCAATGAAGTCACAGAAAGAGGATACTATTGCGCAGGAGGCGAAAAACCACGAAGACCTTGATAAGATAAATTCGTTGCTTGAAGACTGGAATCCTGCACTTGCCGAAAAAAGAAAGCAGGACGAAAGAATTAACACGATTGAGCAGGAGGTGAGAAATATCGGGCAGCAGCTAAAAGATTTTTTCTCTGAGTTTAAAAACAAAACGCCATGAAATTTTTTATAACCATCTCAAACAAATCAGATTCTCATTTCAATGGAGAAAGCGCAGCCGAAGCAATTAAAAGAATATTCTACACGGATAAAAACGGAGTAGAGCACAAAGGCGCACACTGGTCAGTGAATGAAATCCTAAAAGCAACAGAAAAACTGAAATTTAAAGATTGTGTTACGGACTGGGATAAATATGTCGCTTTTAATTACGCTTATGCAGATTTCAACAAGATTATGTCGGATGAAATGATTATCTTAGCAGCGTTTTCATTCTTCTTTGACGATGAGGATGCGCCTTGCAATAAGGTGTACAGATATGTACAATCCATGTCAAATAACGCCTAACCGTGCAAAATCCGTGCAAGTGATTTTACATAAACAGATAAACGATTAAATGTCAGTTATTTACAAGGGTAAGATTAATGCTTTGGGAGCAGGGGGTCGTGGGTTCGAATCCCGCTACCCCGACCATAATTAAACCGTTGATAATTAGACATTTACTAATTGTCAACGGTTATTTTTAGCTCTATATTCAAATGTTAAAGCCATAAATTTATGCCGTATTATGCCGTATTATGCCGAAATTTGCCGAAAATCCGTGCAAAACACGTGCAATCCATCAAAATGTAGAACCGTGCAAAATCAGTGCAAATGGCAAAAATTAATCTGTATCTCGATACGAGAGCCAAAAATAAATCTGGAAAATATTGTGTAAAGATTGTAATTCGGCACAATAATACATCTTCTATGATTCCGACATCTGTGTTTCTAAAAAAGGAGGAATGGCTGAATGGAGAGGTAATAAACACTCCTCTGGCTAAGAGATTGAATCAAGTTTTAAAATCGAAACTTGAATATCTTAGGATGCAAATCATCTTATTAAGTTCATCAAAGAATCTTGACAAGATGACGGCAAAAGATATACGTGAACAAATAAATCCTCGCGAAGAAACAGAAGAAGAGCGGCCACATTATATCAAAGAATATTTCAAGATATTCATTTCAAGGAAGACAAAAGATAGAACAAAAGAGGTTTACGAAGGCACAATAATAAAGATTGGCAATTATTGCGATATTGACAATCTATCATTTGAGGAGATTGATTACAAATGGTTAGTTGATTTCGATACTTGGATGCAGGCAAAAGGAAACTCAGTAAATACGCGCTCCATTCATTTGCGCAATCTTCGCGCCTTATTCAATGAGGCAATTCGCGAAGATTATGTAGCACAAGAATATTACCCATTCAGGAAATTCACAATAAAATCTGAACAGACTGAAAAACGCTCTTTGACAATCAAGGAATTATTATCACTGATGAATTTCAAATGCGAAGATTATCAGCAAAAATACATTGATATTTTCTTAATCTCCTTTTATTGCGCAGGAATAAACATGGTTGATTTGCTTGAACTGCCTCACCCCAACGAAGAACAGAGAATAACATATCGAAGGAGTAAGACAGGAGTTCTTTGCAGTCTTAAAATTCCAAACGAAGCAATGAAGCTCATACGAAAATATCGCGGAGAAAAGAAACTGCTTAACTTCGGAGAGACACATGAGGATAAAAGGTCTTTCGTTAGAACGATAAACAAGAACTTACAGAAGATAGGAAAGACAGACATTATTAATGTGAGAAACAGATATGGACGAGTGAAGAAAGAAAAAATATTCAAGCCCTTGTTTCCACATCTTACGACTTATTGGGCAAGACACACATGGGCGACTATCGCCGCAGACATTGACATTCCAGATGCTGTTATTGATGCCGCTCTTGGCCACAAGCCACAATACCAAATCGCAGACATATATATAAGAAGGAATGAAAAGAAGGTTGACCAAGCAATCAAGAAAGTAATAGACTATGTAAAAAAATCCACTGACAATTAATTTTGCCAGTGGATTTTTTTGTATTTATCCTATATGCTCTTCTGGGTCATCGTATTTGAGGTTGAAGTCTGTTGCAACATGCTTTCTTATGTCATTTATCGCTAATCCAGCAAAGCCACAAAGAGAAAATAAAACTCCAGAAGCAATACTCGTTAATCCAGCGGTTATCTGCTGTTGCCCAAGATAACTTATATATTCTTTATAACTTCCGCTATTATACATTCCTATTATCGTAACAATAATTCCAGCAATAAGGCAAATCGCGCCTATAACTATCACTGCTTTAGCAACGATGTCAAGATAGCGATAACTAAAGGAAACGTTATTAAATTCAGATTGTGCGTTTTGTGAAATCATAATTGTTTGATTTAAAAATTTGTTCTTACTAAGCCAACGACACGATAAATTTTAATCACATCGCTTTTTTCTATATTTATATCCTCCAACTGACTTTCTTGATTTGAAACCTTGCATTCATACTTATCGCCGCGCTCATAAACGTTTCTGAAAATAAATCCAATACTCTTTGTGTCTATTATATAAGGAGCGCCGCTTTCAATAACCGCATTCTCTTGCAGTGCTGACAACGCAATTAAATCCCCACGCATAAATTGAGGTTCCATTGATACCCTATCATTTCTAAAATAGAAATCAAAAGGTGGAAATTGATTAAACGCGCCCATGTATTCCAGATTCTGAACTTTTCCGCTTTTCACAAGCTCCAGCACATCAATATTAGGAATCTTAGCAATACTCTCTGTAATGATTGGCTTTTGCTCGCCGTTAGCGAAGAAGAAATTAGACAGCTTATCAAAGTTATTGTCGTTGTTTTCAAATCCCTTATTAAGCATTTCCCCTTTTCCAGTTTTAAGCCATTCGATATTTAACTCGGGAAAGTTTTGTGAAATATTGAACAACGCAGAAACACCGAAATCATCTTTGACAACAGATAAATAGCTGGTTGACAAGCCTGCTTTAAGAAGGAATTGTCTTTGTGAAACTCCTTTGTAATTAATGAATTTAAGTAGTCTATCTTTCATAATGTTAAAAAATATTTATTCGTTAGATATTTGTATCTAATTATTTGGCATATATAATTATTATATGTATCTTTGCACATGTAACCAAGAGGGAAGATAACTTATCTGCCTAATGGTTGTGCAAAATTAAAAAGAAAAAATAGAATAGCAAAATATTATATATAAAAATGGTAAGAAAAAGTTTAATCCAAATACCATCGGAGATACGGAGGAAGGCGACAATCGAGAGGTATAATAAGATATATGCCTATTATATAAGAGAATTAAATCTTGGAACAAAGGCGTATGATGCAATTGTGATGACTGCTAACGCATTTAATGTAACGATAGCAACGGTTTATAAGGTAAAACGAGAAAAAGAGAAAGGAGCAAGCAATGAGGGTAGTAATGCCACAAATAGCAGATGATTCAAAATACACGGTGTGCCAAGCGTCTGAGGTTCTTGGAGTTCACAGAGACACTATTAGAAGATGGGTTAATAGCTGCCTTTTAAAGCCGAGATTCAGCAAGATAAACGGACGGAAGTTTTTTCTTGGCAAGGATTTAAAGAAGTTTTGGATGACACAATATTGAAAATTAGCTCATTCGATAGCAAAACCGAAATAGTCCGTTCTCGCATTTTCCAAATAAATCGTCTTCGGTTTTGATATTGCGTAAATGTTATAACTAATTCTCAACGCAATTATTATCGGATGAGCAAAGAGCTGAATGGTTACACCAAAAGGTTTGTGTTCTGGTGTTATGCTTGGTGTTGGCGGTTCGATTCCGCCACAGCTCACAAAGCGAAAAGTGTTCTTTGACATATTGGTAAAGGGGTACGGAAGTGAAATTATAAGTAGCAAGGCCCAAATCCCTGAATAAGTGGTATCACGTGATAGTAACTATCTATGTCGTAAGGTTGTAAACGGATGAGGTTCGGCATCATCCATACCGCGTGAGCTGCCACGAGAAGTTATGTAACTACCATGTAACTATCATGTAACTACATAATCAACTCCATATCCTCCTCAGATATGCCGATAGTTGGCGCATTCACCTTTCGTTTGCGTTTGGACTTGGCGGCACAGGTGGTTCAAGTCCACCTATCTGAGCTAATTTAGAACCTTGTTGTATGAATAAGATTAAGAGAATTGCTGAGATAAGAGAATTGCTGATGCAGGACGCAGAAGAGCAATGTATCTGCCGCACACGCGGTTATCTCACTGCCAATTTTTATATGGAGATTGGCAAGAAGAATTACGAAGTCGAATTAATCGTTGATGAAGATTGGCAATGTAGTGATTGCTCCGTCTACAACGTAGAAGAAGATAAGGAGAACGTGAAATTGAAAATCATTATCCTCAACGAATATTCAGAGCTATACGCCACACTCAAACGAGAGGCGTATGAAAAACTTGAAAAGGAGGCAAAATTGTACGAGGAGCATGAACAATCGCTGATGTACGATTTTCTTTAATGATATAAGCTCGCTGCGGTTCTTTTCACGAGGTGCAAAGCGTTGCATCGCAAATGATAGAGTGCAATCTTGAAAAGGAGAATGAGAAGATTTCCGTTACGCAGCGAGCGCACGCAGGTGATTGAGACTGGGTCTCATGTTTGAGTTCCATGGTTGTATGATTAAATAGAATATGTGAGATAAGAGGTTCGATTCCTCTCACCTGCACCAACCAATAAATAAAATGTATTATGAAGAAGGAATACTATTTTGTTGTTTCGATTTTTTCAAAGGAACGAAACATGAAAGAAAAGATGCTTGGAAAATGGCTGTCGAGCTTCAAAGATTCACTTTTTGAATTTAATGAGAATTTTACGCCTGATGATCTTCAAATTTGCCTAAGAAAACGTCTTAATGAAATTAATGTTTCATTAAGACTAAGCAAAGATATTCATCTTAGAAGTTATGAGGTTATGAAAAATGAGATAATATTTTGGTTTGAGAGAGAATTTGGCAGCGATTCACCATCCGCCATTATGACATTGAGGCTTGTAAGACAATGGCTGTAGGGTTTAAGTTTCAATAATTGCGATGCAGAATAAAACTCGCCTGTATCAACCAATAAGAAGTATTATGAAGAAGGAATACTATTTTGTTGTTTTAGTCTCTTGTAATAGAAGAAACATGAAAGAAAAGGTACTTGCCGAGTACCTTAAAAGATACAAGGATTGCCTTGTAGAGTTCGGTGAAGAATATACGTCAGAGGTTCTAATTGATGACCTTAACAAACGACTTGATGAAATCAACGCATCGAATAAGAGGTGCAGGTGTATTCATTTAAAGCGAGAAAATGGCATGTATGGCGAAATAGTCTTAGTATTTGAAAATGATTCAGGCATGGACATCCAATCCGCTATAATGGTTCTCAGGCCAGTAAGGCGATGGGTGGCAGGTTCAAGCAGTAATGGAAAAAGTGACGCAGAATAAAAAACTACAATCATGAAAGCATTTACAAATTACAGATATTACGTTCTCTTTGCCGTTAGTTTTATGGCGACAATATTGTTTATCGCTATGCCAGACGATAGCTGGAGCACTCTAAGGTTTATTGCCTTTTTGGTGCTGACAAAAGCAGCTGCATGCTTGCTTATCTATGTCACCTTTGTTTTGATTTCGCATTGGAGTGACAAGCATAAAATACCAGAGATAGATTCGCTTATTAATGGGGATTTTTGACAACTACGTTTTTGCTATATATAAGAAAGATATTTCTATCAAATATTCAACTTGTTAATGGTAGGAGACTATAGTTAACAGGGGCGGTCGCAACGGATTGGGATAATTAGTTCTTCCGCTTTCTCTAATTTTATAATTCATACTAAGGTGGCCGTTCGTACCTGCAAGTACGGACGGCTTTTTATATTCAAACACACAAGAATTCTAATTAATAAAACAAGCAGCATGACAATTATTGCAATTACCATGCTCATCCTCGGATTGCTGGTCTTTTCCCTTGTTGAGAGCAAGCTGTTGCGTGAGGTGGATGGTGAAATACAGAGAGCAAATAACATTTTAAAAAATCGGCAGCAGCCATCATTATTTGACGGACAATGAAAGATATTCAGTTATTCAATGATAGTTTTCAGAACTACAAATCATATCAGATACCAAAGGCGCAGCTCATTTTGACAGATGTGCCATACGTTTTAGGCAAGAATGCCTATGCTTCAAACCCCGTTTGGTATGTTGATGGAGACAATACCAAAGGAGAGAGCGACAAGGCAGGAAAGCAATTCTTCTCATCTGACAGCGAATTTCGCCCGGCAGAGTTTATGCACTTCTGCTCCAAGATGCTAATCAAAGAGCCTAAAGGCAAGAACGTAGCATCATGTATGGTTTTGTTTTGTGCCTTTGAACAGCAGTTTGAGTTTATCGAATTAGGCAAGAAATACAGCTTGAATCACTATATCAATCTCGTGTTCCGCAAGAACTTCTCAGCACAAGTTCTGAAAGCCAACATGAAGATAGTCGGGAATTGCGAGTATGGGCTTGTTCTGTATCGTGACAAGTTGCCAAAGTTCAACAATGACGGCAGCATGGTATTCAACTGCTTTGATTGGGGATATGATACGACAACACCAAAAGTACATCCAACACAAAAGCCAGTGCCATTGTTGGAGCGCATTATCAAGATTTTCACAGATAAGGGCGATGTGGTGATTGACCCGTGTGCAGGAAGTGGAACAACCTTACTTGCAGCAGCAAATATGAAGCGCAAGGCATACGGATTTGAGGTAAACAAGAAGTTCTGTGCTGATGCGGAGCAGAAGGTATTAAAACGTATTCAACATAACTTATTCGTATAATATAAAGCAAGTACAAGCATACAAATGTGAATATGGAAAAGAAATACAAATTTACCGAAGAGACAAGGATATATAATGGCAGGCTGTTACATCGCATTGTTGCCATTCGCGATTTCTCATACATTCAAGCAGGCGAAAAAGGCGGCTGGATAGAGAAAGAAGATAACCTTTCACATGAAGGCAATTGCTGGGTTAGAGATAATGCGATAGTCTGTGACAAAGCTTACGTTTTTGGTAACGCGAAAGTAGCTGGAAATGCGCATATTGAAAAGTGCGGACAAGTTTCTGATGAAGCCTTTGTTGGCGTAAACGCAAGAATAACTAATTACGCATCCGTTTATGATGATGCACAAGTTTCTGGCAATGCTTTGGTTGGCGGAAGAGCGATAGTTTGTAGGAAATCAATGATTGACATGGATGCCGTTATTGATGGCAATGCTTATATAGGTGGACGTGCGAGAGTTATTTACTCTGCACACGTTACTGGCTTCTCTCATGTTGGGAATAATGCCTACGTCAAAGGCAATGCCATTATTGATGAAGGAATAATCCTCGACCAAGTAGTTATTGAAGGAAATGCGCATGTGGCTGGCAGTGTAAAAATTGACGGCAATGCTCATATATGTGGTAATGCTGTAATCGAAGGAAAAGAAGACTTCATTGTTTTCAAAAACTGGTGGTCAAGCGGACGTTACTTTACATGGACGAGAAGCAACGATAAATACAAGGTCGGTTGTTTTTATGGAACAGGTAAAGAACTGATTGAGGCAGCGTATAATGACAGCGAGGAAAAAGGAAGAGAATATGAACGGATTGTTAACTATGTAAATTCAATCAAGAACAATGGAAAATAAAATGACATTACATGAAAAACTGAATCTGATTCAGACGAAGTTAGAAGCGCCGAAGGACTTGTATAACAAGTTTGGCAACTATCGTTATAGAAGCGCAGAAAGCATATTGGCCGCGACAAAACCCTTCCTCCGCGAAATGGGTTTAACGCTGATAACGGAATCGAAAATCAGCGAACATCTAAATCGTATTTATGTAGAATGCACGGTGACGATTTCTGATGGGAAAACAAGCGAGAGTGCAAGCGGAATGGCACGCGAGGAGGAAACGAAAAAAGGCATGGATGGCTCACAGATAACAGGTGCTGCAATGAGCTATGCAAAGAAATATGCGCTTGGTAATCTCTTTGCTATTGACGATACTAAAGATGCAGACACGACAGAATACGCGCAGCAGGTACAAGCTGCACAACAGAGTACAACAGCAACGGTGAGCCAGGCCAAGCCAAAACAAGCGCCAAAGCAAGTGAAACAGCAAGCGCCGCAGGTCGATGAAGAGCGTTTGATGTTGCTCCTGCAAGATATAAGTCACGCGAGAAGCAGGAAGACGCTTACAACAATATGGAACGAGAATAAAGACTTGCAATCCAATCCGAGATTTAGCGAGGCCGTTCAAGAAGCTTCAAAAAAATACCCGAAATGATAAGAATTGCATTTTGTATTATCGCCATGCTGGTTATGGTGGCGATGCTCACCGTTGTTGTATATGCACAACATATAGCAAATAAAGATGAAGACGATGAAGACGATAAAACTGAATGACAGCGGAATCCTGTTTGACGCAGAGAGCCACACCTACTGCACAAAAGATGGAGAAGTGCTGCAAGGAATCACGGGAAGGCTCAAAGAGCGAGCCTTCCCCGATGAGTATAAAGATGTTCCCGAAGAGGTGTTGCAACGTGCCTCTTGTCGCGGCACGAGGATTCACAATATACTTGAATTGTATGATGAAGTAGGATTGATAACGGACGAATGCCAAGAGCTTCAGAACTACATGAAGGCGCAGACAGAATTTCCTTTCCTTGCTAACCACCTTCAAAGTGAATACCTCATCACGGATGGCGAGCAATATGCTTCCGCGATAGACAAGGTTTACATAGAAGATGATGGCGTTATTCTCGGTGACGTGAAGACTACCTATCATCTGAACGAGGAATATGTTAGTTGGCAATTGTCTATCTATGCTTATTTCTTCAATCTGATAAATCCTGATATAGAGGTCAAAAAACTCTATGCTTTATGGTTCAGGGAAGACAAATATAAGGTCGTTGAAGTAGAGCGAAAATCTATTGAAGATGTCAAGAAGTTGCTTTATACGGAAGAAGCGTTGCCAGTTACCACCGTTGACGAAGAAATGATGCCAGACATCAACCGCGCAGAGGCAGCGCTTATTGAATATAAAGAAGCGATGGAATTTTATAAAGCGCAATACGATAAGCTCAAAGAAGGAATCTTGGCTATTATGACGCAACATGATATAAAGAAATATGACGGACAGAGAATTTCCATAACAAGAAAGCCAGAAACTGAGCGATTATGTTTTGATTCAAAGGCATTCAAAAATGATTATCCGCAGATGTATGAGCAATACATCACGAAAACAAAGACTTCAAGTAGTATTTTAATCAAAGTGAAATAAAATGATAGGAAACGAAAGGTATCAATGTCTTGCACATTTGACAAATGACGCTGAACAAAAAACTTCACAGAGTGGTGCTTTTACGGTCTTTTCGGTGGCAGTGAACAGAAAATTGAAAGATAAGGAAGTAACAAAATTTATCTCCTGCATAAAAGGCGGTGATAATAGCAAGTTACTTCCATACCTTAAAAAAGGAACGTATGTACTACTCGAAGGTAGCGTTGACGGAAATGCTTATGTTTCAAAAGAAGGAATACCAAAATTTTCCTTGCAACTAAACGTTTTTGATTTGCAATTGCTTAATGTCGCAAAAACAAGCAATCCTCAATCTGATTTTGCACAACCACAAAATCAGAGCGAAGAAACAAAGAAAGTATTATCGCAAGAATATGTAAACGGTAATAATTTATATGTCGGTAGCGATGATTTGCCTTTCTGATAAATTATGAAATACGACCTGAAAAATCCGCTTGATAAACAAAATCTACTTTTGCGAGTAAAAAAGGAACTTGAAAACGCAAACAATGTTGTAGAGTTTAGTGTTTGCAAGCCAAAAAGAACACTAAAGCAAAACAGGTATCTCCATGTCATATTGTCCTATTTTGCTTGTTCGATAGGTCTTTCAGCAGACTACGTAAAACAGAATTACTTCAAGCTCTTATGTAATAAGGAAATCTTTGTGATTGATGCAGAAGATGTATTCATTGGCAAAACAAGAAGGATTCGGTCATCAAGCGAACTGACAACCGAAGAAATGTCAATTGCGATTGAGCAGTTTAGAAACTGGTCAGCAGAAACAGCAGGTATCTACATTCCATCGGCCGAAGAACATCATTTGTTGCAATTGGCTGAAATACAAGTAGAACGAAATAAATTATATTTATAATGTCAGAGTATATCAATCACAAGATTTCAAACCGAAGCGAATATGTTTTCAGAAAATTAATTGAAAGAAAAGGTGCTGCGGCCTATGGCGTGTATTGGTATATTCTGGAGGAATTGTACGAAAGCGGCGGCAAAATGCTTTTTGAAGAAATTGAACCTATCTCAAAAGTTCTATGCGTAAGAAAAGACTTTGTAGTGAGTATTATAAAGTCCTTTTCTTTATTTCAATATGATTCAGAATCGTTTTGGTCGGATGAAGTAATTGAACAAATAGAAAAAAGACAGAAAATAAAAGATAAAAGAAAGGAGGCTGCAAATAAAAGATGGGTGTCTGAGAAAAATATTATTGTGCCAGAAAAAGAGCTTGATTCATCTCCCAATGTTAAAATTACGAGGGTTAGCAAAGAGCAAGAGATGAAGTCAAGAGAGAGGGAGTTTTATAACATGTTAGTTCCATTCGTCAAAACTTATGGCCGTGAAATGATAAGAGAATTTTTCGACTACTGGAGCGAGCCGAACAAGTCACATTCAAAAATGAGATTTGAGCAGGAGCGGACATGGGATTTAACGAGACGTTTACAAACATGGGAAAAAAGAAGTAGAAATGGATTTAGTAAATATAACAGCGGAGCAGATAAGCAAACAGCTAACTATAAAGCCGTTGAAGCCTATAGAAATGAAAGCATTCAAAATCTCAAACCGATGGATCCAGAAGAACAAATGCCTATCTAATATGTTGAGTAATTATTCTCCTGTCAATTGGTCTTATCTACCGCAGATTGGAGACGAGGCGTACACACGCGAATGTCCGTCCATTGGCGCGTTAGATGAACTCTATCAAATGAAAGGCGTTGCAAGGATGTGGATAGATGAACAAGTAACAGCGATGTATTTGATGTCTTCAAGCAAAGAGAACATGAGGACACCAATTTCATTGTTTGCAAGTAATTTTTCTGTTGTTGCCGCGCCATACAAATTGACAGAGCTAATGCTGTTCTTTTCAAGATATGCGGCTGGAATGTACGATAATTCTTATTCCACTTTCAATTCAAGAAGGATTGGCGTTGCTTTTCATTCTGAATTTTTGCCGCAAAGGGAGCAGGCTTTAGCGAGGCTCGAAAGGCGTAAGGCTTCAAATATAAAAGATGAGGTTTCAAAAATAACAAGAAATCAATATGAAGAAAGCAAGGACTTTAAAACGACAGTGAAAGTTTTAAAAGATAGCGATGAGCTAAGAGAAAAACTTGGCATTGCGTCTGGACTGAATGTAAATGGCATTGGCGTGAGTTTTTTGCCAAAAAAACACATTCATCTTATCCACGAATATCAATCAAAGAATCTAATAACAGTTTTATCCTGCGAATCAATCAAATAAAAAAATGGGAAACGTGAATCTTTACACTTTTCTCTTGCGCGTTCATGATTTCTTTTTTGGTAATGCAGAAATGAAATACAAAAAAGAATTGCAAGAGAGGTCAAATAATGAAATTCAAGTGATGGAATTTGATGGTGAGCTATGGCTCTGCCATCGTAACACACCACTAATCAAGCAAGAGTGGACTACTGAAAATCTTGCTAATCTGACAGAAAAAGTTAGGGAAAATTGGATGAAGTACAATATTTTAAAACATAAAAAATGACTATCAACGAATATCAAGAAAGAGCGCTGGAAACAGCAATTTACCCAAATTCAATTATCTATCCTACCATCGGCCTCACTGGTGAAGCTGGAGAGGTGGCAGACAAAGTGAAAAAGGTTCTCCGCGACAAAAACGGAGAGTTTTTTAAAGACCCATCTACGAGGGAGGAAATAATGAAAGAGATTGGAGATGTATTATGGTATTGTGCAACACTTGCAAATGACCTTGGTTATTCCTTGGAAGAAGTTGCAAAAGCGAATATCAAAAAACTATCAAGTCGCAAAGAAAGAGGTATGCTTGGCGGTAACGGAGACAATCGATAAACCAACAAAATTATAATTGTAATGACAAAAGAAGAAATAACGCACATCTATTTCAAAAAGATGTGGCTCTCGCCGATCGGTTATCCAAGGTTCCCGAGAAGCGCAATGTATGCGTACAGGGCTGGAGTTATCCGCGAAGAAGAGAAGGAAAGATACGGAATTGATAAACTAATAAGACAATTTAATTCATGAAGCTAACCGAAAAAATTATGAAAACTCTTAACGATGAATGTAAAGAGCGTTACAAGGGTAAGGTGGAGCAGGAAGTTTTTCTTTTTGGCGCGAGAAGAGCGCTGGAGGAATACGCAAAAGGCTTGTGGCATGGAGCAGACGAACAACCAGCCATCAACAGCGAGGTTATCATATATGCAAAAAAAGTATTGCCGAGCGGACAGAGGGTAGCGCCGAGCTATGCGGCCGTTTATCGTGATGTTATGGGCCGAAACGTTTGCCTGTTTACTGATATAGATATCAAGGCAGATATTGTCAGATGGATTAACGTGGAGGATTTGCCATGAATGATTGGAAGCCAGATGTAAGATGGAGACCAAACACGGGGATCATACGTCACGAACCATTGATGCCCGTGCCTCACAAGAATATAAATCTACTCGTCACCTACGCGGAAGCTGAGCAGGAGCATGAAGCTGCCATGTGGAAGAAGATGAACGATAAGAGGCGGCGTGAATACGGCATTTGCATTGCATTATGTTACCTTCACTTCATGCGCGTTGAATATGCCATGAAGCTTGCACGTGATGCTGTTGACACGCTCGCCAAGCGGAAGGACATATATCGACATGAAGTCAAGCGGACGTGCAGAAGAATTGTTGACGAGGTGGCGAGGCTGAATGCGTGGATGTATAACGTCATTCAGAAAGAAAGGTATATTGAAGGCTATGACCACTTCGTTGACACCTTCAGCGAGCACATGAAAGAGAAATATGATGCGCTGCGTTACTGCATGATGCAGGCTTGTAAGCCATGCTTGACAGACCCTGCCTTGTATGCTCAGTTGGAATGTACGAGAATTGTTGCAGAACTGGCAGATGCCTGCCGCAAAGGAGACATAGAGAAATACAGAGATTACTCATATATCAAAGGTATCTACGCTTACAATACTGAGACGCTTATACCTCTCCTTTGTTCTCTTGAAGAATTGATAAAAAAGCGGATATTCATTCGCGGAAGCAAGGACGTCAATCTTAACAAGGATGAATATGTGTGCAGGTGCGTGAACGCTGTGACTGACAGATTTCGCGATGGTAAAGGTTTAGTAAAATTATTAGAGGATAAATGGTAATATTATGAGTGAATATAGAATATATAACGACATGGATACAGGTAACATAATGGACTGCCTGCCTGAATCTGAGAAGATAGATTTCGTGTATGAATGTTTCGAATGTCTTGAATTATATCAGAGACAAGATTTTATCAAAGCGCTTGGCGCGAATAAGGTTGTTGACCTACTTGGCGAGGATGATATTATTTACGATCTTGTAATGCGAGGATATAAAATCACAAAAGATGGAAGCGAGGATAATTAAGGAAAATGGCGATTATGTTGTATATGCGGAGATTATATATCCTGACGGATATACAACTTTCAAGCCGCTGCGCAACTTTGGTTGTCGTCAGTCTGACGCGATAGAATATCGTGACAGCGACTTGAAGAACGTGACGGATATACAACTAAATACGCTTATTAGGACATACAATCCAAAAGTAAAATATAAGCGATGCGTCGATGAAAATGGCGTTGCGTGGTACAGGAAAATGAATAATTTAATCGATTGAACCATGACAGAAGAAAGACTTAAAATGATAAACAAGATAGCCGAGGAAATGAAATTCATCTCTGAGGCGATAGAGAAGATAGAAGGAGGATATACGTTTGAAATTCGGCTTAAAGGTGTGCGCACAACGGATGGATTTAGTGTTTACCCCTTTCTTTCGGAGGCACAACGTAGCGAGATAGAAGATTTAGTGGAGAAGTGCATAAGAAAGAATTTAGAGGATTACAGAAAGGAATTTGAGGAATTATGAAACATTTAATATCCCTAAAGACAAATCAAGGCATCGCCTCAGTTGAAGACTATCAGAATGGCCGTATAGACGGAGGCGATGTAATCGGTGTCATCCTTCAAACAGAGGTGATAGGTGTGATTATTTCTCTTGACCAGTGGAACGAAATCTGGTGCAGCGATGAAAACCGTAATATTTTCAATAAGGAGTGCAGTGAAGCAGAAGCCTTGCAGACATTGAGTGGTTTGGAGCTTACTCGTAATATCGTGCAGCAGAACGAGGAAGATGGTGAAGACATGACTGCCGCCATGCGTTGCTGGCAGTACAAGAAAGGCAACCTTCAGTGGTATCTCCCAAGTCTGTATGAACTTGGAACAATCATCGCTTATCGTGATGAATTGAACGAGGTGCTGGAAATGCTTGATGCCGACAAGTTCGATGAAGATAATTGGGGCTGGAGTAGTTCCGAGTACAGTAGTTGGAGCTCATGGGCCGCCGACTTCGGTAATGGTTTCTTCCGCTGCAACTGCGGCAAGTTCGACAACATAATAACAAGGGCCGTTGCCGCATTTAGCCCCTTGCAGCATGAAACCTCATTTTCTGCCGACACGAAAATGAGCCTGTGAAGTTCAAACAAAAAAGTATATCAACAATAAAATAAAACGACTATGGCAACTAATAAAGACACAGAGCAGTTCTGCACACTGCCTGAATTGAAGGAAACAGAAAAAGAAAATGTTAATGTCGCTGAGATTCTTCGCGACTACAAAGAAAATGAAATAATTCTATACACGACTATGTATGGTAATGCGTTCTTCAAAGGGTTCACGCGCGATGGTGGAATTATCCTCGAGAACGTAAACACAATTATAAGAGCAACTTTAAAACGCGATGTCGTGCTTGATAAAAACGGAAAAATGAAGGAAGCGCAGGGCGGCGAATGTCTTTTGTTTCCGTCTTCAGAAATGCGCGATTGGAATAAGTTCTTTAAACATGGTGATGTCGTTGTCAACCAGGAAAACGGCTGTATGTATGTCTTTGATTGCTGGGCAAAAGGCGATTTTACAGAAATGAGCATAATTGACTACTTCGACAAGTCAAATTCGTCTAGCGGAGAAGAGTTTAAGATAAAACGTTTGACCGTTAAAACGAAAGATTATCAGAAAGCCGAAGATTACCAGCGTGAATGGTACTTTGAATTGATGGGGCAATCGTACACCTTTGTTGTCGACTGCGGAAGAGTGACGATGGTGGATAAGAAGGCTCCCGATTTTAAGACTTACGATAAAGTGCTTGTTCGCAACAGAAAGCAAAGCTGGAAAATAGATTTGTTCTCGCATTATGAGCAATTCGGCAGCTATCGCTATAGAACGCTTGGAGGATATTACGAATATTGCATACCGTTTGATGGTAATGAACATCTTGTCGGTAAAGAAGTCAAAGATGAGGAGGAATAAAATGATAAACATTAGAGAATTAAGACTTGGTGATATTATCACCAAGCAAAATAAGTTCAAAGGCTATAAATACTCTATCGTTGAAGGAATTGACAATATCAGTGGTAGGATACGTCACAGAGAGGTGTATGAAGATGGAGGCAGACAAATGGAAATATCTTCATACGAAGATATGTTGCCGTTTCCGTTGTCAGAAGAACTACTGAAAGCAAACGGATGGCAGAAGTCATCCGTGAAAGGAGAAAGCGTGCTCTTTGCAGATTTTGAGCCTATTAGCATCGGACTTAGACCTTCTGCGGTATTTTATGAAGCGTTCTGCCCAATATTGTTTCCAGATAGTTCAAAAAGAATGCGCGATGCGATGTTTATGTACGAAATCGACTCTGTGCATGAACTGCAAGCGCTGCTTGATATGTGGAAGATAAGAGATGTATCAAGAGTAAGAGTGAAAATCAAACCCTGACAATCATGGATATTACAGACCACAAGAAACTTTATAAATAATAACAGCATTTATGGAAATCAAGATTGAAAACGCAAAGGCTGCTTTGAAAACAGCCGATGAGAGCGTCAAAAAAGTTCTTCTCACTCTCTTACCCGAATTGAAAGAAACAGAGGCACCGAGAGCCGCAAATCGCCCGATTACAGAACGTGTGAAGACCTTTGAGGATGCTTGCCGTGAGTTGGGAGAAGATAACCATTTCGTAGAGCAGTATCGTGTGATTGAGGAAAACGCAGTTTTTACAAGTGACGGTCACGACATTTTTACATACTTGAAGCTCCGCATCATCGCCGCCGCCCTGAATGAGGGTTGGAAGCCTCAGTTCACAGAAGACGAGGAACGTTGGTATCCTTGGTTCACGCTATGGACGGAAGAAGAACTGTCAGAGAAGAGTGACGAGTGGAAAGCCGACCGACACATCATATCAACAGGCAACTATTCAGGAGACTTTGCGGGCTTCGCTTTTTCGACCTCGTTTGACGCCCCCTCGGGTTCGGGTGCGGTCTTCGATTCTCGCCTTTGCTTTAAGAGCGAAGCTCTCGCCACGTATTGCGGCAATCAATTCATTAGCCTTTGGGCTGACTTCAACATGATTAAGAAATAATAAATCAAACCCTGACAATCATGGATATTACAGATTACAAGAACCTCTACAGGGCCGCGAGAAAGTTAGATGAAGCTGTTGACAAGAATAGCAAAATATATCGTTCTATCGCATATAAATCCCATTACTACGGATTCAACAATACGGAAGTCAATGCCAATTGTATGCACCCTTTCACCATTCAACTGAAATCTTACCTTGTATTGAATAAGGTCAACGAGCAAGGAGAACAAATCAAGGAAGAATGGTTGAGGTTTAAAGATGATTCGCTTGTGGAAGAGTTTATAGTCAAGGCGATTGACTGCCACAAGGAGGAGATTCTAAAGACCACTTCACGATTAATCAAGCAGTATTTGAAGAAGAATATTGATTTGGTTAAGGAGGAGAGGGAGCGACTGGGGAATATCGAAATGTTTATTGAAACTGGTCTACAAAAAGACTGCCAATAACTTTGATATATTGTATCTAATTATTATATTTGCGTATTAATTAGATATTTAGCAAATGTTGTTGACAACCAACAAATATAGGAACAAGAGGATAAAGAATGCGTATGGTATTTTTGATTCGAAAAAAGAGTACGAACGCTTTCTTTATCTCTCTGTGGCTCAAAAGAAAGGTATAATAAGTGAATTGACAAGACAAAAGAAATTTACTCTTATTCCCTCGCAAAGAGACGTGTATGGAAGGGTTGTTGAGCGTGAATGTTCTTATAGGGCAGACTTCTGTTATCGGAAAAACGGTAAGTTAATTGTTGAAGATGTGAAGAGTGAGATTACGCGAAAAAATCACGAATACATCATCAAACGAAAACTTATGCTGTATATCATGTCATGAAAATTAAAATAAATGAGGTATGAACGAGGATTTTGACATAAAAGGCGATTTAAATTTCGGTGATGTTGGTTTTGAGATTGGCGACATAGATTCCAGCTTGTTTGAAGTGGATTTTGACGGAGGCTACCAAATCGAAACGCGATATGTCAGACCAACGCTTAAACCGATAAGAGAAAGCCAAATACTATATAGCAACGCTGAAAAGCTGGCAAAGGAAATTGATGTTAGCAAGGGCTTTCGCTATGATGCTTTTATTAGCGGAAATTTCATTTTTGGAGATTTTATTGAAGCGTTCCTAACAAACAAGGAAATAATAGCCAAGAAAATGGTTGTTTCTACCTTGTCATTAAGTCAAAATAATATTGACAGTTTTAAGAATCTTCTGGAATATGGATGGATTGAAGACTTATCTTTGATTGTTAGTGCATATTTCTACTCAAATGAAATACGTGTTTTGATTCCTTACATTTATAGCAATCTTGATATTGATAATAAATTTCAACTTGCTGTTGCTGGCGTTCACACAAAGACTTGTCAGATTCTGACAGAAGACGGAAGAAAAATCGTAATTCATGGAAGTGCAAATCTGCGTTCATCAGCAAATGTGGAACAAATTACAATTGAAGAAAATGAGCAGCTTTATGACTTCTATGAAGAGTTTTACAGCAAAATTATTGATGAATACTCAACGATTAGAAAACCAATCAGAGGAAATAAATTGTGGAATGTTGTAAACAAATAGGCTTATGGCAAGTGGTAGTGAAAAGAAAAAAGGATAAAACGAAGAAAGGATATGGTAGATATTCTATGACCAATGTTAATGAGTTTTGGGCAGAAACCGTCACAAAGGCGGTGCATAGACGCTCAGACAAATATACCACAGCAGTGAAGAGGATTGCAAGAAAATACAAATTATAATAATATGAAGAATATTGCACTATCAAACGGAGAGATTGAGGCGATAAAAAAATATCTCAATGGTGAGGTCGAAATCTGGACAGAAGACGAAGAAATCAAAGAGAATCTTACTTCTGTTATTGACAAGGCAAATGAAATGCTTGACGAATTGCCTGCCGATTATGATTTTGGCGATGATATGATTAAATGGTTTTACGACCAATATAACAAACAAAACGCCTAAGCCAAAGACACTTTTCGCAAACAAACCAAACAGCACGAAAAATTAAAATTTTCAGCACGAACGCACAAAAAAATGGCAGCAAAAGACATAGAGAAATATCAGTTTAAAAAAGGACAGAGCGGAAATCCGAAGGGGAGACCACCAAACCGAGTCCCAAAACAGCTTGAAAATATATTTGGCTCAAAGGTGAAGGCGAGGAAATTTTTTAACCTGTCAAATATAGAAATAGACGAATGGGAAAAGGCCGTTTTATCATTGGCAGCGCCTCAGTTAAGCAAATTGGCAAAATGGGAGGATGCTCCAATGTACCCGAGAAATTTAGCAATCGCAATCATATCGGATATAAAGAACGGAGTAACCAAAACTATTGACAAGCTAAGAGACAGACAATTCGGCGAGAGTAAGAAGCAAATTGACATAACGACAAATGGCTCAGATATTAACAAGGAGGCGTTTGTTTTGAATTTCGTTTCTAACCCAGAAGACTTCAAAAAGATTCAAGAAGAAGTGCAATCAGAGAAGGAGCGAAAAGAAAAAGAGCAACAAGAGCAAGAGACTGGCTACGATGAGTAATAATGTTTATGTAACAAAGAACTATGCGAGAGTAAAATTTGCAAAAGAGCAGGGATTTACAACCGTCTCTCTGCAAGGCTCTTCACGTTCAGCAAAAACTTATTCCATCGTCCAATATCTCTGTATTTATTGTTCGTTGCATCCAAAAACGACTGTGTCAATTGTTCGCGCTGGCCTTCCTTCATTAAAACGTTCAGTCTACAGAGATTTTAAAGAAATAATGCTATCGTTGAACGTTTGGAACGACAAACAGATGAACAAGTCGGATTTGGTTTACACGTTTCCAAATGGTTCAACGATAGAATTTTTTTCAACAGATAACGAGCAAAAGATTAGAGGTTCAAAGAGAATGATTCTTTTCGTCAATGAAGCAAATGAATTAGATTTCTTGCAATGGCAGCAGCTTCAAATGAGAACCACTGATTTTTCAATTATTGACTACAATCCCTCATTTACAGATGACCATTGGATTTGCGAAATTAACCAAGAGCCATCGACATATTGGTTTATTTCAACATATAAAGATAATCCATTCCTGGAGGAGAAGGTTATCAAGGAGATTGAGAGCCTAAAAGACAAGAACCCTTCACTTTGGAGAATCTATGGATTAGGCTTGCAAGCGATAGTTGAGGGCTTGATTTTTGAAAACGTAAAAGAACTAAAGCATGATTACATACCGTTTGAAAAAAGAAAGCACCATTATCGGGGAATGGACTTCGGATATACGAACGACCCAACGGCGATTATAGACGTGTACATCTGTGGCGATGAGCTATGGTTGGATGAGATTTGCTACAGGACAAAGATGCTGTCCTCTGACATTATCAAGGAAATCAAGAATGCCAATAATCGCGACAGGTCGAATGTTGAAATAATATCTGAAAGCGCAGACCCGAGACTGATAGACGAATTAAATAACGCTGGACTTGATGTAAAACCTGTAAGAAAATATGCTGGTTCAATTATTGCTGGTATAAACAAGATGCAAACCATGAAGATTTTTATCACAAACCGTAGCGTTAATTTAAAGAAGGAGTTCAAGAATTACACATACAGGCAGAATAAAGAGGGGAAATGGCTGAATGAGCCAATAGATTCATTTAACCACGGTATAGATGCCGTCCGTTATGTTATTCTTGAAAAGCTGTTAGGAAAAGACGAAAATTCATTTAATGCCCAAGACTTTTTAAATATCATATAGAAATGAAGACCATTCAAGAAATTTTATCAGTTGGAGACCCTTACGAGATTTACTCCTTACTGACAGCGAGAAAGAAACCACTTAAAAAAACGCTGGAGGTTACAGAACGGGAGTACGATCCTAATTGTCATTTGATTTTTGACACGCAATACCGAAAGGATAAAATAGTTAAAACTCCGACAAATAAGAAAGACGAAAACGGCAATATCGTCTATAAGACCGAAGTGAGACACCGTTGCCGTGTTGCAGTTCCTTGTCAAAGAGTGATAATTGAAAGAAGTGTGGGCTTTCTTTTCACGATTCCTGTTACATACAGCATTAAAGGTGAAGCCGATGAAATGCAAGCAAAATTATTTGATGAGGTATTGAATATCCTTGAAGATAACAAAGAAGAGTATTTCAACAAGAAATTGTCGAGGTGCTTGTTTCGTGCTTGTGAATGCGCTGAGCTTTGGTATATTGCCACGAACGAAGACAACGAAAAGGAAATGCGCGTGAAATTGCTTTCTCCGTTGTATGGTGATAAATTGTACCCTCACTATGACAACTACGACAAGATGGACGGATTTGCACGTGAATATGTCCTTAAAGATGAAACAGGAGCGCAGACGCATTGCTTTGATGTTTACACATCATCCACGCTTTACAAATTTGCGAGCGATGAAAGCGAAGCAGGATTAACTTTGCGCAGCGCTAAGCCTCACGGATTTACAAAAATTCCTATTGTCTATTATAGACAGGAGGAAACAGAATGGGAGGTAGTTCAAAAAACCATTGAACGATTAGAAAATAGTATTTCGGACTGGGGCGACACAAACGACTACTTTGGATCACCGACATATTTCTTCAAAGGACGAATAAAGGGTTTCGCCGACAAGGGAGAGGTCGGACGAGTTTACCAAGGAGACAATGAAACAGAAATGAAGGTTGTTTCTTGGGATAGCGCACCAGAGAGTAGAAGAATGGAAATAGCAAATTTGATAAACATCATTTTCAGCTACACGCAGACCCCCGACATCTCCTTTGAGAACATGAAGACACTTGGCAACAACACCAGTGGCGCAGCAATCAGACTGATGTTTACCGACCCTCATTTAAAGGCTGGGCAGAAAATTGAAACATTCGGTGAGATGTTTACAAGGCGCTTCAACATCATCAAAAACGGATATTCCACGAGCATAAAGGCGATGCCAAAGAATGAGGTTGACACGTTGAGAGTGAAGCCGAGATTTACGCCGTACATTCCAAAGAATGATGCTGAGACATTGCAATTAATAAACAGCTCTACAGGAGGAAAGGCAACAATGTCGCAGGAAGAAGGCATAAGACAAAATCCGCTTGTTTCAAATCCAGAAGAAATCTTGAAGCAAATCAAGCAAGAAAACATAGAAGAAAATAAACAAAATACATTTGGCAGTTATGAATAACAACGAAGGAAAAAGCACAGCAGGCGCAATAACAGAGAAACCAATTTTTGTTTTTATCGGTATGATTCCATTTTTGGTTAGACCAATGACTTTGGCGCAGATATGGAAAATCGGTGAAAAGATTGGTGATATTGAAGAAATAAATATTGAAGGAGAATTTAATCCATATCAGAAAGTTTTCTCAATGTTCAAGGACGTAAAAAACGCAAACGAAATCACACCAATTATAGTTTTCCGTTCCAGACTGATGAGAAAGATATTTGGAAGATTCATCCGCAAACGCATGACGATGAAGAAATACAATGAGCTGTTGCAATATGCTTCACTCTCGTTTGATGCAAGTTTTTTTTTGCAAAGTATAACTTTCCTAAAAGGGTGCAGTCAGACGACAACGAATACGAAAGAAGCGATAGCCCGTGGGGATTGATTGGCGGTGTAATGAAGTACTTTAGGATGTCGTACAATGAAGTTGTTTTCAAGCGAAGTTACATCAACATCCTTTTACTCAACAGAGCGATTCCAGGCATAAAACCATTTGATGAAGATGAAGGCGAAAGTACTTACAAGAATCAACCTACAAGCAAAGGAGGAAAGAAAGTTTTGCAGACAGCCAACCAAATCAAGGACAATTGCAATAATTTTTTCATGAACTTAATGAACTAAAACAATGGCAGAAAATAATGACGTACTTAGCGTATCAGCGGTAATCAACGGAAAAGATATAGAAACGGGAGCGAATGAATTTGTCGCCAAAATTCGTGAAATGCAATCTGCATCCGAAAAGGCGACAAACGAAATGGCCGATGGCTTTCAATTTGTGAAGAAAGTCGTTGAAGAACTTGCTGCCGTTATTGATGCAAGCGGCCAAAAGTTGAGTACTCTTTCCTCATCTATCGGTGTCGGGAATACCAGTGGGCAATTTAACGAATTGCAAGAGCAAGTTAATTCTCTCCTCAGTAAGAACACTGAGCTAAAGGCAAAACTGGAGGAGGTAACAAGAGGGATTAACACCCAAGGCGAGGCCGCACAACGAACGAAAACAGAATTTGATAATCTTGGAAATTCCACAACCAAGGCTGGGACATCTTCTGCTTTTAAGGAAGCACAGGAAGATGTCAAGGCTTATGAATCAATTCTTAAACGACTGAATACTCAATTAGAATCACTCTATGAAAAAGAGGAACGTCTCAAAAAGGCGCGTTCAAGAATTGAAGATACTAAGCCATCAACCGCAGCAGGTCAGCAGTCAAAAGAAAGAAGGCTGGAGTACAATTCGCAAGACCTTGTCGAGACAAAGGATAAAATAAAAAACATTAGCAACGCAATAGCAGAAACGAGTGCCAATCTTGAACAAAGCAAACAACGGATGGCTCAGTTTGCAAACGAAGCAGGCAACGCATCAAGCAAGACTACCGCTCTACGTACACAATTGCGCAACGCAAGGCAGGCCGTTGCAGAACTTCTTTTGTCGGGAAAACAAAACACGGCTGAATTTGGAAGGGCTGTCAACGAAGCCAACAAATTGCAAGCAGCCTTCAACAAGGTTAGTTTTGCCGTTTCTGGAAAAAGCCTTGCATCAAATTCCTTCGGTATGCTTGCCACAGGTATTCAAGGCGTGACAGGAGCAATGACAACATACATGGGCGTTGCAGGACTATTCACCAAAGACCAAAAGAAGCTCATGGAGATACAAACGAAGCTACAGGCCGTAATGAGTATTTCTATGGGTGTTCAGCAAACGTTAGGAGCAGCCGTTAAGATTTCTACGATGTGGGATGCGTTGAAAGCATCCGCTTTAGCAGCCGTTAATGCAGAACTGGCCAAGAATACCGCCGCGACTGCCGCGCAAACTGCGGCTCAATCAGTTGAGACGGCCGCAACCGTTGCTCAGACTGGCGCAACATGGGGCTTTGTTACCGCATTGAAGGCTGTCAAACTCGCCATCAAGTCAATTCCTGTAATCGGTTGGGTGTTAGCAGCAATTAGCGCTGTCGTTGCTGCGGCTACATATATTTATAACAAGATGACCGAATTAACAGATGAAGAAAAGACGATGAAAAAGGTGGCAGAGGATAACGCGAGGGCGCAAGAAGCTCTACGTAATGAATATGCCAATAGCGATAAGGAGATTGCCAAAAATATCGTGACCTTTGAAACATTGAAGAATAAATACGAGAAAGTCAAAGGAAAATCCAAGGAATTAGATAAGTTCCTAAAAGATAACAAAAGCCAATTTGACGGATTAGGCGTATCAATCAAAAATGCTGCCGATTCAGAAAACCTCTTCAATAAAGGTTCTGATAAGTTCATAGAATCTATGAAGCTAAGAATTAAGGCAACGGCATTGTTTAACATTGCTGTGCAATCGCTTCAAGAGGCACTTATCCATGACCGCAATAGCAAAGGCTGGGAGCATCGTTTGAATAATTATCAAAATTATAAAAACCTTGTTACTGGTGAAAAGACGGATTGGGATAAATCAGACGCAGAGGTAGCCAAAGAAGCACGCAACGCAATGAATGGAGAGGCCGCGTTAAGAGATGCCGCAATGAGGAGATATAATGGCTTCATGCTGGATTATCAAAAACTGATTGAAGATGCCGAGAAGTTATTCAATGATGGGGGCTTCAATAAAAATGGTGAAGGTGAAAGTGAAAGTGATGGAGATAACAATAAAGACACTGGGAAATCCGCTGCTGAAAGACTTGCCGAAATCCGTCAGAAAATCAGCGAATATCTTGAAGACATCGAGAACAAGCATAACGATAAACTAAAGGAAATCTATAATCTGAGAAACGAACTTATCACAAATGAAGGAGAAAAAGAGCTGGATAGTATTAAACGTCAGCGAGACCAGCAATTGGCAGAAAACGACAAATGGTTACAAGATATTGCTAAGAAAACAAGAGAGCTGGAGAAGTTCAAACATATAAATGCGAGCAACTCAAACAATGAAGCCACATGGGAAAAGACAGACATGGGGAAGTGGAATATTAAACAATGGGAAGAATATGTTTTGAAAACTCAGCCAAAAATAAGAATCGATTATGAAGCTATGGCAAAAGCAATATCCGAAAATGCCTCAAAAAGCGAAGAGGATGCTGTAAACAAGATTCTTGATAAGTACTACAAAACGCAAAGAGATAGGGCGAACAAAATAAAGGAGCTAAAAAACGATATAGAGTTTTTAGAAAAGCAATTAAAGACAGCGGAAGGCAAACGTAAGATAGAAATCCAAAAAACCTTGGATGATGCCAAACGGCAGCTTTCAGACACAGAGAGCTACAGGCAGGAATGGAATGATTATCTATCCTCTTATGGCACATTCTTGGAAAAACGGAAGGCACTGGAAGATAAGTTTGCGATGGAATCTGCCGGCCTTGACCAAAATTCTCCTATCTACAAGAAAAGCAAAAAAGAATACGAGAAATCGTTGCAGGAGCTGACTTTCGACCAGATGAAGAAAAATCTTGACTGGGAGGCTGTCTTTGGCGACCTTTCAAAGATGACGAAAACAATGCTGGATGAGTTGGAAACAAAATTGCAATCCATCATCAAAAACGGAAAAAATCTTAGCGTTGAAAGCATTAAGGAGATAACAGAGAAATTAAAAGAAGTTCAGTCGGCAAGGTCGCAATATGATACCTTTGGGGCATCATTAAGAAAACTTTCTGATGCAAGGGCCACCAAATATGCAAGGCAAGCAACGTTAGAAGGCTTCACCGTTAACGGAAAGAATATCTATAAGGCTTACCAAGAGGCAGTTGCCAAAGGTGATGTCAAGCAACAGGAGGAATTAAAAGAGCAAAAAAACTCTTACAATAAATCCTTCGGTGATGCTTTAAAAGAAGCAACTGAATCAACTAAGGAATACATTAAGGCACAATATGCGGCAGCAGAGGCGCAGGCTCGTGTTTCTGCAACCATCAGTGGTGTTGCGAAAGCATTCAAGAGCGTTAAAAATATGCTTGGTGCATTCGGTGTGAAATATTCAGATTCATTCAATGAAGGATTTGAAGAATTTACAAAGGGCCTGTCAGAATTTGCCGAATCATTCAAAGATATTGATATTACAAATTTAGGCGATTTGCTCAGCCTTACGAATCCAATCAATGATGTTGCATTGGCCGTCAGTGCTGTTGCTGGCACAATCACTGGAGTTGTACATACATTTGAAGGCATCGGAAAGATGCTTGGCTTTGGCGCGGACTATTCGAGCTATAATAGCTTGAAGGCAGAATACCAAAAAATATCATCCATTTGGGATGAACTGATTAGCAAGAAGACAGAGTACATTAATTTGTCGTATGGGATGGAAGCGAAAAACGCCTATGATGACGTTATGTCAATTGTCAAGGCTGACGAGCAGGCTTTGCGCAATCTTATTAAGGTGCGCGGAGAGAGCGGCGCAAGTGCAGGAAGCCATTCTATCAATTACAGGCAAAATTCTTGGATGACGCAGGATAATTGGACGAATGTATCAAGGGCCGTTGGCAAAACGATTAGCTCAGTTCAAGGCTTGCAAAGCCTTACTGCCGAAGAGTTGGAAAAGGTGAAGATGTCAGATGCAGATTTTTGGTCAAAATTAGATACTGAGACACGCGACTATTACAACAAGATTATCAGTCTTGGAGATACCGCAGAAGACACTCTTGACAAATTGCAACAGCAATTAACCGCCACCTCATTTGACAGCGTTTACAATGACTTCACCAAGCTAATTTCCAACATGGATAGCAGCACAAGAGATTTTGCTGATAACTTCACTGGCTATCTCAAAAATGCCGTAATTCAAACTAAACTTGGCGAGAAGTACAAAGATATGCTTGAAGAATGGTACGATGAATTTGCCAAATCCAATGAAGACGGAAACATTTCTGTTGGCGAGGTGAGCAAATTGCAAGAAAGCTACATGCAGATAGTCGAGAAAGCTCGTAATGAAGCGAAGAATCTCCAAGAAGTCTACGGATGGAGCAAGAGTGGTTCTTCGAGTGGAAGCCAAACCACATCATTCACAGCAATGTCAGCAGACAAAGGCGATGAACTGAACGGTAGGTTTGCATCAATTCAAATTTCAAATCAAAACATCTTGGATAATCTAAAGACGCATTTTGCGCAAGCAGAAACATCCACCGCAGAGATTCTTGAAATACAACGGACCTCAGCAAGTCATTTGGCAACGATAGCCAAAAACACGAACGAGTTATACCAAATGAACGAACGACTAAACCAAATCGAAAGAAATACAAGGAGGCTTTAATATGGCAGCAAAGATTAATGGAGAAGATATTTTTAAGACTTATGGCGCAAAGTTGGTGAAAGGTGGATATAAGGAGTTGATGTCATTGCCAAAAACAAAGGCCGTGATAGAAAACAAATCAAGACTGAAAGATGGCGTTGATGTAACCGTCTTGACGTTTGGAAGCAGAAGGCGCGTGGAAGACAGAGAAGTCAATTTATCATTTATATTTAGGGGCTTATCTTATAAAGAGACTGTATCTAATTATAGGCAATTTAATACTTTAATATCAAGAGATTTGTTTAAATTTGCAATTGATGAACTTGGCAAAACTTTCCGTCTTCTGTTCGTAGAGCAAACATCGCTGGAGTTTTATCCAAGTAATAATTTTATTTTAGCTGGGTATAAGTTTAAAGAGCCGAATCCAAGCAACCAAGAAAATGAATAAGATGCTGGAAAACGTGACTATATACAGGAAAGGGGTAAGCGGCGAAGAAGTCGTTTACCCCAATTTGCCTATATATGAAGGAGGAGTGAGGCGCTGGCAGCTACAAGGGGATGATTATATTACACTCAAAATTAAGTTACCCAACGCGATACCATTTCAGATAGGCGATTATTTCACAGACGAGCAAGGACAATGGGGTGAGCCACAAAGATATTACATTACCTCTCCTGTCTTTCCTTCGTATTCAAGCAGTAATGGAGCCTGGGAATACGAATTGAAATTTGAGGCCGAGTATAAATTATGGGGAAACAAAGTCCTGCGGTTCATTGCTTCACACGCCGAGGGCGAGTTTTCTTTGACTGATACAATTGACCATCATCTGGATTTAATGTTGGCAACATTGAAGCATCTTGGCTTGAATATCTGTAATGGCAATGGAAAAGAATACGAATACATCATACATTATGATGGCAGCAGCCTTTTCCCAAGGAGCGGAGCAGTAGAGAAATCCGTAAAACTCATTCAATATTCAAACACTAACATTCTGCAAGCTCTTGACAAAATTGCTGAGGAATGGGAATGCGAGTGGTGGATGGAAGGCAATGTTATCCACCTTGGGTATTGCGAGAAAGATGAAGATTCTTTTATTGACGCTTCATTAGATGATAATGTTGTAAGTTGGAGCGTTGACCAAAGTAAAGGCAGCTATATTACAAGAGTTTTTCCATTTGGCTCAACGAAGAACATACCAGAAAACTACAGAAAAAAGTTAGATTTCAAGATTACAGATGTCGCTATTTATGACGATAATAATAGCGGAAATCCATACATCGCTATAAAAGATACTTCACATAAATTATCCGAGAGCTATTTTTCATCTGCCCTTATAGATGCTGGCGCTGATAGTTACTCGTTTGAGATTTCGAGCAAAGTAGATAATACATCAACCGAATCATCGCCAAAAAGATTCTCTAAACTCCTTGAAACAAGAAATCTTGAAGCTTACAAGAAAATTGATGTTAGCTCATGGCAGGTAACAATAAAGGCGAAAGATACTCAGACAGGGCAACAACAATCAATAGGCAGCAATGTCCTCCATTACAAATTGTATGTTGTTACAGGAATAACGACAAGCGGCTCAAAAGACGAGATAACCTACATCATCAAGCAAGGCAGTGTTCCAGATAACGGAGTTCTCACGTTTAACGAAACGACAGATTATCAACTGCAAGGTTCACGTGTTGCAGAATTGCGTTTTGAAGTGTATGGAGGCATCAGCAATCATGAGTACTATATCTTATCACAAGGGTTGGTCAAAACCACTTACAAAGCACCTGTTTCAGACTGGACGAGCAAGCAGCATCCAAGGGTAACTATTAATGTGCCGGGCAACACAACAACAAATGATGTTTACATTAATCCTTCAATAGGTGGAAGTGCTGTTGAAGATAAGCAAATCTTCAAAATGTCAGAAGGCTGGTTTGTTATACGTCCAAAGACAAAAGCAGACGGAACAGCAAGATATGGTTCGACTGAGGAAGAAGTCAAGGCGAATTTGCTTAACAGAGCGTTTGTGTTGATTGGCTTGCTTGAATACAAACTGCCTATTGCGTGGTTTTTGAATGAATATAAGGAAGACACGCCGACAACAGCAGATGGCATGGAAATGATCAACAATATTACGGACAAACGTTTAATGTTGCCAAATGGACTGAATTACGTTGAAGTGAGCGGCCTCAATGAGTTACAGCACATTGAAGAAATAAAAATCTTTGATGATATATTCCCAAATGAAGAACTTCATATCTCAGCCATCGAGACGAGAGATAGATATGATATTGAAGAACATTCAGACGGAGAGAAAACAGAAAAGCACTGGAAGCAATACCGCGTACAACTCAGCGATAAGCAAGGGCGTGTTTTCTACTTCTGTGATGATTATTTGGCAAAGGATGGCTCAACTCTGACTATTTCCTTTTTGACGAACAACGAAGACACAAGCAGCACCAGCAAGCTGGCAGGAATGGATTTTGAGGTAAGATTCAACCCAGATGGTTATTCTATGAATGACAGCAAGAGCCAATGGTTTGAAATCGTAAGAAACACGACATACGGCAGTGATTTTCCAAACGAAACGCTATGCCCAAAGGTAGGAGATTCAGTCTTGCTTTATGGAATTGACCTAAGAGCTATGGCAGCAACAGGCGTTGTCGAGGCGGCAGAAAAGAAGCTAAAAGCCAAAGCGGAGGAATACCTAAAAAAGGCAAGGATTGACGACAGGACTTACACCATAAATCTTGCTTCAAATTTCGCTTTTGAGAATATGGCCAACTTAATGAAGAAGGGGAAAAGGGTCAGTATAAAAGACCCATCCATTACAGGCTCTGAAATGACAAATTGCACGCTGATTGATGCAGATGGAAATACATTAACAGACAAAGAAGGAAAGATGCTTGTTTCGTTGGATTTTACCGAGGTTGCAAAAAGTGCAAGAGAGAGCAGAATTATAGGTTTTGAGCTAAAAAGTGATATTCCATACGACACGCCGCAGATAATGTGCGGAGTAAGCGGAATTTATTCGCGATTGGCAGACATAGAACATAAACTAAGAAAGGAGACAAAAAATGGCAGAAGCTAAAATAAACTACACCGCAGAAGACATAAACAAGCTCTTAGCGGACATCCCAAACAAAGCAACGCAATCAGCACTCACGGAGGCTCAAAAACTCCTGCACGAGCAAATTAGAGGCATTGGCGCTGATTCTGATGCCTACTATGACCCATTTATCAAGATTGCAGACTACAATAGCGAGAGCGAGGCCGTTGCTGGTTTAAATGCTCTTGATTATACCAACACAAAGTACTTAGGGCATTTCAAATTGACCGTCAACGGACGATTGATAACAGGAACAAACTACCCTATGTGGGTGGCGAAAGGCGTTGTCTTACAGGTTATCCGAGGAGGGATTATCAAATCATCAACGGCAGCAGGGTTTGCCAATTCATCAACAATTTATTCTGAGGCATACAGGTCAAGGAATGAAAATGGCGTTTGGTCTTCATGGACTTTTATGCAGATGCCGCAAAGGGCAGTTCTTAATCTTGGTTCTGACTATGAGACGCTTAAAACAACGCCAGAATCAAGTGAACTAAGAGACGTTGATAATTATCTTAATAGATTACGTTTAATTCTCAAAACGCTTGTTGATAAGTTAGACGCAGCAGGCATAATTTCAAAGTGATATGAAAGATTTGTTGCAGCCATCTTTAGGCACAGATTTAAAAATGAACATTCATATTGATGCCTGCGGAGGGTACTCTATGGATGACTATGATTTTAAGGTTGATTTTTTCGTTTATTCCAATCGCTCCTTGACTATTAAGAAGAAAGAAATGATACGCATTGATTCAGGCAATTATGTCGCCTCATTCAATAGCTATGAACTTGGCGTTGGCCCGTTGCAATGCCGTATCACCGCGGAGATTCCAGATGAAGACTGTGATGACGGATTCAGAAAAGAGATTGTTACATTAACGACAGATGTAGTTATATGCAAATAAATTATGGCTTGTATAAATGTTAAGGTAAGACGCGCGACAGACCCACCTTTGGTTGAGGTCGTGAGGCTGGACGGCTTAAATTGCGTTTCAATCAGACCAATTTGCAAGATTCCTACAGAAAAGCCACAAAGACCGCCAAAAGGTTATCTGTACCTCAGAACGTCAGAAAAGAAAATTATTAGAACAAACGACAAAAAACCAATACTTATAAAAGCTATGGCAGGAAATGATTCACAATATTACGATTTACCTTGGACGGGCGAGCAAGTAAAAGAAATGCTGTCTGGATTAATCGTTGATGAAAATAAGGAGCAAGACAGCAAAGAGTAATGAGCCAGGAGGAGAATATCACCAAGTTATTATTGAAAGCAGACGATAAGCTAAGAAGGCAATATGAAACGCTGGTTCGTGAACTAATCGCCGCCACAGGGGAAGCGCCCAAAAACGTTTCCTCAGACGAATTATTCTCTATTGCGAAGCATTGTTCAAGAGCAGCCAAAGAAAAGATTGACAGATTGCTAAATGAGTATTGCGCTCAGATGACCGCCACAATTCAAGCAGGAATCACGCAGGCTATTTTGTTATCATCAAATACTTCACAGATGGCGTTTAGTGGAATTACGCGTTTTGATGAAGACGATGTGAAATCTTGGCGTAAAACGACAGCCGAAGCCTTCCGTGAGCAGCGGTTACATAACATGGGCGGTCTTGACCTATCCACAAGCGTTTGGAATTACACTCAGCAAACTAAGGCAGAGTTTGAGTTGGCGATGTCGCAGTCTATCGAGGATGCTCTAAAGAACGGCAATTCTGCTGAGCAGTTAGGCCGTGCTGTGCGTGAGAAATTGAATAATCCAGATATGATGTACCGCCGTTATCATCTTAAAAAGTTGATGAGCGATGGCACGAAGAGAGATGTCGTTGAATGGCGCAGGAGGGTAATAGGTCAAGATGGAAAGGTGAGGTTTATCAAGGAAGATTTGGAAAAGGTGGGTCGCGGCGTATATCGCTCAGCACGTCAAAACGGTTTGCGCCTTGCGATGACAGAAATAAACATGGCTTACAATTACGCGAATTGTAAGCGTTGGAGCGAAGAGCCATTTGTTCTTGGCATTCGTATTCGTTTATCGAAGAACCATCCGTTGACAGATATATGTGACGAGCTTCAAGGCGATTACCCTTCTGATTTTGTTTTCACTGGATGGCATCCGCGCTGCCGTTGTTCTATGTCTTCCATATTGATGGATAGAAATAGTGAAGAGTGGAAAAAGCTACGCGCGATGTCGGATGCTGAATACAACAGGTATGTTTCACCAAACCGCGTGAAAGATTATCCGAAAGTATTCAAGAACTGGTGCAAGTCTAACAAAGAAAAACTTTTTGATGCAGCCAAACGTAATAAGCTGCCTTATTTTGTTCGTGAAAACAGGGCGCAAGTTGAAAGGTTTTCGGGCATGCGGCTTGGTGACAATTATGCTCAACAGATAGATTATAGCCTTTCAAGCAATCTCGTTAAGATTGATGCCAGCGTGTTGCCAAAAGAAATGATGACAAATGAGCAAGTTAAAAAGGTCTTGTATTCGTTCATCGACAATAATAGTACTTTCTTTCCAAAGCCGATAAGGGACATTGTCTTTAGCTGTGATAAGGTGGCTGGAACTGAGAGATTGCGCAATGGATTTAAGTTCTATTTCTCAAATAAGGAAATAAACGGTTTTAATATGATGAAGGAATTGAAGGGAGCATTTCACTCTATTGCGAATAATAAAGAAATGACTTTAATGCAGGAAACAGCAATGGAGACCGTTTGGCATGAATTTTTGCATTGTCATTCAAAGGCATGGAAAAATGGTAGGGTTAGTAGTGCTGTTCCGTTGATGGAGACATTAAATGAATTTTACGCACGACAGACCTACCCTCAGTTTGTTGCAAAATTTGGAGGAAGGGCTACGCATCATAAGGAGATAAGAAAAAACGGAATTGGCTATTACAGCAATTCCGTCAATTTCCAAACTTTGCTCAAACATTTTGGCATTGGCCAGGGCGTTGCAACTAAGAAGATAGGCAAGATGTTAGATGATACTTACTATGATGATTTCTTCAATGTTTTACATGATAGAATGTTCAAGAATAAACTATCCATGATAGATTATAAAGAAATTATAAATAGATTAAGCAAGGGGGAATTATACTTCAATGATTACTTAAAACTAATCTAAGGGTGATAATAGTCTCAAAAAATCATATTTCATGTAATTAGGTAACTTGTTAACATACTCCATCATTTTTTCTTCATTTCCTCTTAAATGATAAAGTTCTGCTAAATAATGATTTGAAGAATCTTCATCTAAACAATGGAGAAATCTTTCATCAGAACACATACCTATAAGTTCGTAGCGTTCCTCCTTTGTCATATTGTGGTCAAGAATCGTTTCCATAACATACATATTTAATTGTTGTCCTTAATGATTTAATCGCAAATGTAGTAAATTATGCTGTAGTCTCCACTATTTCCTGTTGAATTTTTAAGAGAAATGCGACACGCCAGCCAATCCGCCAGCGTGCCGCATTCTCTTTGCTTACCCGACTAACGTCTTGTGTTTAACTTGCTCCCATTGAAGCGAGCCAAGCGATTCTACCAACTTGCCGAAGTGGAAATCAAAATTAAAATTATCCATCATGTGTTCAACTTCCTCTTCTGAGTAAGTCTTACAGAGAATCTGATAAACGTTTTCTCTTACGAGAGCCATTTGGTTAAGGCACTGGGCGAAATCGTTTGTGTTGAAATCGATAACTCCGTTCATAATCTCGTTTGCTTTCTTGTTGTTAAATTCAGCCATTGTTGTTAAATTTTATGTGGTTTAATTAATAAGATGGATTTGTTTTATTTTGAAATTTAGAAGGGGCGTGATTCTTCGTCAAACAAAGACTTGTCGCTATTTTCCATGTGGAAGAGCTGATTGATTAGGTTGAAACCAAGATGATTCCACGCGACATACGCCTTAATATCATCACCAAAAACATGATATGTCCTTTTGCAATACACCACCATTGGAAGGTTTGTCAGTTTTTCTGTGGGATACCAAGAGCCATCAATATTGACTATATATCCGTTATTTGACAACATATTGTTCAAGTACTGGGCCGTTGTCTTCAATTTCTTTGCTATCGTTGTTATATTGAAGAAAGGGCCGTTTTTCGGTGCATCATCGCAGTATTGGTTGTTTGCCTCATGCTGCCTTGTATTAGTACTTGCCTGTAATGCTTGGCGCAGCAGAGCGTTATTCTCTTTTAGGGCTTCTATTAATTCTCTGGAGCGGTCATCATCGGAATGTGTGTCTGCTTCATATTTACCTGTGAGCCTAATTCGTTTAAGGATTTCTTTCACCCCTTTCTTGAACTCCTTAGCTTTTGGCAGACGCGATTGCATCAAGACTTCGTAAACGCCAAATTCTGTAAGGAAAAGGTAGTTAGCACCTGCGTAAGTGCTTGATTTTGAAGGTTTCCAACAACTGCTTGGAAACCTTTTTTGAAAGTCCGAGGTTACAAATAATTTGATTTTCTCTTCTTCATCAATGCTTTTACACATCATATTTGTATCTGAATAGCCTATCCAAGAAGATACTTCCTTTGCCAAAAACAAAGGCTTTTCCCTTGTGCCATAAACATTGACTTGTTGATTGCAAATAACCTCACTGTCAATCACTGTAAGATTTTGATTTTCAGTCATAACGATAATTTTTTTTAGCATTATAGGCAATAAAAATAGCGGTATTGCCTTTCCCGCTGCTAAAACCATTTATCGAAGGTAGGTTCGGAATGCCATTACAGCAATTCCACGGGGGTACAATACCGCTTATATGTATCCTCAAAGAGGACAGAAAGGGCTATTATGGTAATAATTCCTTCGATAAATAAAGTTTTAGCACCGCAAAGATACTACTTTTATATCTAACCACAAACATAATTGCGTTT
>ERZ1034844.70-NODE-70-length-53628-cov-12.431971_pt1 | contig 53628 bp, 74 predicted proteins | sample MGYA00520594_ERZ1034844 | MGnify/ENA primary metagenome ERZ1034844 (study PRJEB33766, sample SAMN09781733) | gut metagenome | biome: gut microbiome | host: Homo sapiens | place: Madagascar | study: EMG produced TPA metagenomics assembly of the PRJNA485056 data set... | reverse complement strand
GTTTTTTTATATGTAAGTGTTTAATTCTCATATCGTTAGAAAGTATATCCAAACCCATGCGTATTTTTCTTCATAAGAATTTAATATTGGTTAAATATTGTTATATTGGTAATTTTCAATGGCTTTGGGAGGGGTGTATAGGTGTTTATCCGTTGTTTTCCGTTTAAGGCGTTAAGAATTTCTTCATAGTATTTTTCATACATTTAAGTTGTTGTCTGTCAAAGAGTAAGTGTGTGTTATTAGGATTTAGTGTAGAGTAAGGTAGGGTGAAAAATGAATTTTTTTTGGGAAAAGGAGAATTTTTTTTGAAAAGTTTGTTCATTTTTTGCATGGAGTTTTTTGTGTTTAGCAGGTTGTTTTTCAACGTATTGGATATTGCTAAAACAGTTTTATTAAAAAGCATATATGGTGGTTAAAATTAACAAACATGGTTTTTTTTATATGTTCGGGATTGGTTATATTTGCATTTAAGGATGTTGTAAATCAAAGGGAAGTGTTATGGATACATTGAAATACGAGCTGCTTCTGCGTGAGGTGCTGTCTCTGATGCGCGGTGATGAGCTTGACTACGCCCAAAGGAACATGGAGGGTCTTGCGAAGGTTGACGCTGTTCAGGATTTGTTGCGCAATGCGTTGAGGAAGAGCAGTTTGGGAATGTTCAACGGTGTTCCCCACTGTTTTGACGGGAGGGTGTACAGCCCTTTGTCGTGGTCTGACTTCTCGAATCTTGTTTATGACGTTATGAGGGAATGCAGGGTCCCTTTCGGGTTTTACGGCAAGACGCAGGGCATCGCGAGGGTTTGCAGGAGCGTTGTCGAGGGCAGGGAGCTTCGTCCCGACAACAGGCTCATGGTTTTCTCGAACTGCGTGTGCGACACGTCCACCGGGGCTGTGCATGACTTCGGCGCGGAGTGGGTGCAGGTCAGCGGGGTCGGGTACAGGTGCGACCCTCTCGCGAAGGCTCCGGTGTGGCTCCAGTTTCTGGAGCAGGTGCTTCCCGACCCCTCCCTGCGCGAGCTTCTCCAGCAGTTCCTCGGGGCTGTGTTCGTTGACAGGTCTGAGGCGAAGATAGAGACGCTGATGATACTGTACGGGGCGGGGAGCAACGGCAAGAGCGTTGTTTACGAGACCGTCTCGGGGCTTCTGGGCAGGGAGAACATATCGAACTTCGCCCTCTCCGCCCTCATGGACGTGGGGGAGCGCAAGAAGAACATAGCGTTCATGAACGGCAAGCGGCTGAACTATTGCAGCGAGATAGACACCGTGTGCTTCGGTCGCGGCAGCGATGCCGTAAAGGGGCTGATAAGCGGCGAGCCTGTGGAGGCGCGTGTGAACTACGGCGACAACTTCACGGCTTACAACATACCGCTCATGATGGCGAACACCAACAGGCTCCCCAAGCTCGTCGATGACTCGTGGGGCATGAGGCGGCGGCTTTGCGTCATCCCCTTTTACGTCGAGATACCGAAGGAGCGTCAGAACACGCACCTTGCGGCGGAGCTGCGGGACGAGTACCCCGGCATCTTCAACTGGGTTATGGAGGGTCGCAGGAAGTTCGTTGAGGGCGGGTGCAGGCTACCTTACTCCGCCGTGGCGGAGCGCGTCATGGAGGAGTACGCCAGCACGGGGAACACGGTTACGGCGTTCATGTTCGCAAAGGGCTACATGAACGCCTCGGGGGCGGCAGTCGACATAGAGCCGGCGTGGCTGAACAGGCGCGACCTCTACGCCTCGTACAGGCGGTGGTGCTTCAACGGCAAGCGGCAGATAGAGGATGAGCGCGAGTTCTCGCGCGTGCTTGAGGCTTCGGGCTGGGAGATGCGCCGCAAGTCTGACGGAATGGCTGTCGGAGTTTACGGTGCGGAGGCTGTCAGGGCGCTGCGCAGGGAGGCTGCGGAGCGTGCGGCTACCGAAAGGCGACGAATCGCCATGGAGTACGAGCGCGAGGCTGCGAGGATTGAGGCTGCGGAGAAGTCGGGGGCGGTGAAGCCGGATGACGCTGCGGCGGAGCTGCGGAAGGCGGAGAAGATGAGGCGGTACGCCACTTGGACTGCGAAGTCGGGAGCAAGGGCGGGCATTGTAGTCAAGGACGGCAGGAGGCTGGCGAAGGGCACTGTCGCGCTTGCGAGGTATCTTGCGGTGGGGGTCTCCAAAATGGAGAAGCTCATGAGCAGGGGCGTGTTTGACGGGGCTTACACGGAGGGGCGCGGTTGCTACTGGTTTGACGTTGACAGGTGCATTGACGCGCTGCGCGACTATGACGAGGGCAGGAAGGGTGTCAAAAGGGACGCTGAAAGCGTGCTTCCGTGATTTTTATACATGAATTGTACTAATCCTGTAAATAATAATGGCTATGGGAAAGAATGAAGACAAGGGTGCTGGTGTGCGCCTTGAGAGGAGCTACAGCAGCTTCAGGGTGGTTTTCGCGGCTGGGCGCGGCGGAAGGCTCTGCGCCCGCGTGTCGAATGCGGCGGGGAACTGGTGTGAGGAGTTCGCGGAGGACAACATGATGTACACGTTCCTGCGTGAGGCTGCCGCCGACACGCGCATGGATGCTTACGCGCATTCTGTGGTCGCCCTGCACTATATCGTGTCAAACATGTTGTACCCCGACCCGGATTTTCTGGGGGATGTCGCTGACGCAGTGTCGCGGCTTAACGCCCGCAACATGGGGCGTGAGGGGACTGCGGGCGAGGAGGATGACGCACGCGCCTTGGAGGAGGTGCGGACGGCTGCGGAGGTCGCCGCCGAACTGGGGGAAGGGGGCGCACGATGAGTGATTGCAGGGGTGTGCTTACCGCAGTGGAGGTCGCGGATATTTTCGGCGTTTCGGAGCGCGAGGTTTACAGTCTTTGCGCCTCCGGCGTGCTGCCGCACTACATCTGCTTTGACGCGGCGGAGATTGAAGGTTATTTGAAAAAGGTGCGTCAATGACACTAAGGGATGTGGTGAAGATGCGTTTGCGGCGGAAAAGCAAGTATGGTGTGGTGAGGCTTAAAAATGGCGGAGAGTGGATTATTTTTTCGCCGCAGATACACAACCCTCAATATGAAAATCTTAGCGACAGGTATTTGTCTCTGACTGACCATTGGAAAAGTCTCTGTAAAGAAAAAGGTGCGCCTATCTGACGCACCTTTTTGTATGTGGTATGCTGTGGCTTCAGCAGTCTCCAAAAAACAAAGTCCCTGTAAGGATGCGCCACATCCCGATTTGCTTTCGCGGCACAAACATCCTCTCAATGCGCTTTTCCTGCGCCCCCTGCGCCGCCATGCGTGTGGTTGTATGTCTCTCCCACACGCACGCGAAGCGGTCTTCGGGCATGGCGTACTCGCTTATTATGACAGGGCGCGTATTATGACAGGGCGCGGGCATTGCTCCGCCCATGAGTAGAACGCCTCGTGGTCAAATGTCGTGCCGTACCCGTGTGTGTAGGGCGTTCCGTACAGTCTCAAGGCTTTTTCGTTGCGGTTTTTGCCGTATGTTGCGTGCTTTTGCGCTTGGGCTGCTCTTTCGACTTCGCCTTTTGCTCCCCTGCGGATGGCTTTCCCTCCGCCTTTGCGCCTTTGAGGGCGTTCCTTAGCTGTCTTTCGAGCGCGGCGTTCTGCGAACGTGCCCATGAGATTTCCTTTTCGAGTTCAAGTATTCTTTCGTCCTTTGCCTCGACCGCCTTTTTCAGGATGCTGATTCTTTTTGCCCCGAAGGGGTCTGAAAAACTGAAATTTCCCATTTTCCGTGTTTTTTATGAATTTCTTTTCTCTTTTTGCTATACTTCCTTCTTGGTGGTTATCCTGCCGTTCCTCTCCCACCCCTCCAGCTCGGAGGGGTCTATAAGCCGCCTTCCGTTAATGGTATCGCTATGCAGCAGCAGTGTTTGTGGTATGGCGGCAGCGATTCCGTGTCCGTGTGCAGCCCCACCTGCTCCTGGCAGATGTTGCAGGGGTATGAGCTTCCGCGCATGACGTAGAATGTCTCTGTCCCCGCCGTGCGGTACAGGAACTGCATCCATACGAGTGATGACAGGTATGATATCATTTCCGCCAGCCCCCTTGCGGCGCTTGTCATCGCGCCCTTCGGGGTGTTGCGCCTGTGCTGCCCCCACCTTTTGCCAAGCCTCGTGATTTCCTTTATGTCCTTGGCTATGGCTGCCGTCGGGAAAGAGCGTTTCTCCGCCTTTTTCCACTCCTTTACCGCCTCGTTTTCCGTCTTTCCGTTGAGTATCGCCCAGAGTGCTGTGATTTCCGCCTCTCGTGCGAGCTTTTCGGCGTATGCCTCCGCCGCCTCCCTTGCTTCCTCCCACTCCTCCTCCGCCATTTCCTCGCAGGTGTCCTTTTCCGCGCCCTCCCTTTTCCCCGCTACAGCCGCCAGCAGCACCTTGTGTGCTGTTTCGGCGAGTTTCGCGCATTCCGGCGCATCGGCGTTCAGCGGCTCCGGCGATTTGAGCGCGGCGGTAAGGAGAACCGAGAACGGCATCTTCATCATGAAAATGCGGTGTATCAGCCTCCTTATGGCGGCGAGCGCGGCGGCGTACATGGCTTTCTCCGCACTGCCCGCCGTTTCGCGCCTCTGCATCACATATTCTTTCGCCTTGCGCTGCTGCTCCCGCGTGAAAGGCTTTTTGTCCTGTGCGCTCATTGTTCTTGGCTGTTGAGGTTATAGAGCAGGTCGGCGGTCTCCTCCTCTTTTTTCTCCTTTATGAGCCTGTCCCACTCGTAGTTCCGTCCGTAACCGGCGTTCTTCATGATTTCGGAGCCGGTGTGCCTTGACAGCACCCCCGAATTTACGGACTGCACGGTGTTGTTGATAATCTCCGCCGTGTTCTGGTGTATGTACGGGCTTATGGATGGGTAAACCCAAAAGTTGTAGAAGCGCGAGACCATTTTCGTTTCCACTCCGTAGCCGTAGAGGAATATCCTCATGATGTCATTGAGCGGTGTCTTGTAGTCTTTCGCGTCGAGCATCGCCCTTTCGAGGGAGGGTGAGTATATCAGCTTTATCGCCACTCCGGGGAGGTCTCCCGACTTCACTTCCGGCGGAATGACGGTGAACGAGCCGAGGAAAATCATCTTCAGCAGTGCTTCCAGCTGTAGGCTGAACGCGTTTGACACATCCGGGCGGTTGAGGTATGAGGCATCATCGTCCTTCCCCATTGATATGGCTTTCACCGCACCGTACATATCTCCTTGTATGTCAACATCATCGCCTTTAAGCACCATTATGGGGAAGGCGTATGCCATGTTGTTTTGCGTGAGTTGCGAGATTGCCAGCTCGTAGTTGTCGATGCTGTCCTGCGCGAATGTCCAGCATGGTCCGTGCGCGTCCCTGTGGTATACGATAGGCACGGTCTCGAATCCGTGTTCCACTGGCTTTTCCGCCAGTTCGTAGCCGTCCAGCCCCGACAGCGCGGGGGGCGCGGTGAAGTACGTTGCCCCTGCCGTCCCGCCGGAAGCCTTTCTGTACGTGTACATATACTTGTCGTCCCAGACTTCCACCCATTCCGTCCTTTTCCTTCCTGAATAAGTGAAGTATCTTCGTGCGAAAGTGTCGAGCCTTCCTGTTATCGGGTTGTAGTGCGGATACAGCATGTCCCCTTCGAGGAACGACAGCGTGCGCGTGTACAGTTTCCCGTCAAGGAGGTAGAACACAATCGCTCCGTCACCGGTAATCTTGCAGGAGCGGGCGAACTCGTAGAACCTGACCTCCATGTTCTTTTCGAGCCACCCCTTCTGCATGAGCAGGAACAGCTCGGAGTTCGCGCCGTCCTCCTTTGTGTCGGTAAGCTCGAACTGCACCGGGTTTCCGCACAGATGCACGAGCTGCTGCGCCGTTATAATCATCTGGAACGGCATAGCCACCCTTGATATGCGCTGCTTATAGAATTTCTTGTTGCCCCGCTCGTCCTCGGTGAACCTTATCCTGTCGGGGTAGAACACCTCGGAGTTGATTTTGTGTCCCCAAGGGTAGAACTCGCGCAGGAAGTCCGACTGCGGCACGACCTGCCACTGCTGCGCCTCCGCCGGGCATGAGGCGGTGTTGAGGTCGGAGACCACCGCCCCCCTCATGTAGCGTGCCGAGGTGATTCGCCCGAAGGGGCGCTTCGTGAAAACGTCTGTCTGTATCATAACAATCCCAATCCTCTTATTTTCCTGTGTGTATGTGTTATCGTGAATATCATTATCATCATCAGCCCCTCGATGAAGTCGGGGGAATGCCCCACTATCCTTTTCATTTCGGACTTCTTTATTATGCACCATCCCTTGTCGTAAGCCTTGTCGTTTTTCCTTATCGCCTTGCGCTCTCTCATGAGTATGTCCCGCAGCGGCATATCGTGGTACCCCTTGCCCGAGAATTTCCTTCCGAGCAGGTCGGGTGCTATGGAGAATCCTCCGTCTGTGAGCTTTTTTGCGAACAGGTACGCCGCCTGTGATTTCAGGTTGCCGTATATGTTCCTGAACTTCGGGTCGACCGCCGCGTTGTTGAGGAACGGCACGGCGCGTGGGAAGAATCCCCTGAACACCTGCCCCAGTCCGTTGAGGTCGTATGTGAACCTCTCCTCCGGCACTCCCCATTCGGCGAGCTTCGCCTTTACGGCTGACACCGTGTCCTTTGCGTTGAGGCGGAATACGCACACGTCGACGATGTGGTCTCCGATGAAGTGCCACAGGGTGAGGTTGTCGCCCCCCTCGAACGCTGCGTCGCACGAGGCGCGGCTTATGCCGTCCCCCCTCTGCACCGGCGCGGAGAAGAAGCGCTCCATGTCGGGTATCTTTACCATGTCGTCCCCCGCCGTCTTGAACTTCCAGTTCCCGCCCAGGTCCCTCTCGCGCTGCTCCTCGGTCTGGTTGACGAGGTTGGCGAGGTACGTGGGGTCTGACTTCATCAGTATCTCGTTCTCGTCAAGCCTCGCCTCGACGAACGCCACTGACTTGACGAACAAATCCTGCGGCTGTCCGTACTTGGCGTATTCGGGTCTCCAGTATGCGTCAATCGTGTCCTTGGCGTTCGCGTACACCTCCTCGCGTGTGTCCCCCCAAATGACAGTCTCCACATCGTCGCCGTCCATGAAGCAGTACCTCACCACGCTGTCGCGCTCCCTTATGGGGTAGCCGTCGTCCCCTATCCACCAGCCGATGAACTTCGCCACCCACGAGTCGGGGTCGGGGTTGCAGGTGCCGATGATGCGGTTCTTCAGCCCGAAGGCGTTTCGGTTGCAGGTTATGAGGTACTTGAACTTTGCGTAGTCCATGTGGGTTATCTCGTCGATGCCTATGTAGGCGTACTGCTTCCCCTGAAAGCGGATTTTGAAGTCCTCTATGTTGCCCGAGTGGTACGAGAACTTGAGGAAGCCGCCGGAGCTGAAGTTCCACCTCATGTCGGACTTGGAGCGGTTGTACTCCCCGAACTGCGAGTAGAACATGGGGGATGTTTCTATGAGGTCAGAGAGGTCGTCTATCTCCTTTCTCAGGATGAGTGCGCGGAATTTGGGCGCGTAAATGTCATAAAGAGCCTCCAGCAGGAGCGCGGCGGTTTTCCCGCCGCCCCTTGAGCCTCCGCCTATCACTATGTCGGCGGGACAGGCGAGGATGTTCTCCTGCCCGCCTTTCTGCGGCGATATAAAAAGGGCGGAGTTTTCGGCGTAAGCCTTTTCGCGCATTTCGTCGAAAACGGAATATTCGATTATTTTCTCTTTAATTTCCGGCATTTTTACAAAGAGTGCATCTTGTAACAAATTCAAAGATAGTAAAATGATTTCAAATATGAATATTTTCTCAAAAAAACGCATATTTATTTTTGTGGATATTTATAAATTTCTTACCTTTGGAGTTGCATGAAAGGGAGTTTTCGGACGGGGACGGCGGAAAGACCGCAATCCCCTCCGTTTTCCGCGATACAGTTATGGATAAAGAGGAGATATTGCAGAGAATCAAGGAGAGTGCCGGAGACACCGGGCTTTCCGACAGGACATTGGCGGACTATGTGGACAACAATATGCCGGAGGAGGGGAAAGACCCCGACGATGCCTATTTCACCAGGCACGCGGCAGTGCTGAAGTCCATTTCGGGCAATTTCCGCCACGATGTCGCTTCAGCCGTTGAGGACTTCAAGAAGAACTGGAAGCCCGACCCGGACGGCGGCGGTGAGGGCGACTTGAAGAAAGCCCTTGGTGCGCTTGCCGAATGGCAGAAGCGCGTTGAGGGCATGGAGGCGAAACTTGCCGAGGCAGACAGGAGGGAATCCCGCCTTTCGCTTGAGAAGGGCGTGAGGGAGGCGATGCGCGGCAAGGGCGCGTCTGACGAATATGTTCTGGGCAAGGTTCTTGACTCCGCCGACTTCGGCGAGGAGACGGATGCCGCAAAGATTGCGGAGAGCCTTCTTTCCGCCTACGATGCGGAGTACACCGCTTGCAGGGGGCATGGGACTGCCCCGAGGTTCAACGCCGGCGGGGGCGGAGGCGGAGGGTCGAAGGACATCGATGACTTTTTCTCGCGCAAGGCGAAAAGGGAGAGTTGGGCAAAGAGAAACTAAAAGAAAAGAATTATGTACGGACAAGGAAACACATTCGCCTCCGGGGCGGTAAGCCTATCAAACGCTCGTCGCGTGTGGCTTGAAGTTCAGGAGACATACAACGGCGGGGGCGTGCTTGGCACTGCGACCGCCTTTCTGACTGGCGGCAAGGGCGTTGTCCCCGCAGGGACTGCCGTGAAGCTGTCGGGCGGGGTGATAACCCCATACGACGATGCCGCCATACAGGCGTGCAAGGATGCCTCGGAGGTTGCAGCCTTGGGCATCAACGGCTATTTGCAGAGCGACATCCACATGAACGGGTCTTCGGACAAAGGGACTGGCACCGTGGTATTCCACGGCAAGCTGGACGCGAAGATGATAAAGGCGGACACGCTCGCGAAACTCAAGTTGAACACTCTCACCCCCATGATAACATTCGTGGAGTGAGGAAATTCTTCGGAAAATGAACAGATTGGACAGCAACACATACGGCGAGCTGTTCTCCGCCGCCCTCGGCGGCGAGAACTGGCAGCATTTCGTTGACAGGTACAACGAGAAGTACGATTATGACACTGTGCCGGACTTTGTGTTCGCCCCCACCTCCATAAGCTACACATTCCAGCAGCTTGTGGCATCGGCGGGCGCGAAGACCCTTCCGGCATACGTTGACGTTGACAGCCCCGGCTACCTCGCGGCGCTGAGCGACCTGAAAGGCGTAACCGGGAACATCCCCACGCAGAAGAAGTTCTACCGCCTTGACAGGCGCGTGGTACTTGAGAAGCTCCAGCTTATCGAGCGGTACGGTCTTGACGCGATGGACAAGAGCATGAGGGACGCTTTCCTTTCGCTGCTTGACGAAAGCACGGACGGACTGATAGCCTCGTTCTACAACGCGCTGGCCTACCAGCGCAACCAGATAGTGAGCAAGCACGAGTTCGTGATAGACACCCCGAACAATCCGCGCGGTCTTCACGGCATTACCATAAAGTTCGGCGTGCCTTCGGCGAACACCGACACCCTAAGCGGCACCTCGCGCTGGTGGACTGACGCAGACCACACCACGGAGGGAACGGCTTCAGACCCGCTTGACTATCTGAAGAAGAGGGTGAAGTGGATACGCAGGGACGGTCATTACACCGGCGCTCTCCGCATGGAGATGAGCCAAGACCTGTGGGACGACATGACAGGGCACAGCAAGGTGCAGAAGGCTGTCGGTCTCCGCCTTTACCCGGGCGCGGCGAGCGATGCTATCGCCACCTCGCTTGCGAAGAACGCGGACGACGACGCGGTTAAGGAGGCGATACGCAAGATAATCCGCGTTGACAGCATCGTGATACGCGACACATACGCGTTCATCGACAAGCCCGGCACTGACAGCGACGGCAACCCCGACCTTGTAACCGAGCGCATAGAGGCGTTTGACGGCAAGACCGTGGCGTTTGTCCCCGAGGGCGGCTTGGGCGACATTCAGGGTGTCGAGCCTATCACCCTCGGCTATGATGATGACAAGGTGGCGGGCTTTGAGGGCAACCGCCTGAAACTTTCGCAGTACGCGGAGCCGCGCACCCACTCCCTTTACATAGAGAGCGAGGCTGCGCAGATTTGCGTGCCTGACAAACCTAACTATATGTTCCGCAGCGTCGTTACGGCGTAAGGCGGACAATACGGTACGGCATCATGGACGGCTGTGTATGCGGGGCTGTCGCGGGGCTGACGATAGAAGCCTACCTCCGGGGCATGGTCTCCTACGAGGTCCCCGACGGCGCACTTGCGAGCATAATGCTGCGGCGGGGGCTTGACTTCGGCGTCCCCGCCTCGGCGTTGCGCGAGAAGGAGCGCGAGCTTTGCACCGCCGACCTGTATATGTGGTGCGCCGGCACCCCGAGCGCGAAGAACGACACGGAGGACGCGGACGCTGGTTGGAAGCACAAGGAGGGCGGCTGGCAGACGAGCGCGTATGACAAGCGGCTGCTGCGCCAAATGGCAAACGACCTCTATGCCAAGTGGGGCGAGGAGGGCGGGAGCCGCAGCCGTTTCGTGATAAAAACCTTCTGACATGGGCATAAGCAATCCGAGGTTTCCGCACAGTTGCAGGATATACCGCATGGAGGGCGCAACCTCTTTCGAGAGCGGCGAAGCCAAAGTGTTGTATGAGGGTGAATGCCGCAAGCAGACGAACACGAGCCTCCGCACGTTCCGCACATCGGGGGTGATAAAGGGCGACTACTCGCTGTCCCTTCCGGGGACGGTGGGGGGAATACTCCCCGGAGACCTCATTGACGTTACGGACAGGCAGGGCGAGTGGAAGGGCTGCATGGTGAGCGACGCTTACGCGGGCAACCTCGGCACCACCGTTTACTTCAACATGGGACATAACTGACATGGGCAAAGACAACGGAAAACTGTTTGACGAGGGCATCGCCAAGGCACGTGGGCTTATACTCAAGGCTTTGGAGGGCAGGATGTCCGCCTTTGCGGACATGATGCTCGCCGACGCTTACAGTCTCCGCAAGGGGTGGAGCAGCTGGAGCGGCAACACCCAGACCGGCTACACGGCTGGCGTGGCGGTCGGCGGAAGGCTTACGGCGGTTAAAAGCACAGGCGAAAGCCTCCCCTCCCCGCTCCGTCCGAAACTCGGCAAGGGCGAGACGGACACGCTTGACCCTGACTATTCGGGGCGGAGAAGGCAGAGGCGCACAGGCACGGCTGACATAGCCACCCCTTACGGCATGGCTCTTGGCTTGATGACGGTCGCGGAGGCTGCGGGGCTTTCCTCGAAAGGCATCGCGTTCAGGATGGCGACCGGCACGGAGTATTCGGAATGGCTTGAGTTCAAGAAGGACTTTGAGGTGCTTGCCGGCTCTTTCGCGGTGGCGGAGGAGCGTCTGCGCAAAGCGCTTGGGAAAGGCGGTTTGGTATGACAGAATGACAAAAGGGCATGAATACGGAGTTCAACTATGACGGCATACTTGCGGATGTCTGCGCGAGACTGAAGGACGCTCTCGGCGTGGAGGTTTACGCGGGCAGCCGTCCCGCAGCGGTGGAAAGGGCGAGGAACGCCTTTGCGGTGGCAAGTCTCGGCGGCGGGATAACCGACGGCGGGGACACTTACCAGAGTTCGCGCCTCCTTGTGTCCCTCTTTGCGAGGGACAGGCAGGGCGGCATTGAGGACACTCCGGCTCTCGGTGCGCTCGTGAGGCGGTGCGCGGGGCTTTTCCCGCTCTCGTGCGAGCTTTATGTGGCGCAGGACGTGAGGATGCTGTATTCGGGGGCTGACACTCTCGGCTTCCACGCCGCCTCTTTGCAGGTGGCTCTCATAATAAGGAAATGACATTAAAAAAGAAAGAAAATGGCTGCAATAACTACAACTACGGGGCTTGACACCCTGCGCGTTCTCTTCAACTCTATGAAGAACGTTTATTACATCAGCACTGTGAACGCGGGGCTTGCGGAACTCGCGAAGTTTGACATGGAGCTGCCTGTGCTTTCGGACGGCGTTACGTTCAACACCGGCGAGGCGAGCGTTACGAAGATAAAGCTCACCACCGGCGCGGAATGGACGAGCGTCGCGGAGGCTGGGGACAGCGACATCACCTTTCAGGTGGCGAGCGTCGCCGGCGCGGTGGCTTCCATCCTCATGGACAAGAAGACTTCGGCGCAGGTTGTCATGACGAACTCGGTGGACGGCAAGACCTACAAGGGGGACGGCTACACCACGGAGCCGAAGAAGCTCGCCGGCGGTCTCTTCATGACGAGCGAGGCTAAGGACAGCGCGATATTCCTGCCGAACATCGAGGGCTACTCCTCGTTCGTGTGTGAGCAGAACAAGCCCGCGTACTTCAACGTGAAGATAACGCCCCTTGCGGACGCTTCGGGCGCGAACTTCTACATAATGATGCCTTCGGAATGACTTCGGGGGCGCGTAAAGGGACAATAGGGAAACAATCCAACGTCTTCCTCTGACATGGCTGCGGCGGGCGCGGGAAGTCCGCGTGCGCCGCAGTTTTTTTTCGTTTGTCAGGGACGGCGCAAAAAGAGGAAAGGCATGAAGAAAAAGGTTACGCCCCCGGATGCTGCGGCGGAAAAGGAGCTGGACTCCATTATAAGGGACGGCGCGGACTTCGCGGAGCTTCGCGGGCGGCGCGTGAAGGTGAGGTGGCTCGGTTATTTCGCGATACGCAAGCTGTCGGAGGTCATGGTTGGGAGCAAGGACGAGCGGAGCGTGGCGTGCAAGTGCGCCGCCGCGATACGGCTTAACGGCTACTGGGGCATCCGCCTGTGGTGGTGGGCTTTGTGGCGGTGGTACTTCTATGTGAGGCAGTACAGCGAGGCGGAGCTTCTGCCGCTGATAGAGCTGAGTAAAAAAAAAGTACCGCTCGAGACATACTTGACCGCTACCATATATCTGACCGCGATGAAGGACACCGTGATGCAGATGACGAGGAAGGAGGCGGAGACTATCCTTCGCGGACGGTATGGGGAAGCCTCTGGGAGTTAGCCAAGCGCACCCCTTGGCTCGCCGAGCCGATGAGGGTTTTCGGCATAGCCGTAACGCCCCCCCTGTATTACATAATGAGCATGAGCGTGGCACAGGTGGAGCTTATGGCTTGCGACGTGGCGGTGTCGAATTTCCGCCGCTCCAAGGACAGGAAGGACGGTTTCGCAAGCCCGGAGCGCAAGGAGCTTGAGGAGGCTGCGGAGAAATGGAGGAGGAAGTACGGCGACGGCGGGGACGCGAGTGTGGCGTTCGACGCGTCGAAATGGAAGGTTGAACATTGAAAGTTGAAAATGAATGGCAAATCTCGGCAATCTGTATTTTGACATCTTATTGCAGGACAAGACGGACAAGCAGCTGAAGGAGATACGCTCCAAGGTCATTGCGGGTCTTAAAAAGGAGCTGCCCGCCCTTGACATAAAGATAGACAGGTCGAAACTTGCCGCCGATGTGCGCAAGGCGCTTTCGGGCGAGAAGTTCACGATAGACGTGAGGACTTCCGACGGCAAGGCGTTGGGCAGCCTCACTCCGGGGCAGCTCCGCGCCCAGAGGGCTGCGGCGATACAAGCCGAGAGCGAGGCAAAGGTGGCGTTGGCTAACGCTCGCGCCAAGGCTGCGGCAGACCGAGCCTCCGCGTCCTTGCAGAGACTGGCTGCGGCTCATGCGGGGGCGGCGGGGGCGGCGGAGCGCAATGCCTCCGCGCTGGGGCGGACGGCATCGGCGGCGCAAAGGACCGTGGGCTTCATGGGCAGCCTCCGCAACGAGCTGGCACAGCTTGGGCAGGTGTATTTTTTCCAGGACCTGGCGCGGCGCATAGTGAACGTGGGCGGCGAGCTTGAGAACCAGCGCATAGCGATGGGTGCGATACTGAAGGACACCGGCAAGGCGCAAAGCATATTTGACAAGGTGCAGACGCTGGCTGTGGAAAGCCCTTTCGGGGTGATGCAGCTTAACCAGAGCGCGAAGATGCTCACGGCTTACAACATACAGTACAGCGACCTTTACGACACCCTGCGGCGCATTGCCGACATAAGCGCGGGCGTGGGCGTGAGCATGGACAGGATAATCCTCGCCTACGGTCAGATAAAGGCGAAGCACGTGCTTGCCGGCACGGAACTTAGGCAGCTGACGGAGGCGAACCTGCCCATAATCGATATGCTTTCCAAGCAGTACTCGCAACAGGAGGGGCGGCTTGTGAGCGCATCGGAGATATACGACCGCGTGAGCAGGAAGCAGGTGAGCTTTGAGGACGTGAAAAAAGCCTTTAAGGAGATGACGGATGCCGGCGGTCAGTTCTACAACACGCAGGAGGCGATGAGCGAGAGCCTCCGCTCGAAATGGAAGAACCTCGGGGACGCGATAGACGTGGCTTTCGGGAGCGTGGCGCAGAGCGGCATCGGGGACGTGATGAAGGGCATTGCGGACATCCTTACGGACATGACATCCCATTGGCGGACAATGGCATGGACGATAAGCGGTGCTGTTGTCGGATTGAAATCGTACAGGATGTACGCGCTTTTGGCGGCGCGTGCCGTTGACGCTAACCTCATGGGGGCTTTGGCAAAGGCGAGAACCGCAAGTCCTGCTGCCGGTGCCGCCGGTGCCGCTGCCACTGCGGAGAACGTTGCGGGCGCGGGCGTGTATCTGGGGCAGCTGAAAGAGCAGCGCCTTCTCACCGCCTCGAAAGCGAAGTACCTCATAATGACGAAGCAGGTGAACGAAGCGGAGACACGCGCCTTGCAGACCATGTACAAAATAGACGGCGTTACGCTTTCGCACTGGCAGAACGCCAACAAGGTTCAGAAGGCATGGGCAGGTGTCGGTGTCATGGTGCAGCGTGCCGGCTCTTTTTTGCGCGGCATGGCGGTACAGGCGGGGTGGATGGTTGTGCTGACTGCGGTGTCCTCCATAATCGGACGCATACAGGAGCGTGCCGCCGCGCTCCGTGAAAGCCTTGAAAGCATAGGCGAGGCGGGCGCGGAGGCGGCGAAGAACCTGCGCGAGGTTTCGGATGCCATGAGCGGCGTTGACACCGGCAGTGCCGGGAGCGCGGAACTCACGGACGGCATAAAGAGAATGGTTCAGACGCTGAAGGACTATTTTCCCGAAAGTGCGGACGGCATACTGGAGAGGATATTCGGCAAGGGCGCGGACGGCAAGGTCAAGAGCCTTGCGGAGCGTTTCACGGAATTGCGCGACGCGATAAACGACGCGCAGGATGCGGCGCGGCTTCAAAAAACGATGGGCGAGGCGCTTGCCAACATAGACAATGACAACGGCAGTTGGATGCCCGGCAACTGGAACGTCAAGGACTACACGGACGAGTACGCCGATGCCTTGAAAAAACTTGACAAGCAAGTCAGGGAACACGCCGCCGACAACGACAAGCTCGCCGCCGCCCTTGACAAGGTGAAGGAGAAATACCCGGAGTTTTTGAGGATGATGCGCGAGAACGGCGTTGGCGCCAATGACATCGCGGGTCAGATTTCGCTGCTGTACACGGAAGGCAGCTATGCGATGCGGCAAAGTTACTCATTGGCTGCAAAGGGGGCGGCAAAAGATTTCTCGGTATATAATTCGGGCCCTCATACGGATGTGTCGGGGGTTAGGAAAAAAGTCCGTGAAACAGCCGCAAAACTTGCGGATGAATTTGCGCAAACCTTGGCGCAGCAGGGTCACAAGAAAGGCACTAAGGCATGGAACATGGCTGCGCAGCGCGCCCTTGAGAACTTCCTTGACCAGAACAAGGTATTGGATGAGCGCGTGAGGCGCGCGGTGAAGGACGTGTTCATAAAGAAAAACATATACGTTCACGTGAAAGGCAAGTTCAGCGGCGCGGAGGGCGTTGCCTCTGAACTTGACAAGTACATATCCGGGGTTTTCGGCGGCAAGTATGACGAGGATGTGGCGGGAAACACCTTGGCTGAAAAGCGCAAGGGCGCGAAAGGCGCGTATGATGCGGCCGTTGAGGAGGTCAAGGCGGCGCAGGGCGTTCTGCGCCGTTTGGGCGTGCCGACTGACGGCAAGACCATAAAGAAGGTTGCGGGGAATGCCTCCGCCAAGGTCAGGGATGCCGTTGACCTTTACAACAAGGCGGTTGAAAAGGCGAACGCGGGGCGCAAGGGATTGGCTGCTTTGGGCTGGGGCGAGGAGAAGAAAAACGACAGACCGCGCACGCCCAAGACCGACACGGCGTTGCAGAATGCGCGTTCGGAGCTGAACGAGCTGAGGGAGGCTTACGGCGAATGGAAGAAACTGGAGGAGAGCATGGGCGGTCCCGCCGCTCTCGGCGAGATGCGCAAAAGCCCCTTTGCGAAATGGTTCAGGGACGGCGGTCTTGACGAGGACGGCTATGTGCGTCTTTTGGAGCGTCTGAAAAACAGCATGAAAGGCGCAAGCAAAGACAGGCGCACGTTCAGGCTTGACATAGACAAGATAGAGTTCGGGCTAAGGGAGGAGACCTTGAAGAAAGCCGCCGATGAGGCGTACTCGCAGATACAGGCGTGGCTTCAGGATTTCTCTTCGCGCTGGGACTTGTACAAGAGCCTGAAAAAGACCACCGGGGACAGCGGCATCGCCCGCATGGCGTTCGGGAACTACGAGATGTGGGACGAAGAAGCCCGCAAGCTACAGGAGCATTTGGAGGGCAAGATGCGGGAAAAGGGCATCACCGCCCCCCTGCGCCTTGACATGGGCGGCAAGGAGGCGGAGGCCTTCTTCGGAAAGAACAAGGGGCTTTTGGAGCTTTACAAGGAGCTTCAGAGGCAGATACGCGCCATAGGGCGCGAGTGGCTTACGGAGGCTGCGGAGGCGCAGAAATCCCTGATGACCACCGAGGACAAGATACGTCGGCTGAAGGAGAGGATACAGGAGGTGCTTGACGCTAACAACAGGGGCGAGATTTCCGATGAGGTGATGACCCCGATAGTGTCGGGGCTTGAAAAGCAGATAACGGAGCTGGAGCGCGAGGCTTTCCGCGCCACTGACGTTTACCGCCGCCTGTTCGGGAGCTGGGAGCATCTGGGCGTGAAAGGCATAAAGCGCATACGCGCCGAGCTTGACGCGCTGATAAGCAGCGCGAAAGACGACGGCAAGGGCGGCTTCACGCTCACAGGACTGGACGGCAAGCAGTACAAGGCATCCGCCGGCGACCTCAAGCAGCTCAACGAGCAGGTAAAAAAGACCGATGAGTATTTTAACAAGAAAAACCCTTTCGGGCAAATATCCAAGAGTTTAGGAACGCTTTTCAGCAAGAAAGCGACAAAGGACGAGAAGACGAAAGCCCTGAAGAACTTGGGCGACAGCGTTCTTGTGGTGAACGGCTATGTCGGCGAGCTGACTTCGAGCTTTGAGCGTCTTTTCAGTGCGCAGGGCAATGAGAGCATGGCGGAGGCGATGCAGATGACCGGAACTGTGGTAAGCGGCATAAGCGGCGTGATACAGGGTTTCCAGAACGGCGGCCCGCTTGGCGGGGCTGTCGCCGCGCTTTCCGCCGTTGCCAACATAATGACCACCGCCACGGAGCAGCGCAACGCCCGGCTGGAGCGGAGGATAGAGGCGAGCCGAAGGAGGGTGGAGCGGATTGAAGCCTACCTGTCTGCATTCGACAACAGCACAAGGTACACCTTGGGCAACAGCTACTCGCGGAGCGTGGGGCGGCTGGAGCTTAACAAGGAGCGTGCCGACCTGATAAGCATTCGCGCCCTGAACAGGGAGATAGCGCGTGCGAAAGCCTACACCAAGCGCAACGACACGGAGCGCATAGAGAGCCTTGAAAAGGAGAAAGCCCTTTTGGAGAGCATCAGCGCGGACAGTCACACGTACACAAGCCAGATGCAGGTGAACCTCGCGCAGAAGTACGCCGAGCTGAGGGAACTGTATTACCAGCGGGACAAGGAATGGGCCAAGAGTAACACCTCCAAGAGCAAGATAAACGAGTACAACAGCAGCATAAAGGACAAGCTACAGGAGATACGCGACTATGAGGAGGAGGTGGCGAACACCCTTTACGGCATCGATTTGAAGGGGTGGTCTGACGACCTTTCGGACGCTCTTGTGAGCGCGTGGATGAACGGCACTGACGCGGCGGACGCATACTCGCAGAAAGTAGGGGACATCATGAACGCCATGATAAAGAAATGGCTTTCTTTGGAGTTCATACAGCCGCGCATGAAGGAGATACAGTCCTTAATGTTCGGCGCGGACGGTCAGGGCGGCTTCATGGAGGACGGCAAGCTGACGGAGGACGAGATTTCGCAGGTGGCTGAAAGGGTTCTGTCGTTGCAGGACAACATAGGGAAGTGGGGCGACACTGTGAACAAGCTGATAGACGGTCTGAAGGAGAGCGGCGTGCAGTTCGGGGACAGCGCGTCGGGTCTTAGCAAGGGCATACAGGGAGTAACGGAGAACACGGCGGATTTGCTTGCGTCCTACATAAACGGAATGCGTGCCGATTTGTCGCTTGTGCGCGAGAGCCTCCGTGAGCTTGCGGAGGAGAATCTTGCGGGCTTCGGCGCTGTGGCGCGGCAGCAGCTTTCGGAACTGCGGAGCATAAGCGCGAACACGCTGCGCAACGCGGACGCGACAGTCGAGCTTCTGTCGATTTTGAGGGCTAACACCATTGCGGGGCGCGGCTTCCGTGTGGCATAAAGAGAGGATGTTATGGAGGATTTTTCACTGTACATACAGCGTGCGGGTGAGGACACCGCTAAAGGCACGGTTGAGGAATGGTACTGCGGAGTAACGGATGCTTGCGCCGCTGTTGACGGCGGTTTCAAGGACTTTGCGTCCAAGAGCTGGCAGGGTGAGGATGGCGAGGACGTTTACATACCCGCGACACCCCGCCTTGCCGCCTATGACGCGGAGTGGGAGCTTTGCTACAAGGGTCCGGGCAGGGCGGCTTTCGCCACCTTGGAGGCGATGCGCTCATGGCTTTCGGGGAAGTTGCTGGTGCTCTACGACTCATATACCGGCATGGGGCGGCGCGGCGCGTGGCTGAAAGGTTTCAGCTCGCCCAAGTACACGCGGCGCAAGGGCGCGGAGGTGCTTCGCTTCACGCTGACTTTCAGGATTACCGCCCCGGGAGGCGGCGTTACCGCCACGGAGGAGGGCGGAGAGGTTAAACTTACGGAAAACTCATAAGGGATGTGGACTGTATATAAAAAGGACGGCACGGCAGCCGGCTGCACGGTGTGGAGCCTGGAGTATCACGGCGAGCGCATGGGCGAGCGGTATGTGAGCGCGGACATTGAGAGCGCGGAGCCGCCGTCGCTCGGCGTGGGGGACTGGATAGAGTACCGTGGCGAGCGTTTCGAGCTTGGCAGCGCGGTTGACATAAGCAAGAGCGCCCCCTCCGGGGCTTACGGCTCGGGGTTCACCTGCAAGGGCGTGAAATTCCTGTCCCTTTCGGACGAACTTACGCGCTGCTCGTTCCTTGACATCGTGGGGGGGGACAACAAGATGCACTACACGGGGCTTCCCAAGTTCAGCTTCTTCTGCTCCACGGTTGAGGATTTCGCGGGGCGCATACAGGCTAACCTTGACCGCGCCTACACCGGGGACGGCAAGTGGACTGTGGTTTGCAACCCCTCCCTGGCGGAGAAGGGCAACGTGTCGCTTTCCGCCGACGGCAAGACCGTGTGGAAGATGCTTTCGGAGCTTCCCGACAAGTTCGGCTGCAATTTCACGGTGTCGGGGCGCACGCTGACGATAGGGGTGAAGCCTGTCGAGGCGGGCAAGGTGTTCATGTGGGGCAAAGACGGCGGTATTGACGGAGTTGACGTGCCGGGGAACAGCTCGCAGCAGGTGATAACCCGCGTGAGGGTGTACGGCAGCACGAAGAATATGCCGGAACGCTACTACAACAAGATGAGCGGCGCGGACGGCAAGAAATACGTCCCCGACAACATGGCTGTAAGCACGCTGATGCTCCCCTCGTTCCCCAAGACCACGCTCGACCCCTACATAGACAGCGGCAACATAGGCGAGCTTGGGGTGCGCGAGGGCGTGGTGTATTTTGACGGAAGCGGGGACAATGAGGAGATATACCCCACAATGGAGGGCATGACGGCGGAGGACCTTCGTGCGGCGGGCGTTTCGATAAGCCTTGACGAGGGGGACAACGGCAACCTTGACGAAGTGTTCGCTGCCGATGCGGTGGAGGCGGACGGCTATGTGGCGCAGGGGCAGACGGCAAGCCCATCCACGTTCAGGATAACACTGAAGGACATAGGTTTTGACATAAACGGACAGCTCACCTCCTCCATGGCGAAGATAAGCATGAAGGACGGAATGTGCGGCGGCAGGGAGTTCGAGATAACCGGCTGCGCCAAAAGCGGCAACAAGTATGTGCTGACTTGCAAGCGCACGCTTGACAGCGACCTTGACCTGTACTTCCCCTACAAGGACTACAACGTGAAAGCCGGGGACAAGTTCGTGCTTCTTGACATAAGTATGCCGGAAGCCTACATACAGGCGGCGAGCGGGCGGCTTCTGCTGAAAGGCACGGAATGGCTCGCGAAGAACTGCGAGCCGAAGCGCACGCTGACACCGAAGATATACGGCATATACATGGCGCGGCAGCATGACGAGGCACTGAAGTCTGGCGGAGTGAGCCTTCACAACACGCTGCGCGAGGGAATGCTTCTCCACGTGAAGGATGACGATTTGGGAATAGACACCGTTACAGGCATAAAGACCCTGACGATAAAGGAGGGCGGCGACAAGACCGTTCCTGAATATGAGGTTACGCTTGACGATGATGACTACACCGGGACTATCAGCAGGATACAGGAAAGGATAGACGGCATCGTGAGCGGCGTGATAAAGATAAGCGGCGAGACTGTGATAAGGAACAGTCCGTGGCTGAAATCCGCGCTTGCCGGCAAGCTAAGCAGGACGGATGATGACACTGCGGAGGGTGTGATAACTTTCCGCAAGGGGCTGAAGGTGGGGGACGGAAGCCGTGGCGTTGACGCTGCGGGCAACGCCGTGCTGAAAGGCGTGTCGTCGGAGACGATTTCCAATTCGGGGAAAATCACCAACGGCGGGGACATTGAGAACAGGAACGGCAGGGTTACGACAAAGGACATGACGGTAAATGACGCTGCAAGCGTGAGGAGCCTCACGGTAACGGGCAAGGCTACTTTCTTCGAGCTTGAGGTGCAGAGGGCTTCGGCAGCGGGGGGATTGTGCATATATTCCGCAGGCACAGGGAAAATAGACCTCGTGGAGCCGGTGTATAACACCGAAGACACGACCAAGGTGGAAGGGTGGAAGTGCTATCAGCTCGCAAAGGATGCGGACGGCACAAGCCTCCAGCAGATGTTCAAGAAGGGGGACAACCTTGTCTCGTTTTCCTTTAACACAGGTGCGGGCTACTACACAGGAACGGCCAACCGCTGGTGGTGGAGACGCTGCACGCAGGCGGGATTTACCTATGAGCTTAAAAACGGACAACGGTACTTCAGCTTTACCGTAAACAAGACCTTATGTGCCGAGGGGAGCGACGAGCCGAAGGTTGGCGACAAGGTTTGCGTGTTGGGCAACAAGGACGACGCTTCGAGGCAGAACGCGATAGTGATATGCGCCCACAAGGGGCTTGACGCGGAGCTGACAGCCCCATACCTTGCGCAGTATGTGGGCATAAACGACTTCGACCTTGCAAGCCACAGGGAGAGCTGGTGGGGCTATGACGCAGACCACAAGGCGAGCAACCATTTCACGGGGAAGTTCAGCATAAGCGGCAGCTCGGGAAGCACGCCCATAGTGAACGACAGGGGCGCGTGGGAAGCCGGGACTGCATACGAATACTATGACAGGGTGAGCTGTAACGGCTCGCTTTACCTCATGACCAACAAGGCGGCGGGAACGACAACAGGCGTGCCGGGTGTCTCCACGGACTGGACTTTGCAGGTGAAAGCCGGGACTGACGGCAAGGACGGCGCGAGCATAAGCATCAAGGGCAGCGCGATAGCCCACTACGCCAGCGCGAGCGACATAGACCTCACGACCGCCAAGAGCGGTTATTACCTCACGGACACAGGTAGTTCGGCACAGCACAAGCGCGGCATAACGATAGTGTCGGGCGGCATGATTGTGAACGACATAGACGTGGCGGACGGCGACAGCTACACCACATCAGAGGACGGACATCTGTGGGCTGCCAACGCGGGCAGGGAGGCTTGGGACGACTGCGGCAAGATAGAGGGCGCGAAAGGCGCGGATGCCGTGGTTTGGCGGCTTATACCTTATTCGGAGACCCTTGCTGGGGCGATAGTTGAGGGCGAGGCTTCGGACGGCACGGCATACAAGTCTTATCATATAAAAGGCACATTGCTCTACACCGCCGAGAAGTGGGAGGGCACGACAAGGACGAGGGTGTCCTTGGGCGATGATGTATTCTGGCGTTGGAAAACGGCGAAAGGCACGGCTTGGAGCAACGTCAAGACCCCCGTGCCGGCAACGCCTGACTGGATGTATGACAAGGGGGACGGCGACCCCTCCACGGCGGCGGAGGACAAGAGCCTTTATGCCGTTGTGGAACTTGTAGTTGGCGGAGCGGTCGCTGACAGGCGCACCGTGAACGCCATAACTGACGCAAAAGCCTACATGGACGTTGACGCGGACTTGGGGCGCATGGAGTTTGGCGTAAAAGGGCTTTCGGAGAGCGTGCTGAAGATAAAGGACGACACGGCAAGCCTCTCGACGCGCATGGGCAAGGCGGAGGCGAAGATTGCTACGAGCGTGCAGACTGACGGGAACGGAAAGGTAATCTCCGACATAACTCTGTCGGCAGACAAGATAGACCTCGAGGGCGCGGTGAGCGCGAACGGCGAGTTCAGGATAGATACGTGGGGTAACGTGATGACAGGGACGCAGTACGGCACCAGGACGGCGACATACATAGCGGAGGACAAGAGCAACCTCATCTTCACCTCTGACGCGAGGGTGAGCCTACCCAACGATGCGGAGTTCATAGGTCGGCGGATGCTTATAATGGCACAGCCGAGGCACAACAGCGCGGGCGTAGTTCTGAAGGCTGACGGTGGGGCTGTTACGGACGTTTCGCAGTACCCCAAGGTGGAGATAGTTACGGGGAACGTCTTTGTGAGGGGCGTTTACGGCACAAGCGTTCTTGACGGTGCGGAAGCCCCTGATGCGGTCGTTGAGCAGAGCGACGCTGACGGCAGCCCCTATTGGGGCGTGCGTTGGTTCGGCGGAAGCCGCGCGTTCCTTTCGGAGACAGGCGGGACACACTGGCAGCAGCCGTCCCTGCTCACATTGCGCGGCGGCTATGTGGAGCTATTGGGCGTGGAGTATTCAGTCTCGCGCCTTTTCCGCTCCGAGACCCCCGAACTCGGCGGCACGCTTTGGAGCGTCCACATGTCGAGGGTTGCGGAGGACGGCACTGTAACCACGGCGGACCCCTACAGCGAGAAGATGACAATATCGGACACGGACGAATACAACGGCAGCATAGAGGCTTTGGAGGGCGGCACTTCCACCCCTTGGGAAAAGGCGGAAAGGCTGTGCCTTTGGACGGTTGTCGGCGTGGGGGCGCAGGAGTTCACCGCAGGACTGCGTAATTGACGCAGGAAGCCTTGGCGCGACAACGCAAAATGTTTAACTTTGGAATAAATATGCAAAATATATGGCTGACGACACAAAAGTACAGAGAGTGAACTATGAGAGCGACTTCACGCTTATGCTGAAGCCTGTTGACGCGGAGGGCAACGCGGCTGACGCATTCCCTTCGGGTGATTTTGAGATAGTGTTCACCTGCGGGGGGCGTAAGTACTCATGCTCGCGGCAAGGGGACAGATACACGAACTGCAAGCTGAACGACGACGGCACGCTTACGGTGGTGTTCGACAGCCACAACCTCCTGCCCGGGGTGATGAGGATGAAGATGTTCCTGCACCTGCCGAACGCGCTCTACCCGGACGGCGAGCAGACGCTTGCGGGCGGCTGCATTGCCTTGGGCGTGGAGCTTGTGGCGTGCGGGGGCGACGACTTCACGACCGAGTTCGAGGCGGAGCTGGTGATGCCGTGTCAGGTTGACATCCGTCAGGAGGAGGGTCAGGAGACCGCCGCCGTGATGAGCCAGAAAGCCACCACTGACGCGCTGGCGGTGAGGGACGCGGCTTTGCAGGAGCATATAGAGAAAATGAGGGGGGAGCTTATGGAGGCTTACTGTCTTATGATAGTAGGCGAAAACCCTGTGTTTGTCGGGAGTTCCGTCAACTATTCCATACAGGCTACAATCACGGAGACGGCAGACACCGTGAAAATCCTGCGCAACGGCGCGGAGATAGGCAGCGCGGAGAGCGTGAGGATATTGTCTGTGAGCGACACGCCCCCGCTTACGAAAAGAGGGAAGATAACCTATGCCGCAAGGGCGGTGATAGGCGGCACTATGAAGGAGGGGCGGCTTGAGGTGAACGTTGTCCTTCCTGTGTATGTCGGCGCGGGGCAGAGCGCACAAGCCGTGATGACACCCGCCAACAGGCTCACGGCGCGGACAGAGCCGAAGGGCGCGTGCAGCGTGAGGGTTGACAGGGCGGGCGACTGGCTGTGGATAGCCGTGCCTGACGACATGACTTTCGCGGGCGCGGAAATGGGCGGCTTCGAGCTGCCTTTCAGCCTTACTGACGATTACGTCAAGGACTACAAGGTGTACCGCTCGGACAGCGCGTACAAGGCGGGGACTATGGAGATAAAACTATTATAAAACAATAAAAGGCTATGGCAACAATAAAGGTAGGCGGACAATTAGAGAGCGTTGCGGTTGACGAGAAGCTCGTCGATGCGGCGCAGGTCAAGGACGCGAGCAGGAACAATCTTTCGCAGAAGGACATAAACGATGAGCTTTACTCACGCACGGCGCAAAGCAGCGAGGAGCTGAAAGGCTATGTGAAGAAGACGGACTACGAGACCGACAAGGCGGCGATAAAGAAAAGCATAACGGACAACAAGAGCGCGGCGGACACCGCGATAAAGAACTTGCAGGACGGCAAGTTCGACAAGTCGCAGCTCATAAAGTCGGACGCGCCCCTGTCATCGACTGATGACAGCGTGTACACTTCAAAGAAGACGGACGCGCTGATTGAGGAGGCGAAAGGCTCGGCTTCAACCGACCTCGGGACGGCGAAAACCGAGCTGGAGGCGAAGATAGACACTAAGCTCGACAAGGCGAAAATCAAGAGCAAGAAAAGCACAACAGCGGGGGACGTTTACGACGCGCCGTATGTGAACACGGAACTTGACAAGAAGCAGAACAAGCTGACGGCGGGGACAAACATAAAGATAGAGGGCAGCACGATAAGCTGCACGATAGACACCACGCTGTACAAGGTAGTGGAGACACTTCCCGCAAAGCCCGCCTCGGGGGACATGAACAAGATACACCTTGTGCCGTCTGACGAGACCGCGACAAAGAACGTATATAAGGAGTACATTTGGAAAGGGGACGCTTGGGAGCAGCTGGGCGAGTACCAGTCAACGGTAGACCTGACCCCGTATTTCAAAAAATCCAACATACAAAAAAAGACAGAGGTGCTTAGCAGCACTGCCGATGATAAAGTTCCCTCGAGTGCCTTACTCTACAAAGAACTTGCGGCAAAAGCAGAATTTGCTGGTCTCGTAAAAGGGCATTACGCCAAATCCTCCGCGATACCGTCAAATGCCGCCGACGGCTCATATTTGATAGATGCGAACGCCTCAGGAACATCGGGCAGTTATATTGTAACCGTAGCATCTGGAAGCGTGGTCGCGCCAAGTGAGCATCTTGCCACAAGCGGGTATTTGTACATGACCGTCGACGGGCATGTGTATGAAGCCAAGAACGGTGCGGTATGGTACGACCAAGGGGCTATCAAGACCAGCACCAACGATTATACGACCGCAGAGAAAAATAAATTGGCCGGCATTCAGGCAGGGGCGAACAAGACCGTAGTAGATACGGCATTGTCCACAACTTCCACCAACCCAGTCCAAAACAAAATCGTTAACGCGAAATTGGTAGAATTGCAAAATGAGATAGCCACGATAAATGCCGATAAAGCAACATTCAGCCTCTCACGTACAAGTGGCAACAGCCTATATTTCGTGGGCGACACGTTCACGATAAAAGCCACCGCTACCTGCTCCGTCTCTGCTAATACCATTACCATAAAGTGTGGCAACAGCACCATTGCGAGCATACAAAATGCGAAAACCGCGATGGGAAGCCAGACGATAGACCCGACTTTCTTCTCTGCACCGACTACAATAAATTTCACCGCTGAAGCAGTAATAGGCAGTGTCAAAAAAACGGCATCGTTTAGTGTGAGTCTTGTCAATCCTATGTATGTAGGTGCAGGTGCGGCTTATACGGATGTTGTAAAAGACAATCATAAACAATCGGCGCGCACAAGCGCAAGCGGTACGTATAACGTTACAGTTGCCAGCAACGGACAGTACGTGTTCTTTGTCGTTCCGAGCAGCATGACGATAAACAAGGTTACGCTTTCGGGCTTCGACTTCCCCCTCTTGGCGGCGGACACGACAAGCAAGAGCGGCTACAAGATATACAAGAGCGCGAACACCTACAAGGCAGGGACGCTTACTCTTGTTGTGAGCTAAGACTTGGGTGATTTCATTGTTATTGGTTGGACGCGGGGCGGGGTTGGAATGCCCTGTCCCGCTTTCTTAATTAAAAAAGGATTATGGCAAAGATAAAAGTGAGCGGCGAGCTTGAGGTTGCGACCGCTGAGGGGAAGCTGGCGGACGCGGCGCAGGTGTTTGACAGCACGCTGCAAAAGAATCAACAATACATTAATAAGGAGTTCAAAGAAGCCCTCGCAAAACTTACGCGAAAGAAAAGAATCTTCATAAAACATTATTCTTCATCAAAAACATATGAAGGAATGTTTGCATATGTTATTCCCGGAGAAACAATAAAATTTGGCGTATATACAAGTGCAAAAAATAACATATCTATAGAGGCTATTGCATTTAATTCTTCAAAGGAAAATCCTACAATAACTGTTGCAAATCCAGTAGTAACAGCTTTAGGTAGTTATGTTTTTCATGTGATTTCAATGACAATTCCTACAGATGTTGCAGATGGGGATATTTATCTATATAAAATAATAACTATAACGTCTTAATTATGAAATACTTAAAATTAGATGAGGTGTATAGGATTAACCGACTGGAAGGCATGACCGATGAGGAGTGGGATGAGGAGAATGAAAGGAAGATTGGGGATGTGTAACGTGTAAAAGGTTTGGGTTATGAACGCGAAGGAGAGGGAGCTGCACAGGATAGTGGATATAGTCGTTGGTTGCTGCTCGGTGAGTTTCGGCGGCAGGGTTTCGCTGTCGCGTGCCGAGGTTTTGGGCAAAGGTCGCGGCGAGGTTCTCACGATGACGCGGTGCATCCTCGCCTCGCTCATAATCGCGGCGGGCTTCAGCGTCTCCACCCTTGCGGGTCTCACGGGGCGCACCGCCACGAGCGCGAGATACCTCGTGAGCCTTGACAGGCAGTTCCACAAGACCTCGCGTGCCTACAGGATTGCAAGCGCGGAGGCGGCGGAGCTGTGTCGCGAGGCGTGGAGAAAGGACGACGAGGAAAGGGGGAAAGAGAAAGAGTAACGCGCAAGCAAAAGGCGTGCAGTCATGAGGGCTTATGTCCTTGTGGCTGCCTGTTTTTTGGCGGGAAACGGAATAATGCCTATATTTGCACGGCAATGAAACAAAAAACAGACTGACCATGAACGGCATGATTGAGGACAAATACGCTTACGGCAGTGTTGATGTCGCGGAGTATATCGTTGCTTACGCCAACGAGAACCATTTTGTCGTGAACATGACAAAAATGCAGAAGCTCCTTTACATCGCCTATGGGGTGTACCTTGCCGTGAAAGGCAGAAGGCTCACGGACGAACACCCGCATGCATGGCCATACGGTCCTGTTTTCCCGCGCACCAGAAGAAAGCTGCTTGACGTTCCGTTCGACAATGTGGATTACCCGGAAAAGTTGTCGGGGAACGCGGAGCTGCGCTCCCTTGTCAGGCTTGTGTTTGACAATTTCGGAAAATACAACGCCGCAGCCCTTTCCGAGTGGTCGCACAAGCCCAACTCACCGTGGGACAAGACGGTTTCGGGAGACGGCTTCCGTTGGGGGGATTTCATATCTGACAAGGACATAAAGCCTTATTTCTACAATCTGATAGTATGGAACAAGAATGACGCGCAACGGTGATTTAGAGAACATAGACAGTTTCAAGGTAACCATTGGCGACAATCTGAAAACAGTCGGGGACATAGACAAGTCGTCAATGCGCGAGCAGAAGAACGAGAGGTACAGGCAGGACACGAAGTTCCGCAGACACCTCACCTGTTGGGTCATGGTAATTGTCCCTGCATGGCTGGTGGCGGTTGTTGTTGTCCTGTTTTTCTGCGGGTTCTCCCTGTGCGAGCTGTCCGATGTCGTGCTGTCAACCCTCTTGGCGACGACAACGGCGAACATTCTGGGGCTGGCGTACATTGTGCTGAAAGGAATGTTCCCCCTCCATGCCGTGCGGGACGGAGGCAGGACAAGGGACAAAAATAGAGGACCTGACTGACTGTAAGCAAAACGAAAGCAGAACGCAAATAAAAGCGAGGCAGACGGAAAGAAAAACGTCTGCCTTCTTTTTTGCGCCCCACGGATGAATGCGGAACTTTGCAACAAGCCCGACAATGGGCGAAACGTCTAAAATAAGTGATTATGGACATGGAGAACGGACACAAGGAGATTGTGGAGAAGAAGGTCTATGAGGAAGGGAAGAAGGAGTACGCGAGCAACGGCAAAGGCAACGCGGCCCTCACACTCGGCATCATAGGCACAGCCCTCGGCGCGGGTGCGCTCTGGGGCAGGGGCAACGGCATCTTGGGCATTGGCGGAGGCGGCAACGCGCCGGAGAACATCAACATACAGGTTGCGCGTGAGGCAATGGCATCGGGTGCGGGCGCACCGACCGCATTCCAGGCGTGGGAGCATGGCTGTGAGGAGGCTCTTGCGCTCACCAACACCATTTGGGGCTTGAAGGTGAACACGCAGGGACAGCTCGGCAAGATGCGCGAGCAGGATATCGCGGAGAAGTTCAGCCTGTACAAGGGCATGACGGAGGCGGCTTTCGGACTGTACAAGAGCCAGATTGACGCTGACTTCAGCCTTTACAAGAACCAGCGCGATATGTATGACGCGCTTGACGGCAAGTATGCGGCGAAGTTTGCGGAACTTGACAAGAAGGTTGCCGTAATGGAGGCTGTGCGCCCCTATCAGGACAGGCTGCTCATGGACTACACCGACAAAAAGACCTGCCGCTGCATCTACGGCGAGCTTGTATTGCCAAGCACGCCGACCGTAACAGGGTATCAGGGCGCAAACCCTTTCGGCTGCAACTGCGCAAGGCAGGCGGCGGCATGACAGCGATAGCACAGGAGCGGGAAAGGCTGGCGCGGCAAATGGAGGAGCTGCGCCGGAACTGGAAGCAGCCGCAGCCGGAAAACGGCACGCCCGTATGGGACGAGATAGACAGGATAACGCAGGGGCTGACATCGGGCGAGTTCCGCTGCCTGTCGGATAACGCGGAGTTTCAGGAGAGCAACGCTTTGGTTACTTCGCTGTTGCAAAGGGAGTACATGAGAATGATGCGTCCGCTTGTGGAGGGGACGCGGGACGGCAAGGAAGCGTTGGAGAAGCACCTTACGCTGCTGAAACGGCTCGTCAAGAGCGCGAAGGACGATGCGGAGCGCAAGAGCGCGATGATGAGCGACTACATGGAGAACCATGCCGACATGACATTCAACGACTACATAAAGATGATGAAGAAAGGAGGGAAGAAATGAACATAGACGAGATAAAGGAGAGGATATGCGGCGCGTTCACCTCGTGGGCGGAGCGCAAGATAACCGAGCTTGCCTCGGGAAACCCGCACATGGGGGTTATAGCCCCTTATCTGAAAAGAGGGGCGGAAAACTGGGTGAACCGCGAGCGCGAGCGTATCGGCAGGATGCTTGACAACGCATCGCTTTTCGTAGCTGACAAGGACGGGGACATAAACCTGCGCACTGTTACGGATGACATGATTTCGGTGTTCCGCGAAATGGACGAGGCGGAGTTCGGGGACGGCATGGTGCGCGGCACTGCCGGAAAGGGCGTGATAAAGGTCGGTTTCCCCGACAACCCGATAGTCTCGCTCCTTTTCGGGGACGGCTGTATGCTGAAGATAACCGCCGACGACTTGGCGGAACTCCGCGACATGATGCTGGAGAAATAAGGAAAAGCCGGCATGGGGAATGTTTTTATATGTCCCTGTGCCATTTTTATATGTCCTGTCTGTTTGGATATTTATTCAAAGTTTTTATCTTTGTAAATGTCAAAAACGGAACGGTCATGTCAATAATGGGAACTTATAAGGGGGAATCGATATGGGAGGCGGAATTTTCAGGAGTGTCAAAAACCCATTGCGCGTCAAACCCATGAGTTGGGCGGGCATTTTCAAGGCGGCTATATCCGTCATCGGCGGCTTGGCAGGTTGGGTGGTGGCGGAGTTCAAGCCCGCGTTCCCCCTTGTTGTAGTGGCTGTGATATTCATCCTTTACGACACATGGACGGCGTACAGGCTTGACAGGCGTGCGCACGCGGCTTATCCCGAAAGGACGGCGCGGCACGAGGCGAAGTTCACGAGCTTCGCGTTCGGCAAGGTGGTGAAGCAGACGATACCCAAGAGGCTGTGGCTGATATTTTTGGCATACCTGGCGGAGCATTGGGTTTTCATACACATACACATCCCGCTGTCATACGTGATAACAGGCGTGATATGCTTCGAACAGGCATGGAGCATTTTGGAGAACGAAAGCTCCTGCCGTCCCGAGGCGGAACACAGGTTCTGGAAGTCGCTACAGCGGATAATGGTTGACAAGACGGCAAGGCATTTTGACGTGGATTTGGAAAAATTGGAGAAAGGGAATGGGAAAGATTAGGAAGTTGCTTCAAAGGATTGACGCGCTTGTGGGGCGCATAGAGCTTGACTTCACGCTGCACTTAATCGTGAGCGCGGTAATTGTCTGGGTTTTCACCGTGCTGTTCGCCCTGTGCGGGTGCAGCATGGTGCAAGCCATTGCCGGCAGCATGCTTACAGCAATGTTTTTCGGCATTGTAAAGGAGACAGTCATAGACATCGTGATTAAGGGAGGCGTTGCCGATGACAGGGACATAGCCGCAGACGCTTGTGGGGCGGTGTCCGGGGCATTGCTGATAATGACAGGCGCGTTATTCTGGTGACAATGGCTAAGTACAGGGCAAGCAACACCCTTGTCGCCGCGATAAAGGGCTTTGAGGGGTACATATCCACACCGTACAAGTGTGCCGGCGGGAAATGGACGATAGGCTACGGACACACCCGTGGCATAACCGCCCGGATGCGCGTTACCCCAGAGGAGGCACACAGGCTGCTTATGCAGGACTTGCGCAGCGTTGAGGAAAAGGTGAACGCCTTGGGGGTGTGCAGGACGCAGGGGCAGTTTGACGCGCTGTGCGATTTCGCGTTCAACCTCGGCAGCGGCGCGTTGGAGGGCAGCACCCTGTTGTTCTTGATACGCAACAACGCGAAAGAGCCTCTGATAAGGGGGGAGTTCGCACGTTGGGTGAGAGCCGGCGGAAAGATTTGCGCCGGTCTTGTGAAACGCCGCGCATGGGAGGCGGACAGATATTTTGAGGAATGAGTGAAAAAACTTTCAAAATATTGACAGGCGCGTGCGTCTTTGCCTTTTGCTTGCTCGTGGGGAAGTGTACACACCACTGCATTACAAATCCAGTGCGGGACACCGTGCGGGCTGTGTATGTTGACACGGTGAGGTACGTGCTGCCTGTGGCGCGGGACAGCGTTGTATTGCGGTATATAAAAGTGCGTGTTCCGCGTGCGGACAGCGTAAACGACACCTTGGGAGGCAGATATAAAAATAGCGGAGGGACATATAAAAACAGCGACAGCGCGGAAGTGGAGATACCTATCACGCAGAAAAAATATTCGGACACGACTTACACGGCGTGGGTTAGCGGCTTCCGCCCCGCGCTTGACAGCATACACGTTCACCCCCGCCGCGAGGTGGTTACGGTAACGAACACCGTGAGGGGCAAGCCCAAGCGTTGGGGCGTGGGAGTACACGCGGGATATGGCGTTACTCCGCACGGCTTGCAGCCGTACATAGGGGTGGGGGTGAATTACAGCATACTGGATTTCTGAACCATTGCAATTTTTTCATTGTTTGTTTTTAGAGGGAAATGGCGGCAATCCGTGAGGACAGCCGCCATTTTTCAAACCGTGAAAAATCTTCACGCTTATTCAGTCTCCGTTCCATCTTCCTTCATCCCGAACGGCGTGCCGTCTGCAAACAGATAATCCGTAAACAGATAGTCATATCCATGAAAGTTGTTTACGACGCCAAAACATACACCTTCTTTTTTTATTCCCGTAATTTCAAAATGTCCATAGGAATTTTTAATCCACCCGAACGGCTGGTGCTTCTGCATTTCTTCCCAGCATTCCTCTACATCCTTAAACGGGCGGTACTTAAGTTCGGGCTTGATGCGGTAAGTATAAGCGGGACAACGAAATTCAGGGTCTGCAACGATTATCCAATTGCCAAAACCATCCTTTTGTTCTATTGTTTTGCCCTCTGCAAACGCCTGTATCACAGGCAAAATCTTTTTAGCTTGTTTTCTGTTCATTTTTATTCACTTTTTAGTTCTGTTGCAAAATCGTAAAAATGCACCGTGTTCTTGTCCTCTTTCCAGCCATTCTCCACGGTGTTGTGCCTGTTTGCCCACAGGCGCGGGGTGCAGAGCATACGCCAAGACAGCTGCCTGTACCACGGTTTGTCGCTGTGGAACGGCACAAAGCTGTGGTCTGCAAGCTGCAAGGAGTAGTAACCGCTCACGCTGATGCGGACTTTGTACCAGCCGCGCTTGATTATTGCGGCGGTGCAGTGAGGGTGGCTTCCCCACCATATATCTGCGCCCGCAGAACCGCCGAACCAGTTGCGAAAACGCGCCTCCTCAAACTCCGTGCCGCGCTCCAGCACAATGCGGTACAGGCATCCGTGTGCCTCCAAGTATGCGAGCAAATCCTCCATTGTGAAAAAATCGAGGTCGGTAAACACGAACTGCACAAGCCCGTGCGCGAACTGCCAGCAGCCCATCTTTTTGTCCCATACCACGCGGAGGTCGAAAAATTTCACCCGCGCCTTTATCTGTTCCTCTATCGTTTTGTTTTGACACCTCCAAAAGGGTGTGAACAGCCGCCAAAACCAATGTTTCGGGGGCAAATAACTCATTGAATTGTGTGAACCTATCATGATGTTATACTTTGTTCATTGATTGTATGTTCATTGATTGCACGGAATATCTCATACGCGACCTGCGGCACCCATGTGTTGCCGTAAGCCTTTATACTTTCCATTCTCCACCCCTCCAAGGGGTAAAGTCTGTTTGTGTAATGTCTTCATAACTTTTGGAATTTGGGTAATGGTATTCGAGTACGCGGCGGCAGAAAGGGTTAATCTCGCAGTGGAACAGGTTCTGCCACCCCGCCCAGTCGGCTGCGATTTCCGCGCCGCCGATGCCGCTGAAAAGCGAGGCGTGAGTGAGCTTTTGTCGTTCCGTAATTGGCGATAAGTACCGCATCCGCCGTGGCAAGGGTTATATGCACTCCGGGGAAAAGTCCCTGTGCGCACGCCTTCAGCTTGTTTTTCCATTCCGTCTTGGAGGCGCACTGCGATGCCGTACCGAGTTGGTACGTCTTTTGCCATTTCTGCGGCGTAACCGTCTCGAACGGTATTCCCGCCGCCGTAACAGCCATTTCGATGTGTCCGTAGTTCTGTCCGAAGCGGAAGGAGGCGGATGCGCTCTGCCCGCTCCTGCCGCCAACCCTCTCAAGCCATACCTTTGCCTCATATCCGGAATAGGAGGCGAGGAAGCCGCAGATGTCGGAGGGGGTCTGCGGCATCTTGCAGCATACAATCAGCCTTCCGCCCCTCATCACAGCTATGCCGCCGTTCTTTCCCGGGTCAATGCCTATCACGTACCTTGCCATATCCTCTCCTTTCCCATTTTTCCGCGTCCGTGGTTTCTATCAGCATTCCGTCCGCAAGGATTGTTTTCCTCTCCTTTCCCGAGGCGGCGATGCGCTTCTTGACATCCGCTAAAAACTCCATGTCCGTTTCGCGTATAGTTTTCTTTCTCGTGTATGTGGGAACTTTATCAAGTATATCCTCTTTGCCGTCCCTCCATGATGCTGTTTTCATTATATATGTTTTTTTTGTGGGCTTTCCTCAATCCATATTGTCGCGTATGGCATAGTCTTTCGTCTTTTCGTAAGTTAACGCAGCCGCCCTCATTGTCTTTATCTGTTTTATCGCGTCCTGCATTGTGCTTGCCGGTGTCATTATCGCCACCGCCGTGCCGTTGCACAGCAAGTATATCTTGCCGTCCCTCTCGCGGACGGAGAAGCGGGCGTTTATCTCCTCAACCCTCCTAATCTCCTTTGTGCGCCTCACGTTTTCCGCCTGACGGCGCAGCCATTCTGCTATCCTGTTCATGATTGCTGTTGTTTTTGGAATGATTTTATTAGTTGTTCAATTATCGTCAACATATTTCCAAACATAACCGCATGATAGGCTATATCTGCCATTGCAGCAGCGCGAAATATTCTCTCCTCGCACCCCCATTTGGCGTGCTGCTTCATTTACGGATTTGTAAATCTCAATGGTGTCGCCGTATCGGTCAAGCCGTGCAACAGGTCTTGCAAGGTGATGCTTTCCGTTGAGGCGTTCTTTTATACGTTGGCAATGCCGACCATAGTTGCAGTTCTGTTTGCCTGTACACCATTCAAGGTTATCCGCCGAATTGTTTTGCGGGTTCTCGTCCTTGTGGTTGACTTGCGGTAAGTTGTCGTGGTTCTGGATGAAGGCGAGTGCAACGAGACGGTGAACCGAGAAGTGCTTTTGCTGTCCGTGCTTGCTAAGCGACACACGGACATATCCATCATGTGTAAGTTCCGCTTTCAGCATTCTTGCTTTGGACCGAGGCACAACTGTATGGTGGCGGGTGTATTGTGCGATAGAACGCACATTGCCTTTGTCTGAAACCTCATACAGTCCCTCATACTGTGGAATAGATTTCCAATGTTCCTTATTAGTCATTTCTTTTTATTGGTGCAAAAATTCATTTACAAGTTCATTGAAATACATTTCGTCATTCGGAATGTTGTCATCGGTGTTCATTATTTGGTTAGCGATAGACTTTTTTTTATGAATGAGCGAGTACAGTGTAAGGTCTATCGTCCCCCTGCCGAGCATATAGTAGCACGTAACGCTGTCCTTCTGCCCTATGCGGTGCGCCCTGTCCTCGCACTGGCAGCAATCTGCGTATGTGTAAGGTAACTCCGCGAAAACCACATCTGACGCGGCGGTGAGCGTAAGCCCGACCCCCGCCGCCTTGATTGAGCATATTATGAGCCTCACGTCCGGGCAGTTCTGGAACGCATCGACCGCCGCCTGTCTGTCAGCCGCGCTGTCGCGCCCTGTAACGGTAACCGCATTGGGAAACCGTTCAAGCAGCGCGTCCACGATGTCGTGGAGCGAGCAGAACACGATGAGCTTCTTCCCACTCGCGAGGAAGGTGCGGATAAAGTCAACGCCCTGCTGCAACTTGCCGTGGGTGGCGAGCGAGCGCAGCTTCATGAACTTCACCAGAGCCTCCATGCGCATTTTGCGCCTCACCTCCCATACCGGACACCGCTCATACTCTTTGAGGTAGTTGGCGAGGTCGGTGGCGGCGGCATCGTACTCCTCTGTGTTGCTTATCTCCACGTACAGGTCTGTGCGTGTCTTTGCCGGAAGCTGCGTAAGCACCGCCGCCTTCTCGCGCCTTATGAGGCACTCCGAATACAGCCTTTCGGACAGTTCGCCAAGGTTGTCCGCGCCCTCGCGCTTTTCCTTTCCCATGCGGACGGACGCGACTTTGCCGCAGTAGCGGTCGAGGAACGCCTTGCGCCCCCCGAAGGCGTTTAGTCTGCCCATGATTGACAGTTGCGCCACGAGGTCTTCGGGCCTGTTCACGACGGGCGTGCCGGACAGCATTATGACCCACTCCTTGCCGGAGGCGATACCCTTTGTGAATATTGTCTGCTGCGCGGAGGGGTCTTTGACGCGGTGGCTCTCGTCGATTATGACGGACTTGAACAGCCCTATGTCGGGCGTGAACACCACGTCCTTGAGGCGGAAGCCGCCACGCGAGCCGCCCCTGATGTCCCACACGAAGTACTTGCGGAGGCTCTCATAGTTGACCACCGCCACCTGCTGCATACCCATTTTGAGGAGGTACGGCCATGTGGTGAGTACGGAGTTGTCAAGCACAAGGGCGTGCTTGCCTGTGAACCTCCCGAACTCGCGCTGCCAGTTAATCTTCAAGGAGGAGGGGCAGATGACAAGACAGGGGTAAGCCCCCGCCGCATCGACGATGCCGACAGACTGGAGCGTCTTGCCCAGCCCCGGCTCGTCCCCGATTATCAGCCGCTTGTGGCGGATACCGTAGGCGATTCCCTCCTTCTGGTAAGGGTATGGCTCTATCTTGAGGCTCATATCACCGCCTTTTTGCCAGCCCTTATCGTTTCGCGGTCGAGCCTGTCAAGGCGGGCGTAAATAACCATGATATGCGCTATCTCGTCAATCTCAATATTTCTGAGGTTTGCGAAAATCGTGTCATATCCCAGCTTGCTCTCGCGTCTCAGGCTCACCGTACAGGCATTGAACAACTCCTTAGCGACATTCTGTGCCTCGTTATGCTCCACCTCCGTGTCCTCGATGTTGTCGTCGTGGCGCAAAAGCGTGTCAGCCGCGAAGTCCGCCATAAGCCTTGCAAGGTGCAGTGTCTCGGCGGGTGTCTCGCCCACAACCTGCCACGGATTCCTGTGCTTTTTCAGCCATTCCATTGCCGCGTCCGTGAGGACATTAATCTTCCTCGCCCTGTCCTTTTTCTTCTCCTCTGTTGTCATTCTTGCCATAGTCGTATCTGTATAGTTTCGCGTATTTGCAGCCCTCCGCGTGCGTCCATTTTGAGCGCGAGGGATTCGGCGCGGCGGATGAACGCCACCGCCTCGGCTGTGAGCCTGTCAATACGTGCCTTTGTTGTATTCATTCTCTCTTGTTCCGATAGGTATTATGTACACTTGCTTGTTTGACGGTGCGCCCCAATAGGCGGAGAAGCCGAAGCCCTTGCGTATCTCGCCGGGGATTGTGTAAGTCATTGACTTCTTCGTGTAGCCCCTGCGGAAGCGGACGTGGGTGTAGGGGCGCGAGAACAGCCGCCTGTCCCAGTAGGGCTTAATCTCGCGGTACTCCTCCAGTTTCACCCCGCGCTCTATCATGTCGTACCACTTGCCCTTCAGCACGAGGTCAAGGATTATCATGTCATTCATCGTCCTCTGCAAGTTTCCACCCTCTGCGGGTCAGTTCGTCAACAAGTTCCTGCTCGTCCGCATAGTCGCAGATTTGCTCCGCCGTGAAGCAGGTGATTACCGCCTCCTCGTCCTGTGCTTCTATAACCCTCGAAAAGAGGTTGGGGGACATATTCGACAGCACATCCGCCACAAATTCCTGCTGCTCCCTCGCGCTCATGTTGTCAAGCACCTCGTAGGGGTCAACCCTCACGCTTATTTCTGTTTCCATTGTCGTTATCTTCTTCTTCTTTAAGTATGTCGTTTACATATTTCACCACGCGCTCATATTCACGCCCGCTCTTCTCGCTGTCTTTATAAGCTTTGGCAATGAGTTCTTCGCCGCTGCCGTAAAAGCAACCAACTCTCCATTTGTTATTAGAGCGCGTCCACGTAAAGTACCGCCCTGAAGACCACCAATTTTTGAACACAATATAATCGGCGTCCCCGCTGACCCTTGCGTTCCCGCTGACCCTTGCGTTCCCGCTGACCGTGGCGTACCCGAAGACCCTTGCGTTCTCGAAGACTAGGGCATCCCCTCTGACCCTTGCATTCCCGCTGACCACGGCGTTATTGCTGACCATGGCGTTCTCGAAGACCATGGCATCCCCGCAGACCGTGGCATTCCCGCTGACCACGGCGTTCCTGCTGACCCATGCGTTCTCGAAGACCTTGGCGTTCTCGCAGACCGTGGCATTATCTCTGACCACGGCGTTATCTCTGACCATGGCGTCCCCGCTGACCACGGCACTTTCGTAGACCCTTGCGTTCCCTCTGACCCTTGCATTATCTCTGACCATGGCGTTATCTCTGACCACGGCGTTATCTCTGACCACGGCGTTATCTCTGACCACGGCGTACCCGCTGACCACGGCACTTTCGTAGACCCATGCGTTCCCACTTTGAGATAAGTTTTTTTCACTTTCAATCCAGCCGCCTTTTGCGTCACATTCAACATCGCCGAACGCGGTTACACATTCGATGCGGTGCAGCGTAATATTATCGACTACTTTAGTCTCGGAGGTAATTCTGTATTTCATATTTTCCATTTTTTTTTTATTTATTCCTTCATCCCGAACGGCGTGCCGTCTGCAAACAGATAATCCGTAAACAGATAGTCATATCCATGAAAGTTGTTTACGACGCCAAAACATACACCTTCTTTTTTTATTCCCGTAATTTCAAAATGTCCATAGGAATTTTTAATCCACCCGAACGGCTGGTGCTTCTGCATTTCTTCCCAGCATTCCTCTACATCCTTAAACGGGCGGTACTTAAGTTCGGGCTTGATGCGGTAACACCTTGCCTTATCCCAATCTGGATTAGTTACGTCTACCCAGTTTTCTGTAACTGCCTTGCCGTTGGTTTTTAATTTTACTTGAATCTTCTTGCCTTCTATATATGCCTGTATTATGGGCAATAGTTTTTTCGCTTCTTCTCTGTTCATATCATTCATTTTTAAACCATTCTTTGTCCTGTCTTACTTTTTTCGCGTGCTTGCAGCCCCCGAGGTATGTTGGCATAGCTTGCCAACCGGCGGTGTCATGCACCAGTATTGGAATGCCAGTTCCTCGTATTTCTCGCGCCCGCGAAGATAGATGTCGTCGCCACGGTTTATGAATTTCTTGAAGATACAATTATTCTTTTTGCTTATGGCATAGATGAAGTCGCGGTCGGAATGCGCGATGTCCATATACCACGCCCTTGACCTGTCCCAGTCGAAGAAGTCCACAGCCTCGTCGAACTGTCTCTGCGTCTCGGCGAAAGTCGTCTTGAGGTCTCCGCCGAAGTTGCCGGACGGCAGCCACCAGTCCCATTTGCAGCGCGTGTCGAGCGTGAAGGGGAAGCCGCAGTAGCCGAAGCGTTGCGCCTTGTGAACCATGACCCTTTGCGTCTCCGCGCAGTCAAGCACCATTGCCAGCAGCCTGTCGTTCCGCGCCTCTGCCCGCAGCGCGTCGTGCATTCCGCGTGCGTGGGCGAACTCGTCAGCGGAATATTGCTCTCCGTCCACCGTAAGGGCGAACACGTCAACGCGGGACGGCTCGGTTACGAGTGCGTCAACGAGCGTTCCGAAGCGGAACGCCGCCTCGCGGTCGCCGTACTGCATATGCGGGTGGAGCATATTCTTGAGCGCGGTGAGGTCGGAATTGCTGACCTCACTGCGCTCATAGTACTTGTCGGGGTTCATTTCGCCTTGATTTCTTCGGAGTACTGCACGTTCCTGTCGTGTATCAGCTCGCCGTCCTTGTTTGCAATATTCTCGCAGAACGCGACCTGCTTCTTGAATATCTTCGCCAGCTCGTCGGTTGTGAGCGTGCAGCCCTCCTTGCTCCACCACATGGATATTACGGGCAGTATGCCGTCCGGCGCGAGCAGCGTGATTTTTTTCGTCGCCTTTGTCTTGGGGGCGTAAGCGGACACCGCGCTTTGCGTGTCGAACAGCGACTGCGCCTCGGCTGCCTGTCTGCGCAGCTCCGCCTGTCTTCGCTCTTCCGCCTCCTTGGCGAGCCTTTCGCGCTCCAGCCTTTGCGCCTCAGCCTTTTCGCGTGCGGCGGCATCCGCCCTCATCCTCTCCGCCTCAGCGGCTGACGCGGCGGCGATGCGCTCCAGCTCCGCCTTGCGGCTCGGCATCTTGTCGAGGAGGCGGTTGCGGCACACGTCAACGTCGGCGGGGAACGACTGCCTGAATTGAGGAAGCGTCTCCTTGAGTACTTCCCCGAATATCCTTTGCGCCTCCTCGTCCGCGAGTTCGGGGGAGTGGGGCGGACGCTGCATCGTGGCGAAGAAGTTCTCGGGAAGTTCGGTGGGGAACGACTTGATACTGTCGTATGCGTCCCCGTAGTTTGCCGGTGTCATGCCGTCGTATATACCCCTCAACTTGTCCTCCACGGACGCGAGCAGTACGCGGTAAGTCCGCCGAAGCGCTTCCGTAAGGGCGGAAGTGTAGGCGGTTCTCAACTCTTCGGCGCGTCTGCGCCTTGCCTCCTCCTCCTGACGGCGAAGCTCCTCCTGCCGCCTTTGCGCGGCAAAGGCGTTACGGAAAGCCTGTAACTGCGCCGGCACTGTGTCCTTCTTGGTGGGGTCTATGCCGTTTTCCAGCGCGGTGAACTGCGCTCGCACCTCGTCGAACAGTTTCGTTACCGCCGAGCAGCGTTCGTTCATCGCCTTGACCGTGCAGCGTGCCTTGTCTATGTATGCCGCCGCCTTAATGTCGAGTTCGTCCGTCATGCCGCCCTCCTTTATTTCGCCAAGGATTGCCTGTCCCGCCGCAAGGCAGCGGTCGTGGGACTGCCTGTTGTCGTTGTAGGACTGCGGCGCGGACTGCACTATCGCGGATATGTTCTCCTGTCTGAGTATTGCTATTTCGGTTGTTGCCATTTTTGTTTTGCCTGTTGTTTTGTTGTTGTTAGAATACGCCGTCGTCAGTGTCGTCGGACGTTACCGTTACGCCGCCCTCCGCCTTGGCATCCGGCGCGAATGTGTCATTCTCCTTTTCCTGTTGTGTTGTGTCCTCCGCCACGCCGGCATAGGGGTCGAAGCCGGGTTCTTCCGCCGTAAGGTCGGACTCCAGCATCGTTCCTTTGCCTATGTTTATCTTGGGGTAGGTGCGGAAGGCGTGCTTGATGCACTTCGCCATGAGGAAGCCGGGGTCTATGCCGCCCTCATCGGCGGTGTATAGGCTGTTGGGCTTCTCCACCCACTGTCCGTGGGTCTTGTCGAAGTACCTGTTGTTCTTCGCGGAGTAGTTCTGAAGCCTCACCCAGTCCGCCTCGGTCATCACGGAGTAGTCGGTGGAGCCGTCGGCGCGTGTTATCCTGACGAAGCACGCCACAATGTTGTTGCTTTTTCGCGGCACGGCGCACGCATAGTTGACAAACTTGTGTCCGTCCTGCTCGCCGTACTCGAACCTGTCGCCCTCATAGACTATGACAGGGTTGTCGGCATGGCGTATCTGCCCGGCCCGCGCACGCATCACAAGCTCGCCGTAGCCGGATATTGTGAGGTTGCACACCTTCTCCCAGATGTCTTTCCCTTGTGCGTCAACCCCGATTTTGCATGAGCGGGGGATGAGGTAGCACAACGCCTGTGAGCCGGGGGCAAGCGAAAGCCCGCGCACGGCGAGGTCGATGAAGGAGAAGAACACAGAGGTCGCGGTGCATGAGCGAAGCGCGGCGTTGTCGCGCATCTGGCGGTTGAAGTAGATTGCCTCGCGCTCGTAAGCCTGTTCGCCGCCCTCCTTCCATATTGAGTTGTACACGTTGATGAACTGGTTGCGGACTGTCTTGTGGCGCACCACATCGGCTGCCTTCATGTCCTGCAACTCCTTTGCTAATGTCATAGCTCCCATTTTGGTTTGGTTTTAGAATTTATAGTGTGATTTATTATTGTTTGCCATGTATGAGGGGCATGATTTCGCCCCGTCCCGGATTTCCTTCCGCCACAGGGGGCAGAACCATCCGTTTATAGTCTCGTACAGGCGGGCGCATGATGCACACCGCGTGTCCTGCAGCGTCCGCCTACCCATCCTTGCGCAGGAGTATGTAATAGACGTATGACTTTATGCGCTCCTTGTCGAACCTCACGGTCTCCTCCTTGAGGAAGAACCACACCATTTCCCAGCCGTATTTGTCGGCGTATTCGTTGGCATCCTGCAAGGACAGGAAGCGCCTTATCTCCGTCCTCGGCACGGCGTGCCTCCGCCCTCCTGTGCCGAAAATCCTTTGAAGAAGTCCCATGTGTCAGAATATTGTTACGCGCCACAACGCATTGTTGTTGTAATCAGTGTGCGCCCTCACGACGGCGTGCAGCCCCTTGCAGCAGCAGAAGTCCGTAATGGCGTACAGGGAGTAGCCCAGCAATGGGGCATCCTCATGTCCGGGAAGCGGCTCTACGAATATGGCGTTGCCTCCCGCCTGTGCATATACGGTTGTTCCATCGGAGGTGGCGAAGCCTTGCAGCAGCCCGCGCAGTTCGGAGGCTAACGCCTCCCAGTCCCTTTTCTCTTTTTCCATAACCAGAAATTTTGCTTGTTAAACTTTGCGCCGCAGCGGGGGGTCGAACCCCGGCACAAAATGGTGTTTCGGCTGTGCGAGCCTCTTTCCTGCGGCATGGCTTGCGGGTGTCTCACGACTGCCGCAAGCAAAATCAATATAATATGAGTAAAGTAAAGTCTGTGGGGGCGGGGAAGTGCCGGGCTTCCCTTTCGTCCTATCCGTACCGTAATGGTGTCCGTTCCTTGCTATCGTCCTCTTGCCGCAAGGCAAGTTCTGCCTTTTCGAGTTCTTCCGCCGGCTGCCTTACGGACATAATCATTGCCACCGCTTTGCGGACAAGCTCGGCTACTTCCGGGCTTACACCTACTTGTACATTAATTGTCAGTTCCATGCTTGCTGCCTTTTAAGTTATCTTTTATCTTACTCATAAGAGCGATAGCGAGTAAATGCGTGAGAGGTTTTTTAGTATCGCTTTGCGTATCGTTTTGCGTACCAACAGTCATAGCCAAATTTAACAGCGTCGCCGTGGAGCCGACTATACAGACTGCGGTATCACCCTCTTCCTCTGTACGGTCTTTATCTGCCGCGAATAGCGCTACGGCTCGTTTGTCTTTGTTTTGGCTTTGCCATGCCCTAAGCTTGCCAACTAAGGTTTCGAGGGTCTCTTCCGAGTCTTTGCTTTTTGCGCACTCGAACGCACCAGGAAACATCTTCTCAATCAGCTCTTTCTGCTCGTTCTCAATCTGCTCTTTCTGTTCTGTAGATGCTGCTTCGTAAGCAGTCTTGATTTTTTCTACGTCTATCTTCATTTTTTCTTTTTTGTTTATTGGTTAATAATTAGGCTTTGTATTTTTCAAAAAAGCCTCTGTAGCCGTTAATCTCCATGTGCTTCTCTATCCTGCGTACCGGGTCGGAAGACTCTAAGCCCTCAATGGACAGGATTAGCGCGAATTGCTTCGCCATGTTATCCGTACATGGTCTGCGGGTGGGAATGCCGTTCCATTGATACACCACTCCGTCCCGGGTGTACGTCATTACGTTGCCCGTTATACTGATATCGTCGGCTGTGATTACAAGTTTTTCCATTTGCTTTTACATTATAAAGTTTCACTTATCATTAGTAGGAAGAAGAACACCGCGCAGCCCGCGTTGAACTTGATAACCCAGGCGTTGGAGACGCTTTCCTCCGTCAGCCTCGAGTAGAATTTGTTTTCGGCATTGAGCCAGTTCCTGATTGCTTGCATAATCATTGTTGTTTGTTGTGAGGGAGGGCGGTAACGCTCCGCCGTTCTGCGAGAATACCTGTGTGCACGTGTCTGTGTTCAACCGTTCCGAAGCATTTAATTCCTCTTATCGTTTCCACGCGTGATGGTAGATGCGGCATTATCCTTGCCCCTGCCGCGAGGCTTCCCCCTAAGAACACCGCGAACCTCACGGCGGGCGGTGGAAAAAAGTAGATAGAGATAATATGAAATTATGAAATAAAACAAAATAATTATCAACCTGCGCAGCCGCCGCTGCGTTAGTGTGTCCTATGTCATTTCAGGTAGGCAAGCACCGCCGCCTTGGGTATGCGCAGCCTGTTGCCCGCCCTCACGGACGGAAGGTCGCCCCGCCTCACATGGCGGCGTATGGTGTCAACGCTGCAACCGAGCATCTTCGCCGCGCCACGCGAGCTGAGGTATTCAACGTCCTTCTCTCCGCCCTTGCGCCTGTCAGCCTTCCACAGGCGGTATATCTCAAGGGCGAGGCTCTTTATCTCGTGGCTTGTCATCGCGTTCATGGCAGCGGGAACAAATAGTCTATCAACAGGCTGCCAATTCCAAGGGCGGAGAAGAAGAGCAGAATAAGAACAACGTCGGCGTTGCTCACCCTCTCGCGGAGAAGCCACGTGTGGACGGCGTTGTCCGCATTCATCCACCTTTTCACGCGCCCAATCATAGCGATGCCTCCTTGCTCTCTCTTGCACCGAGGTTGGTTATGTACATCACACCTTTCTTCTCGTCCCATTTGCATGAATATCTCACGCCGTCAAGCCTTCCTGCGTAATACGCCACGTTCTTTTTGTTGTGGTAGTCGCGGAATGTGCTGCACCCCACTTCGGCTGTAACCCCTTGGGGGATTGTCCTCATCCATTGCGACATCTTCATCTTTCCCTTGCTGTTGTACTCTGTCATCTGTTCCATTGTCTCTTTTTTTTAGTTGATTTGTCAGTCTTTCGGATTATTCCTACTTTTGCAGACTGTTACAAGTTGGTTTAACGTGTTATATTTATATGTTGTTATTTGAATGTTATCAAGATTACTTGAACTAACCAGAGGTAGGCTCAAGAGCTCTGGGGAGACAAGCCGCCCAAAAGATATACCGTCGGAGTATTCTTTTTTCGCGGCTCGACTTGAATGGATTTTACCTTCACTAACCGTCGGTGAGTGTCCGTCGCCCATAAGTCGGCTGCACCTCAACGCGCTTGGTGGCAGCTTGCACATTTTCAGAGGTCGCGCCTCATTTTGCAGGTCGTGGGGATATGTGCCATTGCGCCTTTCCCTGCCGGATAACCTGCGGCCCCGTAGTGCCGGCTTTGTTTTACTTCCTCAACGTGCAGCCCTACCGTACAATGCTTTTGCCGTCAGCTGCCCTCGGAAGGCGGGTCTGCCACCGTGCGTGGCAACGTCTTGTCAATGCAAAGAAACCCGCGAGAGCTGGCGTATTAGCTCCTGCGGGTTTCGTCAAATCATATAGAAATATGAAAGATTTCGTCTTAAAGTCCGCGAATACGCCTCAATCGCACTGCAAACTTACATAAAAATAATTAGAAAACCAAGATATAATAAGGAATATTTTCGCGAAATATATTAGAAATGAACGTAATTACAAGAGCATGAATGAAATAGACGTAAAAAAAATCAGAGAGCAATTAGGATGCACGCAAGAAACACTTGCCGAAAAATTAGGTGTGTCAATACGGACTGTGCAAAATTGGGAAAACGGTAAAGTTGTTCCCTCCACGAAACTTATACTATTGCGTAATATAATACAAAATATAGATATGGAGAAAAACATGAAAGAGCGTATATGCGAATTTATTAATTACAAGGGCATATCTGTGTCAAGGTTTGAACTGGTGTGCCAATTAGGTAATGGTGCGGTATCCAAAATGGGAACTAACACACGTCAGTCAACCATAGATAGAATATCTAAGGCTTTCCCCGAATTAAACCGCAAATGGCTGTTGTACGGTCAGGGCGAGATGCTGAACCCAATCCAACTGGGCGGCATACACTCCGTAGCCTCCGCCCCCCACGCCATATCGGCGGTGAACAGTACGGTGAACGCGCAGGGTGCGTCATGCACGCCCCACGCGCCCGCGAATGAGGTTTGCATAGTCCCCGAGGAGATTTCGGAACTCCCCGACACCGACGTTTACGAGCTTGTGAAGGGCGGCGGGCTGAACGGGGCGGAACGCCTCAACGCCGTGGGGCGGCACATAAGGATAGATATGTACTGGCGCGTGCGTGAGGATGCCATGATGCCGAGGTTCATGCGCGGCGACATTCTCGCCCTTGCGGCTCTGCCCGAGGGGGCGATGTTCCCCAACGGCTCGCCTATGGTGGTTGACACGCGCCCCTTCGGCTTCGTGTTCCGCCGCGTGTACGATGCGGGGGACGCGCTCGACTGCCGTGTGGCGAACGCGGAAAGCGGCTATGCCGACACCGTGATGCAGAAGTCGCAGGTGATACGCCTCTACCGCGTGGTGGGGATGGTGAGGCTCGGGCAATGAGGCTCGGGTATCCTCGGGCATAAATATGCACGTTTTTGCATATTGTTCTCTCCGTGTTCTACCGCGCTGTTAAAGGGGAATTTCAAATGATTGTGCGTGAAACTGTTGGCGGACGGTGTTTGAGTCCCGCCGAGGTCACTAAGATACGCGGTATAATACACTGAAAATCATATAGATAAATACGAAATAAAGAAAAATCGCCACTGCTCCGCCACAGCGTAAACAGGCGTTTTGCGGACAGTTGCGGACATTCGGTTTCTACCGCGCATCTACCTTGTTCTACCGTTTTTTCTACCTTTTTCCGCACGCAGGTATAACTTTATAAAAACAAACAATGATGAAAAGACAGGTTTTTGCCGCAGAGGCTGCGGAGGTTTCGGTGAGGGTCGTGTACGACCGCAAGAAGACCGCGACGGCTGTAACGCCCGCGCTCGTGCAGGTGGAGCTGCGCACGGGCAGGATGAAGAAGTACTTCACCACAGGTGTGAGGGTTTACCCGAGGCAGTGGGACGCGCTGGCAGCGCAGGTGCGCGGCTCGTTGCAGGATGACTTTCTCAATGAGAAAATAAAGGGGACGGTGAATGCCGTTCTCGAAGCCGTGGCGCGCGTGAGGCGCATAGGCAGTACGGTAACGCCCGAAAGGGTGTCGGACGCGCTCAAAAGGGCGCAGGGCGGCTCGCAGGACAGTTTCATCGACTATGTGATTGAGAAGGCGCGCCGCCCGACAATACAGGAAAGCACGCGCCGCTCGCAGATGAAGCTCGTCGGAAGCCTCCGCCGTTTCGGGAAAATACGCTCGTTCGCCGACCTCACAAGGGAGGCGGTGAAGGGGTATGACGAGTTCCTGCACACGCAGGGGTATGTGCAGACTACCGTGTATTCATACCACAAGTTCCTCAAGGTGTACGCGAATTTCGCCGAGGCGGACGGTCTCATAAGGGAGAACCCATACCGCTTCCTGCATTTCGACAGGGGGCGTTCCGCGCTCCGCAAGTACCTCACGGAGGAGGAGCTTGACAGGATAAGGGGGTGCGAAGTCCCCGACGGCTCGATTGCCAACGTGCGCGACTTGTTCCTGTTGCAGTGCTACACGGGGCTTTCGTACTCCGACCTCGCAAAGACTGACTTCACGCGCATGGAGAGGCACGGAGGGCGGTATGTCCTCCGCGACAAAAGGGAAAAGACTGACACTGGCTATTACATAGTGATTATCGCCCCCGCGCTGGAGATACTGAAAAGGCACTCCTTCCGCATCCGCGTGATGACCAACCAGCAGTACAACCTGCGGCTGAAAGTGCTTGCTTCGTATGCGGGAATAGACAGGCGGCTGACATCGCACATGGCGCGGCACACGTTCGCGGTGTCGTGCCTCCGTGCGGGCGTGCCGATTGAGAGCCTGTCGCGTATGCTGGGGCATACGGACGTGCAGACCACGCAGATTTACGCCAAGGTGCTTGACGTGAGCGTGGAGAGCGGCTTTGACAGGCTGGAGAGGTCAGTCCGCAAAGACTGACAAAAGGAAAAGCCCGCGCACCTCACTGCGGGCGGGCTTCTGAAAAACAAAATATATTTGTACAATGAAAAAAAAGTAAGTGCAGCGTCAGAAAGGCAGCGCGTCTTCGGGTGCGGAGGAGGCGAAGGGGTCAGGTTGCGCCTGTTGCCGCGCCGCTTGCGGACGCTGCTGCCATTGTTGCTGTTGTGTTTGCTGTTGTGTTTGCTGTTGTTGGGGGGCGGAGTACCCTGCGACCGCCGGCTGCTCCTTGGGGGCGGACAACAGGCGGAGGTCGGTCATCCACACCTCCGTAACGTACCTTTTAATTCCGTCCTTTTCGTATTCCCGCGTGCGCAGCTCGCCCTCCACATACAGGCGGTCGCCCTTATGCACGTATTGCCGCACCACTCCCGCGAGGCTTCCCGAAGCGGTGATGTTGTGCCATTCCGTCCGTTCGGGGACTTGTGTGCCGTCCCTTTTCGTGTACCCTTTCTTTGTTGTGGCGAGGGTGAGGTTCGCGACCTCCCCGCCGCCGTCGAATGTCCTGCTCCGTGGGTCTCCGCCCACGTTGCCAAGCAGTATTACCTTGTTTATCCCGTCCATGTCATGATTTTTTTTGGTTTCACATTGCGTTTTTGTATGTCCCACACGCGCCGTTGACGGCATCAGCGTACACCCTTCCGTCGCACATCCTTTTCTGCAAGGCGGCGAACGCCCTGCCTGTGCGGCTGTCTGCGGGTATGTCCTTTGACACCCCTTGCGGCGCTCCGCTCCTGAACGAGAGTTCCGCGCACAGTGCGCGGAGTTCCCTGTGGATGCCGTCAAGGCAGTAGCGTTGCGGCATTGCCTGTCTCTTTTCGTACATGAGGGCGTTTGTGTGCCTGTACACCTCCACACTGAAGCCCGCGATGAACTTGGCGCATTCCGCGTCCGCGAAAACCCGCGTGTGGCGCAGCCCCATGTCGTCAAGCACCTGCTTCATGGAGACGCGGAAAATGTCAGCGTCCCTCCTGACACCCTCGTTGAAGCGGTCGCACGCCTCCGCGATGAAGTCCCCGTAGGAGGGGTCGCGCCATGTGGCTGCCCGCCACTCCTGCGCGGCGTAAGCCCCCGCCATTTCGCGCAGCCTCTTAATTCTCTGCTTGACGGTGTGCCTGTACAGTTCGGGGACGGCGCGTATCTCCGCCTCCAGCTCGCAGACGAGGGAGGTTACAAGGTCGTTGGCGAATACCACCCGCCACATACACCAAGAGACGAACAAGTCCTTTTTATCTTTTTCCATTTCTTCAAAGTTACGAAAAAAAGGGGACACGGCAAAGACCGCATCCCCAGGCTTTTTCGGGACAAAGTTTTTAAATTATCCTTTTATCGAGTTCGCTATCCTTGCGTTCTCCTCGATGTTCGCCAGTTGTGCGTTTGCGTCCTCAAGCACGGCGCGGAATCTCGCGTATTCCGGCAGCGCGATTTTCGACAGAGGCACAAGGCGGTAATGCGCGTGCATCCCCCAAAAATCAAGGGGGGGTATCTCGCCCTCCTGCGACCTTGCCTCCTCCTTTGTGAGGCACGTCTCGATGTTGTACTTGATTGTGGTCGCGAGGTCTGCCAGCAGGTTGTCTTCGGGAGGGTCGCAGGACAGCAGCTCCTTGTCGTCGTTCGCCAGCATCCATATCGCGTCCGCCATTGTGTATTTCCCCTTCTTCCATATCAGGGGCTTGTCAGTGTCGCTGTCATACGCGAAGATGAGGACGGGTTCGGCGTCCTTCCTGCCCTCCCACTTTTCCGTGATGCCGAAGAGTTCCCTCCTGCGGAGGATTACCGTCAGTTCCTTCATGCTGCCTTTTATTGAGTACAGGCAGTTGAAAAACATTATTGCGAGTACTATCCACACAATGTTTCCCAAAACCACTAATAGGATTATCTCTTTTTCCATTTTTGTTTGTTTTTTATGTTATTATCATGTCCCGAAAAAGTCTCCGAGTTTCCAGTCGTCTATGAGTGTCTTGCGGAAGTCCGCCGTGTTGACGAGCCTCCATTTCTGGCTCTCGCCCGCGATTTTTTTCATGCGGCGGTATGTCCCGCGCATCCCGTGCTTGCGGAAGTGGGGTTCAAGCATGACCGTTATGTCGTATGAGTTCAGCGCGTCGAACTCCACTCCGTTTTGCAGGAACGTCCTTGCCGCGCCGAGGCTCGCGGGGAAGCCGTGTCCGTCCTTCAGGTCGTCAAGGTCGTACCGCCTGTTGCAGCTGTACGGCGTGTCCTGCGTGCGCCTTATCAGCACAGCCTCCTCTTTTCCGTTTTCGCCGCGCTCGATTATCTCCGCGCTGTCAAATTCTGTTTCCATTTGCTGTTTTAGAAAAAATTAATCAAAATATTCCATTATGTTGTCCGACAGTTCGCGCATGGGGCAGCAGATGTACCTTTTCGCGGTCATCTCCACGCTGGAGTGTCCCATCATGCGTGATATGCTGTACAGGTCGCATCCGCGAAGGTACAGGTTTGTGGCAAAACTCCGCCGTCCCGTGTGCGAGGTTACGAGTTTCCATTTCTCGTCCGTAATCTCGTTACCGGCACGGAATGCGTGGACGGTGGCGTTTATCCCCACGCGGCGGCACATCGCCCGCAGCGTGTCGTTGAACGTTACCGTGCTGACGGTCTGCAAGTCCCTGTTTTCCGCGAGGATTGGCATGAGTATCGGCTTGCACGGTATTGATGCGCGTGTGTGCGTCTTTTGCGAAATGTAGGTGATGTTCCTGCCGTCAAGGTTCGTGAGGTCGAGCCTTTCTGCGTCGGAAAATCTCGCGCCTGTGTAGCTTTCGAGCAGGAAACGCCCGCGCACGGACTTCTCCACGGGCGTTGCCGGCACATAGTCCGTCAGCAGCTCCAGCTCCGCGTCCGTGAGCCACACGTTCACCACGGTCTCGCCCCTTACCGTGAGTATCTTCTTCCAGTCCTTCGGAAGGTCAACCTCATCGGCGTAAGCGTTGAGGACGGACTTTATCTTAGCGCAATACTGCCTGACCGAGTTCTGCGCCAGCGTCTCCCCCATGTGGGTGATGAACAGGGACAGGTTGAGGCGCGAGAGGTTGCCCCATGACATTGGCTTGTCGGTAGCCTCGCGGAAGTAGTCAAGCACAATGCCGCATTTCGGGTATTTAGCCAGAAACGCCGCCTTAAATGTCTCCATGCCCGTTGTCCTTGTCTTTTTCCGCAATGCGCCGCAGGTTGTCTGATATGTTTGCGAGCGTCCCTGTGAACGCCCACACTAACGCCCCGCCTATGACAGAGGCTATTATGACAACCGCCCCCTCATCGGCGTGGCGGCAGCCGAATACTAATCCTCCGAAAATGGCGACAAACGCTATTACGCTTCCGCATATTCGCAAGAGATTTTCTTCATAGTTTTTGTAGTTATCTCCGTCCTTTTTCATTTTCTCCGTCCTTTATATCACACGAAACCCATGCAGGGTACCACATCGCGTCCCGCGCCCAAACGCGGATGTCCAGCGTCTCCGCCTTGTAGTGCCAGTAAACCTTGACCATTCTTGCAAGTTCCAGAGCTTCGTCTCCGTCAAGGAACGAGAGCGTACCCAGCAAGTCCGAGCGGCCTTCTTCATCCAGCTCGCCGGGTGTGTCGTCCAAATAGTCCTCCACCTCCGACAGCATGAACTTGTTGGCGTTGTATTTGCTCCAGTCCACAATAACGGAGTTCAGCGCAGCCGTGATGACAAGCAGTTGCGGCTCTTCCACTTGCTGAATGGCTCTTGCCCGCGCCTTGAAGTCGCACACAGCCACATCATGGTGTTCAGACGCGAGCCATTCGCCGATTTCCCGCATTGCCTTTGCAACTGTCATCACGTCTTTTTTTACGTCTTTCATTTCCACATTTTGCGTTTCGTTGAAAAGCCCTTCGCGGAACGACACCTTTATTCCGTTTTCCTTGTCCTCCACCGTCCACATGAGGTCGGGGAGGGGTGTCAGTTTGAATTTGTCCATAAAATTTGCTAATTTACAATTTGTCAATTTTTAGGCATTAGCTTAACGATTTCAGATGAGGTGTAATAAGCCGCCATTTTGCCGAAAAATTTTTCTATTTTTCTGCGTTGACCATCTGAAAGATATTCGGGGTTATATTCATATTTATCTTTTTCTCCGACATTAGCGATATTTTCAACATCGCATATAAGATTGATAGAGCGACCAGTATAATCATCCGTTAATGTTACTTTTGCTTTCATTTTCTTTTACAATTTATTTCTTACTTCCTCCTCGTATTTCATCGTGGAAGTTCAGTCTCATTTCTTTTTCCTTGTTAATTTATCCTCAATCCAGACTGCCGCAATGAATACGGCAAAGTAGATGGCGTGCGCCAGCAGCCACACTTTCCAGCCCGACAGAAAGAAAATGAATAACTCTAAAAAAACCAATGCTATCATAATTCCTCCAGTTCAAATGAGGTCTTCAACGCCAGTTTTGCCGTTTTCGAGGTCTCCGCATCCTTTCTCAAGGATTTCAGCGCGTCTTTCGCGTGCATTTCGCCGCGTCTGTACGCTTTCACGAAAGCGTCATAAAGCTCGTTCCTGTCAAGGGCAATCGTCTCCAAGTCTGTGAATGTGTACTTTGTCTCGCCGACCCAGAACGTCCCCCACTGGTCGTTTTCCTGCGATTTTCCATAGACGATGTTTCCGCAGTCGTCAACCGTGTTTCCGTCCTCGTCGCCAAAGAGGTAATCACCCTCCCAGTGGCACAGGCTGTCTCCCACTGTCAGCGCGCCGAAGTCGCGCAGGTCTATGCGTCCCTTGATGTTGTTTTCCCTTGTTGCCCTGTCCTGCACAAACAGCAGGATGTCGTTTCTTTTTTTCATTGTCTTTTGTTTTGGTTTAGTTGTGCAATATAATACTATTTGATTGATTGTAATGCGCCCGAAAAGTTTTTTTTTCCAATTCGGACGCACTGAAAGGTGTTTTTTTTTGCAGGTTCAATTTTCCTGTATGGTTTTGCCATTCGTGTTTACGCATAGCCCGCCAAAAAGTCGTATATGTCGCACATCGCGTCCCAGCATCTTTTTGTGTCGTCCAATACTGCACGCAGGTTGTAAGGCGCACCGCGTCTGCCGTGTCCCTCTTCGTCCAGCCATATATACGTTTCCCGACTTTCGTCAAAATCATCACAATAGCTGTCAAGGTTTCTGATAAAACCGATGAATGTGTCTTTTGCGTTACTGTTTTCTGGAAATGGGATTGCAGCCCAGAAATCCCTGCCGCAGGGGGAACGGTAGTTCAGCTCAACGCAATCTTCCTCTATTAGATAGCCGTAATCTCCATGTTCACGCACGAACTTGTCGAGTAGTCCTGTTATCATTGCTGTTTTCATTTCTGTTTCCATTGTCTTTCTTTTCTTCTTCTTTCAAAATAGATTCCACATATTTCACCACGCGCTCATATTCGCGCCCGCTTATCTCGCTGTCTTTATAAGCTTTTTTGATTAATTCTTCGCCGCTTCCGTAGAAGCAACCAACCGTCCATTTGTTGTTAGAGCGAGTCCACGTAAAGTACCGCCCTGAAGACCACCAATTTTTGAACACAAAAAAATCGGCGTTCTCGCTGACCCTTGCGTCCCCGCCAACCCATGCGTTCCCGTCTTGAGATAAGTTTTTTTCACTTTCAATCCAGCCTCCTTTTGCGCCGCATTCAACATCGCCGAACGCGGTTACACATTCGATACGGTGCAGCGTAATATTATCGACTACTTTAGTCTCGGAGGTAATTCTGTATTTCATATCCATTGCCCATTAAATGGTTTGCTTGATTAGCTCAATCGTGTATTTAGGGTTCACCTCGTTGA
>ERZ1034844.68-NODE-68-length-54486-cov-4.980158_pt1 | contig 54486 bp, 47 predicted proteins | sample MGYA00520594_ERZ1034844 | MGnify/ENA primary metagenome ERZ1034844 (study PRJEB33766, sample SAMN09781733) | gut metagenome | biome: gut microbiome | host: Homo sapiens | place: Madagascar | study: EMG produced TPA metagenomics assembly of the PRJNA485056 data set... | reverse complement strand
TAATCACACTTTTTTGCTAATTTGATTATGATTCTCAAATTGGTAAATCTATCACCATCACAATAGACAGTTGCACTATTCTATTCATGGTAGTTATAGGTTAGGAAATAGATTCTACACATTTCAAAAATTGATATTGAACGTGTTCTAAAAGTATGCTTAGGCTCTCACCAAAGGGGCAATCGCACGAGTAATTGCATCTGAAACGGGTGTTGCCTGGTCGGCGTCGTCCACTTCAAGAACGACCTTGCCCGCCAAGCCTCCCTCGGTAATCTCGGTGAACAAGACTGAAGGCTCTTTCACGATGCCGGTATGCTCAAGGGCAATATCATGTGCAACCCTTTCAACTTCCCCAGCAACCACATCTAGGTCCTTGCATGTAGTTGCAACAAAGGGAACCGACACGCGCTCTGGTGGTGGCAGATGCACTACCGCATTTTTCGAAATAACGGAATTGGGGATGATTACCGTTTCGCCCAAGCGATTCCTGATGGTTGCATGGCGCCACGTAACGTCCTGCACCACTCCCTTGCTCGAACCAACCTGGATGTTGTCGCCCGGCTTCACGATCTTCATGAAAGATATCTGCACACCACCAATAAGGTTTGAAAGCGTGTCCTGAAAACCAAGGGAAAGGGCAATGCCTCCAACGCCCAGGGCGGCTATAAGTGCCGACATATTCACATTGAAGCACGTATCCAAAACAAAGCAGCAGCCCAAACCCCACACAATACCGCGCATGATATTGATGAAAATAGAACTTTGGGGAATTGAGGTATCGTCACGCTGCATGATATGGCGCAGCCACTTCACCAACACATGCGAAACGACCGCAATAGCGAAGACCAGGATTATTGCCACGATTAGCTTTCCTAGTAAATCGCCACCCGTAATACCCGAAACAAAGTTCTCGAAAACACTCATATATGCCCTATTCCTTTCAGGATTTGCCGCAGACCAATGCGATGGGGGCTGTTTGAACTTCTATTATCTGCGCATTACCTCGGGGGCATCAACGCTATCATGGAAACTCAACACGAGAAGCGCTAGCGCCGAATGCCAAGGCGAAGCGCCTCGACAGCAGCCAACAGAAAACCAACCGAGCATATTGCATCGGTCGATCTCCGACCTCGCCTAATCCGAGCCACGTACATTCTCCCCAGAACCAGCGTGCTTCGGCGAGCCGCATCGACCCACCGATTGCAACCTATATTAGTAAGACGAAATCAACGCAGAAGGAGCGCAGCATGAACTACAACCTGGTTGAATTCCAAGGAGCCTATGGCACTTCCGCGCAAATTCCCAAGTCGGTACGCCCCGAAGTCTCGTTTGTCGGGCGTTCCAATGTAGGAAAATCCTCCCTTATCAATCGCCTTTTCAATCGTAAGAAACTCGCTAAGGTTTCCTCCATGCCGGGCAAAACCAGCACCATCAACTTCTTCACCACCAAGGAAATCGACTTTGTCGACCTTCCTGGGTATGGCTATGCGAAAGTAGCGAAAAGCGAAAAGGCCCGTTGGTCGGAAATGATCAACGGATACTTCGATCAATATCGCTACTATGCACTGGTTGTTTCGCTTATCGACATCCGCCATCCTGCCACCAAGCTCGACGAGCAGATGGTGAGCTTCCTTACCGAATGCCAGCTTCCCTTCATGATCGCGCTCACCAAAGCAGACAAGGTGAGCAAAAATGAAGCAAATAAGCAGAAGGCAGCCATCCGTAAGCAGCTGAACCTACCCGACAGCGTAAACATGGTGGTGTGCTCATCAGAAAAGGGCACAGGATTCGACGAGCTCCGCAAGCTCATTGAAGCTGCCTGCAAATAGCCGAATACGCAACAGAAGACAATAGGGGACGGGAGCCCTCCCTAACCCAAGAGAAGTCCACTCCCCCGCCCCTCCCAAGGAGACCACTTACATGAAAGTAATTCTTTACAGCGACGGATCGTCGCGCGGCAACCCTGGCCCTGGCGGCTTTGGAACCGTTCTGCACTTCACCGACTCGAATGGAAAGCTTCATACACGCGAGTTATCGCAGGGGTACACCTGCACCACCAACAACCGCATGGAACTTCTGGGGGTCATCACCGGGCTGGAAGCACTCAAACGCCCTTGCACCGTTGAAGTGCACTCCGATTCGCAATACGTGGTAAACGCCTTCAACCAGCACTGGGTTGAAGGATGGCTCAAACGCGGATGGAAAAACTCCAAGAAGGAGCCAGTAAAGAACTCCGACCTGTGGAAACGTCTTCTGGAAGCGAAAAAGCCCCACAACGTCAGCTTCCATTGGGTGAAAGGCCATGCAGGCCACCCCGAAAACGAGCGTTGCGACGAGCTGGCAACTTCGGCAGCCGACGGCCCTGGAAAGATCGAAGACGAAGGCTTTACGGGAAAATAGGAGCACGCTCCATATCACACAAAAAAGAAGGCACCCGATTGGGTGCCTTCTCACGTTTTTCGAAAGATAAAGGCCGAAGCCAATCCCTACCTCTTATTCAAGCTAATAGATGCACCGCTGGCTTTCCCCAGCGGTGCATCCGAACAAACTAGATAAGACGTACTCGACGAACGCCCTCGATTTCACGAAGCTTTGCAATGGCGCCGTCCGAAGGAGCCTGGTCCATGTCGATCAGGGTATAGGCGTAATCGCCGCGAGCCTTGTTCATGAAGTTGGCAATATTCACGTTGTCATCGCCAAGAATGCTAGAAATCTGGGCGATCATATTCGGCACGTTCTTATGGAGCAACGCAATACGGGTAAGGTTTGCGGGGCACACACCCATATCGCATGCAGGATAATTCACGGAGTTCGTGATGTTGCCGTTCTCAAAGTAGTCCATCAACTCACGTACCGCCATAATGGCGCAGTTATCTTCCGCTTCTTCGGTAGAAGCACCCAGATGAGGAAGAACAACCGCGTTCTTCATCTTCATAGCGCCCGGCGTTGCAAAGTCGGTGATGTAGCGCTTCACACGACCCGAATCCAGCACAACCTTCAGGGCGGCTTCATCGACCAGCGTATCGCGCGAGAAGTTCAGCAGCACTACGCCTTCCTTCATAAGGGAGCACATATGAGCGTCAACCATGCCGATGGTGTCCTTCAGGGCAGGAACATGGATGGTGATGTAATCGCACGTGCGGAAGATGTCCTTAAGGTCGGTGATGTAGTGAACGGGGCTGGAGATTTTCCAAGCAGCACTTACCGAAACGAACGGATCGTAGCCATATACGTCCATGCCCAGTTCAACTGCAGCATTGGCAACTTCAGCACCAACAGCGCCCAAGCCGATAACGCCCAGCTTCTTACCCTTGATTTCCTGGCCAGCAAACTGCTTCTTTGCCTTTTCCGCTGCCTTGGTGATGTTTTCGTCATCCGCATTTTCGCGGCACCATTCGATACCGCCCAAAATGTCACGACTGCCCAGCAAAAGCGCGCAAAGCACGATTTCCTTAACAGCGTTGGCATTTGCACCAGGGGTGTTGAACACCACGATGCCTTCATCGGCGCAACGATCGAGCGGGATGTTATTCACGCCAGCGCCTGCACGGGCGATAGCGCGAAGGCCAGCGGGGAATTCCATATCGTGCATGGCAGCACTGCGAACAAGAATGCCCTCGGCTTCATCCAGTGAATCGGTGAGTGAATACGCCTTAGGATCAAGCAAATCGGTACCTTGGGCAGAAATGTTGTTCAAGCAATGAATGAGCCTCATACAGGATCTCCTAACTACCATGCATTACGAACCAGTAAACGGGTTTTATGATAATAAAAAAGGCACCCGATTGGGTGCCTGATTTGTAAATGGTGCGGGTGAAAGGACTTGAACCTTCATGAGCCGAAGCTCATACGGACCTGAACCGTACGCGTCTGCCAATTCCGCCACACCCGCATGTGCAGCTTTTGTGCAGGAGTTAGATTACCCTAGCCAGCACCCTAGCGCAAGGGAAAATTTCACTTTCTTTGGAATATTATATTTAGCTCAATGCATGCAGAATTAAAGCCCCGCCAACATCAAGGGCAACAACGGCCAAAGCAAACGCCGCATTCGCCTTTTTTCTAGACATATCCCCCGCACGCATCTTCGACCATCCCCCCCCAATGCTGAATACCAACTCGCATAAATACCAACTCAAAATTGGCTTCCTTTGCTGAGATTGTAAGCTAAGGTGAACTTTTCTGTAAACAAGGACACAAATTAATAGCGAACTGGGAATCCAGCTCCTATGCGCCCACAAAAAACAATCGGATTGTTTAATGGCGATGGGGTGAAAAACCCCATCAATTTGCTTACTTATGGCAAGATTGTTGGTTGGAATACCGTGCGGCGTTATGCCGCGCTCTCAATACAACGATTTACACACTGTAAAAGGAGATCACACATGGGGTTTTTCTCAAAATTCGAACGCCGCGTAGAAGATGGCTTCGATGAGATGGGCGACAAGTTTTTCGATGCCCCCATCAGCCCCGTTCAGATTGCCAAAAAAGCCGAAAAGCAAATGCGCCGCGAAAAGATGGTCGGTGCTGGCAAGGAATACGCACCCACGCTGTACACCGTGCTGGTAAACCCCGACGATGACGAGCGTCTGTTTGGCTATTACCCCACTTTGGCAGGCGAAACCGAAACGTATCTGCGTGGCAAGGCGCAGGAACTGGGCCTCGTAATGGATGGCTCTCCTTTGGTGCGCTTCATCATCGACGACGAGCTGAAGCATGGCAAGTTCGACGTGGTAGCCGAATTGGTTTCCGCCCCCATCGTCTCGCAGCTTCGCGCAGAGGAAATGCAGCGCTACGGCCTTTCCGCACAGGATGCCGGCGCTCCCATCCCCGCAAACATCCCCACGCCGCAGAACTACGGCCAGCAGCAGGCTTACGCTCCTGCGCAGGAAGCTCCTGCGCAGCCTCAGCAGTTCGCTAGCTCCGGCATCGACGTAATGGCTGAAGATGCCCTGGCAATGGAAAACGCCGAGGACGCCTACGCTGCAGCACCCGTTGCGCCCGCACCGGCTCCCGCCGCTGCTCCGCAAACCGTCCGCTTCGACGAGCTCAATGCCCCCGAAGCCATTCCCCAGCGTGCCGCAAATCAGCAGCCCCGCCTTATTGATCTCACCACGAACCGATCCTTCCCCATCACGAAGGCGCAGATTGTAATGGGGCGCGCCCTTTCCAGTGACATCGCCATAGAAGACCTGAACGTAAGCCGCACCCACGCCGAAATTCGCCGCGAAAATGCAAATGCCTGGAGCGTTGCCGACCTTGGCTCTACCAACGGCACGCTGGTGAACGGCCGCCATATTGCTTCTACCATGCTGCAGGAAGGTGACCGCATAACCGTTGGCACCACCACGTTCTTATTCACCTTCCGATAGGGAGCTTTTCCTTGAACGGGCTGCGTCACTTGCTGGCACAGCCCGTTTGCGCTTTATGCGCATCTTTTAAACCCGTTTCAAACGATAGGCTATTCCGTGATCGACGTAATCCTTCTCATAGGCAGACTGCTTTTCGTAGCACTGCTCTACCTGTTCCTTTTCGCCATCATGAAAACAGGCATTGGCCTGGTGCGCGGACAACGTAAAGGCGAAAAGACCTGGACCGTTGCCATCGAAAAAGGCCCCAAGGAACTTCGCGGCGTGAACATTGCCGTCAACGGCCCGGTTATCGTGGGCCGCAGCCCAGGATCCGATATCGTCATCGGTGCCGAATACGTATCTTCGCGCCACGCGCGCTTTGTGCTCATGGGCCAGAACCTCTTCGTAGAGGATCTGGGTTCAACCAATGGCACAGCCGTCAATGGCCGCTTTATCTCTGAACCCACCGCGCTGAAAAACGGCGACAAAGTTGCCGTTGGCGATGTAACCATGCGCGTACGGTTCGCCCAGTAAAAGAGGAAGATGAATTCTATGCCCACTCCCCGCAACGCCCGCGCCGAGCGCAAAGCCGCAGACGAGCCCAACGCCATTGCCTTCTTCGGAAGCCGCACTGAAGTTGGCCATATCCGCGAACATAATGAAGACAGCCTGGTTGCGGTTCCGCCGCTTTTTGCCGTTGCCGACGGCATGGGCGGCCACGAAGCCGGTGAAGTCGCCTCGGAAATTGCCATCAACACCATCATGGAGCTTGCGCCCGACCACGCCGATTCCGACGCATTGGCACGTGCCGTGGTTGCCGCAAACCTCAATGTCATCAAAGCGCCCGCAAAGGGCATTGGTCGCGAGGGCATGGGCACCACGCTTACTGCCGCAATCCTGGAAGGCGAGCGCCTGATTATCGCTCAGGTCGGCGACTCACGCGCATACCTCCTGCACGAGGGAAAACTCCAGCAGCTCACGCGTGACCATAGCCTTATGGCCGACATGATCGAAGCGGGCCAGCTCACAGAAGCCGAAGCCCGCGTTCACCCGAACCGCTCGGTTATCACGCGAGCCATCGGATCCGACCCTCATATGCAGCCCGACATCTACGAGCTGAACGTCGAAACGGGCGACCGCATCCTTCTGTGCTCCGACGGCATTTGCACCATGATCGAAGATCCTCAGATTGAGCACGTCATGGGCCACAGCCGCACTGCGCAGGAATGCGCCGACAATCTGGTGGCGGCCGCGCTCGATGCGGGCGGCTTTGACAACGCAACTGCCGTGGTGGTGGACGTTGAAGGCTTTCGCGAGGTGCGCGAACGCAAGGCCCAGCGCAAGTCGAAGATTCTCTACACGTTCTTGATCCTGGCGGTTATCGCCATTTTCGCAATCGCTGGCGTTACCGCTTATCAGTATGTGAACAACTCCGCTTACCTGGTGAACCAGGACGGCAAGGTTGCCGTATACCGCGGTCTGCAAGACGACCTGTTCGGCATGCCCCTTTCCAGCCTCGACCGCGTTACCGATGTTGACGTGAACAAGCTTTCGCCGAGTGTGGCAAGCCGCATCAACGACGGCATTTCGGTTGGCAGCATAGATGAGGCAAATGAGCTTATCGCTTCCTATCAGGAAGACATTGCTCGTCAGGATGCCGCAACCAAACAAAGCGACGCTTCCGCTTCCACCGACAAAGCAGCATCTTCCGACTCCTCTACCTCGAAGACGAAGAAGAGCGCCAACGAAAGCGAGTAGCCAATGACCCGACGCAATACCGAGCTGATGCTTCTTTGCATCGCGGCTCCTCTTGTTATATTGCTGTTTGCCATGGTTGCCCTCAATGAAGGGAATCAGGTAACGCTCGACAACCTAACGGTGCCCTTGGGCATGTTTGCCACGTTTGTTGTGGCCCATCTAGCCATTCGTAAGCTTGCTCCCGGCGCCGATCCTGCCATTCTCCCGCTTTCATTCGCTCTGTCGGGCATTGGCATTGCCTTCATCACGCGCCTTGCGCCCGACCTGGCTATGAAACAGGTTGGATGGCTGTTCCTTGGCGTAGTGTTCATGGTGCTCGTCTTAGCATTCGTAAAGAACCTCGACAAGCTTGGCAGCTACAAATACACCATCATGATCGCCGGCATCCTGCTGCTTATGTCGCCCATGCTTCCGGTTATCGGTAACGAAATTTACGGTTCGCGCATTTGGCTTTCCATCGGTGGTTTCTCCATTCAGCCTGGTGAGCTTGCAAAAATCTGTATCGTTATTTTCTTGGCAGCATACCTGGCGCAGAACCGCGAGATGCTTTCCGTCTTCAACCACAAACTGGGGCCCTTCCGCGTGCCCGACATGCGCGCGCTGGTTCCCGTCATCATCATGTGGGCAGTGGCCTTGCTGGTTATCGTGTTCGAAAAGGACTTGGGCTCGGCGTTGGTCCTGTTCTTCGTGTTCGTCACCATGCTCTACGTGGCCACCGGCAAGCATGCCTACATCGTCATCAGCCTTCTTATGGTTTCCGTAGGCTTCGTATTCGTATACTTCCTGTTCAGCCATGTTCAGGTTCGCGTCGATACCTGGCTTAACCCCTTCGCCGACCCCACCAACACGGGCTATCAGCTGGTCCAGTCTATCTTCAGCATCGCAGACGGCGGCTTGTTCGGCGTGGGCATTGGCAATGGCATGGCCGAGCAGATTCCTATTGTTGAATCCGACTTCATCTTCAGCGCCATCGCCGAAGAGGCGGGTCTTTTGGGTGCTGCAGGCGTACTGCTTCTGTACCTGTGCTTTGCCATCCGCGGCATTCTTATTTCCGTTCGCGCAAAAAGCGACGTCAGCTCGTTTATGGCCGTAGGTTTCACTGCCGTTATCGTGCTGCAGGCCTTCATCATCGTGGGCGGCGTTACGCGCCTTATCCCTCTTACGGGTCTTACCCTTCCCTTCGTAAGCCAAGGCGGTTCTTCGCTTCTGGCGAGCTTCATTATCTTGGGCTTCCTGCTGCGCGCAAGCGATCAGGGCACGGGCTTGGGCACCGAAATGGCATCGGGCACAGGCGTAGTAAGCCTGAACGGCGCGCTGGGTCGCGTTTCCCTGGGCAAACGCCTTACCGGCACCATGATCGTATTCTCTGCCCTCTTTGCGCTGCTGGTTGCCAACCTGACGATGATCATGGTTATCCAGGCAGACGAATACAAGAACATGCCCATCAACAACCACACGCTGGCAAAAGAGTCGAAAACCGAGCGCGGCGCCATCACTACGTACGATAACGTGCTCCTTGCTCATTCCGTATTGCAAGACGATGGCACCTACAAGCGCGAATACCCCGCAGGCAACCTCGCTGCACACGTGGTGGGATACGCCTCCGACACGTACGGCACCTCCGGCATCGAAGCATCCTGCAACGATACGCTGAAGGGCGAAAGCAACTATGCTTCATGGATCGATGTCCTGAACTCCTATTCAGGAGCTGGTACCGCAGGCAACGATGTGAAGCTCACCATTAACTCAACCATTCAGCAAGCTGCGCAAAATGCGTTAAAGGGATACAAAGGCGCCTGCGTTGCCATCGACCCGAAGACGGGTGCGATTTTGGCACTTGCCTCTTCGCCCACCTACGACGCCGACGATGTTGACAGCATCCTTTCTTCAGGCGGCGATTCTTCGGCACTGTACAATCGCGCAACCCAGGCGTTGTATTCGCCTGGCTCCACGTTCAAGATCGTGACGCTGACCACCGCGCTGGCAGACAATGTGGCAACCGAATCGACTCAGTACGATTCCCCCTCCACACTCGACATCGGCGGCGGCAAGGTAACGAACTTCAACAATTCGTCATATGGCACCATTACACTGCAGCGCGCAACCGAACTTTCCGCCAACACCGTATTCGCACAGCTCGGCGACCAGATTGGCGCAGATGGCCTTGTTTCCTCTTCCGAGAAATTCGGGTTCAACAACGCGCTGAACTTCGATTTGCCGCTCGCTAAATCGCTGATGCCCGACCCAAACGAGATGGCCGAATGGGAAACCGCATGGGCCGCAGCAGGTGAGCCGGTAGGCGAACATGCCAGCCCCGCTGGCCCGCAGGCAACTGTTCTGCAGATGGCCTTGGTAGGTTGCGCCATCGCAAACAATGGCACCATCATGCAGCCTTACCTGGTAGACAGCGTGAACAATTCCGATGGCAAGAACAGCTATCGCGCAACGCCCTCCACGATGTCGAACGTATGCTCTTCGTCGGTGGCAAAGCGAGTACGCACGGTACTTGAAGGGGTCGTGAACAACGGCACCGGTAAAGCAGCCGCCGTTTCCGGTGTGCAGATTGCCGGCAAAACCGGCACCGCAGAAACGGGCAAGGAAAAAGACGACCGCTGGTTTGTGGGCATGGGCCCATCCGATGACTGCTCGGTAGTAGTGGCCATCGTCCTCGAAGAGGCTGGCGAGAGCCTTTCCGGCGGTGCTGCCGGACGCGCCCAGGGCGTATTGAGGGCAGCGCTTGAAGTGCAAGGGGATTTGTAGGAAAAGCGTTTCCTGATTCCTCGTGAAAGCCTTGCAAAAACGGGAAACTTGACATGGTAATACGATATGCTTATGCGATGGTCGTTAAGCATGGATCCAAAGGGAGTACAAACGTGGCTGGAAGCATGGTTGGCAGAACATTCAACAACCGTTACACGCTAACTGAACGAGTCGGCCTTGGTGGCATGGCAGAGGTATACCGCGCACAGGACAACGTCCTGGGCCGCACGGTAGCCGTGAAAGTTATGCTGCCCCAATACGCAGCCGACCCAACCTTTACCAAGCGTTTCCGTCAGGAAGCGGCATCGGCCGCTAACCTGCAGAGCCCCTATATCGTAAGCATCTACGACTGGGGCCTTGACGGCGAAACCTACTACATTGTTATGGAGTTCCTCCGCGGAACCGATCTTAAAACCGCCATCAACGAACGAGGCGCAATCAACCAGCGAAAGGCGGCCGAAATCGGCAGCCAGATCGCCCAGGCACTTTCTGTTGCGCACGAAGGCGGCGTAATCCACCGCGACATTAAGCCGCAGAACATCATGATCCAGCCTGATGGCAACATCAAGGTAATGGATTTCGGCATTGCACGTGCAGGCGATGCAGGCCTTTCCCAGACGGCAACCGTTCTGGGTACCGCCCACTACGTATCGCCCGAGCAGGCTCAGGGCAAGGAGCTCACCGGCGCCAGCGATATCTATTCGTTGGGTGTAGTTCTCTACGAAGCCACCACTGGAAAGCTCCCCTTCGACGGCCAAGACGCAGTAAGCGTTGCCGTAAAGCAGGTCAACGAGCTTCCCGCACCGCCTAGCACCATCAACCCAAACATCGATCCCGGTCTGGAAGCCATCATCATGAAGGCCCTGGAAAAGGATCCCAATAAGCGCTTCAAAGATGCCGCAGAAATGCGTCATGTGCTGAACGACTTCCTGGCAGGTCGCCCTATCGCTCTTGGCAACGATATCAGCGGCCTTAAAACCCAGGTAATGGGTGGCGTTGCGCCTATGCAAAACGGCACCGCAGTTATGAGCCCCGTTGCTGGCGGCCAAGCTACCGGTGGTTTTACCCAGGTAAGCCCACGCGTATATTCTGCAGAAGACGAAGAGGCAGCTGCCAAAAAGAAGAAGCGCAACACCATCATCGGTGTTGTCGTGGCCCTGCTGTGCATCATCGGCATTGCAGGCGCTGTGTTTGCCATGAATGGCAGCGGCGACAAGGTTACCGTACCCGACGTAACGAACAAGTCTATTGCCCAGGCGCGCACCACGCTCGAGCAGTCGGGCTTCAAGATTGGCACCGAAACGGAAGTGTACAGCAGCACCGTTCCTGCCGGCAGCGTAGTAAGCACCGACCCGCAAGCGGGTGAACAGGCTGCAAAGGGTTCTACCATCAAAATCAATGTTTCAAAGGGAACCGAGCAGGTTACCGTCCCCGATTTGAAGGGCAAATCGGCTGATGAAGCCCAGAAGGCTTTGAACGAAGCGGGCTTAACGGGTCAGCAGGGCGATTCTGTATTCTCGGATGATGTTGACGAAAACATGGTTGCATCGCAGGAAACCCCTTCGGGCACCACGGCAAACAAGGGCGATACGGTGGTGTTCCACCTTTCTAAGGGCTCCGAAAAGGTAACCATCCCCAATGTTGTGGGCATGACTCAGTCACAGGCAACCTCCAAGCTGGAAAGCGCAGGCTTTGCGGTTAACACCACAAACGAAACCAGCAAAGATGTGGAAAAGGGCAACGTAACGAAGCAGAGCAAGACTGGCACCGCCACTAAGGGAACCACCATTACCATCACCATTTCCAGTGGTCTCGGCGAAGCTCCCAATGTTGTGGGCATGTCCGAGAGTAAAGCAAAGGAAACCCTCGAAAAGGCTGGCTACAAGTACGATCTGCAGTACAAGCAAGATTCGACAGTAACAAAAGGAAATGTTATCTCGCAAAGCACTAGCGGCAGCACGGTAACCCTCTATATTTCCTCAGGCTCCGGCAGCACCAACGAACCAGGAAGCAACTAGCCAATACAGCAAGGCCTCGCAGCAATGCGAGGCCTTGCTTTTTATGCAAACTATTCCCCGCAAACACGCGTTGCTCGCCCCCCTTCTTTTGCCGATTCGCCCATTCTGCAACTGGGCTCCCATGCATCTTCCGCAAAGTCGGCTCCCCTGGGGCAATCCGCTCATTGCAAAAACAAGAAATCAGACTTCCTTGCAACTTTTTTTCGATTGGGGACTCTCTCCTGTTCCCGCGAAGCGAAAACAGTCCATCATATGGGCAATTTACTGCGTTTTCGAGCCCATATCCGCATTTTGTCGCTCTGCAACAATCCCTAATCGCAAAAAAGTTGCAACTCAGGCCGATTTTTTGTTTTCAACCTTCCAAAACGTCATTGAGCTGACGCTATAGACGGAGGCGAAACAGATGCGGCACCGCACAACGACAACTGGAACCGCCCGTAAGTCAAATCAGCCCAAGAAACACTCTTGAACAGCCCCGGCAATAGGCTTAATCCCAATAAAAAAGGCCCACCAAAGGTGGACCTGAAAACACTGGCGCCCCCGAGAGGACTCGAACCTCCGACGCACGGTTTAGGAAACCGACGCTCTATCCTCTGAGCTACGGGGGCAAAAAGGATGCTGACAAACAGCTCTGCTATCTTAACACACCCCTTCTGCACTCCACATAGACGCATCAAAACATCCTTCACAACCCTTCCTAGCTCCACCTTCCTTTACCGTACGGAGGAAGACTCCCGCAAAGACCCCTTTATGCAGGCGGCGCTCCGAAAAAATTCCCTTTTGTTGCAGGCGGGATTCTGGTGGACGCCAGCCACTTTACTGCGTTGGTAAAGGCCCCTCGCTACAGGGGGAGAGGCTCCGGCAAAAGTCCCTTTACCCCAGGCGGTACCCCGCAAGGGCTTCGTTATTGCAGGGACGGAAACTCCTCGCAAAGGAGCTGCTTCAGTTGAGCGAGGCCCCAGGGAATGGTAGGATAACCCGCGAACGCTGTTTCAGGGCGAGGTGAAATTCCTCACTGGCGGTATCAGATCCCCGAAGCAACCTAGCTTCATCTGAAGCCCGCAACCCTGCTTGGCTCGACGGCTCAAGCAGGCTGATTTGGTGCAAATCCAAAGCCAACGGTTACAGTCCGGATGGAAGAGACAGGAGGCCTACTTTGTCTACCCCGAACACCCCCACCAAGAACACCAACGCATGGTCTACCAAACAACTGGTTACAATGGCCCTTATGTGCGCTATTGGCGTTCTTCTTTCGTTCATCGAATTCCCCTTGCTGCCCGGCGTAACCTGGCTTAAGTTCGACGCCTCGAATATGCCCGCCATGGTTTCCGGCTTTGCATTCGGCCCTGGCGCCGGCGTTGCAGTAGGCATCCTAACCGCCATCATTCACGGCCTGCTTATGGCAGACTTCACCGGTGCGCTTATGAATGTGCTCACCGTCACATGCTTCGTGTTGCCCGCAGCCATCATCTACAAGAAGAAGCGCACCTACCCCGCCGCCATCGGCGGTTTGGTGCTCAGCATCATCGCTGCACTAGCTGCCGCTATTGTGGGCAATCTCATTGTTACCCCTATGTGGCTGGGTGTCCCCTTCGAAGCGGTAACGGCAATGATCATCCCCATCCTCATTCCGTTCAACCTTCTGAAGGGCTTGCTCAACGCTATTCTGACGCTGGTTATCTACAAATCGATTTCCAATCTTATTACCCCTAAGAAGGATCAGACGAAGGGTCGCTAAACCGTGATTACCTTTTCCGACGTTTCCTTTACCTACACAGGCGAAACCAAGGTACTTTCCGAACTGGCTCTCTCCATCGAAGAGGGCCAGTTCGTCTGCGTTTTGGGCGCCAACGGATCAGGTAAATCAACGTTTTCGAAGCTTATCAACGCACTCTTGGTGCCCGACACCGGCACCGTAACCGTGGATGGCCTGGAAACCAGCAACCCAGAAAATACCTTCACCATTCGCAGTACGGCAGGTGCGGTATTTCAAAACCCCGACGATCAGATCGTCGCCAGTCTCGTTGAAAACGATGTGGCATTCGGCCCTGAAAACCTGGGCATCGAGAACCCCGAGCTCCGTCAACGCGTAGAGGAATCGTTGGCAAAAGTCGGCTTATCTGGCTCTGGAAAGCGCGAGACTGCAGCCCTTTCCGGGGGTCAGAAGCAGCGCGTCGCCATCGCAGGCGTGCTGGCAATGCATCCCTCCATCCTCATCTTCGACGAGGCATCGGCTATGCTCGACCCGCGCGGACGCCGCGGCTTGATGCGCGTATGCAAAGAGCTTCACGAACAGGGCATGACCGTTATCATGATCACCCACTTCATGGAGGAAGCTGCAGAAGCCGATCGTGTGATCGTGTTAAATGACGGCCATTGCGTGCTCGATGGCGCCCCCGACGAAGTGCTTACGCAGGACCACATTCTTCGTGATCTCAATCTTGACGTACCCTTCGCCACCCACATGTCTCGCCTTCTGCAAGATCGCGGCATCACCATTGGCACCCATATCGAAACCACAACGCTGAAGGAGGAACTGTGTCGATCGCTTTCGAACAGGTAAGCTTCAGCTACACGCCGCTCACCAAACGACAAAAGAAAGCCGGAGAAGTGCAGCGCTATGCCTTACGCAATGTCAGCTTCACCCTCAACGACGGTGAGTTCCTTGCCATTGCAGGGCATACCGGGTCCGGCAAATCCACTCTGGTGCAGCATCTGAACGGCCTGGCAAACCCCACCGAAGGGCGTGTGCTCTGGAACGGCAAGGATCTAGCCGACCGCAAAAATGCAACGTGCGCTCGCGGCGATATCGGCGTGGTGTTCCAGTACCCCGAACATCAGCTGTTTGCCGAAACAGTCTACGAGGATGTAGCGTTCGGCCCACGCAATATGGGCCTGTCCGAAGACGAGGTGGATGCCCGCATCCGCGAAGCGCTCGCCGACGTGCATCTTGATTTCGATACGCTGAGCGAACGCAGCCCCTTCGAGCTTTCAGGCGGCCAGCAGCGCCGCGTGGCATTTGCCGGCGTGCTTGCCATGCGTCCCACCACCTTGGTCCTCGATGAACCGGTTGCCGGCCTTGACCCGGCATCGCGCTCCGATTTCCTCGACCTCATCAAGCAGCTCCACGAGCAGCGCAACCTTACGGTAGTGATGGTTTCGCACAACATGAACGACATCGCCCTTCTCGCAGACCGCATGTTGGTCATGCATGAAGGTGAAGTTGCCTTCATGGGCACGCCAGAAGAAATTTTTACCAAGCATGCTGTTGAGCTGCGCGAAATAGGTCTCGGCATCCCCCATGCCCAAACCTTGGCAAACCAGCTTCGCGCAGAGGGCATGCCCTTACCCGAAAAGCTTTACCTGCCTGAATCCTTAGCCGATGAAATTGCCCGCATCCTTGGTGGAAGCGAGGCTGTGCGATCATGAACATAGATGCCGTATTTGGTCGCTATATAGCCAAGGATTCCGCCGTTCACCGTATGGATCCCCGCGCAAAGCTTCTGCTTTCGATCCTGTTCATGGTTATGGTGTTCGCTGCGGGGTCGTACGTATCGCTGGGTGTCGCCGCATTGTTTACTGCGGGAATGTTTGCCTTTGCACATATTTCGCTTCGCCAGGCGTTCACTTCCATTGCGCCGCTTGCCATTCTGGTGGTATTCACGGCACTCCTGAACATCTTCTTCGTTCAAGGCGGCGAAGTGTACTTTCAGCTATGGATCATCTGCATTAGCCAGCAAGGCCTGCATCAAGCGCTCTTTATCGCTATCCGCCTCACCATGCTGCTGTTGGGCGTGAGCCTACTTACCCTAGCAACCACCACGCTCGACCTCACCGATGGCTTTGAGCGCCTTCTGGAGCCCTTCAAGCGCTTCGGACTACCCGCCCATGAGCTATCTATGATGATGGGCATCGCTCTGCGCTTCCTGCCCCAGTTCGCCATCGAGCTGCGCACTATCTATCGCGCACAAATTAGCCGTGGCGCAAATTTCGGCAAGGGCCCCAAGGGAGGCGTTGCCATGATGACTTCGCTTATCGTGCCCCTGTTCACCAGCGCATTCCGACATGCCGAAACGCTTTCGTTGGGAATGGATGCGCGCTGCTATCACGGAGGCGAAAACCGCACTCGCCTAAAGGAGCTTTCCTTTAGCAAGCGCGATATAGCCGGTACCGTTTATTTAGGAATCGGCACAGCAGCCGTACTGGCAACCGATCTTGCTTTGAACATGTTGCTGTAGGCACAGGAGGAGCAAGCCCACCGCTGCCCCGCTCGGGCGAATCCCAGCCCTGGCAAGGAACATCATCGCGCAATCATCAAAGCCAAAACGCGAACGTATCGAAGCAATGTCGGCGTCTAACAGCCCCAGCAACCAAGGCAACCGCCAACAACCACTCGAAAGGAACACCATGGACGACATCATCGAATACCTTACCGCAGTACCCGCATGGTACCTGGCAACCTGCGAAGGCGACCAGCCCCGTGTTCGCCCCTTCAGCTTCGTTATGCGCGAAGGCGATACCCTGTGGTTCTGCACCGCAACCAACAAAGATGTTTACCATCAGCTGCAGCAAAACCCCAAATTCGAGCTTTCCGCATGGAAGCCCGGCCGCGGCTGGATCATCGTTACGGGCGTAGCCGATTTGAACGACACCGCAGGCGACGAAGTTCGCAAAGCAGGCTATGAGCACATGACGGCACTTGGCGAAACCTACGAAGACTGGGGCGATCCGCGCCTGACGTTCTTCTCCCTGAAGGAAGGCATTGCCAAGATCGACGATATCGACGGTTCTTCCAGGAGCATCGAGCTGTAGAAGCGCCAGACATACGCAGCGCATTCGCACCAGGCCCCTTCGGCAACAAAGCGCCTCCCGCATCCAAGATGAACTGTCTCCCTTTTCTTGCGTCCAGGAAAAGGGAGACAGCTAAAGAACGGGAGGCGTTTTTCAATATGCCCGAATGAGGCATGATGTATTTCTGGGCCCCATTCCAACCAATTCGCCAGGAAGCCGAACCCCCCCCCCGAACAAAAGGCAACGGGCAATGGTCCCGCAAGCCAATTGACGCACCTGCTCAGTCGGCTTCGACAAAACCGAGGACACAAAAAAACGCCGGTCATTGACCGGCGCCAAGCTTTACAACATAGAGATTTGATCAACGAGCTTTCGTGCCGCATCACGAACCGAAAGGCCATTGATGTCGATGGTAAGATCGGCGTACTTTTCGTACAGGGGCACGCGTTCCTCGTACAGGTCGGCCAAACTCATGCCGATGCCGTTCTTCATAACAACACCGCGTTCGTGAAGGCCGCCCAGGCGGTTTTCCAGCTCTTCATAGGAAACCTGCAGGTACACAACCGTGCCGATAGAGGACAGATGCTTCATTGCCTCGTCGGAGTAGACGGCAGAACCACCCGTAGCAATAATGGCATGGCTCGTGGAAAGCGTGCACAGCACCTCGTTTTCCACTTCGATGAAACCATCGGGGCCGCATGCATCGATAATCTTCTGCAGCGTCTTGTCGAGCTTGCCCTGAATAAGCAAGTCGGCATCGATGAATTCATAGCCAAGAATCTTCGCCAAAACAACGCCCAAGGTTGACTTGCCAGCGCCCGGCATGCCAATAAGGATGATGTTCTCGGTGGTGTTAGTCATGAGGCCCGTCCTCTTTCCATTTGTCTCTACCGAAAGCAACTATAGCACGTTTCGCCTCAACCCTCGGAGCCACCACCTCGTTCACCAAGATGGCTACGAAAATCAACGCAAACCCGATTAGCAATCGGCTCGTCATGACCTCTCCGTACAACAAGACGGAGAACAACACGCCAAAAACCGATTCCAGGCTGAGAAGCAGCGCCGCCTGTGAAGGATTAACGTACGCAAGCGAAACATTTTGGATGCCGAACGCAATGATCGACGCAAACACGATGAGAAAGGCCATCTGGCCAATAATCGTGGGCGTTATCACGGCAACCGCAGGAAGTGTTTCGGTTGCCGCACCGACGATGCACCCAAAGCAACCCTCGGTGATGAATTGGAACACCGTGAGCATCAGCGCATCGTGCTTCTCGGTGAACTTGGACACAAAGACGATATGAATCGCAAACAAAACCGAGCTGACCATGGTCAGGGATTCGCCAAAGCCAATGGAAAGTGTCTGCCCTGCTGTGGTAACCGAAACCAACCAAATGCCTACAACGGCAATACCGGCAGCCCCTATGTTGAAGAAGGAAGGGCGCTTGCGCATAAGCACCCACCAGGCAAACGGGACCACAACGCAGTACGTTGCGGTTAGAAACGCGTTAATACCCGGCGTTGTGTGCTGTAAACCCACGGTTTGCGCCAAGAATGCTGAGAAATCAAACACCGCCAGCACAATGCCAGCGCCCAAAGCGCGCTTTGAAAAATGAGCTTTCACCCGTTTGCGCAGGATAAACAAAAGAATCAAACCTGCCAAGGTAAAGCGGATACCCAAAAGCCACGCTGGCGGCATAACCGTGACCACGTCCTTCATGACCACGAAACTGAAGCCCCAAATCATTGCGGCCAAAACCAGCAGTACCTTATAAACCCATGAAGGTATTTCAGAAAGAGCAACCATAAGTGCCCATTATAACCAAGCTGCTCGCCGCAAGAGACAATTGCACGGCACTGGATTGATCTAGGCGCAATACGGCTTCCTGCAACAGAACTGCCGAAACCTAACGGGCGCCACCACCGCCGCCGAAGCCGCCACCACCGCCGCCAGAGAATCCACCGCCGCCGCCAGAGCCATCGGAAGAATCACCCGAAAGCGCCGACTGCACTGCCTGAATAGATTCCGATACCGAAGTGTTCAACATCGAGCCAAGATCGGGCATGGTGGTGTTCGCATAGTACGTCGGGGCATACAGACCCCACCATGGCACATACGAGCTATCCAGCGCTTCATCGTTGCTTATCTGGAACATCTCGGGCACCTTCTTGCGCAGCTCGCCGATGGCCTGCTCGGCTACACCGAACAGATAGGCGTACACCATGAATTCGCCCCATACCTTCACATCAGTGGCGGGGCGTTCATCCAAAGCAGAGAATTCCGTAAGCCATTTACGCAGTCCTTTGCAACGCGCATAGACATCGGCGCCCTTCTGCGTGCGACGCTCCATAAAGCGAGAAACCACGATAAGAGCCACTCCCGTGATAATGCCGGGAATAAGAACGAGAAAGTTCTCGAAGATGGTCGCGATGATAAAGCATCCCAGCATCAGCGCAATTGCCACCGAAAGCATACGGAAGCGCTTCGACTTCGAGTAACTTTCAAAGTACTCGGCTGTTATCACATGGGAAGTTACCAAACCCTGCCAATCGGACATGGCATCGTTGAATTCTTCGGGATTGCTCTCGGCATACGCCTTGATGGTCCCCAGCCACAGAGAGGGTTTACCTTGCGCTACCGTATCAAACAGGAACGACATGGCCTTGCGGTCAATCGTGCTATTGAGCGAAAGCTCCACCTGAGGCACACGCGTAAGATAGTAGTCATCGACTTGCTTCTTCCGAATGACGCCACCCTGTTCGTACGAACCCTTGTTAATCAAGATTGCACCAGCATTGGCAAGATGCATGATGGTTGCCGTGAAATCGGTTGAGCTTTCTTTATCGAAGGTCCACAAGCGACCGATCACGGCAGGGTGAGCGCCAGCTTCCGGTACATCGTGCCAATACTCATCTTCGAACGTAGGCTTGAGCTCTTTGCCGTAGTGGACAAAGGAACGAACGCCCCATACCAGCAAGGCCAAGCAAACAAGAATCACCACGATAAGCAACCCGAGCGAAAGCGCACGCTCCGCATTTGCACGATCCGCCCAGGTCTGTTCTTCGGAAAGAACGGTATCGAGACGAGCAGTGGATTCGTGCATGTTGTCGGCGCCGGAAGCTACACCCGACAGCCACTCAACAGGAAACACCACACGCGCTTCCGCATAGGAACCTGCGTTTACGTGAGGAACGCTGTAACTTACCGTACCGTCATCATTGATGGCAACTGTGGCATCCAGAGGGCCATGACCCCACGCACGTACATTTTCGCCCGCCGCAACCTTGGCGCCCGAAGCAATGGGCAGAGTCAGCGTCATGGTTACGTCGCTGGAATCTTCAGCCCAACCGCTGCCCACAAACTGCCAGTACAGCTCTCCTACATCGGAGTATGCTTGCGCAGCCTTGGTTACCGTATAGTCCAACTGCACAACGTCCACTTCGTCTTCCACCGAAAAGAATACATAGACGGTGTTCTTGGGCTTATCGAACGAGTAAGCGTCGCCACCAGGGCCACCAGATTCACGCCAATCAAGCTGGAAGGGTACGCTGGAGAACTCCGAAAGAGACTTCGCCGAAGAACCCATGCTTACGCTGTTGATCTTGATATCGGAACCAGAAGGCAAGTTATCGAAGTTCCACCATACCGCCGTAAAAGCACCGCTGAAATCGAACATGCGTTGCTCAACCACATGCAAATCGCCGTTTGGCTGCACCGTTGCGTTGATGGTGGTATGCGGCATTTCGTATGACTTCGCATAAGCCTGCTGCGGCGCAAAGCAAAGACAGGCGAACGCCAGCGCCAAAGCCGCAACAACAAGAGCTAGACCCTTGCCCAGGTTACTTTTGTATTGATTTTCAGCCACAAGTGTGGCGAATTGGCCGTTTTGGCTATTTTTTTTGATAAAAGCATGGTTTTGCACTGCTCTTCTCCTTGCAAGATGGGGGCGGGCAGGTTATCATTTCAATTCGCATATACGGAGAGCTGACCGAGAGGCCGAAGGTGCTCGCCTGCTAAGCGAGTATACGCCAAAAGCGTATCTGGGGTTCGAATCCCCAGCTCTCCGCCACCGTATATCAAGCCCGTTCATTTCGAACGGGCTTTTTTCATTTTAAACGACTTAACGGCAGGCAGGCGCTTTATTGCGCAACTGGCCCCGATTGCTCAACTGGCCCGGTTGTTCAGCTAGCCTGATTGTTAAGCTGGCCTGATTGTTCAGCTGGCCCCGATTTCGCATTCGGTGCCGAACCGCTCAGGAAACCCCGCTGTTTTGGCAAGAGCGCCTTGCTTCTTCGTAGCTCTCTTTAGGCAATGATACGGGCGCTGCCTGATGGATTGCCGCATAGCTCGCCAGCCTTTACTACGAGACACTATGCCTATTTCGACTCTACCCCTACGACGGGCGGCGGATGCTAAGCACGTGCCCTCAAATGACGGTCACGCCGACCCAAGCACCTACGGCAGACGGCAGGCGCGCACGGCATAACCTGGCACACTCCCGAGCCATAGCGGCAACGAAACGGCGGGCAAGCGTGTGAGCCCATCACTGGAGACGGGCAATGTAGCCGCCCTTGGAACGCTTCCGGCTCCTAGCCGCAACAATACTGCGGGCAAGCGCGGGCCAAAGCGCAGCGCCATCGCCGAACGCAGTCGAGCTCAGATAAGGCGCGTAAGTCCGTCTCCTGGAATCTTGGGCAAAGGCGCCGGACACAGCGTGGCAAGAAGCGTACAAAATATGTGCTTCTTGCCATTCTTTACCGTCTCAAACCGGCAGCCGGAAGATAGCCGTACCAAAGCAAAGACGCCGCCCGTATAGGCGGCGTCTTTATCATCCACCGATGCCAAAAAGCATCGATCGGGCTTTATCGGGGTCGGAATGCCAGCAGATAGCTTTGTCGAATTTGCTATTTCACCGAAGGTGTATCCGACGGGTCTTTAGGGGCGGTTCCCATGTTTACCGAGGGAGCCTGCGCAGCATCGTTGCCCTGGCCAAAGGAAACAACCGGCGCAGCCGAAGCAGCCGCATTGGCATCGAAATTCTCACGCACAGTGAACCTGAAAAGGCTGGCAACCAGCACTCCAGGGAACGTCTGAATCGCGTTGTTGTACTTCATTACCGTGTCGTTGTAGCTCTGACGCATATAGCTGATTTTGTCTTCCGTGGCAGAGATCTCAGCCTGCAACTGCTGGAAGTTGGCATTTGCTTTCAAGTCGGGATAAGCCTCAGAAACCGCGAACAAACTCTTCAATGTACCCGAAAGGAAGTTATCAGCAGCCATCTTCTGCTCGGGCGTCGTAGCGTTGCATACCGCAGAACGCGCCTCAGTTACCTTTTGAAGCGTACCGCTTTCGTGGGCAGCATAACCCTTAACCGTTTCCACCAAATTGGGAATAAGATCCAAACGACGCTGCAACTGAACATCGATTTGCGACCAAGCGTTGTCAACGCGGTTACGCAGTTGAACGAGGTTGTTGTACAGGGCAATAAGGACGATGGCCAGAATCACCACCACAACAACGATTACAATAATTGCTTCCATAACTTGCTCCTAGCGTTTCTCGCGCAGACGCGCCCGCGGGCGCACTGCCATGATGCGGGAAAACCACTGGTGGTTTTCGCCACCTTACCTCGAATTACTCGATGCCTCTATTATAAAGCCTCCACAATAGCAGCGCCCAATGGAGAGAAAGACGTTACGCGCGTCCACCACTCATGCTTGCGCGCCTCAACCGAAGCCTCGCACGCCGCCTGATAGCTATCGAAAATGCAGCATACGGCAGAGCCGCTCCCGCACAACACCACATTTTCCTCGCCGGCGACAGCCCTTCCCCACTCAAGAACCTCAGCAACTACAGGCGTCACCGAACAAGCTGCCTTTTCGAGGTTGTTGTACAGGAGAACATCAGCCGCAGCATCCAAAGCTGCAATCGAAGAAAGATACCCCGAACCGGGCAAAACAGGATCTTCGTCAAACGCCGCATAGGCCTTGCCCGTGGATACGCCAGCATCGGGACGAACAAGCAGCACAAAGCCGGAACGGGGCTCAAGTTGAGCCTCAAACACGTCGCCCTTGCCTGAAAGGCGCGCACAGCCACCTTTCAGGAAGAAGGAAACATCGGCGCCAAGGCGCGATGCCACTTCCTGCACACGCTCGTCTTCCACGCCAACGCCCCACAGCGTTGCCGCACCGACCAACGCAGCAGCTGCATTGGAAGAGCCGCCGCCCAAACCTGCTTCGGCAGGAATTACCTTGTTCAGAACCATTTCAATGGTTTCATCCTGCGTGCGGCCCAAAGCCTTTGCCAGCTCAACCACAGCCTTGTAAGCGATGTTGTCTTCGGCCTTGATCAAAAGAGGATCAATGGTAAAGGAGCTTTCACACTTCAGCATCACCTGAAGGCCCTCGCCCGAACCCTCGTCATCGAAACGACGCATGGAAAGCGTGTCGTGCAGGGCAAGCGAGTGCATGATGGTTTGCACCTCGTGGAACCCGCTTTCTTGCTTTTCACCCACCGCCAAAACCAGGTTCACCTTTGCAGGCGAAATGATCTTTGTGACGTTTTTCATTGGCAAACCTTCAAGCCTCATGCAGAAGCACCATCCTGATTCGATTCTTTATTGTCTTGCTCGTTTATTGCAGCCGCAGGCGCATTTGCTTCCTCGGCACGCGCCGCAGCCTTTCTTGCTTTATTGCGCTTACGTTTTTCGCGAAAAAACGTTTGCAACAGGGAAGCGCATTCCTCCTCGCATACGCCAGGCGTAACCTCGAACACATGGTTCAACCGCTCGTCGGCATTCACCTGGTACAGCGAGCCCAACGCGCCCGCCTTCGGATCAAATGCGCCAAATACACAGCGATCGATACGCGCCTGATGCATGAGCCCCGCACACATGATGCATGGCTCAAGCGTAACGTACACCGTACACCCCGACAGGCGCCAAACGCCTAATTTGTTTGATGACTGTTTCATTGCGATAAATTCCGCATGGCCAGCCGGATCGGCATCGATCTCGCGGCGATTGTACGCAGCGGCAATCACCTCTCCGTCACGCACCACCACTGCGCCGATAGGCACCTCATCGAGCGACCCCGCCTTGCGCGCTTCGGCAATTGCCAGACGCATGAATTCAATATCTTGCGCATCTGAAGAAATGAGCTCCATACCTCACCACCAAGTTATGCTATCCTAATCCCTACCGATTCGGAGGAATGGCAGAGTGGTTGAATGCGGCGGTCTTGAAAACCGTTGTGCCGCAAGGCACCGTGGGTTCAAATCCTACTTCCTCCGCCAGAATTACCAAGCCCGTTCATTGAACGGGCTTTTTCGTTCTATGCACCGCGAAACCGAATTGGCACACCGCCCATTGCGCCAATTCGCCCACACGCGGGGCGCTGGGTAATGTAGGGGCTTCCCCATTTCACGATGCAATCAATTATTCAGCGAAAAAAGTTTCCATCACAAAGTCGACGGGCATTTCGCGACCCAACCAAAGACGCTCGGCAATTGCTGCCTGTTGCACAAAGGGACCAGCGCCGTCAACGGTTTTGCAGCCGCAGGAACGAGCTAGCTTTATGAGCTCGGTATCGCGGGGGTTGTATACCAAATCGGCCACAATAAGCTCAGGCCTCAACATATCCGCTGTCAGAAGACAACCGGGATCATCGGGATACCCCACCGTGGTCGTGTTTACCACCAGAGCCGATTCGGCAAGCGACGCCCTTAGCTGATCTTCATCGGAAAGAGCATAAAGGGAAATCTCGCAGGGTGAATAGCCATGCAATCGATCGATCAACTCATACCCTCTTTGCTGGTACGATTCCTGCCGATTGAACACATCGATCTGCGCCACTCCGTCGAGCGCCGCTTGGACAGCGACGGCAGAAGCTGCGCCGCCAGCCCCCAGCACGGTTATCTTCCTCCCGCGCACATTGATGCCATTCAGCACCAAATTGCGCATAAAGGCGGCACCATCGGCATTGTCGCCCAAAGAACGGCCGTTCTGAATTACCACCGTGCTTACCGCACCCATGATTTCTGCCGTCCGAGAAATCTCATGAAGATAGGGGACAATAGCATTCTTGTACGGCGCCGTTACGTTGTAGCCGAGGAAGCCAAGCGCTTCCATGCCGCGCACAGCCGATTCCAAGTTCTCCGGTTTAACGTCGAAGGGGACAAAGGCATAATCGTAACCCATCCTCTCGAACACAGCGTTATGGACAGCCGGCGAGCCAGAATACGTTACCGGCGAGCCAATAAGACCCACCAACCTTGTAGAGCCGGAAATACGAGTTACTGCGTCCATACAACCCTTCCCATCATGCGGGCTACGCCCGCAAACGCCCGAATATTGGGCGGATTACGCTGAAAACAACTGTACCGCAAGCCCACTCGCGTGAAAAGAAACGGCATTCACCACCATCTGTGCGCAACAGACTAGCCTTCCATCTGTTCAGCCACCAGCAGCCATTCCTCTTCCAGCGCTTCAATGCGCTGCTCAAGCTCGTGAATGCCCGCCTGCGCTTCGCCCAAGGCCTGATAATCGTACGGATCGACCTTCAGCAGGTCCTCTTTAGCCTGAGCAAGCTTCTTTTCCTGCGTCTTCATCTTGTTCTCGATGGAACGTGCCTGCTTTTTAAGCTCGCGAACCTCAGCAGCAGAAAGCCCCGTTTGAGCCTCAGGCTGGGCAGCGCCGCTCTGCTTCGACGCGCTTGGCGTCTTGCCCAATTGAGCCCTGCGATCTTCTTCGAGCAATTCGAGGTATTCGTCCACGCCGCGCGGACAATGCGTAAGCTTACCGTCGATAAGAGCAAACTGATCGTCGGTTACGCGCTCCATCAAGTAACGGTCGTGGCTTACCACAATCAGCGTACCCGGCCAGGTATCGAGTAGATTTTCCATGGCAACAGTCATGTCGGTATCAAGATCATTGCTGGGCTCGTCCAAGATAAGCACATTCGGCGAATCAAGCAGGATCAGCATCAGCTGCAAGCGGCGCTTCTGACCACCAGAAAGCGTTTCGACCGGCATATTCAAATGAGCATTGGTGAATCCCAACTGCTCAAGCAATTGAGCAGGGGAAACCTCCTTGCCGTCTATCATATAGCGAGCGTTATAGCGGGAAAGAACCTCGCGAACGCGATCGCCCTTCAGCTTTTCCAGCTCTTCAAGCTTCTGGGAAAGAAAGGCGAATTTCACGGTCTTGCCAATTTTCACGCGGCCTGTTTGCGGGCGAAGCTTTCCCTGAACGATATCGAGCAACGTCGACTTACCAGCGCCATTTGCACCCAAAAGGCCGTATCGATCACCGGGGCCGATCATCCAAGTTACATCATCGAGCACTTTGTTCTGCCCGTAGGAGAACGAGGCATCGATCACATCAACGCACTTCTTTCCCAATCGAGAAATAGCGGCACGCTTAAGTTCTGTAGTGTTACGAAGCGGAGGCTCTTCCGCAATAAGGGCACGCGCCGTTTCAACATGAAAACGCGGCTTGCTGGATCGAGCCCGAGCACCACGGGAAAGAAATGCCAACTCGCGGCGGATAAGGTTTTGTCGCTTCTGTTCCGCCACCTCGGCCTGACGCTGACGCTCCACGCGCTGAAGGATGTAGGCGGAATAGCCGCCTTCGAATGGCTCGGCGATGCCATCGTGCACTTCCCACATGCGAAGACATACTTCGTCGAGGAACCAGCGGTCGTGGGTTACCACCACCAAGGCACCAGCGCCACGCGAAAAACGTTTTTTGAGGTGCTTTGCCAGCCAGTTGATGGCAACCACGTCAAGGTGGTTGGTGGGCTCGTCAAGCAGCAACACGTCAGCATCAGCGATCAGCACACGGGCAAGATCAACGCGACGACGCTGACCACCGGAAAGCGTGCCGACCTCTTCATCCCAGTCCAAGTCGCCGATCATGCCATCGATGATATCGCGAATGCGCGCATCGGATGCCCATTCGTATTCGGGCACATCGCCCACCACGTTCCATCCGACGGATTTCGTATCATCAAGTTCATCTACCTGACGAAGAGAAGCAAAGCGAACACCGCCCGTTCTTAGCACGCGGCCGTCATCGGGTTCAACCGTTCCGTCGAATAAACCCAAAAGCGACGATTTGCCATCGCCGTTACGGCCAACAACACCCACGCAATCGCCATCGTCAACGCCGAGGGAAAGCGATTCGAAGATCACCTTCGTGGGATATTCCAAATGCACATTTTCACAGCCAAACAGAAAGGCCATTGCCCGTTGCTCCTTTGTTCGCGCCTCCCCCTATCGGAAAGCCATCTTATGAGTATATCTGCATTTCCGCTTCGCCCGCTGCACCCAAGCCAGCATTGGAACATATCTCCAAGAGCACAGCATGATTCGGCTTGCGATGCGCACGGGACGCCGCTGGCGCCGCGCTTCGCCGCAAAAAACCGTACATCCCCCGCAACGTAAATCATTTTCAGCACATGCTTTTGCTATAGTCCCAATTATGGTTTTCAAGAAAGAAAAGACAGGCATTGTTCTCATAAATACGGGTTCTCCCGACTCCCCCGAGCCGCAGGACATTCGCCCGTACCTGATCGAATTTCTTTCCGACCGAAACATAATCAAGGTTCCGCCAGCCATCTGGCAACCCATCTTGCGTCTCTTCATTGCCCGAACCAGGCCGAAGAAAACAGCGCCGCGCTACCATCAGATATGGACGGCCAACGGTGCCCCGCTTACAGTTGAATCGTGCGCTCAACGCGATGCGCTGAACGAACGCCTTGCCGAGGCAGGCATCGATGCCCTGTGCGAGGTTGGCATGCGCTATGGCAATCCTTCGATAACCCATGCGTTGCAAAAGCTCGAAGCTGCTGGATGCAACAAAATTGTTGCACTGCCTCTGTTCCCTCAAACCGCCTTCAGCACCGTTAAAACTTGCAAGGAAGCCATACGGGATCAGATTGGCAAGCATCCCAACCTATCGCTTGAGGCAATTGTCGAAGGCTACAGCGATAACCCCTTATACGCACAGGCAATCGCTGCTTCCATAGGCGATGCATGGGAATACCGCCCGGGCAACAAGCTCCTTCTTTCGTTCCACTCTATCCCCCTTGCGGACATCGAAGCGGGTGATACCTATGTGGAACAGATCAAAACCAGCACACATCAGGCAATGGAATTGCTTGGAATACCTCGTTCCGACTGGGCTATTGCCTACCATTCACGTTTCGAGGATTCGCGTGCGTGGGTTTCGCCCCACCCCAGAACTCAACTTGCCCAATGGGCTGCTGAGGGAGTTTCACGGATAGCTCTTGTAACGCCCGGCTTCGCTTCCGACTGCTTGGAATCGCTCTACGATATCAAGTCGGTAGCGCACGATTACTTCTGTGGCCTATGCGATCAAAACGGCGTTACCTCAGATGTCACCTATATACCTTGCCTAAACCACCGCGAAGACCACATCGACCTTCTGTTCGATGTGGTGAAAAGAGCAACAAATTCAATTTAACGCCAGGTGAGGTCATTGGAAAGCTCGGCCCGAAGAGCGAAACGCATCCGCAAGTCGAACCCTCACTTATAAACAAAGAGGCTGAACACGCTTTTGCACATCCAGCCTCTTTAAAGCAACCGCTGCCCCCCCATTTCGGGGCTTTGCGGTATCGGGGAAAGACCCGCTACCAGAGTAAGCCTTCTTCCCCCTCTGATTTACTTGATTACCAATACGGGCATCGGTGCTTCACGCAGAACAGCGTAGGAAACAGAACCAAGAACGCCGCGAATTGCGCCAAGGCCACGAGAGCCCATCACGATAAGATCGGCGTTAACCTTTTCGGCATAGCCAAGAATGTCAGCTGCCGGCGTGTAGCCAGGAATTACCTCGATGGTTGCCTTATCGCCCAAGGAATCGAGCGCATCGCCAATGCCTTCCTTAACCTTTTCGGTTTCCTCATCAATGGTCTTGTTGTAAAGAGCCATGATGTCTTCAACGGAAAGCAGGTACTGCTGAGGATCAAACGAAGCGCTGTTGAAGTTTGCGGGAAGCTGGGCATTGGGATGCGTGGTTACAAATACCACATGAAGCTTTGCAGCTTCTTCGCCGCCAACAATTTCAGCAGCCTTCTTCACAGCAGCAAGAGCCTGGTCGGATCCATCGTATGCAACGACAACGTTTTCGAAAACCATCGTTACCCCTCCTTGAAGTGTTGCAGCAAGCCCCTCGCACACCTACGGTGCATGCCTGCTTCTGATGGTTCAAGGATAACACGTTCACATGCTCTCGAACAGTATTCAATAGAACTAAATCGCCAGTTCAAGGCAAATGAATTGCAAATGTTAATAATCATTTACGGTACCTCAAGCTATGCGTTTGGCCCTCTTGCACATCTCAACGATACAACCCGACACCCACCGTGTACAAAAAAGCCTCCCGTTTCTCGTCATAAGAAACGGGAGGCGACTCATGCACTCTTATTGTGCGCTTTCGGAAATACCCCATGCAATCGGAACAACGGCCGAAAGCGCCAGGCAAAGGCTTTTATTTCAAAAAACAGCCCTTTGACTCCAGGGGCTCGATATTGAGCTCCATGTTTGGATCTACGGTAATAGAAAGCAGATAGGTTTTGATGGCTTCATCGACTTCGTATTCAATGTCGATATTGCCCTCGAACACGCACCAATAGAACAGCAAACCCGTTGACGCAGCAGCAATGCGGAGCATAGCTTCGTCAAGATCGACATCGCTGCGCACAATGCCCAGCTCGATAGCTTCTTCGAGATAGCTGCGGACCGAAACGATGATGAAATCGTCTTCAGCATCACGGTGCATAAAATCAAAAAATGGATTATGATTAGAGGCGTACAGGCCAGAAACGAATTCAAGACCCATATCCTTGCAGTACTCGATATAGGCACGGTACAGAAGAAGGACACGCTCAACAGGACCATGCTCGTCGCTGCTTTCGAGGGCCTTTTCGCGATAAGGTGCAAAAGCATACTTCAAATAGTAGGAAATAAGGTCTTCTTTGCCGCTGAACAGGTTGTAGAAACTGCCTGTTGAAAGCCCGGCCTCATCGCAGATATTGCGAACGGTAAGCTGCTTCATGCCATCGCGGTTCACGAGCTTGATAGCAGCCTTCAAAAGCTTTTCGCGCGTCACCTGAGCCCTTGTTTCATGAACAGACACATACTGGTTCCGCCTTATCATGAGCAATCCCCTTCCAGTTTTCCGCAATATTCCACACCATACACGATTACGCCACGTTACATAATTCGCTCCAACAAATGAACATGTTCTAACAAGGTTTTATCACGAAGGCAGAAGCCAACTGCCACAAGCACAATACCTTCCGCAAACGTGCTACCAAACAAAGCAAACGGGGGCACAAGGCCCCCGTTTTATCTTGCTATGCGCGGCTCACACGTGCGCCTTGCGGCGTGTCTTCAACCACAAAACCCAGATCGCCCAAACGATCGCGTACCGCATCGGCAAGGGCAAAGTTCTTTTCCTTGCGGGCTTCAGCACGACGCGCCAGCAGCGCTTCGATAGCCCCCTCGGCGTCGCATCCCGTAAATCCAGCAAGTTCGACAGCCAAAGCCACAACCTCGTTCGACGAATCGCACGCCTTGTCTTCGGAAGCGTTGAGATCAACACCGAGAACACCAAGCAGGTCGCACACCGCATCGGCTCCGGCAAGCACAGCAGCAGCATCCTCGCCGCTTACCACAGCTTCAGCGAGGATCGTATTCGCTTCACGCACAAACGAGCAGATGGCACCCAAAGCACCCGCCGTATTGAAGTCGTCATCCATTGCCTCGATAAACGAATCGCACATGTCGTCGACCGCTTTTTGATAGGCGACGAGGTCGGCAGTGGTTTCGCCTTCAGCATTGGCGCACAGCCATGCGGTGTTCTTGACGAAATTGGTGAGACGGGCAAACATTGCCTCCGATTCGCCCAAACGCTCGTCGGAAAAATCGAGCGGGCTTCGATAGTGCGTTTGCAGCATCAACATGCGCAGCACTCGGGCATCGGTGGTTTCGAGCACATCGCGCAGCAACAGGAAGTTACCCAGCGATTTGGACATCTTTTCATGGTTGATCTGGAGCATGCCGCCATGCATCCAGTAGTTGGAGAACGTGCAACCGAAAGCGGCTTCCGACTGAGCGCGCTCATTTTCATGGTGGGGGAACGCCAAGTCTGCTCCACCGCCATGGATATCAAACGGGAGACCCAGGTACTTCTTCGACATAGCCGAGCACTCGATATGCCAGCCAGGACGACCCTTGCCCCAAGGGGAATCCCACGAAGGTTCGCCTGGCTTGGCCGCCTTCCACAGAGCAAAATCAAGAGGGTCGCGCTTGCGGTCTTCCAAGCCCTGGCCATCCGCACGCAGCTCGCGATGGCCCGACTCCATTTCGTCGACATTGCGGCCGGAAAGCTGACCATAACCCTCGTACGAGCGAACCGCAAAGTACACGTCGCCCTCCACCTCGTAGGCATGACCACCCTCGATAAGCTTTTCGACCAACGCAATCATCTCGCCGATTTCCTCGGTGGCGCGAGGGCGTACGTCGGGATCCATTACGCCAGCAGCACGCATATCGTCGATGAATGCCTGAGCGTATTCTGCAGCAACCTCAGAAGCGCTACGACCCTCTTCGTTTGCCTTTTTGATGATCTTGTCGTCCACGTCGGTGATGTTCTGGACGAACTTCACCTCGTAGCCGCGCCAAATAAGATAACGGCGAATGGTGTCAAATGAAATAAACGTACGAGCGTTTCCGATATGAATGAAGTTGTACACGGTGGGGCCGCATACATACATATTCACCTTGCCGTCGGCAACGGGAACAAAGGGGCGCTTTTCACGCGCCTTGGTATCGTAAATCTTGATCATGCAATCTCCTCGAAACAGCATATGCGGCAACCGCCGCACGCGAATTCTACCAATGGGAAGGGGCCCGCTCTACGGGCTATTTACAGCGGCACACCAACGCCACAGCCTGAGCGGAAATGCCCTCTTCTCGGCCCTCGAAACCAAGGTGTTCGGTGGTGGTCGCCTTCACTCCGAGGTTCTCTACCGCGATCCCGCAGGCAGCCGCCAAGTTTTCGCGCATCGTATCGCGATAAGGCGAAAGCTTTGGAGCCTGAGCGGCAATTACGCAATCGATGTCAACGATAGAAAAGCCCTGTTCGCGCACAAGATTCGCGACTGCAGCCAACAGTTTCAAGGAATCGGCTCCCTCGTAAGCGGGATCGGTATCGGGAAATAGTTTTCCGATATCGCCACCTCGAATGGCGCCAAGCAGCGCATCGGCTACCGCATGGGCCAGCACATCAGCATCGGAATGGCCAAGAAGCCCCTGATGATGAGGAATTTCCACGCCACCTAAAATCAGCTTGCGCTCAGGGGCGAAGGCGTGCACATCGTAACCAAGGCCCACTCGCATGGGCACTGCAGATGAAGCTTGATTTTGCTCAGTCACTTAAAGTTGCTCCTCTCGGCGGTCTTCGATTGCCGCACGAATTGCTGCAGAGATGATCAGATAGTCTTCAGGGACGGTGAGCTTGATGTTGTCGCGCTTTCCCTCAACCATGAGCACGCGACCGCCCAAACGCTCAATAAGCGAAGAATCGTCCGTGCCCACAAACCCATCGGAGAGAGCCGAGGCATGGGCGCGGCGGTAAATGCCAGCGCGGAAAACCTGAGGGGTTTGAGCGTTCCAGAATACCGAGCGGTCGGGCGTGCCAACCACCACCCCGTTTTCAACGACCTTCAACGTGTCGATGGAGGGGTGCCCTACCAACGCGCCGTCGCAATCGATATTGCCTTTCAGCGTGCTGATGGTGTGCTCGATAAGCTCTTTGGTGATAAGGGGCCTAGCACCGTCGTGGAGCATGACGAACTCATATTCCTCGGGAACCAGCTCAAGGCCAGAAAAAGCAGATTCTTGACGAATCGACCCGGCAGGCGCCATAACGATAGGCGTCACAAAGGGGAACGGATCGATTGCCTTGGAAAGATATTCACTCATGCGTTCTTCGGGGCACACGATAACGATAAGGCCCACATCGCCCACAGCGTCGAACACTTCGGCAGAGCGGGTAAGAATGGGCTTGCCGGCAATTTCCACGAGCTGCTTGCCACCTTCGTGGCCGAAACGCTCGCCACTGCCGCCAGCCAGGATAATTGCAGCGGTTTTGGGGTTCTTATCAACGACACCCTCAAGGCGAGGTTCCGCCTTGAGGGCATCGAAATGGACGTCATCGAACATAGCCATGGCGTGCTCGAGCACGGAAGGGGCAAAAATCGGATCGATGGTCTTTTCAGTCATGGTAGCTCCTGTACACCTGGTGCGGATGCAGAGCCGCAGCGCTGGTGCACTTCAGGCTCAGTCGGCTGCCTGGCCTCCTGCAGAAGAGCCGCCACGCGAGGAAATACCTGCGTGACCAAGATCATAGCCGGCAAGAAGCAATTCAGCCTCGGCAGCTATGGTATCACGCTTGCGCGGTGCCGGGATAGAGCCAGTACCCGCGTTGAACGCGAGCTTGTCGTCTTCCACATCGACATCGATAACCGAGCCGCTGCTCCAACGACCCTCAAGAAGCTGCTCGGAAAGCGGATCCTCGATAAGGCGCTGGATAGCACGACGCAGCGGACGAGCGCCAAAGGAAAGATCAGTGCCTTCCTTGGCAACAAAGCGGCTCGCTTCGGGCGTCAGGTTGATAGTCATGTTCTGCTCGATAAGACGCTCACGCAAATCGGCAATCATAAGATCGACGATCCTCACGATCTCTTCTTCGGTAAGGCTCTTGAAGACGATGATCTCATCGATGCGGTTCAGGAACTCTGGACGGAAGAGCTTCTTGACTTCGCCCATCACGCGCTGCTTCATTTCCTTGTCGTCCATGCCGCCATTGGCGCTTGAAGTGAAGCCCAAGGGAGTGGTGGCCGTGATCTCACGTGCACCGACGTTGGAGGTCATGATGATAACCGTGTTGCGGAAATCAACGACGCGACCCTGCGAATCGGTAAGGCGCCCTTCCTCCAAGATCTGAAGCAAGATATTGAACACATCGGGGTGCGCCTTCTCGATTTCATCGAAAAGCACAACCGAATAGGGACGCTGACGCACTGCCGCGGTGAGCTGACCGCCCTCGTCGTAGCCGACATAACCCGGAGGCGAGCCAACCAGACGAGATACCGAGTGCTTTTCCATGTACTCGGACATATCGAAGGAAATGAGAGCATCTTCGGAGTTGAAGAGGAATTCTGCCAAAGCCTTGGAGAGCTCGGTTTTGCCCACACCCGAAGGACCGAGGAAAATAAACGATCCGCCAGGACGCTTCGGGTCTTTCAAACCAGAGCGTGAGCGTCGAATAGCCTTAGAGAGAGCCGTAACTGCTTCGTCTTGACCGATAACGCGCTCATGGAGCACCTGTTCCATGCGGAGCAGCTTTTCGGTTTCCGCCTCGGTGAGATTGGAAACGGGCACGCCGGTGGTCATGGAAACCACATCGGCAACGTCCTCTACCGCAACCTCGTTAATCGTGTTGCTGTTCTTTTCTTCCCATGCCTTGCGCGCTTCATCGCGCTTGGCAACAAGCTCTACTTCCTTTTCGTGCAGAACATCTGCGCGCTTGAAGTCTTGCTTGGCGATGGCATCATCTTTCTGAGTGCGGACACTGCGCAGTTCATCGGCGATCTTCTGCACCTCTTCGGGCAAGACCATGTTGCGAATGCGCATGCGGGCGCCAGCCTCGTCCAAAACGTCAATGGCCTTATCGGGGAGGAAACGATCTTGGATGTAGCGGTCGGAAAGGCTTACCGCGGCGCGCAGTGCATCATCGGTGAAATGCACGTGATGATGCGCCTCGTAGCGATCACGCAAGCCTTCAAGAATACGCACGGCCTGCTCTTCGCTGGGTTCCTTCACCATTACCGTTTGGAAGCGACGCTCGAAAGCTGAATCCTTTTCCAGATGCTTGCGGTACTCGTCGAGCGTGGTAGCGCCAATGATCTGAATCTCGCCGCGCGAAAGGGGCGGCTTCAAAATGGCAGCCGCATCGATAGAGCCCTCGGCAGCGCCAGCGCCGATAAGGGTATGCAGCTCGTCGATGAATAGGATGATATCGCCCGCCTGCTCAACTTCCTTGATGCACTTCTTCAAGCGCTCTTCGAATTCGCCACGATACTTGGAGCCTGCAACCAAAGCAGATACGTCAAGCGTGACAATGCGCATATTGCGAATGATATCAGGCACCTGATCGGCAACGATAAGCTGAGCAAGGCCTTCGGCGATAGCGGTTTTGCCCACGCCGGGTTCACCGATAAGCAGCGGGTTGTTCTTCTGGCGACGCGAAAGGATCTGCATCACACGCTCGATTTCGCCGGCGCGCCCAATTACAGGGTCAAGCTTGCCGTCCTTCGCCTTTTTGGTAAGGTCGACGCCGAATTCCTTCAGCATGCTGTCGGAAGCACTCGCATTGGGGTCGAAGTTAGTGGCGCCTGCGAACACCGCAGACTGGCCCACCATGTCATTCAGGGAAGAGCGAATAGCATCGCCTTCCACTCCAAGGTTGCGCAATACGTCTATCGCTGTGCCTTCGCCCTCGCGGACGATGCCCAGCAGCAGATGCTCGGTAGAGATATAGCTCTTACCCATCTGCATGGCTTCACGCAATGAGTTTTCCAGTACGCGCTTTACGCGCGGGGTAAAGCTCAAATGGCCCGAAACGTCGGTAGATGCATCGCCCTTAATCAATTGCTGCACGCATTTCAGGGCAGCTTCATAGGTAACGCCCAGATGGTCAAGCGCCTGGGCGGCTAAGCCTTCTTTTTCCTTCAGCAAAGCCAAAAGGACGTGCTCGGTACCCACATAGGGCTGATGCAGCGCACGAGCCTCTTCCTGGGCAAGCACCAGTACCTTCCTGGCCTTGTCGGTAAACTTGTCGAAGGACATGTAAGCCTCGATTCTCTCGGCAAGTACGTTTAATTCGGAATAATGCTAGCACTCAAAAACAGCGAGTGCTAACCCGTTAACAATCTGTGACTAGAATACAGAAGCGGGTGAGAATTTGGGGGACAGTCCCGAAATTCTCACCCGCTATTTCACGCAAGATCATCCCGGTTGGGATAAGAAACTGGGGTTCTTCTATTTGGCCTCAGGGCGCATATGGGGGAACAGCAACACGTCGCGAATGCTCGGCTGGTTCGTAAGAAGCATCACAACGCGGTCGATGCCGATGCCGATGCCGCCCGCAGGAGGCATACCATACTCAAGAGCGCGGATGTAGTCGGTGTCGTATTCCATGGCCTCATCGTCGCCAGAAGCCTTTTCTTCCATCTGCTTCTGGAAGCGCTCTGCCTGATCAACCGGATCGTTCAGTTCACTGAAGGCGTTAGCGTACTCATGGCCCGCGATAACAAGCTCGAAGCGGTCGGTCAAACGAGGATCGTTCTCGAAACGCTTGGCAAGCGGGCTTACCTCAACCGGGTAATCCACAACAAACGTGGGGTTCACGATGGTGGGCTCACCGATTTCATCATACAGTTCGGCAATAAGCTTGCCTGCCGTCCACTCAGGCTTAACCTCGATACCGTTCTTCTTGGCAAGCTCAGCCAGGTGGCTAACCGGCGTATCAAGCGTAACCTCTTCGCCGAGCGCCTTGGAAACAATTTCCGTCATAGGAATAGAAGGCCACTCGCCCGAAATGTCGATGATCTGACCCTGGTACTCAAGCTGCTCGGAGTCGTTCACTGCGGCATTGGCTGCCTTGATAACGCCCTGAGCCAGCTTTTTCATACCCTGCAGGTCGTTGAAAGCGCAGTAAGCTTCCATGGAGGTGAACTCAGGATTGTGCGTTGGGTCCATGCCCTCGTTGCGGAAGATACGGCCAATTTCGAACACGCGCTCAAAACCGCCAACCAGCAAACGCTTCAGATGAAGCTCGGTAGCAATGCGCAGATAGTTTTCCTGATTCAACGCATTGAAGTGCGTAATGAACGGCTTCGCAGTTGCACCGCCCTGCACGGTTTGCAGGATAGGCGTTTCTACCTCGTAATAACCATCGGCTTCCATGTAGCGACGGAACGCCGAGAGGATCTTCGAGCGCTTCTGGAAAGTATCACGCACTTCATCGTTCACGATGAGATCGACGTAGCGCTGACGATAACGAATTTCCTTATCGTTCAGGCCATGGAACTTCTCGGGCAACGGACGCAGCGCCTTGGAAAGCAGCTGGAACGAATCAACGGCAACGGAGAGCTGACCGCGACGCGTACGCATCATAAGGCCGTGCGCACCGATCCAGTCGCCCAAGTCGAGATCCTTCATTTCGGCAAAGGAGTCTTCGCCCAAAGCGTTAATACGGCAGAAGAGCTGAATGCGACCAGTGGCATCCTGAAGCTCAAAGAAGATGATCTTGCCCTGAACGCGCTTGGCCATAACGCGACCCGCAATGGAAACGGCATCTTCGGTGTTTTCGCCATCTGCCAGCTCGGCATACTTTTCATCCAAGTCGGCAATGTGATGGGAATACTCGAATGCAGCGTGACCATAAGGGTTCTTGCCCTCTGCCAACAGGGCCTCGCGCTTGGCGCGACGCACCTCGATCGGATCGTCTTCGATAACTTGCTCGTTGTTTTCTTCTGCCATGTGAATTCCTTAAAGCTTGCTTAGCGCTCGATTGCCTGAATGGTCATCTTGATAACGCGGCCGGTTGGGCCCTGAGCCTCTACGGCTTCGCCCTGCTTATGTCCCAAAAGGGCAGCGCCTACGGGAGATTCGTTGGAAATCTTACCCTCGGCGGAGTTTGCCTCTGCGCCGCCAACGATGGTGAATACGCGCTCGCGACCACCCATATCTACCGTTACGCGGCTGCCGATGTTAACGCGACCGGACTCGGTGGGAGCTTCCACAATGGTTGCCTCGCCGAGGATACGAGTGATCTCTGCGATGCGGGCCTCATTTGCAGCCTGCTCGTTCTTTGCGTCGTCGTACTCGGAGTTCTCGGAAATATCGCCGAATTCACGAGCAACGCGGATACGGTCGCCGATCTCTGCGCGCTTTTCGGTTTCCAGGAAATGAAGCTCCTGCTCGAGCTTTTCCTTGCCTTCCTGAGTAAGAACGTAGTTGTTGTCCATGGTTTACACCCCTCGGCCATGCATGTGCTGGCCAGTCTTCCTTTCCTATACTCGCGAAAAGGGCGCGCCTCCGTAAGAAGCGTGCCCTTTGCATACCAGTGATGAAGCGAAGCGGTTAGCTCTATGCTTCTTCTTTTTTAGCCTCTTCGGCAGCCTCTGCCTTCTTGCCAGGCGCAGGCTTGTCGATAACCTCAACCTCGATTTCTTCCTTGGCGTCTGCTGCCTTGGGAGCAGGCTCTTCAGCCTCTTCAACCTTCTTGCCGCCGCCCAGGCCTTCGCGCAGATTCTTCACTGCCTTGCCGATTGCGGTACCAAGCTTGGGAAGGTTCTTGGGTCCGAAGAGAACGAGGATTACAACGAGGATGATGACGATCTCAAGGGGACCGAAAGGTCCAATCTTCATGAAGCACCTCCGTGGTGGTGAGTTGACGCCCCGTGAGAGCCCCAACTTTTTACTGCGAGTACACAAAAGCACTCTAACAAAAAAGAACGGTACCCTTTTCAGGATACCCCTCAGTGGTTGTAATGGTCGGGATGACAGGATTCGAACCTGCGACCTCTGCGTCCCGAACGCAGCGCTCTACCAAGCTGAGCCACATCCCGCTGTTGTGATTAGCGGGTGCTATAGTACCACACTTCCAACAAAAGAAAAGAGGGCATGCAAATGCCCTCCATAAATGCGAATATCGGTTCGCTACCTATCCAAGACGTTGTTTTCCCGCAAACGCCACACAGCCCAGAACGCTATTTAGTAACGAACGTACCACATGCCAGAATGGACAGCGCTGATTTTAACCACGTCGCCCGTTCGCGGTGCATGAATCATCTGGCCATTGCCAATGTAGACACCCGTATGATGGCTGTTCAGGCAGAAGTCGCCAGGCTGGGGATTGGTAACGCGTTTCCAGCTTGCCATGGTGTACGTGGTGCACCAGTGGTTGCCCATCTTGCCGGTAATGCAGTATCCAACCAGGCCAGAGCAGTCGAAGGAATTCGGGCCAGCTGCACCCCATACATAGGGTTTGCCAAGCTGAGCATAGGCACGATCTACTACCGTGTTGCCCGTTACGGTTTGAACGGCATTGTTATCAACCGTACCGCCCCCGTTGTTCTTTGATGCTGCAGCAGCGGCAGCTGCTTCACGGGCGGCAGCTTCCTGGCGAGCCTTTTCGGCAGCCTCTTCTTCCTTGCGCATCAATTCCTGCGCCTCGGCGGAAAGGCTGTCGTAGGTCTGTTGCATCTGAGCGGTGGTTGCCTCGGCTTCGTCCTTTACGGATTTGGCTTCTGCAGCCTTGTTGGCGGCAACCTCAGCCTGCTCTTCGGCTTCCTGCTTGGCGTTTTCCAGTTCTTCGCGTGCGTTCTTGGTTTCGGTTACCAATTCGGCATCGTTTTCGTTGAGCCGCTCAAGCGTATTCCATGTGGTGGCAAACTGCTCAAATGAAGAAGCGCCCAGGATTACGTCGAGGAACCCGGTATTGCCCGAACGATACATATCACGAGCACGGGTACCAAGCTTTTCCTGGTAGCCTTCAATTTCCCTGGTTTTCTGGTCTACCTTTTCCTGAGCTTCCTCCACCTTTTTTTCGGCGGCCTTCTGCTCGTCGATAGCCGTGTAGTAGTTATTCGAAGCCTCATCGAGCTTTTGCTGCATCTCGTTGAGCTTGTTGAGCGCCTGCTGCGCTTCAGCCTGTTTTTCGGCGGCAGTAGGTTCTGCCAAAGCAACCGTAGTAGGCACGGCAAGACCCGCAACAAGAACCACGGCCATTGCAGCCGAAGCAAGTGCTCGCTTATGTTTTGCGATAGAAATACCCATCGTGAGTTTCCCCCTGGTGGTGTTGTGGTGCGATTAAGCGATAGCTGGATCAGTTTAACAAGCAAACGGTTTGCGCCGCAACGCCACCGTGCCGTATTCAAAGTTTCAATGCGCAATATTCACAAATAGCACCAGGTCAAAGCCGTATGTGCATTTTGCGCTTGAATTATGAACGCACTAATTTCGCCCGAGCAAACAAGAAAACCCGCCGAAGCGGGTTTTCAAAGAATCATATGATAGCGATTCGCTAGTAGCGAACGTAAATCATGCCACTGTGCACGGAGCTTACCTTGACCACGTCGCCCGTCTGAGGAGCATGGATCATCTGGCCACCACCAATGTAGATACCGCAGTGATGGCTGTTTACGCAGATGTCACCCGGCTGAGGATTGGAAACGCGCGTCCAGCCCATGAAGGTACCCGTGGTACCCAAGCGGCTGTAGCTGCCGGTAAGGCAGTAGCTTACCAAACCAGAGCAGTCGAATGAATTCGGGCCAACTGCGCCCCACTTGTAGGGCTTGCCCAACTGGGAGTAAGCACGGCTTACCACGCTGTTGCCGGAAACGGACTGGGGCTTGCTATTGTTGGTTGCCGAGCTTGAAGCGTTGTTCTTGTTGGAGTTGCTGTTGCTCGAATTGTTAGAAGTCGCGTTGTTGCGATTGTTGTTTGTTATGGTAGCTGCAGCATCGTTACCTGCCGTGCCATTCTGCTCGGCAGCTGCTGCGGCAGCCTGCTGCTGAGCTTCCTGGGCAGCACGCTCCTGGCTGATAAGCTCCTGGGCCTCAGCGGAAAGGCTGTTGTAGGTCTGCTGCATCTCGGATGCCTTCTGGTCTGCAGCCTCTGCAACAGACTTGGCTTCCTCTGCCTTGTCGGATGCTACCTTTGCCTGCTCTTCAGCTTCCTGCTTTGCGGTCTGAAGCTCTTCACGAGCAGTCTTGGTTTCGGAAACCAGTTCAGCATCATTGCCATTCAAGGTTTCCAACATGTTCCAGGTAGTAGCGAACTGCTCAAAAGAAGATGCACCCAAGATGACGTCCAAGAAATTGGTGTCGCCCGAACGGTACATATCGCGAGCACGATCGGAAAGACGCTGCTGGTCCTTTTCGATCTGAGCGGTTTTCTCTTCGATCTGCTTCTGAGCTTCGTCTACACGATTCTGGGCATCGATCTGCTCCTGATGAGCAGCTTCGTAATTAGCGGAAGCCTGATCGAGCTCGCTCTGATACTGATTGAGCTTTTGCAGGGCTGCCTGAGCCTCTGCCTGTTTATCGTCGGAAGGTGAAGCGAACGCATTAGCTGCAGGGATGGACAGTCCAACGGCCAAAACGGCAGCAAAAGCAGCATTCAAAGCCACCTTCGACTTGGAAGCGCATGTCTGTTTTGTCATATGAAAGGGCCTCCTAGCACTTTCGCGTTGACCTTGCACATGTTCGAGACGTATCCCTAGTGCAAGAATTCAGCTTTTGCAATGGTAACAAACCCGCATCAAACAACGCAAAGATATGTGAAGAGGCGCTTCATAACGCCAGTTCAGCTGCGTATGGTTATTTATTCCCGCCTTGGGCATGCTCTCGTTTATAGCGTCGCTCTGCCTCATGGGCAGCATGCGATTGCCTGTTGTTGACAGAAGGAAGCTCCATTTCGAAGCGCTGACCTCGACGTGTAGCGGCCTTTGCCTGGAAGAACAGGAACGTAAAGCCCAAAACGCCTGCCACCAACGATGCCGCCAAAATAGCAACCTTGGCAACCATTACATACGCAGCGTCGGCAAAAGCCAAGTTGGCAACAAAGATGGACATGGTAAAGCCCACGCCTCCCAAAAGCGCCGCACCAAGCATATGGGACCAATTAACGTTTTCCGGCAAAGTGGACAGCCTCGTTTTCACAATAATGAAGCTCATAAGCATGATGCCTGCGGGCTTGCCTACCACCAATCCGAAGAACACGCCCAAAAAGATAGGGCTCGAAAGAATATCTCCCGCAGGAACCTCCATGAATGCCACATCGGCATTGGTAAGCGCAAACAGGGGAAGAATCGCAAAGTACACCCATGGATACAGCCTTCGTTCCAGGCGCGTTGCAGGAGGAACCACCTGACGGGAAACGCGCGCCAGACGCGTTACGCTGGCCAAGTAGTCGGCCTGGCCGATTACTGGCTCATCGGGAACATAGCTTTCCTCTGCCTCTTTCACACGCTGCCCCGACCAGCTTGCGAAGCTCTTCAGCTTCACATGCGAACGGGAGGGGATTGCGAATGCCAGCAGGACACCGGCAATGGTCGAATGAACTCCCGACATAAAAATGCAATACCACAGCACTGCGCCCACCAGCAAATAAGGAACTAATGAATACACGTGCGTACGATTCAGGGCGGCAAGCACAACCAGAACCGCTGCCGCAGCAGCCAACCACATCAGCGAAGGACTCTGCCCATAGAAGATGGCAATAACCAAGATGGCCACAATATCGTCTGCCACCGCAAGCGTGCTCAGGAACACGCGCAAGCCAGCGGGAACGCGTGATCCCAGCAACGCCAAAATACCAAGCGCGAAAGCAATGTCAGTCGCAGTGGGCACGCCCCAACCCATAACCGTTTCGGGATTGCTTGCGTTGAACAGCAGATAGATGCCTACAGGCAAGAGCACGCCGCCAATAGCAGCAGCAACAGGCAGGATGGCCTGGCGAACATCGGTAAGCTCGCCCACCGTCATCTCGTACTTGATTTCCAGCCCAACCAGCAGGAAGAAAATAGCCATAAGCACATCATTGATAATGTGAGCCAACGACATCTCCGCGTGCGTCGCACCGAACCCGAAGGACACCTCGGTATGCCAAAACTCGGTAAATGCTCCGTGCGCTACCGTATTCGCCACCACCAGTGCAACAATAGCGCCAAGAAGCATGACGCCTGCCGCCTTGGTGGTTGAATGGGTGAGCTCCAGCACCTTATGGTAGCGACGCTGATGGGAAGACACCTCGTTAATGAAGATGCCGGTTTCCTTATGCGGTTTGTGGGCCATGGGGTATTCCTCCGCTTCTCTTCAGCGTTCCACAATAGCAGAGCAAATCATTCAAAATGCCTTACCAATAGCAACGTTTATACAACGTTTTAGAACAAGTTCATTTTTATTGATGAAATCAGAAAGAAGTGCGCTAGACTAATAAGCGAAGACGGTTGACGAGGGGAAATACGAAACCGCCTCCCATTACAGAAGGTGCTGCAAAGGTGCATCCAACACGCATTCCGCACAGCATGAATTGTCGTTTTCGACATTCCAGTTTCATGAGGGGCCCCTCGAAAAACCGCGAAGTTCGTTTCAGTTTGAGAGGTGAAATCATGGAAATCACCATCACCGGCCGCAAGATGCCCATCACGGATCCTATCCGCGCTTATGCCGAAGAAAAAATCGGCAACTCCATGAAGGTCATGGACATCAACCCCCTTACTGCCGAGGTTGTACTGCAGGTCGAAAAGAACCCTGCTAACCCCACTCCCGCCAAGTGCGAGGTTACCATGCGCGCACGTGGCCACATCATCCGCGTAGAAGAAACCGACGAGAACATGTACGCTGCAATCGACGTTGCCGCTGCTAAGGTTCTTCGCCAGCTCCGCAAGTACAAGACCCGCATCATCGACAAGAAGATTGCAGACGCTCCCGCCAAGGCAGGCACCGAGCTCGACATCGACGGTCTGATGCAGGAACTTTCGGCTGACGACGAAGTAGTACGCGTGAAGGAACTGGTTCTCGAACCCCTCACCGAAGAAGAGGCCTTGGTTCAGATCGACCTGCTCGGTCACGATTTCTTCGCTTACATCGATCGCGATACCAATGCCGTGAACATACTGTATCGCCGCGACAATGGCGGCTACGGTCTGCTGAAGGCAACCGAGGAATAGGCACTCATTCCGCAACCTGGAAAGGGCCCGCTTAAGCGGGCCCTTTCTTTTTAGCGGAACGATACCCCACAAACCAATAAGGCATGTGAAAGTTACCTATATACCTCTAATTCGACCCTGCATACAGCTTTGCCTCTCTCACATAGCGAGGCGTGTAATAGTCGATACGATTCTTCACCTCTTCGGCACTGAGAGTTTTCTTCACCTTTGCAGGAACGCCAGCAACCAGTGAATAAGGCGGAACTACCGCTCCTTCAAGCACCAGAGCACCCGCAGCAACTACCGAGCCCTCGCCAATTACGGCGCCATTGAGGATGGTCGACCCCATGCCTATCAGCACGCCATCTTCCACCGTGCAGCCATGCACTATCGCGCCGTGGCCCACCGTAACGTCGTTGCCGATAGTTACGGGAAACCCGCTATCGATATGGACGACAACGTTATCCTGCACATTGGTCCGATCACCAATACGCAGCGGCTCGCATTCGGCGCGCAATACCGCACCGAACCAAATAGAAGACTCATCCCCCACCTTCACATCACCGCAAACAGTGGCATTATCAGCCACAAACGCGGCACTGGAAACATCGGGTGTATGGCCTTCGATGGAAACTATCATGCTTATCCCCTTTCAAAGCCAGCATGCTGTGCATGCCGAAACTACGCGCTGATACCGCGCACTAAACAAAAGGGCCCCTGCAGAAGCAAGGGCCCTGAAATACTTAATCGGCTGCGCCTTCCTGGAAACGCGCGAGGAATGCCTTGGTGCGGTTATGCTGCGGGTTGTTGATAACCTGCTGCGCCGGACCCTCCTCGACAATAACGCCGCCATCCATAAACGCAACGCGATCGGCAACGTCACGAGCAAACGCCATTTCATGCGTCACGATAACCATGGTCATACGCTCGTCGGCAAGCTCGCGAATAACGCGCAGGACCTCTTGCGTAAGCTCTGGATCGAGCGCAGACGTGGGTTCATCGAAGAACAGCACATCGGGGTCGAGCGCCAAAGCACGGGCAATGGCAACACGCTGCTGCTGACCACCGGAAAGCTCACAAGGAACCATATCCTCTTTATCGGCCAACCCCATCTTGGCAAGCAGCTCGCGTCCGTGCGCAAGTGCTTCTTCCTTTGGGCGCTTCTGCACGCTAATCAGGGCATCGGTCACGTTCTGCAGCACCGTAAAATGCGGGAACAGATTGAAATTCTGGAATACCAAACCGTAGCGCTTCTTGGCCTGAGCAAGCACGTCTTTGCCGCCATACACCGCTTTGCCCGCGGAATCGGCTTCAGCAACTTTCACATCACCGTACGCAAGCGAACCAGCGTCCAGCGTTTCGAGCAGCGTCATGCAACGCAAAAGCGTAGACTTGCCACCGCCCGAAGGGCCAATAATGGACAGCACATCGCCCTGATTCACGGTAAGCGAAATATCTTTCAGAACCTCATTGCTGCCAAACGCCTTGCGCGCATGGCTCAGGTTCACAACCGGCATATTCTCCATAGAGGAAACCCCTTTTCCCATATCCTTCAAGCCAACACGCTAGTCGTGGTAGTAGGCAAGTTTCTTTTCCACACGCCCCAAAATGAATTCGATGAAGAGGCAGAACACCCAGTAGATAAGCGCCGCGATGGCATAAGGAATCATGGACACGTTGCTTGCGGCAAGAGCCTTTGCAACTGAGAACATTTCTGCCATGCCCAGGACAAACGCCAGAGAAGTATCTTTTACCAGGGTGATGATCTCGTTGCCCATGGCAGGCAAGATACGCTTGATAACCTGGGGCAGCACGATCTTGAAGAAGGTTTGCGAACGAGAATAGCCCAAAACCAAGGCAGCTTCGTACTGGCCCTTCGGAATAGACTGGATGCCCGAACGGTAGATTTCGGCAAAATAAGCCGAATAGTTCAAGATGAAGCCCACAGCGCAGGCGCCAAACTTCCAGTCGGTACCCATATTCATCCCTAGCAGATAATACGGACCGAACATGAAGGCCATTAGCTGCAACATCAACGGGGTGCCGCGCAGAATGGAAATGTAGAATTGAGCAAGCAGCGATAGCGGCTTGAATGAGCTCATTCGACACAAGGCAACCACGATGCCCAGCGGCAAAGAGCCAACCAGCGTAACCACGAAAATCCAGGCGGAAAGCCCCAAGCCATCCACCAAGGCGCCAACCATAACGCCAAGCTCCATAATCTTCCTCCTTCATGCGCCATGCGATTCAGCCGCTGAACGCAACAAAGGGCGGAAGGGGTAACCTTCCGCCCAGCAGTGTCGAGATCGCCGCTCTTGCGCCAGCTTCCGAAAAGGCCGAAGAAGAGCGTAGACTCGCTTTGTTTTCCTTACTTAAGCACCCAGTTCTCAGCGCTCATGCCGTAATCGGCGTACTTCTCGATAAGCTTTTCAACCGTGCCATCGTTGTACATATCCTTAAGCGTGCTGGTGACCTTAGCTGCCAGGGCATCGTCACCCTTCTTGAAGCCAACGGCATAGTGCTCGCTGCTCAGAGGATCAAGCTGCTGATAGGCATCGGGCTTAGCAGCGATCTGATACTGAGCGATGGAAAGGTCACAGGCAACGGCATCTACCATGCCAGACTCAAGTTGCATGAATGCGTTGTTGTAATCGGGAAGCGTCTGCAGGCTCTTGAAGGTATCAGCAACGTCCTTCTTGTCGCCCTCAAGTACGTCGAGCGCAGCGGAGTCGGCCTGGGTTACCACCGTCTTGCCGGCAAGGTCGGAAAGGGACGTGATACCGGAATCCTTCTTAACAACGATTACCTGCTCGTTGAGCATGTAGGGCTCGGAGAAGGTGTAATCATCTTCGCGACCCTCCATGGTGAAACCATTCCAGATGCAGTTGATGGTGCCCTGGTTCAACTGAGCGTCCTTGGTGTCCCAATCGATGGCGGAAAGCTCGATGTCCCAACCGTTGCGGCTGGCAACTTCCTGAGCAAGATCGAGATCAAAACCGGTGGGGTTGTTGTTTTCGTCCATGAAGCCATAGGGCGGATAGCTGTTATCGAAGCCCACGATAAGCTTATTGTCGGCAGGGTTGCCGTCGTTGGAGCTAGACTGCTGCTGCGAGCAACCCGCAAGCAGGGCGGCAGAAAGGCAGGCAACACAAGCCACAGCCAACACCGAAAGGAACTTCTTCTTCATTGCTACCTCATTTCAGCGGTAAGACTTTACTCAACTAAAGCAGACCGCAGTATAGCACACTAAAGTGCCGAAGCGAACGAGACAAAGGAACGCTCCCCTCGTTTTACCGCGCAGACGGACACCTTTCACCCGTAAACGGAAAATGAGCCTTTCGTTGAACGCGCTGGCATCTCGAGTGCACTGGCGCCTCACATCGACCCCGCGAAAGAGCGACTATTGCCTCGAGCATGCCTGCATCTCTTGTTGGCAACACGAAAGAGCAATACCGCCTTGAGCATGCCGATGCTCCCGTTGCTCGCGCGGAAGGTCAACCGCCCTGGAACTTGCACAAAAAAGGCCGCACAAGGCGGCCTTTGCTATCGATAGGAAGGAAGGGGTGGTTAAGCCCTATTCAAGATCGAATCTATATAAGGCTGATCGATATCGGGCAAGGGACGGAAGGGGCTGGTTTCCTGGGGCGCAGGCTTTGCCAAAATACGCTCCATCCAGATCATGTCGTACCAACGGCCGAACTTCAGCGCGCATTTGTTGAAACGGCCTGCATGTTCGAAGCCCAAGCGAGTATGGAAAAGACGGCTTGTTGCAGGCACATATTCATCGGCGGGATCGCAATGGGCGATGCATGCTTCCATATTGAATACGTTTTGTAGCAACAGCAGCTTTGCCAACGCTTCGTACATGCGACGACCCAAGCCGCGGCTTCGCAGATCTTTACGAACGTAAATTGAGGTTTCAGCGGAATGGGTGTATGCCGCACGCGGGCGGAACGCCTGAGCGTAAGCATAGCCAAGAATAAGGCCATCCTTTTCGGCGACAATGTAGGGGTAACGCTCAAGAACGCGCTCGACACGCGCAGAGAACTCCTCCAGCGAGGGCGGTTCGATTTCAAACGTTACCGCTGTTTCAAGAACATAGGGAGTGTAGATTTCCAGCAACGCGGGAGCGTCTTCCTTCGTTGCCATGCGTATTTTAATTTCAGTATCCATGGGACGTATTCTACCCACGCAAACAGCGCACGAAAAGAGAGCTACGGAAGAAATTTTGCACTTCCCCGCAATTCAGCACGAACCGCTCCGTTTTCGCCTTGGCAACGTGTGCACCTAGCGAACGCGCGCAACGGCAAGACCAAACACCATCACTGCAAAAATCCCAGAAATAGCGAATGCCGCGTGGAAGCCCACCAAAGACATTCCCGCCGATGACCCCATGGCAATGGCAAACACCATAAGCGCTGTGCCGACAGAAGCGCACGCCTGACGGACTGCGGTGCCAAATGAAGAACCGTCGGTCATGATCTCGTGAGGCAGATCGGCCATACCCCACGAGGTTAACGGTCCAATCAAACCAGAAACGCCGGTAGCTCTAACGCCCTGCAACGCAACAATGGCCCAGAAGGGAGTGGATTCATCGATGAACACCATCGAAACCGCGCCAACCGCAAGGAACGCCGAAGCAACCGCGACAACAGGGCGAGCCCCAATGCGATCAACCAGCAAGCCTGCCAGAGGATTCACGACGAAAGCCGCCACCGTGCCCGGCAGCAAAGCCAAGCCCGCCTGAAGCGTTGTACCTCCCCACTGGTTTTCGACGAACAGGGGGATGATCAGCGTAATACCCATGAAGCTTGCATACAGCGCATTCGACGCCCAAAAACTTACACAGTAGCGCCATGAGTCGAAGATATGCAAATTGGTAAGAGGATGCTCAATATGCTTTTGTCTGCGCAGGTACAACGCCACGAACAGCACGCCAAGAATGGCGGGGGCCCAAATATACGGGCTTGCCAATCCAAAGCTTGAAGCGTTGGAAAACCCCAGCAACAGGCCGCCAAAGCCCAATGCGGAAAGCAGCAATGATAAGCCATCGAGCCTTGCAGACGAATCGGCCTGGGGACGACGGGCAATCAATGCTGCAGCGAGCAACAAGAGCACCAACGCGCATGCAAACAGCGCCACAAAAAAGCTGCGCCATCCAGCAAATCCGATCATCCATCCGCCAATAGTAGGCCCAATATTGGGCGCAAAGCCCATGGCGATACCCGTGATGCCCATTACCGTTGCCTGCTTATCGCGCGGGAAGGAGGTCATAACGATGCTGGTCATCATGGGCATGGTAATGCCCGCCGATACCGCCTGAAAAGCACGACCGGCCACCAATATCTCAAAACTAGGAGCAATCGCATCGACAGCGGCGCCAACCACCAACAGAGATAATGCCGCCAGCACCACGTTTTTCAGCGGAAAACGACGCATGAGATATGTAACCACAGGCACAGTGATGCCCAGCACCAACATGTACAACGTGGTGACCCACTGGCCCAACTCCATCTGAACACCGAAGTCGGCCGCCATACCGGAAAACATGGCGTTCAGCGCAGTTTGCGAGAGATTCCCCAAACACGAGCCAAGGATAACGATGGAAATAAGCACAATTACCTGCGTTCGAGCTTGCCTGCCCTCTTCCAACATAATCCCCCCCTTGGTGGTGAAATACTGTGATTTATCTTACCGCAGCGCTGCATTGCGCCCTCCCAATAACATAATGGCGTACCCTACTAGTGCTTTTGAACAACGAAGACAGTCGTCGACTATCTGGAAGGCCCCATGAACGCTTCCTCAACCCACCATCTTTCCCGCTCTGCAAAAATCGCTCTCAGCTGGTTAGCAGTCGTCGCCATGGCGGCAGTGATTTTCTGGATGTCCGCCAATACAGGCGAATCGATTAACAGCGGACTCGGCGTTATCTCGGCAATTAAGGGCGCGCTTTCATCAGGCGCCCAATGGATATTCGGCCATGAGGTTGACGTTTCTCCCTTTGGCCATTTCACCGAATACCTTATTTTTGGCGCGATACTCTTCAACGCGCTGCGTTTTCACCTGAGCCCCCGCACCGCGTTTCTTGCAGCACTCGCCATTGGGAGCCTCTACGGTATAACCGACGAGTGGCACCAGCTGTTCGTTCCCAGCCGTAGCTGCGACCCTGCCGACTGGGCAGTGGACACCGCTGCAACGCTTGCGGGTGCTGCGCTAGCTCGTCTTGGCTTCAAGAAAACAGAAAAACGAACTAACAGATGATTCGGCAGCGCGGAAAATCCGCCGAGCCTCTTTGTACCTGTCAATCCAACTTACAAGCTCGCACAACCGACCCCAAACAGAAAGAACCCGCCATATGGCGGGTTCTTTCTCGTTCACACTCCTGTTCAAAAGCAAGAGATTTCGAGTCGGCGTAACTTCCGGCGAATAAAAAGGACAAAGCAGTGGCAACATCCCAATATGAGCCCGAAGAGAACATTGCCGATGAAGAGGTGTAGAAGTTCTTCACCGGAAGTTTCGCTTCCTCTAAGTTAACCGTGATTAACTTAACAAGAGAAAAGTTAACCGTCAATAACATTTCCCAAGAAAATCGTTCACCGCCGAAAAAAGACCGTCCGCCCCGCACGGCAAACGCTGCAAGTTGGAGAACGCAATGGCCGAGGACGTGAGACCGTCCGCCCCCTCCGCACGGCAAACGTCCTTGGATACGGAAGCCGGCCGGCAGCGAAAGCAGAACCGCCGAAAGCCACAGCCCACACCCCAGGAAGCAAACAGCATGCAGGGAAGCACCGACCCAAGGGTCAGAGTGAAGCAGAGCCCCGCTCAGCGCAATACAAAAACAAGATTTCAAACCTGCTTGCGGCTTAACAAAGTTGCGGGGAACGAAGAAGGAAACCCCTCACACAAAAGCGCCCGCGCGCGAGAGGGGTATCGCGTGGGGCGCATGCGACAAAGCTGCTAGCTTCGGTATCGCTAACAGTTTTATTGTCGCACCAGGACCCAAGAAAAGAAACCTATAAATAAAGATTTATCTATAGGCGAATCCTATATATAGAGGTGAGAAGCCACTTATTAACGTCTTTAATCCATGTAAGCAGAGGCACGTTTCGGAAAACCCTATTCCCTTCGCGCGTGCTTTCCGCGAACGGGAACATCGTCGAACATGGCGTCGAGAGCCGCATCTGAAGAACGCTCAGCGGACTGAAGGTACGACGCCCGCGCAGTACCGCCTTCAACAGGAAGGGGTAGCTTTTCCGGGTTAGCCACAAGGTTTTCAGGTATGGCTCTTCTGCCCTCGGAAGAACGCACCACGCTAGGCGCAGCAGCTCCCCTGGCACCAGTGCCCTTCGCTTTCCCGCCAATGCCTTCTATAGCATCCATAGCGGAATGATACGCCTCCGCCTCGGCATCAAGAGGATGCTCGCCACTCACGCCACCCTGATGAGCGGAAGCGTCCATCTTAAAGGGCGAACTCCCCCTATCGAAACCAATTCCGCCACCTTTTCCCTTTCGATCGGCACGAGCTTCCGCCTCGGCGCACTCGCGTTCAACCTCTTCTATGCTCTTGTTCTCCATTGCCTCGGAATCGGCAAAGCGCTTGAAGTACTCCATCGCTTCGGTAAACAACTCATAGTCAGAGGGATGACGGGCGTCGCTGGCCAAGTAGCGGACCAAGCCAGCCTGCACCAACTTTTTCGCCGCTCGACGCGAAGGGCCAAGAAAACCCTCGTAAATACAGTCCGCAGAAATCTGCAATTCGCAGCCAGCTGAAACGAAGCGCCTTGCAACGTCGATATCTTTCTGAACTTCACGGCATCGTTCCGGGTTGGCGATTATGACCTTAAAGCCTTTGCGCTGCAGATTGTGAACCATGAATTCCCAATCGAGCGGCAAAGTGCCCTGAGGAAGCTCTAGCAGAAATTCCCCCTGGTCGTTGCCAAGCTGAACAGCTGCATCCATCCCAAGCTTCTTCAGTTTGTGATAGTCAACCTCAAAACCCATGGAAAGATCAGGTGCGCCAGGGATAGCAGATGCATGGCGCTTCAGCTGTAGATACGCCTGCCACATTCGCGGGAAATCAAACCAGGGGTCGCAGCATCGCGGCGTGCACACGATAGAGGTAATGCCCGCCCTCATGGCCTCGGAAAGCATCAGCAGCGATTCCTGCATGGTGCGAGCACCATCGTCTACTCCGGGAAGGATATGGCAATGTACGTCACGCATGGCGAAAGGAACTCTCTAGTTTGGTGGATGCATTAGGTGGTCCCCGACGCGAACGCGTCCATTCACGTAGAACCAAACCACCTGCCATTATAGTACGCAACCCATAAAAAACCGCCCCCGAACGAGCCAGGGGCGGTGTGAGTAGCAGCGAACGCTTGTTCAGGGCAATCCCTACGTCACGGCATCGGTACCGATGTATCGACTAAGCAAACGAAAGGGCCTGATCGATGTCGGCAATGAGGTCGCCGGTATCTTCGATACCGCACGAAAGGCGCACGAGATCGGGGCTGATGCCTGCTGCGGCGAGCTCTTCGTCGTTCATCTGGCGATGGGTTGCGTTCGCAGGGTGAAGAACGCAGGTGCGAGCATCGGCAACATGGGTGGCAATCTGCGCCAGCTTCAGGTTTGCCATGAAACGCTCCGCAGCTTCACGCCCACCTTTCACGCCAAAGCTCACAACACCGCACGAACCGTTGGGCAGGTACTTCTGCGCCAATTCGTAATTCGGATCATCGGGCAAGCCGCAGTAACGAACCCATGCAACTTTCGGATGGCCGGAGAGGAACTCGGCAACCGACTGGCCGTTCTTGCAGTGCTGCGCCATGCGAACATGAAGGCTCTCAAGCCCCATGTTCAGCAGAAACGCATTCTGCGGCGACTGGATAGAGCCGAAATCGCGCATAAGCTGCGAAGTGGCCTTGGTAATAAACGCACCCTCCAGCCCAAAACGCTCGGTATACACCACACCATGATAGCTTTCGTCTGGCGTAGTAAGACCAGGGAACTTATCAGCGTGGGCATTCCAGTCGAACTTGCCGGAGTCAACAATGCAACCGCCAACACCAGCACCATGACCATCCATGTACTTTGTGGTGGAATGGGTAACGATATCAGCGCCCCACTCAAAAGGACGGCAATTTACCGGCGTAGGGAACGTGTTGTCCACAATCAGCGGCACACCATGAGCATGAGCCGCATTGGCGAAGCGCTCAATGTCCAAAACGTTAAGAGCTGGGTTTGCAATGGTTTCGCCGAAAACCGCTTTGGTATTCGGACGGAATGCCGCTTCAAGCTCTTCATCGGAGCAATCGGGAGAAACAAATGTGCATTCCAGGCCCATGCGCGCCATGGTGTGGCACAGCAGGTTGTACGTACCGCCGTAGATAGCCGAAGAAGCCACTACATGGTCGCCTTGCCCGGCAATATTGAACACAGCAAAGAAATTTGCCGCCTGTCCCGACGAAGTGAGCATCGCTGCGCTGCCGCCTTCCAACTCGCAGATTTTAGCAGCAACAAAATCGTTCGTGGGATTCTGCAGGCGGGTATAGAAATATCCGGATTCCTCCAAATCGAACAAACGGCCCATATGCTCGCTTGTATCGTATTTCCAGGTAGTCGATTGATAAATTGGCACCTGACGAGGCTCAGCATCGCCAGGACGATAGCCGCCCTGCACGCAGGTTGTGGCCAAAGATTCGCTCATTGCGTATTCCTTTCTTCCCAAAGCCCGCCCACGCAGCCGAAGCGCGTAAAGCGATACAGTCTATTGTAAAAGCACATCGGGAAAAGATGATGACCAGTTCGGCAAGTAAAATACCTGGTAAATGCAATTACCTATAACTGGCCATAGATTGGCCGACGAGCGTAGAAGGCTTGGTCGCTCGCGCGTACAATCGAGATTGCTATCGCATCAACACACGAAAGTATCGTTATTCATAAAGGAGCACTTATGCCAATTCGCATCCCCGATGCCTTACCGGCAACAGAGGTTTTGGAAGGAGAGAACATCTTTGTCATGACCGAGCACCGCGCCATCCATCAGGACATTCGTCCCTTGCGCGTGCTTATCTTGAATTTGATGCCCCTGAAAATCGAAACGGAAACTCAAATCCTGCGAAAGCTCTCGAATACGCCTTTGCAGGTCGAGGTCGACCTCCTGCAAACCGTCACGCATAAAGCAACGCACGTACCCCCCAAGCACATGGAATCGTTCTACGTGGATTTGGACGAAATTCGCAACAAGCGCTACGACGGCATGATCGTCACCGGGGCGCCCGTCGAAAAGCTCCCCTTCGAAGATGTGGACTACTGGCCCGAACTGTGCGACATCTTCGAATGGGCAAAAACCAATGTTTTCTCAACCTTGTACCTCTGCTGGGGCGCACAGGCGGGTGCCTATTACCATTTCGGGATTCCGAAGTATCTGAGGCAGCACAAGATGACCGGGGTTTTCGAGCACAAGATCCTCAAACCCACCTCTCCTCTGGTTCGAGGTTTCGACACCGTCATTCACGCACCCCACTCTCGTTGGACCGAAGTTCATGCGGAAGACATCGAGAAGGTTCCCGAGTTGGAGCTGATTTCCGTATCGGACGAAGCCGGCGTATTCATCGCCAAAAGCACCGATAGTCTCCACTTCTTCGTATTCGGCCATCCCGAATACGACACCGACACCCTGGCAGGCGAATTCCATCGCGACACGAAAAAAGGCCTAAACCCCGACATGCCAAAGCACTACTTCCCCAACGATGATCCTACGCAACAGCCTATTTCCAACTGGCGAGCTACGGCTCAGCTGCTATACACCAATTGGCTCAACTATTACGTGTATCAGGCAACGCCCTACGACTTGGAAGACATGCCAAAATAGAGCGAATTTGCCAAACCGAACCAGGAATCTAACCCGCATTCACCGCATCGCAAAAAGGGCACGCGCTAAATGAACTGCACCCCAAAACTTGGACGGCTTCAATAAAGACTACGCCACTAGGGACT